>Ga0073928_10011196_pt1 | contig 10501 bp, 8 predicted proteins | sample PaiPotPPA55metaG_FD_76969 | JGI IMG/M metagenome (GOLD analysis project Ga0073928, IMG submission 76969) | Iron sulfur acid spring bacterial and archeal communities from Banff, Canada, to study Microbial Dark Matter (Phase II) - Paint Pots PPA... ...
CATGAGTTTTTCCCGTTCTCTCATCATTGTCATCGCGTTTGCATGCCTGCTGAGTAGCGCCTTTACGCAGACGCCGGCTCGTCCATCTCACTCTCCAAGTCAGCAATCCGCTCTGTTGCCGCAGGCCTTCGGCGGATGGGACATGCAAGGCTCCCCGCAGACCAGTGGGGATCCGGCTGCGGCCGATCCGACCAACGCGTCGGTGCTCAAGGAGTACCGTTTCACGGATCTGGCATCGACTACTTACACGCGGGACGATGGGCGAACGTTGAAGATCAGGGGTGCACGTTTCGCTGACGCCTCAGGGGCATTTGGGGCCTACACGTTCTATCTGCAGCCGGCGATGACGAAGGAGCAGATCGGCGATCAGGGGTCTTCGTTGGGACAACGCGTGCTCTTTTACCGCGGCAATGTGTTGATCGACGCGCAGTTCAGCAAAGAATCGGCCATGTCAGGAGCGGAGTTGCGCGAGTTGGCCGGAGTGCTGCCGCGTCCGAACGGAAGTGCCGCCAACCTGCCGACATTTATCGAATTCATGCCACGGCGGGGCTACGTTGCGAACACGCAGAAATATGTGATGGGGCCGGCAGCCCTCACCGCGTTGGCGCCGCCGGTTTCCGCCGACCTGGTGGATTTCAATGCGAGTTCCGAAGTAAGTCTGGCCCGCTACGACACCTCCAGCGGAGAAGCGACGTTGATGCTGATCTCTTATCCGACGCCGCAACTGGCTGCAGAACATCTGCGCCGCATCGATGCGGCGCATCAGATGACGCAGCCGCAGGCCGGAATTTCGAGCATCGAAAGCGCAGGTTCGTTTTTCGCCAGACGTACTGGGCCGATTGTTGTGGTTGCTACGGGTCCAGTTTCCGATAGCGATGCGAAGGCTTTAATGGGAATGGTGAATTACGAAGCCAGCGTCACCTGGAATACGCCGACGGATAATCCGCAAGCGCGTGACCTATACATGCTGATTCTCAACATTGTGATCCTCTGTGGAATTGTGGGGGGACTTGCGATTGTGGCGGGCGTGGCCTTCGGTGGAATTCGCATTTTGATGAAGCGTTGGTATCCGGACAAAGTCTTTGACCGGCCCGAGCAGATGGAATTCATCTCACTGCACCTCACCGAAGCAACCGTCAAGGGTGGCTCGCAAAGCGGCAGTGAAGCGGGTCGGCAGGCGCCTCGAAACTCCGCGTGAGGACGAGTAAGTAGCTTTAAATAGATCGGCTTACAGGTTCCGTAGAGCTACCTGTCTCAATTTGCTACATTCGCGACAGGTATTGATTGATTCTGTAAATCATTGAAAACAAAGACATTTATTTCACAAAAATCCCTTGACACCCCCGTTTTTGGACTCATAAGATTTGTCGCAGAAAGTTTTGACGGATTTTCAAGCTCCGTTGGAACTATTCTCCCTTGAAGAAGAGGCTGCCCTGTTGCCGGGCGGCCTTTTCGTTTTGCGTTTCGTCTTGACGGGGAGAGTAGACTCGGCGTGAAACACAAACGGACTAGACGCGGGATCGGGGAACTGTTTCAAGTTTTCTCCGTATCATCCTTTGTAAGTTACTTATGCGTGCAGTCTGGATGGCAAGCCGTCAGGAGGAACTCATGTTCTGCGATGGATGCGGCGCAGCGATGCAACCTGGTCAGGCGTTTTGCGGCAAGTGCGGCAAGCAGATCGTCGGTCCAATTTCGCTGGTGCAACCGCGGCCGGGACGAGTGCAGGAGCATGTTCGCCTGCTCGGGCTGTTCTGGCTGGCGCTCTCCGCGTTCAACACCATTGCCAGCATCATTCTTTACGTGTTGGCCAACACATTGTTCGCTCACATGCGCGAGTTAGGAGCGCCCGAGGCGCCGACTGCCTTTCTCCGCCCTCTGCTCAGTGTGGTGGCAATGTTGCTATTGGCCAAGGCAGGCTGCGGATTCATTGCCGGCTGGGGCTTGTTGCAGCACGAGCGGTGGGCTCGGGTGATCGCTCTGGTCCTCGCCTTCTTATCATTGTTCACCAACATTCCATTTGGAACGGCACTCGGGATTTACACCATGTGGGTATTGCTACCCGCGCGATCGGAGCAGGAGTATGACGCTTTGGCTGAGGCGCGAGCGGCGTAGGACGCCTCGTCACTTTTGGCGAGCGCTTAATTTTCTGAACGGGTGTTCGGTGGCTCTCCCGTCCGTGCGGAGCGAACCGGGTCGAGCTGCGTTCGAGGACAGCCGAGGGCGGCTGTCCCCACATGGACCTCTGGTAGTACGTCTTTGGATTTCGCAACCCATCACCTGACCCCTTACGTTCTGGCTAACTTCCTTCTCACACTGCTAGACTGACAAGTTTGGGTGATTGATTCTGATCCTCTGGTTGGAATTCTCCGGGAAAAATCCATGCTGAAGCCAGGTGACATTGCGATTGTGAGTGGGGCGCGGACGCCCTTTGGGCGCTATTGCGGCAAGTTGAAGGACTTCACTGCGCAGGAGTTGGGCGCGATTGCGGCCAAGGGCGCGATGGAGCGGGCGTCGGTCGATCCGAAAGAAGTTGATCATGCGGTGTTTGGCAACGCGCAGCAGACTTCGGGCGATGCGCTGTATGGGGCGCGGCACGTGGGATTGCGGGCGGGGCTGCCGATTGAGACTCCGGCGCTCACGGTCAACCGGTTGTGCGGCTCGGGGATGCAGGCGATTGTGAATGCGGTCCAGATGATTCAGTTGGACGAGGCGAAAGTTGTGCTGGCGGGCGGGATGGAGGCCATGTCGCAGGCGCCGTTTGTGATTCGCGGGCGCGATGGATTTACGCTGGCGCCGGGTGGGAAGCTGGAAGATTCGCTGATGGTGGCGCTGCTGGATACGTATTGCGGGCTTTATATGGCGAATACGGCGGAACTTTACGGCGAGGAGCAGGGGATCACGCGGCAGGCACAGGATGAGTTCGCGCTGCGCTCGCAGAAGTGCGCCGAGGATGCGTACAAGGCCGGAACACTGCAGGAAGAGCTGGTCCCGGTGCCGCTGCGGAATCACAAGGGCGAGGCGACGGGAGAGTCGCTGACGGAGGATGACCACCGGCGTCCTCAAACGACGCTGGAAGGGTTGGGGAAGTTGCGTCCGGCGTTTGGGAAAAATGGGACTGTTACCGCGGGGAACGCCAGCGGGATTGTGGATGGAGCGGCGGCGGTGGTGGTGATGTCGATGGAGGAAGCGCGCAAGCGGAATCTGATGCCGCTGGGGCGGATTGTGAGTTGGGGAATTGCGGGAGTCGAGCCGAAATTGATGGGGCGCGGTCCGGTGCCGGCGTCGAAGATCGCGCTGCAGAAGGCCGGGATGTCGCTGGAGTACATGGATTTGATTGAAGTGAATGAGGCGTTCGCGGCGCAGTATCTGGCAGTAGAGAAAGAGTTGCGATTAGACCGCGAAAAAGTGAATGTGAATGGCGGGGCGATTGCGCTGGGGCATCCGCTAGGCGCGACCGGGGCGCGACTGGTGATTACGCTGCTATATGAGTTGCGGCGGCGAAAGAAGAAGTATGGGCTGGCGACGGCATGCATCGGCGGCGGGCAGGGGATTGCGATGATTGTGGAGACGCTGCTGAATTTTTAGCCACGGATTTTCACGGATTCGCACGGATAAAGAAAAAACTTAGTTCGTTGAATCTATTGTTTTGATCCGTGAAGATCCGTGTGATCCGTGGCTGCCGTTTTGGGGGACCTTTCAATATGGAGATTAGGAAAGTCGGTGTTCTGGGCTGTGGATTGATGGGTTCCGGCATAGCGCAGGTTTGCGCTACGGCGGGATTCAACGTGACTGTGCTTGAGGTCGAGCAGAAATTTCTCGATAAAGGGTTTGCGGGGATTGAGAAATCTTTGGCGAAGCTTTCGGAGCGGCCGGCGGAGAAGGGCGGGATTACGGCGGCGCAGAGGGATGGGATTCGCGAGCGGCTAAACGGGACGACCAATAAGGCGGACCTGGCTCACTGCGACATTATTATTGAGGCCATCATCGAGAATGTGGAAGAGAAGAAGAAGATGTATGCGTCGATTGACGGGATCGTGAAGAAGGATGCGATTTTTGCTTCGAATACTTCTTCGATTTCTGTGACCGAGTTGTTAACTGCGGTGAAGCGTCCCGAGAGATTTATTGGGTTGCACTTTTTTAATCCGGTGCCACTGATGAAGCTGGTCGAAGTGGTGCGGACGATTGCTACTGCCGATGACGTTTACGAAACGGCTTACGAGTTCGGAAAAAAGCTGGGCAAGGTTCCGGTGCGGACGTCGGACAAGACTGGATTCGTCGTGAACCGGCTGCTGGTGCCTTATTTGCTCGATGCCATTCGCGCGTATGAAGAGGGTGTGGGGTCGATTGAGGATATCGATAACGCAATGAAGCTGGGGTGCGGGTATCCGATGGGGCCGTTTACGCTGCTGGATTTTGTGGGGCTCGATACGACTTATTACATCACGCATGTAATGTATGACGAATTCAAGGAGCGGCGGTTTGCGTCGCCTCCGCTACTGAAGCGGATGGTGATGGCGGGGTGGTACGGGCGGAAGTCGGGACGCGGGTTCTATGATTACGCGGATCCGGAGAAGCCAAAGGCGAATAAACTGTAGATCTTTTGCCACGGATTTGAAAGGGCGATTCACCATAGAGTCACAGAGCCACAGCGAAAAACGAAAATCTGGCGATGGATTTCTCTCTCTGTGACTCTGTGGTGAAACTGGTTCTTTATGAACTTTGAAAACATACTTCTGGAAAAGAAAAACGCGATTGCTTACGTCACTGTTAACCGGCCGAAGGTGCTCAATGCGCTCAACATGGCGACCATGGAGGAGCTGCGGGGGGCGTTTCACGATATTAAGAATGACAAGAATATTCGCGTTGTGATTTTTACGGGGGCGGGCGAGAAGGCGTTTATTGCGGGGGCGGACATAAGCGAACTAGCCAGGCATGATGTGGTTTCGGGGAAGGAATATACGCATCGCGGGCAGTCGGTGCTGAATCTGATTGAGAATCTGGGGAAGCCGGTCATCGCGTGCATCCATGGATTCGCGCTCGGCGGCGGATGCGAGATTGCCATGGCTTGCACGATGCGCCTCGCGAGCGAGAGTGCGAAGCTGGGGCAGCCGGAGGTGAAGCTGGGGATCATTCCGGGATACGGTGGGACCCAACGGCTGCCCAGGCTGGTGGGCAAGGGGTTGGCGATGCAGATGGTGCTGGCGGGGGAGATGATTACGGCGCAGGAGGCGCATCGCATTGGGTTGGTGAATGAAATTGTCACGGCAGGGGAGTTGATTGCGCGGGCGGAGGCGATTGCCGCGAAGATTATCGCGAACGCTCCGCTGGCGGTGCAGTATGCGATGGAAGCCGTTAACAAAGGGATGGAGATGACGCTGGCCGAGGGGCTTTATCTGGAGGCAACTTTGTTTGGCGTGTGCTGCGCTACGGAGGATAAAAAGGAAGGGACTACGGCGTTTCTGGAGAAGCGGGCGGCGGCGTTCATCGGGAAGTGAATTCGTTTGCCGCGGATTTGCGCAGATTGACACGGATCAAGAAACAATTCACCACAGAGGCACAGAGAAATCACGAAGAAGAAAAGCACATTGAAAGTGGAAAATCCCGCTCCCGCTGAATTCCCCGCTTTGGACGGAAAACTCGATGCTACAGAGCGACGGTTCGCTATCGTGGTGGCGCGGTTTAATTCCTTTATTACGGAGCGGCTTTTGCAGAGCGCTTGTGACGGGCTGTTACGTTCCGGGGCGCGGCGGAACGACATTTCGATTGTGCGCGTCCCGGGAGCGTTTGAGATTCCGTCGGCGGCGCGGACGCTGGCGCTTACCGGGAAGTTCGACGCGATCATTTGCCTGGGATGTTTGCTGCGCGGGGATACGGCGCATTATGACGTGATTGTCAATGAAGTCACGCGGGGGATTGGGCAGTCGGCACAGGAGACGGGGGTGCCGCATGCGTTCGGGGTGTTGACTTGTGAAAACCTCGAGCAGGCGATTGATCGGGCTGGGTTGAAGATGGGGAACAAGGGGTTTGAGGCGGCGCTGGCGGCGGTGGAGATGGCGTCGCTGACGCGAGCTATTAGCTCGGAGCTATCAGCTGTCGGCAACAAGCAGATTCCTTCTTCTCGGCCCGCTAGGCGCTCTTCCGATAAGAGAGTCCCGAAGAAGCGCAGATAGTTTCTTCCTGACGTACACTGTCAGCTGAATAGTTGCTAGCGCGGGCTGATGCCCGCGGGACGGACGAATGCGTCCGTCCCTACAGTGGAGGATATGGGGACTCGGCGTAAATCTCGGGAGATGGCGCTGCAGATGCTGTTTCAATCGGATGTGGGGAAACAGGATGCGGAGCAGGTGCGGCGGACGTTTTGGGCGGAGCATGGGACGGCCAGTTCAGAAGTACGGGGATTTGCCGACGATCTCTTTCGGGTGGCCGTCGATCGGAGCGGTGAAATCGACGGGCTGATCGAGAAGCATGCGGAGCATTGGCGAATGGAGCGGATGGCGGCGGTGGATCGCAATCTGTTGCGGGCGGCTGTGGCCGAGATGATGGCTTATCCCGAGACCCCGCGGGCGGTGGTGATCAATGAGGCGCTGGAGATTGCGCGGAAGTTTTCCAGTCCGGAGTCGGTGCACTTCGTGAATGGAGTGCTAGACAGTGTGGGTAAAGAACTGGCGGGCAGCTGCCAGTAGGGGGTTCTCGGATCTCGGTTTCTCTCTCGCGGATTCTCTTCCTAAATTAAAGCGTTGTGGCGTTGTCGGGTCGGAGTGTTGTTAAAACACCGCATGACGCCATTTTCTGCGCGGTGCGAGGGCGCGGACGCCCTCGCGACCGCCGGCAGGATGCCGGCGCTAGGCCCAAGGCTGCGGGAACTGAAGACCGCTTTAAGGTCTCGCCGCCACCAGGTTCAGGGTGCATGGGTTCTGGGTAGTTGTGTAGGCGCAGAAGGAGTTCAGGTAGTCGGGGAGGTTGGGGAAGGAGAGTTGGACCTGGTCGCTGCCGCCGAGTCCGGTACTGACCTCGTGCAGCAGGCCGTCGCTGCCCGCGATCAGAATTGTGCCGGCGTCCGCGCTCATATCCGCACTGAGAGGAGTAGCGTTGCCGAGGAGTTCAATGCCGCTGGTTACGGCGCCCGCAGCAAAGTTATAGACGAGAATGCTGGCGTGACCGGCGGCGACCACATAGAGTTGCGAGCTGTCCGCGGAGGCGAAGAAATTGATCGGCTGGATGGTGCCCTGGCCCAACTCGACGCGCTGCACCAAAGAAGCGGGCTTGGCGCTCGATGCGGCGGGATTGCCGCTGACAAAGGTTAGAAATTGAGGGCAGAGGGTTCCGGAGGTTGGCGGTGGCGGAGAGATCTCGGACGTGAGGATGTCGACGCCAGTTGCGTCCAGCACCAACACATGTTGGCCGTCGGGAATCGGATAACCGGAAGAATCTCTGCCTTCGATCTGTAAGCCCGGCAACACTTTCATGAAAAGAGGATTGCCGGGGAGAGGAACGGTAGCGAGGATCGGCGGATTCGGCGAAGTCGGGGGGCTGGTGGCAACCTGATTGTTACAGGTATTGAATGCAGTGAGGTTCGCCGCGCCGCCGTTGGCAGCGGCCTCTGCCACGAAAGCGAATGCGCCGTTCGAGGAGAAGGCGACGCTGTTGGCGTTGACCGGTCCGGCCAAGGCAATCGGTCCCTGCAAGGCTTGCTGCGGGGAGTAAACGTAAAGCGAGCCGCCACCATTGCCGAAAATAAATGCCTTCAATCCATCGGGCGAGAACGCGCTCGCCACGGCTTGCGAAATATTCAGTGGAGTCGCTGACAGGGAATTCCCGGCGGCGTTGACGACGTAAACCTGATTCGGAGTGTGCAGAGTATCGGCGAAGACCGCCGTGGTCCCGTCATTGGAAGTTGCCAGCACTTTTCCGGTCACCGTGCCGAGCCCGGTGAAGGGACTATTGCTGGTGCCGAAATTCGCCGGACTGATGAGCAGCGCTCCGAAGTCGCTTCCCATAAAAGCCTTATCGCCGGCAGGATCGAAGAGCAGAGAATTTGGCGAAGCCGGGAGAGGATTCTCTGGTCCCGGCGTCGCCCTGGCGGTGGAGAGGCTGTAGACGGATGTGCTGCAGGTCGTTGTCGGCAGATGGGCACATCCCATACTGGTTGCGAGCAAGGCTGTCCCTGCAGGAGTGCCCGTTACCAAGCCGGAGATGGCTCCATCACCTTCGGGTGTGAGTCCAGTCCCTGGCAAGACAGGACTGCCTGGCGCGGGAGGAGACGCGTAGACCGGAACCGGGATAAGCTGCTGGCAGCTATTGAGTTGGGGGAACTGCGCGTGAAAGAACTGAGTGCAAGAGGCTATCGCGGCCGGCGTGGAAAGAGACGCGGGAATAAGCGGGAATCCGATATTGCACGTGGGTGGGGAACAGGAAGCAGTGATCGATCCGGACCCGGGCAACGGAGTCCTCAGCACGCAGGACTGCTGGCATCCCGTAGCGGTCCCCACTACGGCGGGTTGGGACGCGCTCCAGGTCAAAGGGATTTTGCTAAGAACGATTCCATTAATCGTGTTGGGCAAGGAAGTGTTGCCCATCACGTCAGTCAGGACTGCGGTAGCCGTCTGCGAGCTTGTCTGGGAAGATGATGCGACGAAGGTGGTTTGCAGGGTCTGCTGAGAACCTGGGAGACCCACTTCCAAGCTGATGCTTTGGATTGGACAGGTCTCAAAAAAATCAAGGACTGGCGACGTTATTCCCTGCGAATTCTGATATTGCGGCTGATGAAAGGACGAACTGGAAACTCCGCTGGCGGATGCGTAGATCTGGGTCATGCCGGGAATGAAGGCTGTGGCAGTGGTTTGATTGGTCGCGAAGTTGTAGGCAGTATTGACGACTCCCACCAAGTTCACCACGGATGGATTTTGAGCTGAGAAAGTGAAAGGACCGACCGACGAAGTGACATCCGAACCTTGACTGAAAGCGTGAGCCTCCAAAGTCATGGCCTGCCCCTGGGAAAGACAAGGTTCCTGGACCGGGACGCCATCGAGCAGAATGCCCGTGACGGTGACGCTGTCGACGGGCGGGTGCACGAACACATACGTAGGCACGCTGGATTCTTTGAGGGCCGAGGCGGTCACTAACGCCAGACCGGTACCTCCGGGAGTGCAGGTGGTGAAGGCCACGTCCCAGTGCCCGGCGCAGGCGACGCCGTTAGGCGCTACATTCACAATGGCCGTATCGCTGGATGAATAAGTAATAGGAACATTGAGGTTTGTGCCGGTCGCAGTTTGTGCCGATGCCGTGAAGGCGAACGTGGCGCCTAATTCAACCGAGGTGTTGTTGCTGGGAGTTAGATTGACCTTCCCGGGAAAGAGCGGCGGACCCGCCTTGGTGCCATTGCCGCAGCCGCTGATGCTAAGGATGCTCCCTAGAGAAAGGATCCCAACAGCCGCCAATCGCAAGGCACTCGAACTCGAACCACCCCTGCAGCACGACCTACCCATGTATGCCTCTTTGAAACATTGCTCTCGCCCTGCGTTCCGAATTATGCAGAACGCACCGTCGAATGATTTGGAAAACTTGTAGTGTAGAGGTTGGAGCCGGAATCAGCAAGCGTAGCGGGATCCGGCGCCAAGCGAGCGGCATTTCTTTGGTCCGGTGAGTGGGATGCAAAAACACGGGTTGACGATGTTCGCGCGCGCTTGCTATAGTAGTTTGGTTCCGCGAGTACATCCAGGCTTGTTGTGTGCTGCGAGTTTTTCTGCCGTGTGGGTAGAGATCTCGCACTAGAGTTTGAGAAATGCGTTTCCGAAGAAGTGAGTTCGGAAACTTTTCCTCGCTGAAACGTTCCTGCGGTGCCTTCCGCCCTTTTGCGGAGGGATATGCAGGGCAAGGCTGACGAAACGGAGTGCCCCCGGGGTTTGGCCGGGCGCCACCGTCGGCGGCGAAAGTCTAAAGGGAATCCAGAATCTCTCTGGCGCTAGCTCGAACGAGTGAAGTTGCGCGGCGAGAAGTAATGGTCGGCAATACGCTGGCCATGCCCACGGATGCGCGTCTAACAGGACTGAAGCAGGATTGAGCAGTGCCGCCTGCGCGAATAAGGCAGGATGCGGCGCGGCTAAGGAGTGGCAAAGAGTGCCTACGTTTAACCAGTTGGTGGCTCAGGGTCGGAAGCGACCTCGTTATAAGACAGCCAGCCCTGCTTTGCAGGGATGTCCGCAAAAGCGCGGTGTGTGTACCCGCGTGTATACGCAGACGCCGAAGAAGCCGAATTCGGCTTTGCGCAAGGTTGCGCGGGTGCGCCTGACGAACGGAATTGAAGTAACGACGTACATTCCAGGTGTCGGCCACAACCTGCAGGAGCACTCGATCGTGCTCATTCGCGGGGGGCGCGTGAAGGATCTGCCGGGCGTACGCTATCACGTGATTCGCGGCACGCTGGACGCCGTGGGGGTTGCGGGCCGCATGCAGGGACGTTCGAAGTACGGTGCCAAGCGTCCGAAAAAAGGATAAGAGAAAG
>Ga0073928_10011197_pt1 | contig 10501 bp, 5 predicted proteins | sample PaiPotPPA55metaG_FD_76969 | JGI IMG/M metagenome (GOLD analysis project Ga0073928, IMG submission 76969) | Iron sulfur acid spring bacterial and archeal communities from Banff, Canada, to study Microbial Dark Matter (Phase II) - Paint Pots PPA... ...
CCGGCGACATCATGGGCTGGCTGTGCTCCGACGATCTCCTTTTGCCTCATGCGCTCGAAACCGTGGGCCGATTCTTCGCGGATCACCCCGAGACAGATGCGGTCTACGGCGATGCGTTATGGATCGATCGCTCCGGCGATTTCATCCGACCGAAAAAGGAAATCGACTTCAGTCGGTTCATGCTTCGATTCGATCACAACTATGTGCCGCAGCCGGCCATGTTCTGGCGCAGACGGCTGTTCGAAAAGGCCGGCGGACTGAATCGCAGCTTCCAGCTCGCGATGGACACCGATCTCTGGGATCGGTTTTCCGAGCATTCGAGAATCGTTCATATTCCACAGTACCTCGCTTGCATGCGTTTCTATCCCGAGCAGAAGACCCGCGCACAACGCGCGAATTCGCTAAAGGAAGACTCGGAAATACGAAGACGCTCGCCTTGGTCCGCTCCTCCGTTCGGAGCGGTACTAAGACGCGTGGCTCGAATCCAGCGCTGCGCGCTCAAGTTTCTCAAGGGCGGCTACTTTTCCACGGTGCCGTCGCACGTCGTCCAGCAACTCCAGCCTTACCGGATAGAAGAACGCTGAAATCGCGTACGGATTCATCGATTAGTCGGTTGCTGAGGGTTTCGATGACCGGTGCGGCATCCTCTCGCTCGAACCACGCCCTCACGTGCACCATTTACGCACGCGGGCGCACTTTGTCGAGGATATCTTGTTCAAAATGAATGGTGCACCTTCTCTCGAGGATCGCTTGATCGCGGTTCGCAGGCGGCCGAGCGGCTTTGATTACATGCGTATTACGCTGGCGCTGATGGTCTTTCTCGTTAACACTGTTCAAATCGTCAACGGCAAGGAAGTCGACAACTCGCTGCTCCATGGATTCGGCCGCCCGTTCGTCGCGCTGATTCTTCCCATGTTCTTTGCCCTGAGCGGCTTCCTGGTGGCAGGCAGCCTGCAACGTTGCCGCACGCTCGTCACGTTCTTCGGGCTGCGGATCATGCGCATCGTTCCCGCGCTCGCATTTGAGACGCTTGTCAGCGCGCTCGTGCTCGGACCGCTTTTCACGACGTTGAACCTCGGCCAGTATTTCAGCAGCCCGACCTTTTTCAGCTACTTCCTCAATATACTGGGCGACATTCACTACACGCTGCCGGGAATGTTCGTCAGCAATCCCGATCCGGGAGTCGTCAATGCACAGCTATGGGTTCTGCCGCGCGAACTCAAATGCTACATCCTGCTCGGCTTGATGTTCTGGCTGGGTCTTGTCAAGCCCAGTCGTCCCATGCTCCTCTTTCTTCTGGTGCTTTACACGCTCACCGCGCTTTATTACTCGCTTGCCATTCCCGTCAAGCCCAACAGTCCAGTCGCAGGGGACTGGGTACTGATACTGAGCTTCATCAGCGGCGTAACGATTTATGTATATCGCTTTGTTATTTCGTGGAGCCGCTCCCTTTTCGCTTTGTCATTGTTCAGTTCATTAGTTATGCTTTCGGTCAACTGGGGATGGGCTTTCGCGCCCATCCCGGTCGGCTACGCGACCGTTTATCTCGGCTTGACCAATCCGGTACGTAAGCGAGTGATTTCGAGCGGCGACTATTCCTACGGCATCTATCTGTATGGCTTTCCAATCCAGCAGGCCGCCGTTTCGCTCGGGTCTTGGAGCGAGAACTGGTACGTCAATATTATGATCGCCCTGCCTGTCACCGTTCTGCTCGCGATGGCGTCATGGTTCCTGGTCGAGAAGCCTCTTCTGGCACGCCGTCCATTTCTGACAACGTTGGAGGATCGCGCGATAGCGGGACGGGAAGCCATGCACGCGTCGCTGATCGCGTGGGTCAGGCGGTCTCTTTCAAACGATTAGGAACGCTCAACTTCAAGTGCGTTGGGTTGGGCGGGGCACTCGCGCGACCGATAAAGATCCCAGTGGTACTGATGCGCTGTGCGGGGATCGACGGCCAGTATGGGAAACGAGAGCCTCTGCTCCTTTGCATCCTTGGCGCGCCGAACTCACGGCTGATCGTCAGGGAAAGTTGGCCAAATGCGCTTCAGGTCATCAGTCCGGTACTTCTCGCGGGACTCCCAGATCTCTCGTAGCTCGCAGTACTCCCTCGATTGAGCGATCCGGTAGCCGCATCGACAAGCGGGCCGTGCCAGTGCGCGAGCGGCCTAGTGCGCTCCGCGCATGTGCTGATAGTCATCCTCCAGATTGACGCTCGACGCGCGAGATGAACCAACGGGTCCACAATGTGTTCTCTGTCGTCGATGCGATGATTCATGTTGTCAGATCGCGTATCCGCGGCCCGTCGACGGACGCGGCGAGCGCAACGACGGTTGGGACGGCGGCGCGTCGCCCCGCAACGCGTCGTCGAGCGTCCGTACGACCGCCAGCATATACGGCTCGACGATCATGTCGCTGTGGCCGCCTTCTACCTCGACGACCTTCAGCCCGGCGCGCGCAATACGTCGCCACAGTGGCATCGGATCGGCGAGTTCCACCAACGGAGTCAGCGCATCCACATACAGGATCGGCCCGGCGCGATATCGCCGCGGCCGGTATCGTGTCATCGCGACCCGCAGATTCTCGCGCACGCGCAGCAGCATGGGCGGCAGCCCGACTGCATCAAATGCGGGCTTGTGCGCGGTGCGGCCGAGCCGCAGCCGCACGCGGTCGAGCGCGCTAGCGAACTTGCCGCGCAAGAATCGGCCGCGCCGCGCAGCCGGCATCTCACGCAGCGTCTGCCACTGCCGCGCGACGTAGCCAATCTGATGACGCAGCCACGCATCCCACGGCAGACAATGTTCGTGCACGTACGTGTCGAGCATGCACAGCAACTCGATCTCCTCGCCCGCGCGATGCAGTTGCTGCGCGATCTCCATCGCGATCAGCCCGCCGAACGAGTAGCCGAACAGCGCGTATGGCCCGTGTTCCTGCACGATCCGTATCTGGTCGACATAGCCGCGCGCCATCTCGGCGACGTCCTGTTGCGGTGCCTCATTGCCTTCGAGACGACTCGCGACGAGCCCGTAGACCGGCCGCGGGCTCTGCAACGCGCCGATCAGCGCAAGGCATTCCATCACCGATCCGGTGATGCTGTGCGCGACGAACAGCGGCGTACCAATGCCAGCGCGCATCAGCACCAGCGATTCTGACGGCGCGTCGGGCGCATCGTCGACGATCACGTTTGCAAGCCGGGCGATGGTCGGCGCGGTCAGCAGCGTCGCGAGCGAAATCGTGCGCCCGGTCGCCTGATGCACATGCGTCGCCAACTCGGCGGCGAGCAGCGAATCGCCGCCCAGATCGAAGAAATTGTCGTCGAAGGCGATCGGGCTGAAGCTGAACATGCTCTCCCAGAGCGCCTGCAGGTAAGGCTCGAGCGTCTCGCGGGTGGTGCCGGGCGGCGGCAGCGTGCGCACCGCGAGGTTCAGCCCTGGATGCTGGCGGATCACGTCGAGGCATGCGGGGTTGCGCAACGCCGCTGCGTTGGCAACCGGCAGCCCGTTGATCGCATTGCGCGCGGCGGCTTCGGACGGCTTGCCGCTGTGCGTCACCGGCAGTGCATCGACTGCGAGGATCACGTCCGGCACGTGCGCTGGCGACGCGCGGCGCGCGAGGTCGCGGCGCACCTGCGACTGCAGCGCGCCAGTGAGCGCGACGCCGTCCTGAAGCACAACAAGCAGAACAATGCAGCGCTCACGCGAACGCACCGGCGCGCCCGCGGCCATCGCAGCGCCCTGCCCGGCGGCTGAAGTGGGCGAAGCGCGCCGGTCGACGACCATCGCGTCACGGATACCGGGGATGTCGCTCAGTACACGGTAGATCTCCGCAGGACCAACGTTGACGCCGCTCACGTTGAGCACGCCGTCGCAGCGGCCGTGCATGCGCGCGGAGCCTTGCGTCGAGAACTCGACCAGGTCGCCATGCGTCCAGACGCCTGGATTCGCCGTGAAGTAGGCTTCATGAAAGCGGAAACCGTCCGCATCGCCGAAAAAGCCGAGCGGCCGCGACGGGAATGGATTCGCGCAGACCAGTTGGCCGACGCCGTGCGCGGGCGCGCCGTTCTCCCACGCCTGCACGTCGAGCCCAAGGCTCTTGCATTGCGTCTCGCCGACATGCACCGGAAGATTGGGATTGCCGAGTACAAAGCAGCCGATGATATCGGTCCCGCCGGAGATCGACTGCAGCGGCAGGTTGCCAACATGCTCCCGCACCCAGTGGTATTGCCCGTCGTACAGCACCGCGCCGGTCGACATCATCGCGCGCAACGCCGACAGGTCGAATTGCCGTGCGGGCTCGAGGCCCGCCTGCTCGCACATCTTCAGGTAAGCTGGGCTGGTGCCGAACATACTCACGCGCTCGTCGGCGACCAGCTGCCATAGCGTATCGACGGACGCGACCGGGCCGTCGTATGTGACGATCTCGACCCCGGACGCGAGCGCCGACAACTGCCAGTTCCACATCATCCACGCGCAGCTGCTGTGGAAGTAGAGCTTGTCGCCCGAGCGCAGGTCGGTATGCAGCCGGTGTTCCTTCAGGTGTTCGAGCAACGTACCGCCGGCGCCGTGCACGATGCATTTCGGCTTGCCGGTAGTGCCTGACGAAAACATGATGAAGAGCGGCTGGTTGAACGGGAAGCGCCGCCAGACGAAAGCCGTTGCGTCGGCTTGGGCGATCAGCGCGCCGAGCGAATGAACCGGCAGCGTGACATTGCTCGGCAACGGCCCGTCTTCGAGGAGGACGATCCCTTCGAGCGAAGGCAATGCGGCCGCCAGCTGCGCGACGTTCGCCGCCGGCGTACCGCCGGTATTGAAGCCCCGGCTTGCGGTGTGTGCGAACAGCAGGCGTGGCGAGAGCGGCGCGAAGCGGTCGAACAGCGCGTCAGCGCCCATCTCCGGCGAGGCGCTCGACAGCGTGGCGCCGATCGCCGCGACGGCCAGCGCAGTGACCGCCGCCTGCGCGTCGTTATGCATCACCGTGGCGACCCGATCACCGCTGCGCACTCCCAGGCGTTCGAGCGCGCTGGCAAGACGCGCGACGCGCTCGCGCAGCTCGCCGCGCGTGATCCGCACCCGTGACCCGTCGGCTCGACATTCGCACAGCGCCGGCGCATCGGCGCCGGCAACCCTCAGGCTGAGCAGGTTGTCGGCATAGTTGAGCTCGACGCGCGGGAAGAAGGTGGCGTGCTCGCAGTCGTCGCCGACGCAGACCGGCTCGGTATCGCCGCCGCGATCGATGTCTTCACACCAGCCGAGAAAAAATCGCCAGAAGGTCCGGTACTCGCGTACCGAGAACGCGTGCAGCTTCGCGTAGTCGGCCAGCAAGAGACCGGTGTGTGCTTCGAGCGCCGCGGTGAATGCACTCATCCGGGATGCCGCGATGCATTGATCGCTCGGCACAAACGTAGAGCGCTCGGCGGAGCCGTGGCGTTCCAGATCTCTCGTGATCAGTTTCTTCCGTAGCATGCAATCGCCGATCGCGGCCGCACGTCGCTTGCGTGCGTCGCAAGATGGAGCTGTTCATGTCGTGCTATTTTGTTATTTAGATCGTTGGGTACGACGCTGCTTGAATCACAACGTTATTGGTTTGCGATGGTGCGATCTGTGCGCCACCGAACCAAACTGGCCTGGAGAAACCATGATCCCGGCGCCCGCTCTGCGTCGCGGGGTATTATCAACCTGGTTGGTGCGACTCGTTTCGCGGTCGGCCGCGCGTTATGCGGCATGTAGTAGGCGGTAAAGTTCTTCTTTGCCTTGTCACACCCGGCGTCGAAACATCGACTGCGGGCACTGTGATCTGATGTGCGAGCGGCTAGCCGTGTTATCAATGTGCTGCAAGCTTGCTAAGGCGCCGGCTCGCATCGTCGGGCCTGCGCTGAGCACCGGATAGACGGCCGTCGAGTGCATAAATAATCAGCGACACGGAGAAGGTCCTCTATCCAGCGCGCCGTGCGAGTTCATCGGTCACAGGTCGGCCAACTACGGCCGTTCATCCACGCCGTCGCACGGGCATTTTGACGTCGGCTTGTCCGCTGACAGCGGCCCTTCGTTGGTCCATGCCATCCGGCGGGTCGCCGGCCTATATAGCGGTCGTTCGTTCTAAGCCGTAAAAACTGGCGCCAATGTCTGCTCTCGTAATGCGAAGATGGGTGTTCAATTCCTCTTTCCCGCAACATCAGACTCAAGCACTTAACCCGACTCGCAGACTCGTAAGGTCGGGCTTTCGTTTGTCGGCTTCCATGTGACCCTGTGTAACCGGGTCTCGTCACCGCACTGTCGCTCCGCGATACTGGATTTCACGATGTAGCTAGTCGGGCGAGTGTGAGCGGCGGTGCTTGGCACACTGCGATCTGCGCCGCCGAAAGCAGCCTTAGCCATCCCGCATCGCGCTCATTTTTTTCGCACCCGCCACCGGCTAGGCAGCGGCCGGATGCACATAGATATAGACGCAACCTATCTCCCGAATTGTTTGTTGACTTTCAAGGAGATTTGGACCGCAGTCGGCAGCCGCGAGCCCCTCTGACGCGAATACCCCTCCCGCGCCCGGCACGCAATGGTCGGCAAGCGGCGCGCAAACACGACTAGTGGTTCGTGACGAAACGCCAAAGCGCTGCGCACTCGATGTCCGATATCTGATAGTGGGGCATGGACTTGCGCAGCACGACGTCTGCCGGATCGACGCCTTCCTTGAGTGCGCGACAGAAGGCCGCCGGGTTATAGCGACTGGGCGGTCCCCCTCGACGGCTTGTTGCATCAAGCAGATAGCCGGGAGTCAAGGGTGGTGCGAAGCCGGCCGCCGATTCCGCTCGCGTGTGGCAGTTGATGCATCGGGTAGTCCAGGCCGGCAACGGATGATTGTCGTCGCGCAGGTGCGCTGGGATCGCATGCTGCCCACTGAAGATCGAGCACCCCAAATCAGCTGGTTCACACAGCTGCGCAGCGTTGGCCAAACGCGCCACGGTGGCCAGTGCGAGGCCGATCGCTGCGCGTGCAACCGAGCGTTGGGACTTTGATTCCGTCACGGGATGCGCAGCGTGCGTGAGACGCTCGGCACGCCCTTCGTGTTCAGGGCAAAGAGCATGTAGTAGCCAGGTACCACAACGCCGGGATCGGTTGGAATTTTCAACATATATTCGCCAGCCGTGCCCACCGTGAAACTCAATGGCACGCGTCGCTGCTCATTGTTGAGCGCATGCGTCGCTGACGACAGGCGCATCAGCGCGAACGCCTGCACCCCACTACTGGCGGCCACGGCGATCGAAGTACCGAGTTGGGCCTCGGTCGGCGCCGAAGTGATGGTCGGCCGTGATGCCGACGACCCATTCGGATTGAGCAGATACGGCGGTGTCAGTATTTCGACGTTGGCGTGGTTAGTCGAACAGCCGCCGCACAGTCCGCCACCGCCGCTCAGCACGCGCCCATCCGGCAGCAGCAGCGCAAAGCTGTGATAGGTTCTCGGCACAGCTTGGGGAGCAAGCGGCGAGAAAATGTTCGTCGTCGGGTCCCACAACTCCGGCGTCAGCACCGCAGTGTCGTCTGAGAAAGGTTGGGCAAAGGTTTGACCGCCCACCACGACGACTTGTCCGTTGGGCAACACGACACTGTTGCCAAAAGCGCGCTGATAGTTCATCGAGCGGATCGTACGCGTGGTTGCCGTGCCGCTACTGATATCGATGAGCGTGGCATTCGAAGTAGCGTTGGTTTGCACGTAGCTTGGCGCCCCGCCGACGGCGAGAATTTTACCGACGTCGTACATGACGGCGTTGCCATTCATCGCATCGCTGTCGTTGCCCCGATTCCCGGCCTGGGTCACGCTGCCGTTGCCCGCCGTATCGAACCAGTGCATGGCCTGGCTGGGTCCTGCATGGAAGACCCGGCCGTTGGAGACCGCGAACAACCACGCGTGGTTATCGGCGCGATACACGCCTTGCGCGTCATTCGTGAGGATATAGTCAGCGAGTATCGCGCTATTTACTTGCCAACCCGAACCAGAAATCCAGGTTTCACCGGTCTTGCCTCCCAAGCCTCCATTCCATGAGCCCCCCACCAGGAACACATTGCCATTGCTCAACGTGACGCTACCCTGGTAGCCGCGCGGGATGTTCATCTGGTCGCCTGAAGACCACGAGTGGGTTGAAGCCGTGTAAAAACTGGTCTTATCACTGCTTGACCCCCCGGTCACAAACACGCGGCCGTCCGGGAGATTTACAATGCCTGGGCAGAACATATCGTGCCCGGTATTGCTTACCAGCATCTGTTTGCTGGTTCCTGTCGCTGGATTGAAGATCGCCGTATACGTCTTGCCCGGCGTGACTTCCCCCGGGGTAAAATTCAGGGGGCTATCGGCCGCCCAAACCACTACGGTCCCGTCGGGAAGATTGGCTGCCGCCGCCGGAACGAGTGGCAGCGTGATCGGCGCAGACCACTTCGATGGCAGCGTCGGTACATTCAGACCGGCTACCTGCCAGGTCTGCAGAGCGCCCCCGTCGCATACCTGCTGCAGGATCTGCGGACCCTGTGCGGTCACGCTCGCCGCAGCCAGACACATGCCGCTGTGCGCCGCGATGATCGCGTAACCATTACCTTGCGGCGTTAGAGAGAAGCTTTGGTTCAGGCCGCCGTTGCAGGTCCATTGGATGACGGGCGCGCCGGCGTTCAGGCTTATTTGCGCCACGTCCATGCATTGATTGCTATTCTGATTGATGAATTGATACCGAGTTCCGGCAGGTGAAGGCAGCCAATGCTGATTTGTGCCGCCGTTGCAGCCCCAGGTAATCACCGAGGCGCCTGGCGTTGTCGAATACGACCCGACGTCCGCACACAAGCTCGTGCCGCTCAGGGTAATTGTGCCTGACGTTTGCGCTTCGGCGAGTCCGGAAAGCGTGGCAAGGGTTGACGTGAATGCGATGCAGACCAGGACATTCACGCACCTGTCGAGTAATCGGGAAAAGGTCCTTACGGAACGAATTCGTGCCATGGTCTCGCGTCCAGTTGAGGTCGAACTACGTACGCCCCAGCGCACCGAGCACACCGCAGACCTCGTCTACGCGCGGAAGGTCGGCACTACGCCAGCGCAAGATTGCGCTCGCATCGAAGCAGTAGATCTGCGTTGAATGATTAGCGATGTTGCCGAGGGGCAGCGGACTACCCGAGAGCGCCATGCGCATCCGATCGACGTCGTGCAACGTCGGCGTAGCCGCATTCCACGCGGGGCCGGCCTGAAAGCGCATGAGCCACTCGTGCAAGGCGGATGGCGAGTCGGAAAGCGGATCGATTCCGATCGATAGCAATCGAACCGGATAACGAGCACGGATTTGTGGCATCCGGTCCTGAACCGCGCTGAACAGCGCTCCCTGCAGAGGACATACCGAGCTGCACCCGGTGTAGATCGTCTGCAGCGCGGTTACGCCTTGAAACAGCAAGTCGCTCAGCAGTCGCTTCCTACCGGTTTGGTCGACTAACCAGGCATCGTCGAGGCGAACCGGTGGGCTGACGAGCCCCATCGTTCCATGCTGCGCGTATAAGGGGGAGCACACTGCGGCCATCGTGGCCGCGGCCACATCACACAGCAAAGCGCGTCGAGTCAATTTTCGAACCGACGCATACTTGACAGATTCCGGGAGCGTGCGAACTTTTTGATGGAACACCGGCGTTCTCCGCGAAAGTCTGACGGACCTGCCAACTACGCGCCGTCAAGAATGCCTCTGGCACGACAGTCAGTGAACTAAACGGGCGATCTGGGTGACGGCTACGCTTGCTCGCTCTAGTACCCGCAACTTAGCGATGTATGCAAGCCTAGCAGGGAAGATTGACACGGGCGGCGATTCCAAGAACGCGAATTGCCCGCGTTTGTGCAGTTGCCCACATTATTTTGCACATTCTTGGTGGCCCACACCGGCCGGCAAGGAACTTGGGAATTTCTTGGCTGCTGTCATTCGTGAGCGTCAAGGTTCACGACTCTCCGGATGTGACCGAGCACCCGCCGTCCAATGTGACTGAGCGAATGGCCGTCGTTCCTTGAAAGCAGCCGTCAAGACGACGCCGAATCGAATGGCAGAAGAGGGTCGAACTGAGCCAATCGCTTCAGACAGAGGCCGGCCAATTTCGCACGTTGGCTGCATCTCCCTGTTTTTGAGTACATGGCAGCATGGTTTAGCGCCAGCAAAATACGAGCGAGGCTCCGCCTCAGACCGACGAGTGGTACGGGTGACTAGGGAACGCTGGCGGTGTAAGGTGGCTCCTTATGCGCTTAGATCAATTCGGCTTGAACAAAACCGGTTGGCACGTACTTTGTAGGTGACAGAAGATTCTCCGTCGCCAAATCGACCTGTTGATCGCACTGAGCGTTTTGATTGTTCAAGGCGATCTGTCCGATCAGCAGCGGATCTACGGATGAATAATTGCGACGCACTGGCGATGGCAAGAAAACTCAGCCGAGCCGAGCCGACTGAACGCTCGTCAAAGCCGGCGACATTGTCGTCTGATATTCCGGCACCCAGCGACGCAGA
>Ga0073928_10011198_pt1 | contig 10500 bp, 8 predicted proteins | sample PaiPotPPA55metaG_FD_76969 | JGI IMG/M metagenome (GOLD analysis project Ga0073928, IMG submission 76969) | Iron sulfur acid spring bacterial and archeal communities from Banff, Canada, to study Microbial Dark Matter (Phase II) - Paint Pots PPA... ...
CACCGCAGCCATCAAGTAGAGAAAAATATCCCAATTCCGGCCCGTGGCGGCCAGGATGTAGCCGCCGGCCACCGGCGACACGTAGGCCGCCAGGTTGCCCATCATGTTCATCGATCCCGAAACAGTCCCCGCGTACTTGCCGCCGATATCCATGCAGGCCGCCCAACTCGGCGGCATCACGACGTCATTGCAGAAGCCGGCCATTCCCATGGCCAGCATCACCCAGTTGGGATTGTGCAATTGAACCGCGAGCACGAGAAACAGACCGGCGCCCAGGAAACCGGAGGTCGCCAGCAGGCGACGGCTGCGCGTCAGTCCGATGCGTATCCCCAGGCGCGTGGAAATTGAACCGCACAACAGCGAACCCACGCCGCCAAAGAACAGAGGAAAGATCGCCAATCGCGCCGCTTGAGCCGCCGGGAGCTTCCAGTATTGCTGAAGATACGTTGGCAGCCAGGTCACGTAGAAATACCAAGGGAAGCACAGGCAGAAGTATTGCAGCCACAGTAGCCACACCGATTTAGACCGAAAGAGCTTCCCCCACGGCACATTCCCGTGACCGGATGCAAGGCGTTCCGAACCGGCCAGCAGCGCGAGTTCCGCGGCATTCACCTGTTTGTGTTGGCGCGGATCGTCGCGGTACCACGCATAGAAGAAGAAAGCCCACACGATGCCGAGCGCGCCAAACATCGCGAAGGTATAACGCCAGCTCACATATCGCAGGACCAAGACCACGAGCACCGGCGTGAACGCGCCGCCCCAGCGTGCAAAGGTCCACATGATTCCCTGCGCTTTGGCGTGCTCCACCGGAGGGAGCCAGGTTGTAAATGCTTTGGTGAGATTCGGGAAGCAGCCGGCTTCTCCCGCGCCGAACAGGAAACGGGTAATCCACATCGTGACGAAGCTTCGCATCGCGCCGGTCAGCGCAGTGAACGCCGACCACCACAGAACGATTCGCATCAGGACCTTGCGCGGGCCCATCCAGTCACCCAGCCATCCGGTGGGTATCTCGAAGAGCGCGTAGGAGAGGCCGAACGCGCCGAAGATTTTCCCCATGTCGACGTCGGAGAAATGCAGATCGCGCGCGATGTCTGGGGCCGCCTGGGAAATACAGACCCGGTCGATATATGACAGCACTGCCAGCGTGATGGCGAAGACGATCACGCCGTACCGAACGCGCGAGGGCCGTTCGGCTATGGTTCCAACTTTGCTACCAGCTCCCGCTCCAACCATTCCAGATACCCCTCTGAGCCGTCGACAATTGGCACTGCGATCACTTCTGGGAGTTCGTAAGAATGGAGCTTCTCGATCTCCACCCGCAGTTGGTCGAACAAGCCACGGCTCGACTTTATCACCAACAGCGCCTCCTGCTCGTCTTCAACGGCGCCCTTCCATCGATAGAAGCTGCGAACCGCGGGCATTACGCTCACGCAAGCCGCCAGTTTCTTCTCCACCAGAGCGCGGGCGATCTGTGCGCCTTCTTCGGCGGATTTACAGGTGGTCAACACTACGATCTTGTCGGTCATCTAATTTTTTTTCGCTCTTCCACTGGATCTTTTGACAAAACAGGATTATAAACGAATGTAAGGACTCATAACCGTTGCAAGTGCATCATCTCATCCGCCGCATCGCTGTGTTGATCGTTTTTGTATTGATCGGCGTCTACGGATACCTGTCTTTGCGGGGTCCCCAAGGCGTCCCCGCGCTCATGGACAAATGGCGCGAGATCCGCAGGCTCGAAGAGGACAACGCCAATCTGCAACGCGAGAACGACTACCGGCGCGAGCGCATCAAAAAGCTGCAGGATAGCCCTTCCGAGCAGGAACTGGAGATCCGCAAGCAGTTAAAGCTCCTACGGCCGGGAGAGACGTCGTTCATTTTGCCCGAGCAGCCCAAGCAGGGCAAGTAACGTTCACCTAACCTCCTTCCGCGGCACGCCGGCGTGATGGTTCACCGGACCTGAGCCGGTCCCCAAGCCCGGATTGCTACCGATCGCTTCGGTAATGTAGGACTTCGCTCTGCCGACTGCGGTGCGAAGATCGTCGCCCAAGGCCAGCGACGCCGTGATCGCCGCCGAATAAGTGCAGCCCGTGCCGTGCGTATGACGCGTTTCGATTCGTGGCGCGGAAAACTCCAGCCACTTGCCCTCGTGGAAGAGAACGTCGATGGCATCTCCCGCCAAGTGGCCTCCTTTCACCAGTACGGCTTTCGGACCCATCACCGCCAACGTCTCGGCCGCCCGCCGCATGGTCGCGACGTCGCACACTTCAGTGCGGGTCAGCATCGCGGCTTCTGCCAGGTTGGGCGTCAGCAGGAAAGCGCGCGGGAAGAGCAGCGTCTTCAGGGCCTCGATCGCATCCGTCGTAAGCAGCGCCGCGTGATGTTTGGTCAGGATCACAGGGTCTACCACTAGCGGGAAATTAAACTCCGCTGCCGCTGCTGCCAGCACTTCGATAATTTCCCAGTTCCCCAGCGCTCCCGTCTTCGCCGCCTGGGGTGGAATATCGCTTACGACGGCGCTGATCTGCTGGGCGACCAGGTCGGCTGCCAGACACTCTACTCGTTTCACCTCGACCGTGTTTTGCACGGTGATCAACGTGACCACCGCCTCGCCATACACGCCGAACTGATGAAATGTTTTGAGATCGGCCTGGATTCCCGCCCCTCCGCTGGGATCAGAACCTGCGATCGATAGCGCCACGGGCTTCATCAAGCTTTTAAACCTGCCATTTTCTGAACCGTTTGAAATGTGTCGGATTCCGCCGCGGTTTTGTCGGGACGATAGCTCTTGACTCTCGCAAATCGCAGCGCGAGGCCGCTGGGATACCGTGGGCTAACTTGAATCTCGTTGAAGGCGATCTCCACGACCAGCTTCGGCTCGACATGGACCGTATAGCTGTCCCGGCCGATTTCGAGCTTGAGCAGCTCCTGCGTTTGCCAGGCCAGCATCTCGTCGGTAAGCCCTTTAAAGGTTTTGCCGAGCATGGCGAAGCCGCCTTTTTCAGTGTCGCGCGCGCCCAGGTGCAGATTGCTCAGCCAGCCGTGCCGGCGGCCGTGTCCCCATTCGGCCGCCAGGATCACCAGGTCAAGAGTGCGCGCACGCTTGATTTTCAGCCAGCTCTGACCACGCGCTCCCGCCGCGTAGGTTGCGCCGACTGCCTTGGCCATGACGCCCTCGTGACCCCGGCTGAGCGACTGCTCGAAGAATTCATCGCCGGCCGCTGCATTTGTGGCGATGATATAGGGAATCAGCGATTGCGGAGCCAGTTCCGCCAAAGCCTGGAACCGGCGCGCCTGCGGTTCGTCCAAGAAAGAGCCGCCGTTCAGGTACAGCAAGTCGAACCAGAACGGCGTCATTGGCAACTCCCCGCGCATCCGCTCGACATCCAGCTTGCGCCCGAAGCGCCGCATCGTGATCTGAAACGGCTGTGGACGCCCGTCGGGCAGCAGGCTCAGAACTTCGCCGTCCAGAATCAGGTTTTGGGCGGGCAGGGAACGGACAGCCTCCACTACTTCTGGCACTGCTGCGCTAACGTCATTCAAAGCGCGTGAGTAGACCATTACGTCGTCGCCGGACTTGTGCACTTGCACCCGCGCGCCGTCCATCTTGAATTCGAGAGCGGCTTCACCAAGGTCGGCCAATGCTCCGGTGACGTCTTCGGCGGTCTGCGCCAGCATGGGCTGGATCGGGCGAAAGAGCTGTACGTCGTAGGAATGCAGTCCGGCCTCGCCTTCTTCAATGAGAGCCCGCGCTACAACCGCGATATCACCGGCCATCATGACCGCGCGCCGGACTCGATCGGCCCCAATGCCCGATGCCTTGGCGACCGCGTCCACCATGATGCCTTCCAGCGCTCCTTGCCGAAGCTCGCCCATCAATAGACCGATAAGGAACTGCTGCTCCGGTTCGGTGGCGCGCGCGAACATGCCAGTCAAGAGTTCCAGTCGTTGCCGCTGCGCACCGCTGCCCTGAATCTTCGTGATCGATTCGAAAGTTCGATCAATGTCAGCCACTTCAAGACTAGGATCGAGCGCCGGCGAGCCTTTCGCATCACGGATGGTTCCGTAGCCGATGCCAATCCGTCCCTGGCGAGTGCGGCCGGTCAGAAACGCGACGACGATTTCGACTTCCTCGGGATGAAGCTGCTTCAAGAGCCGCGCCAGAAGGTCGACTTTTTCCAGACGCTTGGAGGTCTCGGCGACCCGGCGGGAAGTTTCAACGATTGCGGCCAGCCGCATGTTAACGGAGCCGCCACCCGTTCATTGGACCGCTGCGGAAGAATTTTTCGGGCGTCATTAGGCCATCGCGCTTCAAGACCATGCCGTCCTTCAATAGTTTAGCGATTGGGACTCGCGTATTGACATTGCCCCGCTCAATAGATTAGCGTGACCGATTGAAGCTCGAAATCGAAATCAAGCTGCGCCTAACCGGCAAGCTTGCAAAAATCCGGCGGACTCTCGCCAAACTCGGGTTCCGCGTTATGAAACCCCGCGCCTTGGAATCCAATATCCTTTTCGATAATTCCAAGCGCAGTCTGCGCAAGCACGGCATGATCGTTCGTGTTCGACTGATGAGCGGTCATCGAGTGCTCACGTACAAAGGACCATCGAAAACGGGCCGCTACAAGAAGCGGCAGGAGATCGAATTCGAGCTGCCGGACAATGCCCGCTTGGAACCAATCTTCACACACATGGGGTTTCATCCGGTCTTCCGGTACGAGAAATACCGAGCCGAGTATTCCAAGCCTCGAGGCCTCGGGAAAGTGCTGCTGGATGAGACGCCGATCGGGAATTACCTGGAGCTGGAAGGGCCGCCGCGATGGATCGATCAAACTGCGCGCGTGCTCGGATTCTCCCACCGCGACTACATTACGCGCAGTTATGGCTATCTGTATCTGGCGTATTGCAGGGAACGGCGGATTCGCCCCAAAGACATGCTCTTCAAAGATCGGAGGGGACGGAAGTGAGCGCTAGGAAGCAGCCGCGTGATGATATTGTGGCTTAAGGCGGCCTTCGGACGCGGAATGGAACTGTTCGATCAATTCCTGCGAGATGTTCGTTACGCCTCTCGCTCTTTGCGGAAGAGCCCGGCATTTGCGGCCGCGGCGATCCTGACGCTTTGGCATTGTGCTATCAAGGGAAACGGCAAACTCCTGTAGATTCACATGAGGCTGGCAGGTCGTACTTTGCACTACAGCCTCAGTCCACAAGATGACTCTGCAAGGCGTAGCGGATCAGTTCCGCGGTAGTCGCCATATTCATTTTTCCCAGAATCCGTGTGCGATATGTACTGACGGTGGTCGGGCTCAAGTGGAGCTCGCCGGCGATCTGACTTACGGTCTTGCCTGAGGCTATCATCCGCAAAATTTCAAATTCGCGGCTGGACAGAATCTCGTGGGCGGGCCGTCCGGCGTCTTGGTGCAAGGCCAGAGCAAGCTTTTCTGCTAACGTCGGGCTCACGTAACGACCTCCGGCAAGCACCTTCTGGATGGCCTTGATCAATTCTTCCGGTGCGCTTTCCTTGTTCATGTAGCCGGCTGCTCCAGCCTTAAGGACCCGCTTACCATACTGATCCTCGGCATGCATGCTCAAGACTAAAATGGGGAGCTTGGGCTGCATGCGCTGAAGGTCGCCGAGAAGGTCCAACCCGCTGCGCCCGGGCATGGTGATATCCAGAATCACGAGGTCCCATGCATGGCTCTGAACTTCCATCAAGGCCTGCTGTGCATCTTCGGCTTCGCCGCATGTCACCTCGTCCAGTTCGCGCATCAGGATTTCCTTCAACCCTCTGCGCAGGATGGCATGATCATCGGCAAGGAGAACCCGGATCACGTTGTTGTCAAGCTCCCATAGGTTTTGGATTCGGCTAGAGGGATACGTACCAGGACGGTAGTGCCCTGGCCCGGAATTCCCCGGACGGTAAGCTCGCCTTCGAGCAGCAGCGCTCGCTCGCGCATTCCACGGATTCCCAGCGATCCTGACGCGGAGAGTTGCTCCTCGGTGGCGCCTCGGCCGTTATCGTGCACTTCCAGAATTACGCTCCCGCATTCTTTGAGAAGCCGCACGCGAACACAAGCTGCGTTGGCATGCCGGGCCACATTGGTTAAAGTCTCCTGAAGAATTCGGAAAATCGCCGTGGCGCGATCCGAATCGATGGCGCTATCATCTTCCGGCAGTTCCAGCCGGCACCTGGTTCCCGTGCGGGCTTCAAATTCCTCCGCCGCCCATTCGACGGCAGCGATGAGACCCACGTCATCCAGGATTCCAGGTCTAAGCTCTGTTGAAATTCTGCGAACTGACTTAATAGTCTGGTCCACCACGTTGGAGATGGATTCGATCCTTTGCGCCTGTTGGGCGTCTGGCGGAAACTCATGAACCAACGAACTCAAATCGATTTTAATGGCTGTCAAAGCTTGACCCAGCTCATCATGAATTTCACGAGCCACCCGCCTTCGTTCCTCTTCCCGAGCATCTTGCACTCTGGCGGTAAGGGCCCGCAACTGATCGAACGAACACCGCAGTTCGGCTTCTGCTTCCTTGCGTTCGGTCACGTCCATAACCACGCCATATCGTTCTATGATTTGCCCAGTCTCGTTAGCGACAGGGTAGACCACATCGTGGATATGCCTAATCGACCCATCCGGAAGAACAGCGCGATAATCCGCCGCGTATTCCCGGGTCTCCATTGGTGCTTCCTTGAGCCCTTGCTCAATTCTTGGTCGATCTTCGGGATGAATTCGCTGCAAAAACAATTCCCCTAAAGAAACGCTCGGTGTTGCTGGATCGATGCGAAAGATGCGAAAAGTCTCCTGTGACCAGAAGAGTTCGCCCGATAACACGTTTAAGGCCCAACTGCCCGTGTGGCTTAGCCTTTGCCCCGCGGCCAAGTAGGCCTCACTGCGCTGCAATGCCTCTTCGGCTCGTTTTCTTGCAGTGATGTCTCTCCCAATTCCCACGGACGTCCCGTCGGAAAGTGTGACCCGAGCCCAATTGATATCGAGGATCCGGCCGTCCCTGGTTCTGATCTTAAACTCGACCCACTCGGAGTCTGTCTCCTCAACGAACCTCAGAACCTTTCGGCAGTAGTCCGGGTCCGGATAGCACAGGGAGAATATATCGAGATTCTCCCTGAGTACCTCGTCCAGAGACCAACCTAAGGTGCGTTCCCATTCTCGGTTAACAAACTTAATCGAACCCTCCTTGGTGGCGAAGCTGATCATTACAGGAACGTGATCGAATATCTTCTGCAGAGCTTCATTCTGTTTTCTGAGATTATCGCCAGCATTTCTGCGAGCGGTGATATCTTCGGCGATGGTCATGATGAAAGTGGATGATTCATCCGTGCCTGGAATCAGGGAAACAGTATTCCGAACCCAGATTATCTGGCCATCTTTACGGCGATAACGCGCTTCGACCTGAAAATCATGACGATCCCCGCGGCGTGATTGCTCAATAAACTCTGTATTGGCTTGGCAATCATCCTTTGCCGCGAGGTCCAAAAGAGTGAGAGCGCGCAATTCTTCATTGGAATAGCCGACCAGTTTGCAATAGGCGCGATTGGCTTCGACAAATCTTCCCTCTAAATCCACTCGCGCGATGCCTAGCGTGGAATCTTCAAACATCGTGCGCCAGAGGACCCGATTGGTCTTCGACGCGGCCATGGGTGGTCTTCGTGATGCCATTGAATTCAAGAGCCCCTCAAGTCAGAGGCCCACGTTTCCGGGAATGGCACGCCGGGTATTCCACTATTAGTTACTACTATTGTCAACAATTCCAGTGTGGTTTTGGAATCCGCCCAGCTAACCGATTGAGTTCGGCATCGTCCAAAGGCCGGGAGGCTCGCTTTGATCACGCTCTTTCAGGACCTACGATATGCACTACGGGTGCTGCGGCAGAATACCGCCGTCACCTTGGTTGCCGTTCTTGCGCTGGCTCTCGGCATCGGGGCGAACACCGCGATCTTCAGCGTCGTTCATGCCGTGCTGCTGGAGCCGTTGCCCTACGCCGAGCCAGCACGGCTGGTCACGTTGCTGGGACCAAGATCGCATCCACTATCGCCGCCCGACTTCCTCGATATCCGTAATCAAGCGCGGTCGTTCGAAGGGGTTGCCGCCGCCGAAGGATGGACCGGTAACCTGAGTGGACGCAGCACTCCGGAACAGATTGTCGGACTGCACCTCTCTGAAGACATGTTCCGGCTGTTGGGTGTCCCGGCTCTGCGCGGCCGGACGTTTTCCCGAGATGATTTTGAAGCCGGGCATGGGCGAGTCCTGGTGATCAGCTATGGCCTGTGGCAGCGGCGGTTCGGCGGAGCGGCTGACGTCATCGGACAGACAGTTGTGCTCGATGGTGAACCCTATTCCTTGATCGGCGTAATGCCCGCCTCGTTTCAATTCCCGCCTTTTTGGATCACGCAGGCGGAAATGTGGGCGCCACTCGACGTGTCGGATCGCATTACCAAGCGTTTTTTCCATTCCCTGCGCGTCTTCGCGCGGCTTCGACCAGGCATCAGCGCCGTTACCGCGCAGGCCGAAGTAGACGGAATCTGCGGGAATCTGGCGCGCGCCTATCCCGATACGAACACGAATATGCAGGTTCTGGTCGAGCAACTGCAAGAGAAGGTCGTCGGCAACATTCGTCCCGCGCTGCTGGTGATCCTTGGCGCGGTTGGACTGGTTCTGTTGATCGCCTGCGCCAACGTCGCGAACATCGTGCTCGCTCGCGCAACCGCCCGGCAGCGTGAGACTGCCATCCGGCTATCTCTGGGGGCGCAGCGCGTCCGCATTGCGCGGCTGTTTTTAACCGAGAGCGTTTTATTGTCCATACTGGGCGCCATTCCGGGTCTGCTGCTGGCGGCGTGGGGGACGAAGATACTGCAGTCGATGCTGCAGCCGGACCCCGGCGCTAATGTCCGGCTGGCGCATTGGGACTCAGTTGCGATCAATGCGCCCGTCCTTGGTTTTACGCTCTTGCTTTCGTTGGCGACCGGCATTCTTTTCGGACTAGCACCGGCGCTGTTCGCCTCGCGCCAGGATTTGAACGATCGCCTCAAAGAAGGGGGCCGGTCGCTGGCCGGCGGTCGCGGGTCAGGATTGCGCAAAGGGCTGGTTGCGGCGGAAGTCGCCATCGCGATCGTGCTCCTGGTCGGCTCCGGTTTGTTGATGCGCAGCTTCCTGAATCTGCGCGATGTCAATCCCGGATTCGATCCAAAGAACCTGCTCACGATGACTGTTTCGGTTGCCGGCCAGCAGCAATACGTAGGACCGCAGCGCGAAAATCTCTACCGTAGGCTGGTAACCACACTGCAAGGTTTGCCCGGAGTGCGCTCGGTGGCGATGACCAATCATCTCCCGCTGGTCGGTGATACCTGGGGAACGAACATTGCCATCGAAGGACGGCCGATTCCTGCGCCAGGCGGCGAAATGAACACGGTCTATCGCGAAACCGGGCCGAACTATTTCGCGACCATGCGAATTCCTCTACGCAAAGGGCGTGAGTTTAACGAGCACGACAATCTGAACAGTCCACTGGTAGCAATCATCAACGAAACTCTCGCGAAGAGCGCGTGGCCCAACCAGGAACCGATCCGGAAACGGATCACGTTGGACACTACGCATCCACTCTGGCTGACGATTGTCGGCGTGATCAAAGACGTCAAGCAGTCGAACTGGACGGGCTCCCTCGACAACGAGGTCTATATTCCGTTCCTCCAGCAGGCGGAATTCCTGAACAGCCAGCATCCGTGGCAGGCTTACGTGAGCATCGTGATCCGCACGGATTCGGACGCCGAGGCGCTCATGCCCGCGGTCCAACAAACCGTCTGGAGCATTGATCGCGATATGCCGGTCTCCCGTCTCCAGACCATGAGCCACGCGGTTGGAAATGTGCTCTGGCAGTCGCGTTTCAATCTACTGCTGGTCGGTATCTTTTCGGCCATCGCGATGATTCTGGCCGTGGTCGGCATCTACGGCGTGATGGCCTACGAGGTAGCGCAGCGCACGCAGGAAATCGGAATTCGCATGGCGTTGGGCGCGAATCGGAGCCGTATTGTGCGGCTGGTCTTCAGCCAGAGCCTACGTGTGGTGCTCATCGGCGTCATCGTGGGTGTAGGATCGGCGCTGGTCCTCGCGCGCCTGATGACCACGATGATTTACCAAGTCCAGCCGGCCGATCCGCTGACTTATGTTGGAGTGACCGCGTTGGTCTGTGCCGTGGCGGCGTTGTCTGCATTGTTGCCGGCGCGCCGCGCGACTCGCGTCGATCCGATTATCGCCCTCCGCTATGAATAAACTGAGGGTGTGCCGCGAACCGCAACCAAGCCATTTAAGAAATCCAAGAAACGAGAGAGCGCCACTGTATTAACACTCATCGCCCTCTTCAAGCTGGCTCCTGCTTATCCGGTTGTCTCAGCAAGCCCCAATAGGTTGTGGAATGCGCCCGGTAGGGTTTCAGGGTCTCGGAATGTCGGCTCCCCCACGGATTTGCTTGTAGGGAGTCGGC
>Ga0073928_10011199_pt1 | contig 10498 bp, 7 predicted proteins | sample PaiPotPPA55metaG_FD_76969 | JGI IMG/M metagenome (GOLD analysis project Ga0073928, IMG submission 76969) | Iron sulfur acid spring bacterial and archeal communities from Banff, Canada, to study Microbial Dark Matter (Phase II) - Paint Pots PPA... ...
GGAGCACCTGGGAGAACGGCGGCATGCTCACGGAGAAAAACGCGACGACCGGCACGATCACGACCTACCACAGCCCCGGCATGCAGGGGCTGCTGAACGCGGTGAGGGCAACCGGCGCGAACAACATCGTCGCCGCTTCGGGCGATTCGTGGGCTTCGGACCTGAGCGGGATCACCGCCGGGTACGCACTCAGCGATCCGGCCGGCAATCTGATGTATCAGGCGCACCTCTATCCGAATGGCAACCAGACCGACGTCGCCCGCGACGCCCGGGTCGGGCCGACGGCGGCGAAATACCCTGTATACGTTGGTGAGTTCGGCACCGACCCTGACGGCAGCAGCGGCGGCTTCGTCGGCCAGCCCACCGCCGCCGCCTGGACGCAGAGCATGCTCGCCTGGCTCGACCGTCACCAATACAACTGGACCGCCTGGTCGTTCAATCCGCAGACCAAGCCGGTGTTGCTCAGTGACTGGAATTACACCCCGACGCCCTACTACGGCACGTACGTGAAGGCGTCGCTGGCCCAGCCGACGCCGGGGCCGCGTGTGACCGGCGTGTCAGTGTCGGGCGCGAGCTGGACGGTCGCCCCCTATTCGATTCCCGCCGGCCCGCAGCAACTGACGGATCTTCCCTGGACGAACCTGGACCACGTCCGCGTGACGTTCAATGAGAGCGTCTCCGTTACCGCCTCCGACCTGGGCCTGACCGGCACGCGCGTTCCGAGCTACGCCATTTCCGGCTTCAGCTATGACGCCGCGACGTTCACTGCCGTGTGGACCCTAGCGGCCCCGATCAGCGCCGACCACCTGACGCTGATGCTGACGGGTGTGCGCGATAACTTTGGATATGCGTTGGACGGCGAATGGACCGATGCCGCCAGCAGCTTCCCCTCCGGCGACGGCGCCGCCGGCGGCGCTTTCGTCTTCCACTTCAACGTCCTCCCCGGCGACATCGATGGCGACGGGTCGGTCGACTTCAACGACCTGGTGCTGCTGGCCCGAAGTTATTCTTCCGCAACCCCCTTCAGCCGCGCCGATTTGAACGGCGACGGGCGGATCGACTTCGCCGATTTGGTGCTTCTGGCGCGGATGTATGGACAGCACGGGTAGACCGCCCTGGCTTAGCGAAAACTGCATTACTTTTAGAACGCTATGCCAATTTCTCCGCACAGGCGGCTGCGAAATTGCTCCCAATCCGGCCCCTCGCGTGCAAGCACCTGGGCCACGATGCCATTCAGCCGCCTTTCCGCGATCTCCATGTATTGGGGATTGAGCTCGATTCCAAGGAAGCGGCGGCCCATGTCCAGCGCCACCACTCCCGTCGTGCCCGAGCCGATGAACGGGTCAAGCACAAGGTCGCCATCGCGTGTTCCCAAGGCGAGACACGGACGTACCAGGGCTTCGGGAAAGGTCGCAAAATGCGCCTCGCGCAGCGCCTGCGTGTTGATGTCCCAAACAGTTCGGAGGTTGCGGTCATTGGGGCCGCGCGCCCCCTCGTTCTGATAGAAGTATCGCTCGCTCTTGCTGAACAGAAACAGATACTCGTGGCTTCTGGTCGGGCGATCTTTCACGCTCTCCGGCTGGCAGTTCGGTTTGTTCCATATAATGTCCGCCCGCAGGTACCAGCCTGATGCTTGAAGAGCCAAAGCCAACCGCCACGGAACCCCGATCAAGTCCTTTGGCTTGAGGCCGTTGGGAGTGGGCGGGCGCACGTCCATGGCGCGAATGGGATTCTTCTTGTCAGGCGCCCGCCAGGTTCGGCCGCCCGACGTGTAGGAATCGCCGATATTGAGCCAGAGGCTCCCATCCTCGCGAAGAACGCGTTTGACCTGATCGAAGACCTTGACCAGCGAAGCGACGTACGTTTCTACCTTTGACTCCAGCCCGATTTGCCCGGCAATTCCGTAGTCGCGCAGCGACCAGTAGGGTGGAGATGTAATGCAGGTTTGAAACACCGAATCCGGCAGCCGAGCCAACACCCGCGCGCTATCACCGATGATGAGTACAGAGTCCTTGGCCCCTTCGTAGAAGAGGCTGCCAAAACCGTTTCCAAGCCTGCCGGCTGGACGAAGATGAACGCGCGCCGTCAAATGCGGGAACAGCGTCGGATTCGCCACAACGACCCCAATTCTCTCTGACACCGACACTCTCGGCCTCGGCCCGCGAGTGTAGTTCAGGGGTGCCTCCCATGCAAAAGTCACCCTAATGCACGCCAGTATGGGCGCTAAGCCGCAGCGCGAGTCAGCGTCCGTTCGCTGCCGACGACGGGATGCGGGAGACGGCCGGGGCCGATCGGTCACTCGCGCGGTACAATGCCCCGCCGATGAAGCGGCTGTGCCGATGGATCTTCAACGGCCTCGTCGTGCTCTCGCTGTTGCTGTGCGTTGCGGTCGTGCTGCTTTGGGTGCGGAGCTATAGCACGCACTCGTGGATGTCCGAGTACCTGCCCAGCAAGCAGAAACCCGTCCCCTGGACCAGTTCAGATTGGCCTCTGCCGCGGCCGTACATTGGCGTTGATCATTTCCTGGGCGCCGCCTGCATCAGTTGGTCGCCAGAGGTTCTCACGAGCAAACATGGGTTGGAGCTCCAGGAGACCTGGTACGATGACAAATTATTGCAGATCGAGAAACGGATCCAGGCGGAGATACGCGCCAGGGAAATGTTCACCGACCTGAACTCAGCCCGCAACGTACTTGGGATCCGCTATCGCGATTACGGCGGCCATAGCGGATTCAGTCTCACCATCCCGGATGCGGCCGTAGCAACTTTGTTCGCGCTGCTCCCCGCGACATGGCTCCTGCGGCGAATTTACTTTTCGCTGGTGCTAGGCCGCCGCCGGGTGCGCCTGGGCCTCTGCCCGCGATGTGGCTATGACCTGCGCGCCAGCAAAGATCGCTGCCCCGAGTGCGGGACGCCCGTCGCACCAACTCCGCGGCACATAACCGTGCCCGAATCCGCGCGCTAACGAATCACCGGCACGAGAATGTCCTCGATCACTTACGTCTAAAGAGCGGGGGTAGATTACGGGCACCATGGAGTACGCGGACCGGTTCAATGCCCCCGCGCAAAGGCCGGTAGAACAGCAGGTAACTTCCGACCGGGAAGCTACGAAGGCGAGGCCGGAGTCCGGGCCGCGCCTGCCCGGCTCTGGGGAAATCAGATAGGAGTCGGAGCGTCTCGTCGAAGGTTCGGAGCAAGTCGTCCGCCGCCCGGACGCTGCCATGCTCGGAAACGTAATCCCAGATTTGTGCGTAATCCCGGCGGGAGGCGGGTGTTCTGCGCACAAGCCCCATCAGCCGCCTTTTTTCCTCGCCGCACTGGCGGCATGGCGTTCAGCGATGATGTCTTCGGCGGTGAACTGGACGAACTCGCCCCGGTCCGCCTCGGCGATCCCGACGTCCAACTCATCGCGAAGCTGCTGGATGTCCTCAGGTGTCAGCGTCTCCTGCTCATGCACCTGCCAGAGAAGCGAGTTAACCACGTCCTCGGGCGTGGCGTATTGCCCGCTGCTGATCTTCTCCTCGACGAATTTCTGCACGTGGGGCCTGAGCGAAACGTTCATGGCATGACTCGATTCCATCTCTCACTACATTAGCATAGAACAGGCCGAATTGGAAAGACCCACATGACGGACAGGGAATCCATTGATCGCAGGTCCGGGACCGCAACTGCGGGACGTCCGTCGGCGTTCGAGCTGGAGGAGGCGACCATCGGCCGCTTGCAGGCGGCGCTCGAGACGGGGGAGCACACCGCCCGAACGCTCGTGGAAAAGTATCTCCACCGGATCGATGCGCTGGACCGGCGCGGGCCTACGCTCCGCAGCGTCCTGGAAGTCAACCCCGATGCATTCCAGATCGCAGACGCGCTCGACGCCGAGCGCAAAAGCGGGGAAGTCCGCGGACCATTGCATGGCATCCCAATCCTGATCAAGGACAACCTCGACACCGCCGACCGGATGACGACCACGGCGGGATCGCTGGCCCTGGAAGGATCGATAGCGGCGGCGGACGCGTTTATCGTGCGCAAGCTTCGCGAAGCGGGAGCGGTGCTGCTGGGCAAGGCCAACCTGAGCGAATGGGCGAACTTCCGCTCGACGCACTCGTCCAGCGGGTGGAGCGGCCGCGGCGGGCAGGTGAAAAACCCCTACGCGCTGGACCGCAATCCGTCCGGCTCCAGCTCGGGATCGGCCGGGGCGGTGGCGGCAAACTGCTGCGCCGCGGCAGTCGGCACCGAGACCGACGGGTCGATCGTTTCGCCGTCGTCGTGCTGCTCGATCGTTGGCATCAAGCCGACCGTCGGGCTGCTGAGCCGCTCAGGGATCGTCCCGATATCCCACACTCAGGACACCGCCGGGCCGATGGCGCGAACGGTTGAGGACGCCGCGATCCTGCTGGGGGCGATGGCCGGGCCGGACCCGCACGACGACGCGACCAGAGGCGCCGACGGACACTTCGAGCGCGACTACCGGAAGTTCCTGTGCAAAGCCGGCCTCAAAGGCGCGCGGATCGGCGTAATGCGGCCGGAGGCGTTCGGCATCGGCCCGGCGGCCGCCAAGGTCCTGGCCGATGCCCTGGCCGCGATGAAGTCGCAAGGGGCAATCGTGATCGACCCCGTCACACTGCCGAAGCACGATAAACTCGGCGACGCGGAATTGACCGTGCTGCTCTTCGAGTTCAAGGCCGGCATCAACGCCTACCTGGGAAAGCTGGCCCCGGCGGCGCGGGTTCGAACGCTCGATGAGTTGATCGCGTTCAATGAATCGCATCGCGAGCGCGCGATGCCGTTCTTCGGGCAGGAGCTGTTTTACAAGTCGGCCGAGAAGGGAACGCTCGAGTCGCCCGAGTATCGGGAGGCGCTGGACACCTGCCGCGAGCTGTCGCGCCGAAAGGGGGTCGACGCGGCGGTCGAGTCGCAGCACCTGGACGCGCTGGCGGCGATCACGACCGGCCCGCCCTGCCTGATCGACCTGGTGAACGGAGACGCCTCGACCGGCGGCAGCTCGACGCTCGCCGCCGTCGCCGGCTACCCGAGCATCACCGTCCCGGCCGGCTATGTCTTCGGGCTTCCCGTCGGCCTCAGCTTCTTCGGCCCCGCATTCAGCGAGCCTGCCCTGCTCCGCCTGGCATACGCCTTCGAGCAGGCGACCCAGGCGCGGCGCCCGCCAAGGTTCCTACCAACGGCGGAGCTGCCGCAGGCGGAATAGAGTAAACAGCTAACCACAACCGGCGCAGACGGTGCGGAATGGCAGGTGTGATATACTTTAGGGAGAGGTCGCGAGCATTATGAGCGTCATCACCCAATCCGTCCCCGTGACCCCGGAAGACCTGCTGAATCTGCCGGACGCGAAATCGTATGAGTTGGTGGACGGCAAACTGGTGGAGCGAAATGGGGGGATGGAATCGAGTAAGATCGCCGCGCACATCATCTTCCGTATCGGGTCGTTTTTGAGAAACCGAAAGCTTGGTCGCCTGTTCGACTCCGAGGCAAGCTACCAGTGCTTTCCCACCGCCCCAGGAATCGTCCGCCGGCCAGACCTCAGCTTTATCCGCGCCGGTCGGTTTGAAGGGAACAACTTGCCCAAAGGGCATTGTCGTATTCCGCCGGACTTGGCGGTCGAAGTCGTCTCTCCGGGCGATCTGTCTTACGAGATTGAGGAAAAGGTGGCCGAGTACTTACAGGCCGGCGTGCGGCTGGTCTGGGTCGTGCACCCGCCCACGCGACGCGTGCGAATTCATCGCCCTCAATCATCTCCGCTCGGGATCGTGTCAGAGCTATCCGAGAAAGAGACCATCAGCGGAGAGGAAGTGCTTCCCGGCTTCTCCTGCGCCGTCGCCGATTTCTTTGCCTGATGCAACTCAGGTTCAGGCTCAAGTGCCGGGCTTTGCGGCGCACCATTCTTGCCACATACGGCGATAGGCGGCCTCGAGGTTTCGCGCAAAGCCGTGGTGGTCCATCAGTGGGGAGGCGAGCAGCCGCTCTCGCATCGACAGGCGAAGGCTGGAATGTTTCAAAGTTGGCCGGCACCGCCGCCGCCTCCCGACCACTACTTCTCCTTGCTCCGCTCAATTTGCTCGTGATCGCACTTGATGATCTTGACGAGCCAGTTGATACGCCCGGCCTCAAGAATGATCGGGCGGCACGTACGCTCTATATCCGCGGTAATCGTTTCGACCCTGCGGTCGATTGGGTCTGGGTCATCGAGGCGCCAAACGATCCTCTCGTAGCGGCGTATCTCTTCGCGCAGCCCTTGCGCCCTGCCGGGCGGCCGCCTCTCGCTGCGCTCGGTCCACAAGTCGCCCAGCACTTGGGCAGCAATGATAATCTCGAGCACTATGGCGTTCAAATCTTCAAACGGCTTCGCTGCCTGCCTTCCGAAGAATGCCATAAACCGATAGCGCGCAGCATGGAGGCGGTTGAACACGTCCATGTTGCTGTTATAGCGCTCAAATACCACATTCGCGCGGTCTCTCGCCCTCTTCTCTTCGGCCGATTCACCCGACGGAGCCTCACGGCTCGTGCCTTCATCAGTGTACGTCCCCGGGCTGCGCATCATCCGTATGGCGTCAGCCGCGTGGTAGAAGTTGACCAGTGTTTCCTCCGCCAGTTCGGCCTTACGCTTGCCGATGTGTTCGCGACGCCACGCAGTCACGCCATAAAACGCGGTGCCAGCCGCCACGATCGTCGCGAGGCTGGCGCCTATCTTCGCTGCCGCATCCCAGTCAACCGACACTGCGGCCTCCATTTGGGATCGCTGGACGCGTGCCGGACCCCGAAACCAACGACGTTGCATCAGACCGTGGACTCCCAGCCCCAACAAGTCGGCCATGCCGCCGCGGCTCACGCCCTCGCGGCATTGCCGTCGGGCGGGCGTCGCCCCAAGATGAACCACCGCATGAGCAAATCCACGACTTGCTCTTGAAGATTCCCGTTGCTGCCGACGCGGCTCGCCGCGATTTCCTCGAAACGCGCCTCCGCCTTCTTGAGACGGTGATCGACTGCGTCGAGCAGCCTCATCGCGGGCTCTAACTCGGCGGGCAGACGAATCGGGCCGCTGATGCCAAGCTCTGCTAGCCGAACCACAAGTTCGGCCTGGCCGCGTGAGGCGTAGTCGCGCGTCTTGCTGCGGTCCCGTCCGAAATATGCGGTGCTCGGATCGAACATTGGGGACGGGGAGAGAGACGCGGGCCGCTCCTCGGGTATATTAATTGCTTGCGACGCGCTCGGCTGACGCTCGACCCACTCTTTGAGCGGCGTCGCGTCGTCGAGTCCGGCGGCGTCCCAGCAGTCGGCGGCTAAATCGTGCACGTTCAGCTTCCGCTCAGCGGTCGCCGCTCGCTGCCGCATCTTCTGAATCTCCACCACCCGGATTGCGCGAAAGTGGAGGGCCGTTTCTTCGTGGAGGGCATCGACGAGTTGCTTGCGATGCTGGGGCTCGGCTACGCCTAGCAATTCGAAAACCGCGTCGTCGAGCGCACGACGGTCAGACCTCTGCAATTCGTCGGACAAGACTATGGGGCCGGCGGCGATCTTGCGCGCCCGTTCAGGCAAGTGGCAGTCCATCAACTGCTCCTCGATCAGCCTGCCTACGTCACGCTCCTGCATGGATTCCAGCGCCCCCTCGAGTCTTCCGCAGAGCTCCTCGCTGATGCCCCGAACGTCGGGTACTTCCAGGAGGTTCACGTCAACAACCTCGGTTTTTAGGTTTCCCTCGGTGCCTGCAAAGCGGCCATAGAAGGTCTTGAACAGTCCGATCAGTGTCGAATTAAGGACTGCCGTCAGGGCGATCTGTTCGCGCTCGCTGACCTGCTCGGAAGAGATGTCGAATAGGTTGTGATTACAGATCAGCGCATCTGGGTTGGCCGGGACGATGTGGCGGTACTGTTGAGCCATCGGCCAGAATGCGAAGCCCGGGCGGACGAGTTTCGTCAAATCGTACCACAGCTCCCGAGCGGCGACCGTGGATCGCTCCGGAACCGGCTTGGCGGCGGATTTTTTGGAGGCGAAGTTGGCGGTTTTGCCATACTGGATGTAGCGATGGGCCCATGTGCCTCTGATTTCAGCGAGACTTGCGCCCACGAGCAACACCAGCCTGTCAACGTCGTCTCGTCTCACAACCGGCCGATCCACGTTCATGAGGCTGTGCACTTCTGCTGCTACGTATGCGCTCTCGATTGGATGGAGAACCCCAGCGCCGTCCTCGATAATCTTGAGCCTGCCGGCGGCCACATCGCGGCGCCGTGCACCGGTCCGGCTCTGGAACTCCGTATCGCTCTCGCATTCGTCCAGGGTTCGGCGCGTCACATCCCGCGGCATGAAGAAGGCGTCGCAACCTGTCTTCACCCCGAAACGGACGTCGACGAGATCGCCCAAAGGTCTGAATCGAGGGCCGAACTCGCGCATGATGCGGAAATAAAAATCGGGGGCGCGCACATAGCGGCCCCATTTCCCCGCGCGGTACTCGCTGTTGACGTGTGCGATTGACAGATGGCCGCCGTGGGGGATTTCGAGGCCTTCGTCGCCCTCGACGTCCTCGTCGTCCTCCCCCGAATTGCCCGCCTGTCCGGCCAACACGCTGCCGGCCCTTACGCCATCCTCCGATAGCCCGCGTTGCCGCTTCAGGATGAGTCGCAAGTCGTCGTCGTGCTGGTCGGTGGTCGCGGACTCGATCCTGCGCACGAGCTTCTCCGCGGCTCGCTGGCGGCGGTCTTCGTGCTCTCCGCTCGGGACGCCGATGACGTCCGCCAGCGGCCGGCGGAACTTCACGAACCGCACCAGATTTTCCATGCGCCGCTGTTCGTCCTCGCACCTCTGGAGAATGGTGGCGCACGTCTTGACGCGCGCGTCTGTGAACCAAGGCTCATCGGCGCTCTCCAGGACTGCGACAAGGCGGAAGTGGCGCAGGATCCAGCCTTGCAGCGCAAAGCCGTACTCGACGTCCAGCCAACTCGAGCTGGTGAGAAAGCCGAAATAGCCGTCCGGCGTCAGCAGCTTCGTCGCAACGGGCCAGAAGTAGCAATGTAGGTCAGCGCGGCCGGAGAGCGCCAGATCGGGCCAGGCGTGCGTAACTAACCGCGCGAGCTTCAGCTTCTCCTCCTTTCCGATCTTTTCCTGCCGAACGTACGGCGGATTACCGACTACAGCATCGAGTAGCGGCAACTTCACGGATTGGCTGCCGCCGCGTCCGTCCGGCAGTTCGACAAATGGCCTGTCCGGCTGGAGGTCAAAGAAATCGCGCCGGGCGACCCGCGGATAGTTCGCCTCATCATTGATCTCGCGGGCCGCGAGGTTCAGCGTTGCCAGGTGCGCCGGATGCAGAGCGATGTCGCAACCGAACAACTCTGACAACAGTTGCTCATGTGTGCGGCGTGGATCAAGGCGTTTCTTGCGGTAGTAGGCCCGTACCAGAAAGCTGCCGCTGCCGCACGCGGGGTCCAGGACCCGGTTCTCCGCGCCGCGGATACAGAACGCATTAATGAGGTCCACGGCATCGTCGCCGGTGAAATGCTGTCCAAAGCGGTGACGCTCCTCAGGACTGGTCAGCTTTTGGAAGATGCGTCCGACGACATCGCTTCGTACCTGCTTGAAGTCGATCGACTCTACACCCCGTAGTAGCCCGCGCCAGGCATCGAGCGCGCTGTCCGGCTCGAACACGAGCTTCGTTGCCCAGTCATGCGTGCCGGGAAACAGCAGCGGCTCGTAGTCGCCGCTGACTTCCACCGCCCTGCGGAACAGCGCGTCGAAGGCGGCCTGCGCCTGCGATGGTGTCGTGACTGACGATCTGAGCTCCAGGCGCGTGAGCTCCGGAAAGCGAGCGCGCAGCGCCTTGTAGAAGATGATGCGGTTGGCCCAGACATAGGCCAGCGAGCGGGCGGTCGCATCGAGGGTCGCGCGCCACTGTTCGGCGTCGGTCCGGACGAACGGCCGGTCCTGAGACGACAGCCAGCCTTGCAATCGGTGGTTGAACGTCCGATCCGAGTCACTCTTGCCCGCGAGGTACAGCCGCAGGAGCTGCACTGGCCAGTCCAGGTGGCTTTCCAACGAGCGGATGAAGATGTCGTCGGGGGGAAGTTCCCAGTTCCGCCGGCGTCCCGTGTAGATGTCCGCAAGATCGCGCAGCAGATCCGGCAGGAACCGCGTGCGGATATACTCGAGCGTCTCCGGACGCGCAACCTGGTCAGGGCTCGACAGGTCGAGCCCCAGCTTCCAGACGTTTACGCGGCGCTCGAGGAGTGGGACGTCCCACCTGGATCGGTCCCACAAGACGAACTCGTTGACATTCCAGGTAAAGAAATACCGTACGTTGGCGTCTTCGGCCTTCCGGTACGCGTCATTGACGACCTCACCTTCGAAGGGTGACCGACCCTCGGGGCTTCCCGGGCAGGGCCATCGCATTTGGAATATCACATTATTGCGCTTGCGCCTTCGGATCGTGCCTGTTAGGCTTCGCCTTGGTTTTGGAAGGCGAAGCTTCGCAGAGTTTAATCCTCTAACGAAAGAAA
>Ga0073928_10011200_pt1 | contig 10495 bp, 15 predicted proteins | sample PaiPotPPA55metaG_FD_76969 | JGI IMG/M metagenome (GOLD analysis project Ga0073928, IMG submission 76969) | Iron sulfur acid spring bacterial and archeal communities from Banff, Canada, to study Microbial Dark Matter (Phase II) - Paint Pots PPA... ...
CGGGACGACGCGGTATGGTTGCCATGAGCGGTCTCCTCCAACGGTTTGATCGCCCCCTTCCTACCACACGGCAGGCGGGGTGGAGGACCGCTCTTCAATTTCTACGAACTATCGGACAACCTCGGCGATCGCCGCACGTGCAAGTGCTCGCGGCAGCGGCCGCATCGGCCGTTCCGCCGCGGGCCAGGCTCTTGATGAACAGGCGATTCGGCTGGCGGTGATTGCCTCAGTCCGCCATCAGGACACTGAGTACGACACTCTCCTGATGTCGGGTGTGCCTCGACACGAGGCTCGACAACGCGTATCGGGGGATGTTGAAGAGACGCTTCGGCGATGGGCAAGGGCCGAGCACGGCTCAGCCGTCGCCCCCGATCGAGCGACGCTCGGCGCCTTGAACGATATCCGGGTAGGCGGGCGCCAGGACGTCGACAAGGTCGGTATGCCCCATCCGAATTCCTGAGTCACCCAGACGTCGGAGAAGTGCATCAGGGACTTCGGCCGCCTTGGGCTGCACCGGCACGACTTCGAGGCCGGAACCCGCGTCCCAGTACTTGCGAACACATTCCCGCAGTGGCGGTCCGGTGCCGAGGATCGACCGTAAGTCCAAAGTCGCCACGGAAGGCTTGCCGCGGCCGCCGCGCAGTGAACGGAGCCGCTCGACCAGTTGCTCGCGTGTCCGCCCCCGCCACGCGAAGGCCAGGAAGGGGTCCTGGTCAAGGGCTTCCGCAAACAGGTAGAAGACCGCGGCCACGTGCTTGCAGGGACTGGCCCAGTCAGGACAGCTGCAGCCGCTCGCCAACTCCCGGCCGGAGGCCGGAAACAGGGACAGCCGGCAGGCGGTGAAGGCTTCCTCGATCTTCTGCGGCATCTCACCGGCGAGCAGCTTGGCCGCGAACACCGCTCGCTCTGACATCGCCTGTTCGGCGCGCTCCCAATCCCCGTCCGAGAGCGGTTTGAGTGCGATGCGGACGTTGTAAGGCACCCGGCGTGAGCCCTGGACCCTGCCCCTGATCTCCCCGGGCGTGGCTTTCCATTCCAGAACCTGGCCACGCCTGGCATAGGAGCGGCCGCGGTTGAGCCTTGACCCGAACCCGAAGGACTCAAGGATGGAGAGGAAGCGGCGCGACCACCAGGTTTCCCCGATGTCGCCGCGCCGACTCTTGGCTTTGAGACCGCCGACGGTCGGCAGCGGCGTCGATTTCGGAAAAGAGCCGAAGCGCACCAGCTCGCGTGGGACATCCCTGCGAATACTCTTACGTGGCGTCGTCGTCATCCCTCTGCCACCGCGTCTCTGGAGAGCGCGACGATTGATCGCAGCTCGTCGGTCGAAAGCTCGGTGAGCCATCCCTCACCTGACCCGACGATGCGTTCCGCCAGCTCCCTTTTCTTCTCAAGCATCTGGTCGATGCGCTCTTCCAACGTGCCCACGCAAATGAACTTGCGCACCTGGACGTTGCGGCGCTGGCCGATCCGGAATGCCCGGTCGGTGGCCTGGTCCTCGACGGCAGGATTCCACCAGCGGTCGAAGTGCACGACGTGGTTGGCAGCGGTGAGGTTGAGACCTGTGCCGCCCGCCTTCAAGGACAGCACGAACACACGAGGACCGGACCGTGATTGGAAGCGCTGCACCATTTCGTCGCGTGCGGCCTTGGATGTCGCGCCATACAGGAACAACACTTCGCGCCCCAGCTTCGCCTCGAGATACGCTTTCAGCATTGCGCCCATCTCGGCGAACTGCGTGAAGCACAGCACACGATCGCCCTCGGCGACGGCCTCCTCGAGGATTTCCTCCAGCCGCGAGAGCTTGCCCGACCGGCCCTCCATCCGCGACCCGTCCCCGAGCATCAGGACTGGATGGTTCAGGACCTGCTTCAGCCTCAGCATCGTGCTCAGCACCAGGCCCTTTCGCTGAATGCCCGTGGTCTCCTCGATCTTTGCGAGCATGTCGTCGAGGATCGCCTGGTAGAGCGTCGCCTGCTCGCGGGTTATGTTGCAGAAGACCTTCATCTCCAGCTTCTCGGGCAGGTCGGAGATGATCGTGCGATCGGTCTTCAGCCGCCGAAGCACGAAAGGCCGGGTCAGCCGCTGCAGGGCGATGGCCGCTGTCTCATCGCGGTAGCGCTCGACGGGCAGCGCAAATCGGGCCCGAAAATCACTCTTTGTCCCGAGCAAGCCGGGGTTACAGAAGTCGAGTATCGACCACAGCTCGGACAGCCGGTTCTCGACCGGGGTTCCGGTCAGGGCGATCCGTCCGGCAGTCGCCAGCGACCGCACGGCCTGGGCTTGCTTGGACTCGCTGTTCTTGACGTTCTGCGCCTCGTCGAGAACCACCCGGCGCCATTTCACCGTGGCCAGCAAATCTCGGTCGCGGGCCGCGAGTGCGTAGGTGGTGACAACTAGGTCCGCCCCCTGCGCCAAGTCAGCGAAGCCATCGGCACCTGACCGACCCCCGCCATGATGGACGAGGACTTTGATCTCGGGCGTGAATCGCTCAGCCTCGCGCTGCCAGTTGCCTACCACGGACATCGGACAGATCAGCAGAGTCGGGCCGCCGCGTTCTGCCTGGACCAGAGCTAGGAGCTGCACTGTCTTTCCAAGGCCCATGTCGTCGGCGAGGCATCCGCCCAGTCCCAGCCGCTCCAGGAATGCGAGCCATCCCAGCCCCCGCTCCTGATAGGGACGGAGCGCGCCCACGAATCCCTCGGGCGCTTTCCTGGCTTTCATACGCCAGTCCGCTCCGCCATCCAGGAATTTTCCAAGCCAGCCTTCCGCCTGGATTCCGAGAACTGGCAACGCCGCCTCGGACCCCTCCAGTCCGAGGCCGATGCGCAATAGCTCTGGAATGGTCGCGGATCGTTCTCCATCGGCCTGGTGTCGTTCGAAAAAGGCAATGGCTGTCTGCAACCTGTCCGGCTCCAGCTCCACCCACTGGCCCCGGACCTGGACCAGAGGAACCTTCAGGGCAGCCAGCCTGCGCAGATCCTGGATCGTCAGTTCCTGGTCGCCGATCGCGAGTTGCCACCTGTAGTCGACGAGCCCTTCCAGGCCGAGCAGGCCCACGCCGGCGTCGCCTCGACCGCGCGCCTTCGCGCGCACGCCGAGGCGAACCGGGCGCTGCCACCACCACGCCGGCAGCAACACGCCGAGCCCAACCTGGACCAGGGTGGGCGCGACCACTTTCAGAAAATGGTGCGCACCGGCCGAATCGAGCCGCATGCGGGTGGGGCGGCGGGTGTTGAGGGCTGTCTCCAGCTGCGGCCATACTCGGGCAGCGCGGCCCAGGTCGGCTAGAAGCACCTCTTCAGGCTCGTGCACCACGCCGCCGAGCACCGAAAGGCCAGGACCGCCGGACCAAACCTCGGCGGCAGGGACGATCAGGCTCGGGTCGGCGGAGGATTGGAGGAGGAATTGCACCGTCCACGATGCGGGCTTCTTTTCAGGCGTTGGCTCTTCCAGCCGAAAGCAGGTCCTCACAGGCGAAGCCGGAGGCAGGCCGGCAGCGTGCCAGGCATCGACCTTTGCCGCGAGCCGGGCTAGCTCGGTGGGTTCCGCGTTGATCGTCGCCTTGGGCGCTGTCAAGGCCCGCAGCCAGGCGCCCTCGACTGATCGGTCGCGGTTGCCGGCCAGTGTTCGTCCCCGCAGCGAACGCCGCGTCACGGCATCGGCGACGGCTTGGAGGAATTCCGTGACGATCTCATGGGCGCCGCGTCCCCGCCCGGCGCCGCCCAGAGTCAGCTGGCTACGGCAGACCGGCGGGATGGCGGCAGCCAGCGCGCGCATTCTCATCAGGTCCTCTGCTGACGGCATTGGGCGCCAGCGCGCGGCGTGGTCGGTCCATTCAATGGCGAGAGTGGGGAGGACCCGCCCGCCAGCGGCCATCTCGAGTGCAAGGGCGCTGACGCGAGCAAAGAATGCGATCGAAGGTGCGATGTTCATGCTGGCCGGGCAGTCGTCGGTGAGCGTGAACAGCAGATCGACGGCCCGATCGGCGTCGAAGGCGCGGACGGCGACCCTTCGCTTTCTGAGCGTCGTCCCGGCCGGCAGCATGAGGTCAATCTCGCGGCTGACGCCGGGTCCGATTCCGTTGCTTTCCAGGGCATCGAGTAATCGATCCATCGAGGCCGGGCTGGCCGATCGAGGCCAGAGGCAAAGCTCACCCGCTGCCGTCCAGGTGGCCTCAACAGCGTCGAGGCCGGATGCTTCGCGCAGCGTTATCGGGGTCGGTGGGTTCTTCATCTGCGCCGGCATCCCACCCCTTTGGGCGCTCCTGCACGGGGTGGCTCTTTGCGTCCGGCGTTGTGTTCGCGATCACACCCGCTGGCAGAGCCTCGCCCACCATCTGGCCGAATCAAATTTCCAGGCTGTGAACCCGGCTGTCGCCTCGGCGACTGGTCGGTCACGCGTCCCCGCGTAGATGCATCAGCGGGATGCGAGCAGGGACTCCCGGGCTCGTTCGTCGAGCGGATCCACCCTGTGCAGGCCCGTGATTCCGTCAAACCCCGAGTCCGCGCTGACGATTGTGGATATGCCGTTACGGAGGCAGGTGGCTGCATGTACGCGATCGTTGGCGCCGAGGTTCGGGGCGCGCAGTGAGAGAGCAGCCAGGAAGATCTCGTCGGTAACGGAAAGCAGGGGCGTCAGTGCGCTGTAGCTCCGACGGGTGAGACCTCTCAGATCGCCCAGCTTTGCCGACAGCTCCAGGAACCACACTTCTTCCAACACGGCCGGCGAGGTCTTGCCGTTAGCGGTTCCGGAGGCTATAGCTCTGAGTATTTCAAGGCAGGGGAATCTGTATCTACTGGCGCTGGCACTGTACACAAAGATGTTGGCGTCAATGAAGAATGTCACCTGCGAGTCGTTCTCGTCGCCCGTCTCAACGGAAGTTCGTGTTCGGACTCGATCAACCGGTCAAGCTCATCCGGCCCCACAAATTTCCCTGGCCCCATTCGGGCGATCTCTTCAACGGCACGCTGACGTTCTTCTGCGGAAACCCCACCGACAATGGAATCGATCGCCTCTCGGACGAGCTCACCGACCGATGCGCCGCGCCGTTGAGCCTCAGTCGCGAGTCGCCGCTGTTGCTGGGGCGTGACCAGTACTTGAAGGCGCTTTGTGAGCATGCTCATATCATACACATCTTCCCCTTCCCCCCGCGGGGCCGCTGGCATCGACGATCCTGGCTCGACAGCCAAGACGCCCGGCCACGACAGCCAAGGTGACAGCCGGGCCCACAGACGACTGCGGACGAGGGCGCATGATCGAGGACTGCCGCCGGTAGTAATCGAACCTGGGCGGACGTCAGTGGACGCTGGTGGACGCCAGCCCCGCGGTCTTCAAAACCGTTTGCGGGGGTCCACAGACGTCCAGTCAAGTTCGCTCTCGTCCACTAACGTCCTCCAGGTACAGCCAATGACAGGCGAAGCCAGTTGATGGATCCGCTGCCATCCCTTGGGCCAGGGCCGGCGGCCGGTGCCTCCCGGCGGGGAGGGCGATGTATATCTTGGAGGCGACGTGACCACCCGCGGCACGTTCAACTACGCGGTCAAGTTCGCCGACGTATCAGGGCCGTCCCCCATTTACGTCAATCAGAATCCGGACGGGACGCACGAGATCGTGACCTGGAGCGAAAGGATCACTTAGGCTTCGGGCTGGTTGGGATCGATCAGTAGGCGTCTTGCAGGCCGCCGCGCCGGGAATAAGCCTCGAGAGCAGTGAACAGCGCGTAGCCGGCTAGCGCATACAGCACACCGACGAGCAGCTCGCCGGCGAGCAGACCGCCGACCTGGGCAATCGACGCGCCGGTCGCAGCCTGCCGCGCAGCCTCGACACCTCGGGTGAGAGGCAATCCGTAGGAGATGACCTGGATCGCACCGGGCAGCCGACTGACTGGGAAGTTGATGCCGCAGGTGATCAGCAGCAAGTAGTACACGACGTTGGCGATGGTGATTGCGTCGTGCATGATCAGGCCGATGCTTCCGAACAGGAGGCCGAGGCCTGCAGTCGTCACCAAGATCAACAGGACGCAAATCCCCAGTAGAAGCAGATTCGCGCGATGAAGGTCGAGCCCGAAGACCACAACGGTCAAGCCCAAGCCGATGATCACGCTCAGGACTCCATCGATGATGTTCACGATGGAGCGGCTGAGAAAGGTGACGAGACGGTTTGCCGGTGAAGCGAGGAGTGGCCACGAGCTCGACCCGCAACGTCATGGCCGCGCGTCCCAACCTGGCACGACCGCATATGCAAGCGCTGGATTCGTGGCGGCGAGGATCCCCGGCGCGTTATAGCGGGTGGGAGTGAACCCGGATCTGTTGCACTAGGTGGGGCGATCAGCTGTCGCACACGATTGGGTGGATTGCTTCGTGAGTACTCACGCGTGCCAAAGGTCGTTGCTGCATGAATATTTGCATCCGACACGGTTGGCTCCGACGCCGGCCTGACAAGGTTGGGAGGGAGTCACGCCTCCCTCCCACTGGCGGTGTTTGTGTTACTGCAGTCCGGGAGCGCAGGCCATGCCGAGGTCGGAGTTGGCTGGACCAGTCGACGCGCCCAGGCCGCCGTCCTCGATGGCGTCGGCCGGAATCCAGGTGCCCGTGTCATGGCTGAACGCACCGAACGCGCCGTGGCCGGCGTCACAGACGCCACTTACCGCCGGCGGCGGATTGTAGCCGCCATCGTTGCCAGTGTTGGCGAACGCGACCGAGCCGAAGCCGATTGTGCCCATGGCCGCCATCAGGATGCCGACAAAGAACTTGCGCACGATCGTCCTCCTTTGGAACAGTGCAGCCACCGTAAGGCTGTGGTCACGGGGGACCTCACACCCAAAAGACTCGAGTGATCCGAGCTCACTCGTTCGCACCCGCTGGAAATTATGCGCTATCGCTCCCAGCGCGGGGAGTGCAATCGGGGAACGGTCGTCGAAGCAGCCAAGACAATCAGTCAACAACCTTGGCGTCTCTCGGCGAGACGAGGAGTCCCGCCGTTTGGGGGCCTAATCGCCCGACCGCCCGGCCTGGCCGGTAGGCAAGGTGGGGCCCACACTTATTCGTCCGAGGCTGGCTAGGCGCGGCATGAGCTCCGAGTCCTGCGTCGGCAGATCAAAGGGCCTCAGCTGACACCCGCCGGCCGCTTGATCACGGCTACCCTTCATCGCCTCGACGAGCTCGCTCGGTCCAATCACTCCGACGACCCTCGCGCCGGACGTCTTTAGCTTCGCGTCGGTCGTCAGCAGCCGACAGCGAAGGAGCTTGGCCAATGCGAGGTACTCAGCGTCGTACGTCTTCGCCCCTCCCAGGCGGTCAACGATTCGCCATGCATCATCGGTCAGGCCCTTTGGGCGTCTCGGGCTGATATCCGCTTCCGAAAGCCGTCCAAGTGCAATCGCCGCGAGCTCGGCAGAGATTTCCTTCCGCCAGCGCAGCTCATAAAGGACGGACGACGCCTCCGACCACATGAGATATGGCGCCATGAGTTGCTCCTTCGCGAGCGGCTCCAAGCCGGCCTCGGACAAGCACGCCGTCACCACGACGGCGGCGTCGACGACGAGCACTCAGCGACTGGCACGTGAGGCGCGGATGGTAGCGACCACACGTACTCACTATTGAGAGCACCCTTAATCTGTCGCCGTATCGGACCACTTAGTGGCAGCGGGTTAGAATCTCGGTGTCCAGTTTCAGAGTCTCAGCTGGTCTGAGCAACGCCGGGCTGATCGCCAACCGCAGCGCTGATTAATGCAGTGAGCGCCATGGCCGAACGAATACGTGTGCCCACAGGAAGAGGTCATCGTGAGCTTGGTCTTCGGCGTCGCAGATCCTCTGGGATTAACATCAGCAACGTGGAGGATTTGGACATCCGGGAGCTCGTGCGCCTTGCCAATGCTGCGTTCAATGATCGCGAGTTCGACGCGTTTCCGAGGTTTATCGACTCCGACGTGGAGGTCATTGGCCCGGATGGTCAGTACAGCGGTCTAGACCGTTTCGTCGCCTCGGCGCATGCCTTCGTCGCGGCGTTTCCGGACATCAGGTTTAGCTTTGAGGACCTCATCGTTGAGGGCAACAAGGCCGCGTACACGACCCACGTTACGGGCACTCACGAAGGTGTATTGCAGTTGGCCGGCGGACGAACGCTGCCGCCCACCGGCCGACGTGTGTCAGTCCTGATGGTCAGCGTTCGGGAGATTCGAGCCGGCAAGGTAGTTCGGATGGTGAACGGATGGGATCAGCTGTCGCTGCTTGTGCAGCTCGGCCTGATGCCGGCCTGAGCGGGGAGGCCAGACGCGGACTATGCTGCCGCCGGTTGGCCACAAGTCGAGCCGCTGACCCCTTGGCAACAACAAAGAAAGGTCCCCGGTTCGAATCTGGGCATGGGCTCCACGCTATCGCTGATGGAACCGGCCTCGACAGCGGGGACGATACAGGGAACAGGTACTGAGGCTGGGCGTCAGTTGCTCGTTTTGGCTGGCGCGATGTTCAGGTGACTGAGCACCGCCGACACGTGAAGGAGGACGTCGATGTCTGAGCAGAACAAGGCGGTCGTGCGACGCTGGCTCGAGGAAGCATTTAACCAAGGAAAGGTCCAGGTGTTGGATGAGATCTGCGCTGACGACTACGTCGAATACGACCCGGCTTACCCAGGCGGCCAGCTTCGGCGGGACGGGGTGAAGCAGGCGATCCCGATATATAGGAGCGCCTTTCCCGATATCCGCTTCGTGATCGAGGACATGATCGCGGAAGGCGACAAGGTCGCCGTCTACTGGACTATGACCGCCACCAACCTCGGCGCATTTCATGGAGTCCCACCCACCGGCAAGCGGGCAGAGGCCGAAGGCATGACTCTTGTCCGCTTGCGAAACGGCAAGTCAATCGAGGCACGTTCCTGCTGGGATGCGACCGGCCTCCGCCAGCGGATGGGCACACCGCCAGCGGAAGCCGGAGAGCGCGCCTAGTCCCTGGACGGCGGCGGCCTCAGGCGCCGTTTCCCTCGTGATGGCTGAAATCCGCCCGCGTCAGGGGCCTGCGTGGTGCTGCCAGAGTTCATGCGTATGGGTTGTGGCCCATGGGAGGAACTCCGAACACTATGGCTCTGACTTGTTGGCGGCACCCGACCTGAGCTGCTGCATCAGGCCAGCGATATCCGCCTGACTCCAAGTCTCGACCCTTTTCCCTCCTGCGTACCGATAGATATCAATTCCAGCGATCGTCACCTGTCTGCTCGTCGGGGCCACGCCCATGAACTCCCCGTGGTGCGTGCCGCGTGCTGTCCATCGCTCAACCACCATGTCGCCTTCGGCGATCAGGTCCTCAATTGTGAGGTCGATGTCGGGGAAGGCGGAGAAGACGATCTCGAGGGTCTGCCGGTAGCCCTCACGCCCAGGTTTTAGTCCGGGAAGGGGGTTGTTATCTATGACATCTGGAGCGACGAACTCGTCCACAGCGCCAGGATTGTGTTTGGCCCATACCTCCTCGCAAAGGCGACGTTCAGCTGCCTTGTTATCGTCACTCGACATAAGTACCTCCCGGCGCAGGTGCCTAAATGAAGTGGGCTGAGCGACATAGAGAGTTTAGTCTCGGCAGATAAACTTACAAACAGATCCTTAGCTTTTGACCGCCCCAGTGTGGTGATCTAGCCTCCACGGCGCAGGCACTCGACGACACGTCTCCTGTGGAATCTTTGGCGAACTCGCAAGCGGAGTAATTCCGTCGCCGGGATTGGCCGTCAGAACGATTGCTTGCGATAAAGTCGGAAACTATCAGTTGCATCGAATCACGAGTGTGACCTGCTGATAGCACGCCAGATACCATTCGCCAGGTGCCTCGCGTTAGCGAGTTCTACGGGATCGTAATCTGGCTCTATCGCGCCGATCACCCGCCTGCGCATTTCCATGCGCAGTACGGGGAGCATTGGGCCAAGGTCGCGATCGCTGACGCGCGCGTCATTGAGGTTCCGTGCCGGCGCGAGCTGGCCGCATGGTGCGGGAGTGGGCTCGTCTCCATCGCGCCGAGTTGGAGGTCAACTGGGCGCGTGCCCAAGGCGAAGATCCGCTGGAGTGCGAGGGTATCGCCCCACTGCCGTAGGATGAGAAGGATCATGGCTCGGCCTACGTATTACGTGACCAAAGCAGAAGTGCTCGAGGGCTATCGCCTACAACTGACCTTTGAGGATCAGACCGAGGGAGTGGTCGACCTCTCTGACGTCGTTGCCCGCGGCGGGGTTTTCCGTCCTTTGAAAGATCCTAAGTACTTCAGGCTGGCGCGTGCGGATGCCGATGCAGGTACCGTTGTCTGGCCGAACGAGGTTGATGTTGCACCCGAGGAACTCTATGCTCGGGCGCGTCGCTCCGGCAGCAGTTTGAACGCCACTCGAGACGGCGCGGCCGGAAGTTGTCAACCCTTTTGAGACACTTCTTTCAAGAAATTACTGAGTCGGCAGCACCTCCTCGGCGGGTCGGTTGATCCATGCTGGACCGGGCAGCTGCGGCGGCTCGGGTGGCTTGCGA
>Ga0073928_10011202_pt1 | contig 10495 bp, 14 predicted proteins | sample PaiPotPPA55metaG_FD_76969 | JGI IMG/M metagenome (GOLD analysis project Ga0073928, IMG submission 76969) | Iron sulfur acid spring bacterial and archeal communities from Banff, Canada, to study Microbial Dark Matter (Phase II) - Paint Pots PPA... ...
CGCATCGGTACCTCCCCCTTCTTCTGGGTATGAACTCCGATTGGCTGGTGTAGCGGGGTCATCGCGCTTAGTGAACTGCCGTGTAGACCGTTCGGGTACTGTGTCAAGCAGCCGAGCGCATCGAAAGCATCGAAAGATCCACAAACTGCTGTCGGAGCGAGGAGAGCCCGATGCCGGGCCAGCGCGAGCGCAACACGCACCTCGAGGCGGCCGTCCGCGAGGCGGGGTGGTCCTATGCCCGGCTGGCCGCGGAGATCCGGCGCCTAGCTGCGCGAACGGGCGCCGAGGCGTTCCTGAAGGTCGGTCCCACGCACGTGGGCAAGTGGGTTCTCGGGACCGTGCCGTCCGGCGCCGCCCCCGAGCTGATCGCCGAGGTCCTCTCCCGGCACCTCGGGCGCCACCTAACCCCGGGGCACCTCGGCTGGCCCGATCCCGCCTCGGATGCCGCACAAGTTGACTGGGACATCGATAGCCTGGCGCTGATAGCGCTGCTGGCCGAGATCGTTCGATCGGATACCGACATGGACCGCAGGGAGTTCGCCTTCTCCGTGGCCGCCTACACCGCCGCGGCCGCAACCGTGCCCACCGACGCATGGTGGAAGGCCGCCGCGAGGCTGCGCCAGAGCCCTGAGACCGCCGGGTCGCGCAAGGTCGGGCGCGGGGATGTGCAGGCGGTCTCGGACATGGTCGCCCTGTTCCAGCGCGCCGACCAGCAGTGGGGCGGGGGCAACGCGAGGGCCGCGGTCATCAGCTACCTGAGCAACGACGTCTCGTCCCTGCTGCGCGGGCGCTTCGCCGACGAGTCCGTGCGCCGCTCCCTGTTCTCCGCTGCGTCCGAGCTCGCCTACCTGGTCGGGTTCATGTGCTTCGATGACCACCAGCACGGCCTGGCCCAGCGCTACTTCATGCTCTCGGTGAAGCTCGCCGCCGAGGCCGACGACCCGCCGATGGCCGCCCATGTCATGCGGGCCCTCTCCCACCAGGCCCTGGACGTCGGGCGGCCCGATGACGCCCTCGCCTTCGCCGCCGCCTCGATCGAGGGCGACCGCTTCCGCCTGGCCGTGCCGCGCGAGCGCTCCCTCAACACCGTCGTGCACGCCCGCGCCCTGGCCGCAACGGGCGCCCGTACCCAGGCGGCCTCCGAGCTCTCGCGCGCCGCCATCGAGCTCGAACACGCCGGCGAGGAGCGGGCCGGGGACCCCGGCCGGATCTTCTTCTACGGCACCGCGTCCCTCGCCCGCCAGACCGGCCTGACCCTCGCCGCGCTCGGGGACCGGCCCGGCGCCGAGACGCAGCTGCGCCGTGCCGCGCACAAGCGGCCCCAGGCCGCCTTCACCCGCTCCCACGCCCTGACCCTCGCCGAGCTCGGCGGCATCCAGATCCACTCCGGCGCCCTGGAGGCCGGGTGCGCGAGCTACGGCACCGCGCTCGAGGCGATGGACGGGATCCGCTCCGCCCGCACCCGCAAGGCCGCGCTCGAGATGCGCTCCGTCCTCTCCCCGTTCACCGGCCGCAGGATCCACGCCGTAGCCGACGTCGATGAGCGTGCCGCCGCCTACCTCGCCTCGGCGCAGTGACCGCCGCGATCGCAGCCGACACTGCCGTGTGAGATCCCTGCATCCGGTACAAACTGCGCGAAGCTCGGGAACGGGCGCCTTCCAGGCGGTCGGCCCGTGTCGATGAACACGGATATCGTCGTCGTATGGCACAAGACGATGGGGCCGCGGCGGCCCCGGGTACCGGCGCGAAGGCGGCGGCCCAATGGATGTTCGAGCAGGTCACCGAGCGGCGCGAGCTGTGGCAGTCGGATGCGGCCGAGTACATCAAGCGGAACTTCGACGACGGCTTGACGTACTTGAACGACAGCGGAAACCTCGCGATCGGCAGGCCGGTCCTGGCCGCCTTCCGCGCGCTGGGCGCCGACTCGATCGTGTGGGAGAACGGCGCGAAGTGCTGGCGGCGCCGCAACCAGTACGCCCCGCCGGGAAAGCGCCAGGCCGGCTGACTCGGCCCTCTGCTCCCGAAGCTGGCCCCTGGGGCCAGCTTCGGGAGCAGAGGGCCGGATTGGCACGCAGGCCTGAGACGAGACATGACTGGGCTCTGCGCAGCAGGGCCACGCAGAGCTCAGATTCAACGCGCTACTTGGATTCGGTCCATGACATGTCGAACCACTCCATGAACGCGATGACGCCGCCAGCCTTGGCCACTCGTTCGTGGATCGCCCTCTGATCATGCCCCGAAACGAAGTGGCGGCCAGACATCGTCTCCGCCCCGCACCCGCAGGCACAGTCAACCCTGTCGAAGGGGGCGTCGAAATACTGGACCGGATTCTGGCTCTTGCCCACGGGCGACTCCGCGCCCACGTACTTGTCGTACACAGGGTGACCCGACTGGAGGATCGTGCCGCTGATGGTGCGCCGGCCGTCAGGATCAGCATCTGAAATGGCGTCGATTTCAACGGCCAGGACGCCAATGCCCATGGCGGTGAACAGCGCATACTGCTCGCGGTCTGCGCGGGTACCGAGCTTCCAGCGCCCCCGAGCCGCCACGTACGCCTCTTCGTCGGTCAGTCCGGGGCGCCAACCCGCGGAGTGCTTTCCGTACACGTCAGGTACGAACGTCTGGTAGGCGCCGAGCGCAATTGTGAGCATGACCTGCCCCTCCTCGCGTAAGCCAGGGATGCGACATCCCTGCGCTGCGTCATGACGTTAGACCCAGTGACGCTACAGCGCAAGCCTTACTTTCAAGATCAACGATTGCACCCTTCTTCCAGATAACTAGCCCCAAGGCTTCATAGTATGGATGACGTGCTGGTATGTGGAAGTCTCGGCACCGACCAGTGAGCGATCGGCGCAGCTCAGAATACTGATCGGCCCACGGAGCCGCGGAGCCGCAGGACCAAGTCCGACCCGGCGGGCGGAAGCCGCGCGATCATCCGGCCGTCGCAGAGGTGGAGGACGAACGCTCTGAAGAACATCCGCGGTAGGGACAGGGCCAGGAGCGGATCGCTGGGGCTGGGCTCGTCCTCCCGGATCACACCCTTGAGCTTGGCGAAGGGGATGCGGCCCGTGGGCGTCGAGGGCATCGCGAGGTAGACGGCGCGGTCGGAGAGCACCACATCAACGGGCAGGCCCTTGCCGCTGAGCAGGCTGTCCAGGGTTGATGCAGTCAGACAGCGGCCGGTGGTCACCACGTGCTCGCCGGGCTCCAGGAGATCTGCCAGCGCCCGCTCGGCGCGGCGGTAGCGGCGGGCGGCCACGGGCGCTACTTCTCCTGCTGGGCTGGCACGCCTGCTACTCCGCCGAACCTTGCTTCGACTTGCGAACAGTCAGCTGCATGGAGAGCCCGTGGTCTGTTGCGATGGAGGAGAGTTCGGCCGCCCAGGGCTGGCCCGTCAGCAGTTGGTTGTACGCGAGCATCGCGTCGAACTGCATCCCCAGGCAGATCTGTTCGCACGGTGCCACCTCGCCCCTGAACGGATGCTGCGAGAGGCGGATCGCGCCCTCCCTGTCCTCGAAGAACGTCTGCGCACCCTCCAGCGACAGGTGCGTGATGCCTGACAGGACGTTGTAAACCGGGATCATCTGCTCGAACCCGAATTCCACTAGCAGGTGTCTGAATGGGCCGAGCCGTTCGTCGGGATGCGCGGGAAGCTGCGCGGCGAGGGTGTCCCTGAAGATCTGGACCGCTTCGGCAGGGAAGCGTGCTTCCAGGTCCGTGTCCCCGAGGTCCGCGAGGAGCTTTCCGTGCGAGCCCTGCAGCCTGCGGTTGAACACGTCGACGGCTTCGTCGCCAGCATCTGCGAGCCAGATCGTGCCGAGCGTGTACTCCATCAGTGAGCGCAGGAGCGGAACGGCCGCGTGGCACTGGCCCGCTGCGTGCAGAGTGCGGATTCCGCGGACGAGGTGCACGACGTTGAGCATCGTCCCCCAGCCGACCACGGACGCCCTGTTCACGCCATCCACCCGGGACCACAAGTCGGGTGTGATCAGTGCGTCGAGTCGAGCGATGCCTTCGCCGGAATCGGTTGTCGCCATATAGGCATGTTGCCGCACGGCAGCGACAGCCCACTGATAATTTGGCCCCTGCGGACGGCGTCAGCGTCGGGATAGCTCCAGCGACAGTAGTGCAGAGCACTTCGGACATCCGTGCAGCCGACTTCGGAAAGCGACACCAGCACGTGAATCCAGCTGCGAAGGGACTATCCGCTATGGCCGCTGACTGCGAGATCGACGACTGCGGTGTGCTCGCGATCGGCAGATGTCTGCGGTGCGGGCGGCCGATGTGCACCTCGCACCGGGCCCTGACCCCCCAAGGTGGCCCGGTGATCGACCAGTGCACGCAATGCCAGACAGCGATAGCCAAAGAGGGTCGAGACAGGTCCCAGCGCGAGGCGCTGGAGGCCGAGGTCGCCAGGCGCGCGCGGCAGGACAGGATGCGCACAGCAAAACGAGCGATCCTGAGCCTCATCCGCCAGCTCGCCGCGGCGGGGCATCGCCCGGATAAGAAGATCCGCCACGCGCAAAAGCAAGTCGAGGTCGGATGGTGGACACGGCGGACCGAATCGCGTGAAGATCCCGAGAACCACCTCTACGGCTGGTTCGTGGGGACGTACACCTGGGAGTACAGCGCTATGAGCGGCGACAGACCGAGGGAGGACAGAACCTCGGAGCTCCGCACATACATCACGCTCGACCGGAGGCTCGCGACCGAGGACCGCGGGCCGCTCTGGAGCGATGTGAGGGGCATGGAAGTCGGTATCGATCCGGATCGGGAACCACCCGGGCGGATCTATATCGACTGGGAGCAGGTGCTCGCCCGGCTCACGACGATCGCGCGTGAGCTCGGCGTGCACGCTGCCGAAGGGAGCTGATCTCCATGAGCCAGGTTCACCGGATCGCCCCAGCCCCGCCCGCCCCGACCTTGGAGCACGGAGCCGCGGCGTTCGTCGCTGCGCACACCGCCGGACCCGGTGCCTGGGCGCCGGGCACCGCGAAGAAGTACCGCGAGACCTTCACCGCGCTCGGCTTGAAACTGCACAGCCCGACCGCCTCCGACCTCGCCGCCCTCGACGCGGAAGCCGGCCGCGCCCAGTTGAAGACGGCGTTCGACTCCGCCGTCGGCCACCTCGCCCCGGCGACCTATGCCCGACACCTCTCGACCCTGCGCTCCGCCGTGGCTTGGTGGCGCGCCTCGGGCTGGCTGACCGGCGACCCGACCGCAGGATGGGCGCGCCCGAAGATCCCGGTCGACACCACTCGCGCCCTGACCCGCGACCAGATCGACGCGCTGCTCAAGCTCGACGCGGCGCTCCGGGAGAAGACGCTGTGGCGGCTGATCTACGAGACCGCCGCCCGCGCGGAAGAGGTCCTTTCCCTCGACGCGGGGGACCTCGACCTGCCCAACAAGCGCGCCCGCGTGATCTCCAAGGGCGGGGCGACCGAGCGGGTGCACTGGCAGACCGGTGCCGCGATCCTGCTGCCCAGGCTGCTGGCCGGGCGCGAGCGCGGCCCGGTGTTCCTCGCCGACCGGCTCCCTACCCGCCCGGTCGCCTCACTCGACCTTTGCCCGGTCACCGGCCGTGCCCGCCTGTCCTACCGGCGCGCCGCCGAGATCTTCGAGGAAACCACCCGCCGCCTGGCCCACCCCCACGCGCCCGCCGCCAACCTCGCCGAACTCGGCGGCTGGACCCTCCACCAGCTACGCCACAGTCAGCTGACCCACGAAGCTGAGAACGGCACCAACACTCCGACCCTGCTGGCCCGCTCCCGTCACGCCTCGGTCAGAAGCCTGGAACGCTACGCCCGACCCGGCCCGGAAGCCGTCGCCAAACACGTCGCCGCGACCGATCCGGCCGCCCGACGCCGGTCACCTGGAAGCCACTGACATTCTCATGACAGAACACACTGACATTCTCGTGGCAGACGATAGAGAACGAGGCGGCGGCGCGGGCCGGTGATCTCGGCCAGGCGCGCATGCAGTGCGAGCGCGTCCACGGCCCGCCACTGCGCATCGAACCGGTCCAAGACGGCTTCGATGAAGCCGGCGGGATCGGGCAGGGCCAGGTGTACGACCGTCGCCAGCACGGTGACGTGCTCTTCGTTCTCCGGAGCGAGCACGGCCCGGAGCGCCTCGGTGTGCCTGCGGTCCAGGCCGGTGACCCGCAGCGCTGCGACGTGGACGGCGCGCCCGGCCGTCGCCGGCTGCCGGCCCGCGCCCGCAGCGCCCGCCGGCTCCCGGTCTGCGCCATCAGTCGCGTTCACGGGCGAGCCAACCTCCCAGAGTCGAGGGAGCCGGGCCGTTGCCCGTCCCGGTGCGGACGCGGGCCGCCGCGTAAGCCTCGCCGTCCCACGGCAGGTGCCCGGCCTCGACGCGCACGGTGTGAAGCGGGTCGCAGCGGCCGCATGCGAAGCAGTACAGGACCAATGCGGGGGCCTTGTCCCACGGCGCGGATTCGGGACCGCGTTCGCGTGCACCTCCGCACCACGGGCACGCCGCGCTCAGCGTCATCACCGCGGCCGGCCGGGGTGAATCCGGGACCTGCGACGGGCGGATCCGCGTGGCGGCGACGGCGCCGTTGACGGCGGCGAGGCAGGCGAGCGCGGCGATGAGCCGGTCGGCGTCCACCGGGCCCTCGTGCCGGTGGGTCATGAGCCGGTTGAGGAAGTCGCGGTGGTGAGTTCCGAGCGTGGCGCCGTCGTCGAGGTCTGCCTTCTCCAGGGCGTCGCGCACGAAGCCGATCGCGAGCTCGTGGTCGGCGCAGCGCGCGGCCTCAAGCGCGCAGTACAGCGTCCAGCATCCGCCCGCCGGGAGCGGGCGCCGCGGGTGTTCGGTGGTGTGATCGGACATGGCGGAGTCGGAGCCTTTCGTGGTGGTGGGGCGGCGCGGCCGGGCGGCCCTGCGGCTCTCGCGGCCGCGCACGCGCAATCCGCGGACGGGCGGGCACGGCGATGTCAGTAATCGGATGCGATCCGGGTGCGGTGACGTGCCACCCACGTGTCGTTCTCGGCGCTGTACAGCTCGATCGCGCGCGGGGCCGGATCGAGGACGTAGAGGTATCCCGTCACTGTGGGCCGGTCGGTCAGCAGCATCCGCACAGCGCGACGGCCCACCTCCTCGGGCCGCCGGTCGCGTTCGCCGACGCCGGCGACCGCCGATGCGGTGGGCGGGGTCTGCGAGGCGGGATAGGCCCCGACGGTCTCGTCGTCGAGCCGGGTCCAGTGACTCGACATCAAGATCCGGTTGGCGCGGTGGATCTGGCCGGCGCAGGTGACCATAAGGATCTCGGCGAGGATGGCGACGGTGGGCTCGGGGCCGGGGTCCTCGAGCACCTCGCGCCACGCGAGGGTCGTGTTGGTGCGGCTGGCGAATGCGATCAGCGAGATCGCGCCCGGCCGTGGCGGGTAGGTAGCGGTCGGGCGCGATGGGTCAGGAGACAACGGGGCGACCTCCGGTGTCCAGCAGTTGGAAGTCGTGCGCCTCTCCCCCGCCGGTGAGCCAGGCGCGACGGTGCTCGGGGCGGGTGACCTCGAACATCTCGCGCGCGACCGCGACCGCCTGGTCCGCGCCGACGCGTCCGACCGGCACCTGGTAGGTGCACGTGACGGTGAAGGCGACCAGGAACGGTCCGGTGAGGCCGGGGGTTGCGCAGCGTTTGCGGGTCATGTCCTTTTCTCATCGGGATCGGGCCTGTGCGGCGTTGCGGTGTCAGGACCCGGCCTCGGGGCTAACCTCGGCCTGCTCGGCGCTGAGGGCGATGGTGACCGCGCACCGGTGGACACGTTCGCGCAGCTCGCCCGCCGTCTCGCGGGTTTGCTCGTCGCGCTCGTCCGAGCTCTCCACCAGTGCGAGTTCCGCGGTAGACATCAGGAGCATTGCTGCGGCGGTCACGTCCGGCAGAAGGATTCCGAGGCTGAGGTCGTAGAAGGCGCCGGTGAGGAAGTGGAGCACGGCGAGCCGGGCGTGGGGATGGGTGATGCTCCACTCGATGCCGGAGGCAAGTGCGGTGTGGGCGAAGGCGCCGGGGAAGCTCTTGTCGCCGCTGGTCCGGGCCACGTTCAGCGCGAGCCCTGCGGCTCGGCCGGCGAGGTGGAAGGGGTTGAGGTTCGCTTCCGGGACGTTGCGGCTGCCCGGGCGCGGGGTCGCGGGGTCTGCCACGAGCGCCTCGATCGCCGTGATCAGGCGAGTGGTCGCGTCGGGGGCACCGGAGGCCGGTCGGCCCTCGGACGCGGCGCCGTGGGGTGTGGTGGGCATGCTCGTGTACCTCTTCTGTGGAGTGGTCGGGAGACTGCCGAGGGCGCCTCGGGGTGCGTCCGGGGCTGCGCGGTAGCCAGTCGGGCCCGCGCGTGCGGGTGGTGGCATGACCGCGCAGCCTGTCCGAAGCCGGGGCCGCCTGAACCATTGTAGCAACTTAGCTTTCATTATAGCAATAACTGCCGAGATCGTCTCGCGAGCAGCGGTGCCGGCGCGGCGGGGCTGACCCGGCTCGGGGCGCAGCGCCGCTGCGCACCTTAGCCTTCCGGCAGGTCGAGGCTGAGCGTGGAGAGCAGGTGGATCGCCGCGCCCTGGGGCAGGCACACCGTCACAGCTCCGCCGACGAGCGCCTCGGTGACGCCTCCGCCCGGCGCGTGCGGGTCCTGGCGCCAACAGTTGACCAGCGTCAGCAGCGCGCCGGCGGCCGGCCCTGCGGCGCTGAGGGTGAGCTCGAAGGCTAGGGCGTCGGGGTCGAGTTCCAGGCCGAGCGTGATCTGCTGGGCCGTCAGCCCACCGGTTACCCGCTTGAGCACGGCAGGGGGCACGAGCCGGTCGAACTCGGCGATCGCGCACCGTGCGGCGGCAACCCGCGCGGCGTGGTCCTCGAGCGCCTTGTGCGCGGCGGTGCGCAGCGCGGCGTCCTCGACCTGGTCGAGGTCCGTGACCGTCAGCGGCTGCCCGCCTGAGAAGCCGAGGGCGAAGGAGATGTGCTCGCTCTCGCCCTGCGGGTTGAGCACGGTGAGCACCGCGGCGTTCGCGGGGAAGGTGACGTGGATGCTCCAGCCCCGCTCCAGTCCGGCTCGCGACTGCGCGGTTGTGTCCGGGGCGGTCGATGGATTCTGCATGGGTGTAAGAGTCCTTCCGTGAGGGTGTGTCGGAGCGTGCGTCCGGTGCCCGCGGGAGTTCCGCGGGCACCGGGTCAGGTGGCGAGGTCGAGGTCCTCGATTTCCTGCGGGCCGCGGAAACCGAGCAGCCCCAGCAGTTCCTCGAGCGGGCGGTAGGCGGGCTCGCGCCGGGCGCGGGTGGCGTTGATCCGCTGGCCGGCGACGGAATCGAAGAGCTTGGCGAAGCTGGGGCGCTCTTTGTCGCGCACGACGGCCGGCACGGCCGTGAGCGTGTGCTCCGCGGCGGGGTAGACCGCGTCGCGCGGGCGGAACACCAGGCGGGTGACCCCGTGCGCCTCGCGCTCGAGCACCGCGCCGCGCCCGGCCGAGCGCGCGGCGATCTTCTCGAGGTCGGCGATGATCCGCGCGCGCGGGCCCGGCTCGCCGCGCCGGCGCACCGATCTGGCCGCGGCGCCCTTGGCCTGCGGGTTTCCATCCTTGGCGCGGATGACGCGGCGGACTTCGACCAGCACCCACGGAACCTGCTCGAGCTGGGCTTCGAACAGGGCGATCGCCTCGGCGAGCTCGTCGCCGTGCTTGTACGCGGTCGCCAGCGCCGAACGCGGGTGGTGCAGATTCGCGGTCTTGTTCACGCAGCGCGCGACGAACTCGAGCATCAGCGCACGCGCCCCGGCCGCCGGCTCCGCGCGCCAGGAGGCGAGCAGCTCGTCCAAGCCCGCGAGCGACCCCGAAAAAGGGCAGTAGCTGCACGCAGATCGACCCGGATCAGAGCCGACGCACTCGCGCAGGTGCACCTCCGCCCGCCCTCGGTCCCAACCCCACGACAACAACGGGTGGGCCGGGTGGCGCAGCTCGGTGGCGTGGGCGCGGTCGCGCTTGGCCCGCGTCTGCTCGTGGGCTCCGAAGCCGAGCAGGTGCACGAAGGGCCGGGAGCCGAACTCGTCGGCGATGAAGCGGTCGAGCACCCAGTGCTTGGCTTTATCAGAGCACGAACGTCTAGTACTGGACACGCTCGGGACGGTGGCGGCCTCGATCAGCTCGCGGTAGAGGGACCAGCGGGCCCGGTCGCGGTGCAGGCGGGTCGGGGTCCGGGTGTCGTCCAGGATAAGGTATCCGTCCTTCGCCTTGCCCGAGGCGCGCGCGAGCTGCACCGTGCGGATGCGGTGGCGTGCGAGGATCGGGAAGACGATCTTCTCGAGGTACCGCTGCGTGCGCGCATACTCGTCGAGCGGGCCGACGACGGCGATCAGCACGACGAGCTGTTCGAGCCGGAACCAGCGCGAGCCGACGTCCAGGATCAGCCGCAGCAGCAGGCTGGTCGAGTCGGTGCCCATCCCTCTTTCACCTATTCGGAGCTGTTGCAAGCGGGAGGTCTCTCTTCCTGATGGGCTGTGCGA
>Ga0073928_10011203_pt1 | contig 10493 bp, 9 predicted proteins | sample PaiPotPPA55metaG_FD_76969 | JGI IMG/M metagenome (GOLD analysis project Ga0073928, IMG submission 76969) | Iron sulfur acid spring bacterial and archeal communities from Banff, Canada, to study Microbial Dark Matter (Phase II) - Paint Pots PPA... ...
CCGCCGCATCTCCTGCTTCAGCAGCCACGGCGCCGTGTTCGGCGACTCGCTCTTCAGCGAGTTCGAGCACACCAGTTCGCCAAACTCCGTCGTCTGGTGCGCCGGCGTCAAGATCGGCTCCGCATTCGGAACCTCGCGCCGCATCTCGTACAACTCGACGTCGCACCCCAGCGCCGCCGCGGTCAACGCCGCCTCCGGCCCAGCCAGCCCCCCACCAATCACCCGAATCTTCTTGGCAGGCCGGCGATTCACCTCCGCCATTTCGAGGCCGGAAAGAGATGGGGCTTTAGCCCATGCGTCACTGTCAGCAAGACTCAACCGGGTACCTCCGATGCATCCATCGCAGCCAGTGCTGCCAGCGCCTCGCCGGTCATGCGCACATTGCGCCACTCATCCAGAAAATCCGCTCCCAGCGACCTGTAGAAGTCCACCGCCGGCGTATTCCAGTCCAGCACTTCCCATTGCAGCCGCGGACAATTCTTCTCCATCGCAATCGCCGCCACCCGCGCCAGCAGCGCCTTCCCGATCCCCCGCCCGCGAAACTCGGTATGCACATACACGTCTTCGAGATACAGCCCCGGCCGCCCGGTCCATGTCGAGTAGTTGAAGAAATAGAAAGCGAACGCCGCGGGATGGCCATCCCATTCGGCAATCAGGCAATAAAAATACGGCGCATCGCCAAACCCGTCTCGCAACAAATCGGCTTCCGTCGCCGTCACCGCATCCGGCTCCCGCTCAAACACCGCCAGCGCCCGAATAAAGTCCAAAATCAGCGACACATCCGCCGCCACCGCTTCCCGAATCAACGTTCCCATCTCTCAATTGTAGGCCCCGGCCGCCTTTGAGATCCTGCGCCAGTTCCTCGCGTGCACACGCAGTCTGAATGAGGCATGCCATCGCCTCCTGAAATCAAAATCCAGCCAGGGAGAGTCCCCAATGAACCAAAATGCCATGCAAATCGCTTTGATTCTCGATCGATCCGGATCCATGAGCTCTATCCAGGAAGCGACCGTGGAAGGCCTCAACGCCTTCCTCTCGGAACAGCGCCAGTCGACGGCCAAGGTCTCCCTGTTACTGGCGCAATTCGACGATGAATACGAGCAGCTTTACTCCGGCCCCCTCGCCGAAGCCCCTTCGTTCACCCTCTCCGACCAGCCGTCTCCCAGGCAAGTACGTTTTCTGCCGCGCGGCTGGACAGCATTGCTCGATGCCATGGGCAAAACCATCGACGACCTGGGCCAGACTTTGGCGGCACTTCCCGAAGACCAGCGTCCCGGCAAGGTCGTCGTGGTTACCATGACCGACGGCGCAGAAAACAAAAGCAAGACGTATACCTGGCAGCAGCTCGCCGAGATCATCGGTTTGCAGCGAAATGCCTACAAGTGGGAATTCCAGTTCCTCGCCGCCAACCAGGACGCCATCGCCACCGCAGCGGCCATCAACATTCCCATGGGCAACGCGATCACCTACGCCGCTTCCGCACAAGGCGCGCGCAACGTCATCGCCGCGGCCTCGCGCAACGTCCGCGAATACGCCATGCCCTGCGCGGCCATGCCTTCCTACCGGACATCAGATCGCGCCGCGGCCCTGGAGCAGGAGCCGGAAAAAGCCAAACCATAGAGCAGTATTCGCACGACTATACCCAGCGAACGCATAGCGAGACTGGATTTTTTATCAAGAAGAATCCTACCTCGCGGAATCTGGACCGGGGACACCTATGCGAATTCTGCTCTAACCTCGTTCAACCTTCCCTCGTAAACACAACTCCCCAGCTGGATTTCCTCCAGCTGGGTTTTCTCCCTTCGGTCTCCCGCACTGCGTGCCTCTTCTCACCTGTGAACGGAGATCCGAAAACGCACAATCCCAAAATCGAGGCTGTTACAAAACTCGTAAATCGGCCAGTTGCTGGAACTTTTCGATGATTACTGAAGAAAAGCTGACTTTGGAGTACTTACCGCAAGAACCAGGTGTGAACGTGCGATAGAAACTCTGCTCGGGCATTCAGCAGCCGGGTGCGTCAGGGATTCTTTTGTGGTATTTCACGCCAAAATTTCGCGTCGTATACTACGTCCCAATTCTGGAGGACTTTGCGGCATATGCCTCTATTCGAAAGGCTTACTACGATCATCATGGCTGCTTGGCTAGCTCTCGGAATGTGCCTCGGTCAGGAACCAGTCAAGCTCTTGCAACTCAATAAGCTGTCAAAAACCGTTAACGCATTGCCGAGGATCGCACACCCCAATCGCGCTGAGGTGAAGATCAATCGCGCTTTTAACAAGTTCGATGTGCGTGCTCGTGGAATAGCCGACTATTGCAAGGGACTGAGTGAACAGGGCGACGAGATGTTCTTCGAGCGCTCAATCGATATCACGTCCCAAGGTCCTCAGTTTCTAAGTATGGAAGTCAACGAGGAAACCAACTGCGGAGGAGTGCACGCCTACTTCCAGCGCTTTACTCTAACCTACGACCTGCGAAATGGAGAGCAGGTGCAGTGGGCCCACTTTTTGACACACGGCACAGCCAAGGAGGTGACGGTAAGTCCGCGCGATGGTGTCTTTGATGATTTACCCGGAGTCAGATCCTTGACCTTGCAGAAGCTCTATATCGCAGGCTGGAAAAATGAAGGTCGTTGCCACATTGAGAATGTCTTTGATCCAACGGATGAGACGGGTGAAAATCTGACGGACTTCCAGCTCTCTCCTGCGCCCCATGAGAGTGGATTGAGCGTTCTACCAGCTAACCTCCCAAGTGTTGATGAGGAATGCGCCTTACCTGTGATTCTGGGCAAGAGCGCAATGGAGGAACTCGGCATCCCCGAAGACCTGCAAAAGAGGCTGGCGTCTGAGCAATAGCAGCACCTTCTCCATGAAAGTCCTCATACGCCCATCCGCCCATCTCGTCATCTGGAAGATGCACGCGATGCGCTACAGCTGAATTCGTTGCATTTCCCGTGGCGATCAAAGAGACGATGTTCTCGAAAGCGTGAGGGCATCTTCGTTTGATGAATATCAAGCTTGGTCCGGCGGGCGGCGTTTTGCGGGTCCAATGGGCGAATCGGCAGGAGCAGAATCGGCAGGGGCTAAAGCCCCGGTCGTCTTTTGGCAGCGATTGCGGCACGACTAACTAAAGTCATGCCCTGTTACAGGGCTCAAAATGCAGACCGATGGATAGGCAAACCTGAGCAAGCTTGATATTCATCCTTCGTTTATGGTTTATATCCAAGATGAAGACCGCAGCCCAGGTTCGCTGTTTCCGATTGTTCTAGACGACCTTGTTCCTGTCGACCATATGTGCCACGTCATCGATGCCTTCGTCACAAGGCTGGCACTATCAGAGCCCCAAATCCTCCTCACATCCGCACCAACAAGAAGAACGTGTCTTCGTGTGACCTCCGCCACAACTCGCATCTTATTCACACAGTAGGATAGGAAAGTCAGGAGAATCGGCCCACTGAGTACCGCCGCCCCATCCCGCCCTCGCGCCAGTGGCTTGGCCAAATCCGTCGTCTGCCTCTCCGGCGGAATGGACAGCTGTGTCACCGCCGCCATTGCCGCCCGCGACAGCGAAGCTTTCGCCCTCCACTTCAGCTACGGCCAGCGCACCGAGGCCCGCGAACTCGCCGCCGCCCGCGCCGTGGCCGCCCAACTCCACTTCCAAGACTTCCTCCACCTGCGCATCGACCTCTTTCGCCACATCGGCGGCTCCGCCCTCACCGACCAGACGATTGCCGTTCCCAACGCCGGGCCGGCCTTTACGGGGGCAACGGGCCAAATCGGCCAGCATATCCCCGTCACCTACGTCCCTTTCCGCAATGCCCATTTCCTCTCTGCCGCGGTCAGTTGGGCAGAGGTGCTAGGCGCCACTCGCATCTACATCGGCGCCGTCGAACAGGACAGTTCCGGCTACCCCGACTGCCGCCCGGCCTACTACCAGGCCTTCCAGCAGGTCATCAAGACCGGGACCCGCAACGGCAATATCGAGATTCTCACCCCCCTGATCGCCCTCAACAAAGCTGAGATTGTGCGCCTTGGCCTTGAATCGAATGCGCCTTTGGATGTAACGTGGTCCTGCTACAGGGAAGAGCAGGAAGCGTGTGGTACCTGCGAAAGTTGCGTTCTGCGTCTGCGGGCTTTTGCCGCAGCCGGGGTACCCGATCCCATACCCTATGCCCCCATTGCCCAGGAGACGGGAAGCTGATCTGATGACCCTCAACCGTCCCAGTCCGCTCCCGCTTCGTGCATCGCTCCTGGCCCCATTTCGGTCCCGCTTCTTGCCCCGATTTCTAAGGAGAAAAATATGAAATTGCGATCTTTATTTGCCGTAGGCGCTGCTGCCCTGCTTTCCGTGGCGATGGCCGTAGCCCAAGCGCCCACCGGAAAGATTCACGGCCACGTGACCGACCCCACAGGAGTACCCAAAGGCCTGGGCACCGCGAGCCTGTCCACAGACGGCGGCCACACCCTCAAGTATTCCTTCCCCGTGAGCGCCTCCGGCGACTTCACCGGCGACAACGTCGCACCCGGCACCTACTCCCTGATCCTGCGCCTGCCGGACACCGGCGAAGGCAAATTCGTTGATCTGATCGAGAACGTCAAGGTAACAGCTGGCGAAGACCTCAAGCAGGACATCGACATGTCCCGCCAGGCCTACATCGACAAGATGACCCCCGATCAAAAGAAACAGCTCGAAGAGTTCAAGAAGAAAAACGCTGAAGTCATGAAAACCAATTCGGTGATCAAGAACCTCAACGCCGATCTCAACGAGGCTCGCCAGGACAACAAGGACAAGAAATACGCCGAAGCCGAGACCCTGATGCTCAAGGACACCGGCCTCAAGCCCGATGGCGAACTGCTCTGGTACGAGCTCGGCATGGCCCAGATGGGCCTGAAGAAGTACGACGACGCAGCTACCGCCCTCAAGAAGGCGGTCGAACTCGGCACCGCCGCCAAGAAGCCGAATCCTGAGCTCATCGGCGGAGCAGACGCGGCTCTCGGTGAAGTCTATGCGCGTGGCGGCAAGGCAGCGGATGCCCCCGCAGAATACGACGCCGCGGCCAAGATCAACCCCACCAAAGCCGGCTTCTATTACGTCAACGAGACGGTTGTGTTCTTCAACACCGGCAATGCGGATCTCCAGGCAGCTTCCGCGGACAAGGCGATCGCCGCCGACCCCAACAACCCGCTGCCCTACTACCTGAAGGGCCAGGCCCTGGCTGGCAAGATCACCGTCGATCCCAAGACCGGCGCCTACATCGTGCCTCCGGGCTGCGCCGAAGCCTATAACAAGTACCTGCAGCTGGCTCCAACCGGTCAGTACGCCGCCGACGTCAAGGCGCTGCTCGCCGCCACCCAGACCAAGGTCGACAACAAGTACAAAGCCAAGAAGTAGCGCGGACCACTCCAGCAATCAACGAATCGGGGCTGTCTTCCTTCCCTGCGGCTGAATCAAACTGCAGTGAAGCGAAGATAGCCCCGAATTCCTTTGCACCCACCTCAACCCCGCTTCCCACTACAATCAGCACCATGGCACCGCTCTTGTCCTACACTGAGGCTGCGCAGCAAATTCAGCGGTCTGCCGCGGATTTGCGCAAGAGCCCCGCACCTGTCTCTCCCCAGACGGTAGCCCTCGCCGAATCCCTGGGACGAGTGCTAGCCTCCGCCATTCTTGCCGACCGCGATCAGCCCCCCTTTCCCCGCTCCACCCGCGATGGTTTCGCCTGCCGCGCTGTCGATGCCAACACTCATGAGCCTCTGAAACTCGCCGGCCAGGTGCGCGCAGGAGAAGCCGCGTCCGGCGCACTCGACCCCGGCCAGGCCTGGGAGATCATGACCGGGGCTCCCATTCCCAACGGCGCCGACGCCGTCTTCATGGTCGAACATGCCGAGATCTCCGACGCTGGCGTTCGCCTGCAACCGCCGCGCACCGTCGATTCTGGAGAGAACATCGTTCCCCGCAGCGCCGAAGCTCGCCACGGCGATGCCCTCGTGCCGCCAGGAACACGCATTTCCTCGGCGCAGATTGCTATGGCCGCTCAATGCGGCTACTTCGAACTTTCCGTTCGTCGACGCCCCCGCGTCGCCATCCTCTCCACCGGCGACGAACTGGTCCCCATCCATGCCGTCCCGGGGCCAAGCCAGATCCGCAATTCCAACTCCCCCATGCTGGCCGCGCTGGTCACCGCGGCAGGCGGCGAAGCCCTCATCTTCCCCACCGTGGCCGACAACGAACCCGCCGTCGACGCCGCCATCCAGTCCGTCCTCACGGCCGCACCGGACATGCTTCTGGTCACAGGCGGAATCTCCGCGGGCCGTTTCGACCTCGTCGAGGAAGGCCTTATCCGCGCCGGCGCCCGCTTTTTCTTCCACGGAGTCGCCATCCAGCCCGGCAAACCTGTCGCCTTCGGCCACGTGCCTCTGAACATCGAATCCCCTCGCCAGATCCCCGTCTTAGCCCTCCCCGGCAACCCCGTCTCCAGCGCCGTCACGTTTCAGCTCTTCGCCGCTTCGCTGCTCGCCGCCGTGGCCGGCGACACCAGTCCGCAACCCCGCTTCGCCACCGCTCGCCTCGACGGCCCATGGCGCGGCAAACCCGGCCTGACCCGCTTCCTCCCCGCTTACTGTGATTTCGCGCTCTCACCCAGCGTCCGCCTCGTCCCCTGGCAGGGCTCCGGGGACCTGGCCGCCTTCGCCCGCTCCAACTGCTTCGTGGTCATCCCACCCGACGCTGCGGAGCTCCCCGAAGGTATCCCGATCCAGATCCTGCTTTCTTGAATCTGAGGTACCCCTGCCTATGCGTCCGGCGGATCAGATTCCGGCGAATTACTGGCCGCTCCCGCCGTCTCACCGCTCTTGCGCCGCTTCAGCACCGCCCACACCGCAATGCCGGTCAGCACCACCACCAGCCCACCCAACACCAACTCGGCGTGTTCATGGATCATCTCGCCGACGACACTGACCGCCTCCGGACCCAGCTTCAACACCAGCAGCGAAAGCACCAGCCAACGCACCATCCTCCCCAGGAACACGGCCAGCATGAAGGGAAGAACGCGCATCTCGAATACCCCGGCGGCGAATACAAATGCCTTCCATGGAGTCGGCGGCGGCAGCATGCTCGGTACCAGCACCGCCAGGAACTCCTGACGCTCAAACCGGTCCCGCATTTTTTCGAATTTCTCCCGATTGACCCGCTTGAGCAGAAACAACTCCCCGCCCGCGCGTCCCAACCCGAATGGCAACAGTCCACCGACCGCGGAGCCCGCCGCACCCATCAGGCAATACACCCAGAAGTGGCTCTTGTCCGCCCAGACATAACCGGCCAGAATCAAATCCATCGGCACCGGCAGGGTCGAGGAATCGATCAGTGCCACCAGCCCAACTCCCCAGAAACCCAGCTTCATCAAAGCCGGCAACACCAGGAACTTCCACTTCGCCATCAATCCTGTAAAAAAGTTCTTCAATCAACCATCTTTCAGCCGTGCGTACCAACCCTCTCTTCGATGCGTCTAAACAGAGGTGTACGCCGGTCTCGAGCGCTGCACCCATTCTACGGGCGCGACTCCGCACCTCAGACCGGCTCTGCCGTCTGGTCGACAATCCCAGAGAATGAGAGAATAGAGCGAGACCCGATCGATCCCGGAAGATACACTCCGGATGGCGTACGCTCGCCATTCTTGCTTGATGTAGCCTGATGCCAGTTAGCCAAACACCCACCAACCCGCCCGTTCCCGCCTCGCCCGAACCTGAATCGGTCGCTGTCGAGACTGTTCCTCAGCCGGAGGAAGCCGCCTCCCCTGAAGGACTGCCCGTCGCCTTCCCCGTCCGCTCCTCCTCCCGCTACATCGACTGGGACACTCACGAGCTCCTCGAGAAAATCTCCGAGTACGAAGACGAGCGTCGCTGGCAGCGCATCCGCGAAGGCATCTGGATCTCCATCATCCTGCACATCCTGCTCTTCTCCGGCCTCACCTGGATCCCCCGCTACGTCTTCCACCAGCCCCAGGTCATCGACCCCTTCGACGCCATCAAGAAGCGCAAGGACCTGACCTACCTGGACGAGCTGCCCGACGCCCTCAAAGAAATCCAGAAGGCCAAGCCCAAGCTGCCGCCCCTCACGCAGAAACAACAGACCGTCGACAAGAAGACCATGGACGCCCTGAAGGCGCTCGAGAAGGCCAGGCCCAAGCCACCCGAACCCGCGCCGGCCCCCAAACAGGCCGAGGCTGCTCCGGAACCTCAGCTGCCGCTGCCGAACCAGCCGGCTCCGTTGCCGCCGTCTGCCGCGACCCCGCAGGTTGCCCCGCAAATCGAGACGCCGCGCGCCGCCCCTCTTCCCGCCAAGCCGAATTTCTCGCCGGGCCCACAGAACCCCTCTGACCAGCTTCGCCAAGCCATGCGCGACTCTGCCCACAGCGGTGGCGGCGGTATCAGCGGTCCCGGCCTGAATCAGCACACCGGCGCAGCCGGCGGCGCTCAGATCCTTTCCGACACCCAGGGCGTCGACTTCGGCCCATACATGCAGAAAGTGATTCGCGAAACCTACCGCACTTGGGATCCCCTCATCCCCGAAGAGGTCAACCCGCCCATCCTCAAGCGCGGCGAAGTCGAAATCATCTTCGCGATCTTACCCAACGGCCGCGTCGAGGCCAGGGAGCCCCTCAACATGCGCCTCACCGGGCGCTCCGGCGACGTTGCCCTCGATCGAGCCGCCTGGGGAGCCATCCAGGGCGCCGACTTCCCACCCCTGCCCCGCGAGTTCCACGGACCCTACCTCCAGCTCCGCTTCCGCTTCCAGTACAACATCCGCTAAAAGGATTTATCCGTGACGTTCGGCCCCGTGCGCGGCCGGCAGATTGGTATAAACTGCTTGCGCTAGAGCATTTTCGGGAAAGATACAGACCAAACAGCATCAGTCGTTTGGCTTTTCTTTCAAGGAAAAGCCACACTGAGCAAAAGCTTTCTGGACCACACGATTCCCGAAAATGCTTTCAACAGGAGCCATTCATGAAGCACGTCTATTTTCGCCCTGCGCTGATCGCCGCCTTTGCCGGCGCAGCTCTCCTGGGAACCGTCTCGTACGCCCATGCGCAAGACTCCAACACCCCCAAGAGCTACCTCGACAACGGCCTCAAAGTCACGGGCCTGACCGGCACCGACGCTTCGCCCTTCCATATCAAGGCCAATTACACCCTCTTTGACCACGGCAACATCGTTGAATCGGGAGTCTTCGAGGAATGGGCAACCGGCCCCTGGGCCTGGCACCGCATGTACACCGAAAAAAAGATGGTTGCCAACGAGTGGAGCATCACCCACGTCAACCACGTTACGACCAAGGACAGCAAGCTCGACTTGGCCAAGCTGGACGCACGCGTTGCTACGCCGCTCACCAACCCTCTCTTCCAGGCGGTCAATTACACCTCCGGAGTTGACCTGGATGGCGTCGCAGGCACGTTTGCGGGCATGACTTTGAACTGCGTGGAAGTGAAGGACGCTGCCGCGCACTCCGGGAAGACCGATCCCGACCTGCTCTTCCCCCTGCTCTGCTTTGACATGAAGGATTCCACCCTGCGCTTCGTCAAATCCACCTATACGCTGATCACCTACAGTGAATTCAAGCCCCTCGCCAGCCGCTCCGTCGCTACCAAGATGGATGTCAACTACGGCGGCAAGACCTTCACCACCGCGGAGATCAGCACCCTTGAACCCCTCGGTGCTGCCGACCAGGCCCAGGTCGCCCCTTCCGGTAAGACCGTCCCTCAACCCTACATGCACCAGGCAACCGACGCTCCCCTGGTTCCCGTCAAGCTCACCGAGTGTGCCTATCCCATCTCGGCTCGCAATGCCCAGGAGCGCGCCACCGTCCAGGTCAACGTCATTATTCGCAAGGACGGCAGCATCAAGAGCGCAGCGGGCGGCACCGGCCCTGGGGACCTCGTCGAAGCCGGCAAGGATTGTGTTGACGGTTGGAAATATGAACCTTTCAAACTCGATGGCGAACCTATCGACGTGGGCGAAGGCTTCGTCCTCAACTTCGATGGCGGCCCATTCAAAGGCGAACCCGCCTACGCCTCACAGCCACCAGCCGTGAAGGCCGCAGCCAGCAAATAACATCGCTCCACGACTCGCTACCACGTTTATCAAGAACCCACACTCCCCTCCGGGTGTGGGTTTTTCTTTTCCAATCCCTTGACCCTGACGTTACGTCATACCCCACACTCCTCTCAGTGGGGAACTCAGGTCATGATCCGCATCCAGCACTTCGCCAAACTCGCCAACGTCACGGTCAGAACATTGCACCACTACGACCGCCTCGGCCTGCTCTCGCCCGCCCTCCGCTCTGCGAACGGGTATCGCCTCTATCGCATGGAAGACCTCGCCCATCTGGAACGCATTCTCGTGCTCCGCTACCTGGGCATTCCTTTGCGCGAGATCGCGACCCTCCTCGCCACCGGAGAGCCGGAGCAGGTCACCCCGCGTTCACCGCAGGCCGGTTCTTTA
>Ga0073928_10011205_pt1 | contig 10490 bp, 7 predicted proteins | sample PaiPotPPA55metaG_FD_76969 | JGI IMG/M metagenome (GOLD analysis project Ga0073928, IMG submission 76969) | Iron sulfur acid spring bacterial and archeal communities from Banff, Canada, to study Microbial Dark Matter (Phase II) - Paint Pots PPA... ...
CGCTTCGGCGCGGTGGACCTGGGGCCTAGCTCAGGAAAGTCGTTCGAATCGAGCAAATATGATTTTCCTCACATACGCGATTTCCTCATGGATCGCGGTGTTACTTCCGACGTGAGCGAGACCTCCACCACCTGGAAAAACATCGTTCCCCTTTATCGCGCGACGACTGCGTCTTTGGGCGCAGCGATTCACGAGAGTGGAGTAAAACCCTGGGTGGGATGTCACATCAGCCACACTTACCATTGCGGGGCGAGCCTGTATTTAACCTTCGCCTGCAAGCAGCAGGATGGCCGCGAAATGCAGCAATATCTGCACGCCAAGCGAACCGTGCAGCAGGCGTTCATGGATAACGGAGCCACTCTGTCGCATCACCATGCCGTCGGCACCGAACACCTGCCGTGGTTGACCGATGATATTTCGCCGCTGGGAGTGCTCGCGGTAGCCGCGATTAAGGGAGGACTCGACCCCGATAACATCATGAACCCGGGACGACTGCGGCCGTCCGCATCGCCTTTTGAGGACTGGACAAGAGTGGGCAGCGAAGCGACGATCACCGCGAAGCTTTGAGTCCTGCTGAGTTACGCGCTCGCACCGAAAATTAAGCTGCAAGGACGGAGGCCAAACCCGATCCTGATAGCAGGTGTTCCTAAGGATTTTGTATTTCGAGGCAGCTTTTCTGTTGGATAATGGCATCTTCTTAAACCGGGGCGTATTTCGGCCAAGCCAGAAAATCTGTTGCGAGAGCCATCGAGCATGTCTTCGTCTCCTGCCGAAACGACAATCGAGTCTCCCTCTCCTCCGGTGATTGAGAGGCCGCCGGACGATCCCGGCCCCGGTGCTTCCTGGTTCCAGGGACGGCTGCGGGGAGCGCTCGTCGCGGTGGTGATTGCCTTGGTTGTCGGGACGCTCGTGCTGGTGGGCATGAGAGCGGGGAAAAAGCAGTCGAGGGGAACTGGCGCGCAATCCTCGAGTCTTCCAGCTGATTCCGGTCGAACTTTGCGTCTCAAGGGCACAACCGAGGCGGTGCAATCCCGCGCCATCCTGGCGCCTCTTCTTGCGGGGCAATCGGTGGGCACACTTACCATTACCCGGATCGCGCAGGTGGGAACCCGCGTGAAGCGAGGAGATCTGCTGGTCGAGTTCGACCGCCAGGCCCAGTTGCGCGACTTCATCGATAAGCAGGCGGACTATGGAAAACTCGTCGACCAAGTGCTGGAAGAGCAAGCCAAGGAGAATGCGGCCCGCGCTAAAGACGAAACCGAGAGGAAGCAGGCGGAAGACAATCTAAGCAAAGCTGAACTCGAAATGCAGAAGGTTGAGATCATCTCGCGGATCGACGCCGAAAAGGCGCAGGAGAACCTGGACGAGGCGAAGGCCACGCTGCAACAACTGCGCGAAACCTTCGATCTAAAACGGAAGGCGGCGCAGGCGGCGATTCGCATTCTGGAAATTCAGCGCGATCGCACGCGCGAAACCATGCGGCACGCGCAGGCGAATTCCGAACTGATGCAGATTCACTCGCCGATCGACGGAGTAGTGGTTTTGAACACGATCTGGAAACAGGGAAAGATGGGGGAGGTACAGGAAGGCGATCAGGTGCGGCCTGGCGTGCCTTTCATGCAGGTGGTCGATCCCTCCCGGATGCAGGTGCAGGCGCCGGTCAATCAGGAAGACTTCCTGAGTTTGCGTGTGGGCCAGACTGCGAGAGTACATCTCGATGCGTATCCGCAGTTGGTGTTCCGGGGCAAGCTGGAAGAAATGGCTCCCATCGGAAGGAACGGTGACTTCTCTTCCAAGCTTCGTACCTTCGCCGTAGTTTTCTCGATTGCCGGCAACGACGCCAAGTTGATGCCCGACCTTTCTGCCGCGGTTGACGTGGACGTCGCCGGAACCGGCGGAGCCGCAGGTGGTTTGCAATGACGACCCGTGAAATGGCGATCGCTCGAATGAAGCAGCTATGGATTCGGCGCAAAGTGATGGTGGTCGCCGTGGTTTTGTTGGTGGGCAGCGGTGTGGTCTTCGGTGCGGTTCGATATTCGAATCGGGCGCCAGAGGTTCCTACCCTCGACGTGAAGCGCGGGGAATTCATCGACTCCATTCAGTTCCGCGGTGAAGTGAAGGCGATGAAGTCAGTGACGATTTCTGCGCCAGCGGAAGCGGGAGATCTGCAGATCATCAAGATCGCAGCCGACGGCACGCAAGTGCAGCAGGGCGATGTGGTGGTGGAGTTTGACAAGACGAAAACCGAGCAGGATCTGGCGCAACACCGGTCCACATTGAAATCGGCGCAGGCCGAGATCGATCAAGCCAAGGCGCAGGCGCGGCTTACAGAAGAAGAAGATGTGACCGCGGTGAAGAAGGCGCGATTCGACGTGGAGGCCGCAAAGCTGGATGCCAGCAAGCAGGAGATTGTCTCGAAAATCGAAGGCGCGGAAGCGAACTTGAAAGTCGCCGATGCCGAACAGAAATTGCACGAGGTGGAAGAGAAGCTGACGGCCGATCGCGCGGTGAATAAGGCGACGATCGAGAGCAAGGTCGAAGCCAGCAAGAAAGCAGCCTACGATGTGCAGCGGGCGGAACGCTCCTTAACCAAAATGACGTTACCGGCGCCGGCGTCGGGAATGATCAGCCTGATTTCGACGTGGCGTCCCGGAGGCGAGGCTCCGTTTAAACCGGGTGACCGGGCGTGGCCGGGCGCGCCCATCGCGGAATTGCCGGATGTCTCCACGCTGCGAGTCTCGGCCCGAGCCGACGAAACGGAACGCGGACGTTTGGCGCTGAACGAAACCTTGAGCGCACAACTGGACGCGATTCCCGACCGGCAATTCACCGGCAAGATCGAACAGATCAGCACCATCGCCACCATCGACTTTTCGGCTGGGTGGCCGATCCCCAGGAATTTCAATCTGGTGATCGCTTTGGATCAGGCCGACGCACGGTTGAAGCCCGGCATGACGGCGCAACTGACGGTGGTGGTGGACCGCGTTGCCAATGCCCTCACCATTCCGGTGGAAGCTTCGTTTCAGAAATCGGGGCAGACCGTGGCATACGTGTGGCAAGGTTCGAAATTTCAGGAGCGAGTGATCGAGGTGGAACGCAGGAGCCGCGACCGCATCCTGGTGGCGAAGGGTCTGAGCGCGGGTGACCGCGTGGCTCTGAAAGATCCGACGGTGAAGGAGTGATGGCACGCCAATGAAACGCAGCCGCGTGATCCTTTGGGGAGTGTTCACTGCGATTCTCGTGGGCGCCGTCGCCGTGGTAGCGGGGGCGCGGCGATCGAGCATTCCCACGAGCGATGGGGAGATTCCCGTTGGTCAAGTAAAGCGCGGAGACATGGAACTGAAGGTTGTGGTTACCGGCGAGTTGCGCGCGAACCACACCATCACCTTGACGGCGCCTCCGGTCGGCGGCGGCGCGCTGCAAATTACGCGGCTCTCTCATACCGGCGTCCCCGTGAAGAAAGGCGATATCGTCATTGAGTTCGATCCCAGCGAGCAGCGCTACAAGCTGGAGCAGAACCGATCGGAGTTGCTGCAGGCGGATCAGGAAATCACCAAGGCGAAGGCCGACGCCGCGGTGCTTGCGGCGCAAGACAAAGTTGCACTGCTTAAGGCTCGCTTCGATGTGCGGCGGGCGGAGTTGGATGTCCAGAAAAATGAACTGGTAAGCGCGATCGATGGCAAGAAAAACCAGCTTGGCCTGGAACAGGCACAGCGAGTGCTGGCCGAGTTGGAACAGGACATCCAGTCGCACACCGCATCCGGCCAAGCCACGATTTACCTCGCTCAGGAGAAGCGGAACAAAGCCAAGTTAGCGATGGACCAGGCGCAGCAGAACATCGACAAGATGCACGTTCCGGCCGCCATCGATGGGCTTGTCTCCATTGAGAAGAATCGTGACGCGACTGGCGGATTCTTTTTTGACGGCATGACTCTGCCCGACTACCGCGAAGGGGACCAGGTTGAGGCGGGCAGTTCCATTGCGGAAGTGATCGACTCGCATGAGGTGGAGATCGTCTGCAAAATCAACGAACACGACCGCAGCAATATCAAGGCCGGACAACCGGCGGAAATTGAGTTCGATGCTTTGCCCGGGCAGGTTTTCCGCGGGACCGTCAAGACCGTGGGAGGCATGTCCATGAAGCAATTCTGGGAAACCGATATGGGAGGCAAGTTCGACGTTATCATTCAGCTTCCAAACTCCGATTCTCGCCTGCGTCCCGGTCTTACCGCTCAGGTCGTGATTCGGGGGGAGGAAAAGAAGAATGCGCTCTACATTCCCCGGCAAGCGCTATTCCTGAAAGATGGCAAGCGCGTTGTCTACGTTAAGAGTGGCAGCGGATTTGAGCCGCGCGAGGTCAAGATTCAAAACGAGAGCGAGAGCCGGGCCGCCATCGAAGGATTGAACGCCGGCAGTGAAGTCGCGCTGGTCGATCCAACTGCGCCACGAAAAGCGAGCGCTTCGAGCGCGCCTTCAACGGGCATCGGCGGAGGGACACCCTGATGGCGACCAGCGCATCGCCCAGTCCGGCGCGCGTGCTCCACGGCTACCAGCAATGGATCCCGGATATTCGCCTGGGGCTGCAGAACCTGCTGCTTCACCGGCTTCGCTCACTGCTGACCATGCTGGGAATGATTTTCGGCGTGGCCGCGGTGGTCTCCATGCTCTCCATCGGCGCGGGTGCGCGGCAGAAAGTGATGGCACTGATCGAACAGATGGGTGTTCGCAACCTGATCGTGGAAGCGAAGGAAACTACGGAATGGCAGGCTCATTCCAAGATTCGCAAGATTTCGCCCGGACTTACTTTCCAGGACTACCGCGTGATTCGCGACGACGTGAACGATATTGTGGTGTCGACTCCGCGCAAGCGGATGACGCCTTCGAAGACCATTCCGAAGGCTCAGGAAGATGTGCCGGCCGTCTACGGCGTGAACCCGGGTTACACCACGATTGGCGGCCTTCAGTTGCTGCAGGGCAGGTTCTTTGATCAGGACGAAGAGAAGCGGGGCGCGGCGGTCTGTGTGTTGGGAGCGGCTGCGAGGTCGAGTCTGTTTGGAGCCGCCGATCCCATCGATCAGTATGTGAAGGTGAACGAGCAGTGGTTTCGCGTGATCGGAGTGGCCAGTCCTCAACTCAGCTCGCGCACGGAAGTGTCGGGAGTTCCGACGCAGGATCTCAACAACATTATTTATGTTCCGCTAAATGCCGCGATTCTTCGTCTGGAAGACAGCTACAGCGATGTCCGCGACGAGATTGATGGAATTTATCTCAACCTGCGGGATGGCGCCGATATGCCCGCGGTGGCACAAGTAGTACGAGCGATTCTGGATTCGTCTCACCACGGGGCGGGAGACTTCAGCGTGATTGTGCCCGCCGAACTGCTGGCCGAACAGAAACGCACGGAACGGCTTTTCAGTATCGTGATGGTCGCGATCGCTTCCATCTCGCTGCTGGTTGGTGGTATCGGAATCATGAACATCATGCTGGCCAGCATTCTCGAACGAACCCGGGAGATCGGTGTGCGCCGCGCAGTGGGGGCTCGACAGTCCGATATTGTGCGCCAGTTCGTGGTCGAGGCCATGATGATCTCTTTCGTGGGCGGAAGCCTTGGCATCATCTTTGGCTTCGTGATGTCGCGCCTGATCGCGTTGCTCGCCGGCTGGTCGACCATCGTGACTGTGAGTTCCATCCTTTTAGCGTTTGTGGTTTCCATCACTGTGGGCCTGGTGTTCGGGATTTATCCGGCGGTAAAGGCCGCGCGCCTGGATCCGGTGGAAGCCATTCGTTACGAGTGAATCAACGGGCCCGCGAACAAACTATCCTCGCGTGAATTTTCTGTCCGCAGTTCTGGAGGAAGAAGAAATGAAGCTTCGTCTCGTTCTGTGCCCTCTGCTGTGCCCGATTCTGCTGTGCGGCATTCTGGCTTGCCCGCGAGCGTCCTGTCCGCGCAAACCATTCGCGAACGCGAAACGTTTCGCGGGCTGACCAATCCGCAAGCGGTCACGGACACGCTGCCGGGCCCGAAGTATATGCGGGAGCACGTGGTCGACGGCAAGTTGCGCCTCACACTGCAGGATGCCGTGGTTCTGACGCTGGCCAACAACAGCAACGTCAGGCTGCAGGAGTTGAACATTGAGAATTCCAGGTATTCCCTGCTCGCTTCGCATTCACCGTTTGATCCTTCCGTGCAGGCCAGCTTCAGTTCCCAGGGGCAGCTTTCGCAGGCGTACACACAGCTTACCGGGGCCCCGGCGCTGGGAACCTTGAGCAGCTTGAACCAGGTCACGCAGCTCAACTATAGCCAGACATTCGAGACCGGAACCAACATTCAATTCAATTTCAACGCAACCAAGTACTCATCCAACAGCACTTTCAACTTCTTCAATCCCTCCCTGTCCTCCTTTCTCGGCTTTCAGTTCACCCAGCCCTTGTTGCGCAACCGCTGGTTGTTCGCCAATCGGGCACCTCTGGTGATCGCGCGCCGCAATGTGCGAGCGTCCCGCGCCACGTTTGAGGCTCAAGTGAGCAGCACCATTCAGCAAGTCGTCGGGCAATATTGGAATGTGGTGCAGGCGCGCGGCAACCTGGAAGTGGCGCAGAAATCGCTGGATGCGGCCGAGGCTACCTATAAGCACGACAAGCGCGCACTGGAACTGGGAGCGCTCCCGCCGCTGGACATTTATCGCTCGGAATCGCAAGTGGCGGGTCGGCGCGTGCAGGTGATCCAGAGCGAGTACGCTCTGCGGCAGGCTGAGGATGCTTTTCGTCAGAACGTGGGCGCCGATCTTGATCCTTACTTTCGAGCGCTCGATCTCGTCTTGACGGAACCACCCGAACCGGGAGAGGAGTTACGGAGCGTCGATGCGGCGACGGCCCAGCAACAGGCGATGGGAAAGAGGCCGGAACTTGAAGCCGCGCGTCAGTCCCTGGCCAATGATGACACCAGCATTCGTCTCGCTCACAACAATTTGTTGCCAGATTTGCGCGTGAACGGAAACTACTCCGGGAACGGGCTGAACAATCTTGCTACTGCCCAGGGGGTGGCCGCGGGAGGGTTCGGCGACTCCCTGAACCAGTTGTTCGGTTTCGGATTTCCTAGCTACGGGTTCGGTCTCACCCTGAATCTTCCGGTTAGGAATCGCAGCGGGCAAGCAGCACTCGGCAGTGCCTTGATCTCGCGCAGCAGAGACCTGTACACGGAAAGACAAACGAAGGAGCAGATCACATACGACGTGAGCAATGCGGTCCATCAGCTCGAAGAAGCAAAAATCAACATCGCGGCCAGCAAGGAGTCAGTCGATCTGGCGCGCAAAACCATGGCTGCCGAGCAGCGCAAGTACGAACTGGGAACGGGACAGATTTTTCTGGTGCTCGAAGCACAAACCGAACTGGCAGCGGCGGAGCAAGGTCTCTTGCAAGCCGAAGTCAGTTATCGGCTGGCGGTGGCCGCTGTCGATTACGCCACCGGCAGTTTGCTGGAGCCTTACGGCGTGCAGATCGCGGAACTCACGCGGTAGTTTTTCTCTCTTCGCGATCCCAGCGGCGACATTTGTCATTGCGCAATTCTTATGGCGCGACGTGACCACGCAACACCGTGATAGAAGCTTTCGGAATCTGGTAAAGCGCCTCGGCACCGCCAGCGACGCTCGATTTAGATGGCGGCCCGTCGGGGTCGGCGTGGCCCCCGGTTCCTTCGGGGTGCCATTGATATTCCGCAGATCCTAAGGTGATGCGATCCACGTGACCGGAAAAATAGCGGTCGCGCTTGGTCTCGGAATCTGCAAAAGATAGCTTCACCGCGTGATCGTTGAATTGATCGCGGTTGACCAGCATGACGGACCACTGTCCATCCGGCCGTTCCACGGCATAAGCCGTGACCAGCACGGTTCCGGCGGCGTCGGTAACGTCGCTCGAAGCCTTGAAAAGCCGGTGCGGAGCATCCACCGGCTGCACCCACTCCTTGGTGATGACCTGCGCAGCCAGGTACTGCGGCGGATACCCTAATACGTGGTAGTTCTCGTCGATCCACAAAAAGCTACCAAAGCCTCCAAATTGGCGGGGCGATGGCATGTAGTGAAAGTAATAAGTTGCACCGGCGCCTGCACTCATCATCGACCCAACGTAATCGGCCAGCCACAAACCGCTCTTCACGCTCGACGGTCCCGCGCCGCCGCCGATGTTTCCCTCCGTCATGAAGAACGGAATATTGGACGGCAGGCCGTTATCTTTCCAGACTTGAACGATATGGCTGACGTATCCCGGCTCCGGATACAGATCGCCCCAGGAATAGGTCGGCCTGTCCTGGTAGGGATAGTGCTCGAATGAAAAGAATGTGAAGTCGTTCAGACGGCCGTGAGCTTTCAGGTAATCCACAAAACGTCCCAGCCAGGAAACCTTTCCCGCGGCGTCGGGCCACACTTCGACGTCGCCAAACGTTCCTTCAAATGGAGGACCTCCCAGCTTGGCTTCTGGGACGAGCTTATGAATGGCCGATGCGAACTGGAGATAAAGCGCGCCGTAATCCTCAGGCAGCATGTGTTGTCCGTCGGCTTCCTCACCCATCTCGATCCACGAAATCGGATAGTGACGTTTATAGAGATAAGCAATCTCGTTCGCCGCATCTTCCGGAGTGGAATACAACATGGCAATCGGAATCATGGTGGGCAGGCCGCGGGTAACGCCGCTGGTAAAGAAGAAATCAAATCCCGTCTGGTCACCACGGGATTCGTCGAGATCGCTGGCCGCGTGCCACGGGTCCACGGACGAAGGCCAGGTTACCGTCTGCTCGCGGCTGGGAAAATGAGTAACGTAGTCATTGAATTCGCCGTTGGCCGTGAGCGCCCCAACGTAAAGTTCGTTGATGGCGTATCCCACGCAATTTCGCGGATCAGCGGAACCATGCTCGGCTGAATCATGACTGTCGCAAGTGTTGGAGGATTCCGTCATCCAGATGCGGATATAGCGCACCGGAATCATCCAGGAAACCAGCTTCAGCGTGACCGTGCCGCCCTTGCCCTCCGTCACCGTGCCTAACGGAAACGTCTGCCATGTGCCTTTGGTGGTCCCGTCGTAGAAGGGTTCGAGCTCCCCCGTCCAAAACTGCACGGAGTAACGCCGCGCATAGGGATCGGCCCACGCGATGCGGATCGCGTTCACATCCACCTTGCTGCCCAAGTCAATCATCACCCACTGCGGGTGGAGCGCGTCATCCTCGCCGGTGAATGCGCGAGTTAGATAGGGGTCGCTCTTCCAGTACGACTGCGGATCGCCGTCCGTCAGGCGCGACCATCCATTGCCATCGCCTCGACTGAAGCCACGATGCGGCAGCGGGGCGGCCCAGGAATGGCGAATCATCTCACCGGTCGGCTCGGAATTTCCGACAAAGTACCCCTCCTGTCGCTTCGCGTTACTCCACGCCCCGTTCGGATTCCAGTGCCACGCCTCAACCATGAGCTCGGTATTTTGACGGTAGGTTACCGTTTGCCAGCCGGCGTTCAGGATTTCCTTGAGCAGCGGATCCGTCAGCAAATGATCGGGAGTCCCAGTCCTGAGCCGGTCGATCGCCCCGCCCAGAGAGCGCACTGGGCTGAGCGTGTTCACCACGTGGGATGCAGACGAATCGACCACCACCTTCTGCGCAACTGCAAAGTTCGCGCTCCCCACCAGACCAGCTAGATAAACTGCAAGCACTCGAGTCCTGCGGCCTATTCTCACGATCTCTCCTTCGCCAGCATCGTTCTTTTTGAAAGCAACTGCTTCTTGCTCGCCTGCAGTAAGACCCAGGGTCAGCCACCGCGAACAACTCGATTGTCACCGCAACCTCAAATCCATACAGGGTTCTGCGAAATGAGTCAATCCCGGTTGGATCCCGGTTGGATCTCAGATTTCATGACAGCCACCCCTTTTCTCGATTCCATGCTATCTTTCGGCAATCCTCCGCGGCTTCTCCGAAGCCCGGGTGATTTCCCGCTGGGGGAGCCAAACTCCCCTCCTACTAAGTCACCAACCTCTGCTAAGATAGCTGTCCGAGGGGGTATTACATGCCAAATCTGTCACACATAGTGGATCAGTTACAAAGCCAACGCAAGCAAGTTCAAAGTGAACTTGGTCGCTTAGACGCAGCCATCAGTGCGCTGCGAGGATCGAATACTAACAACGGGTTAAGCACAACCGCGGTCGCTTCTCCCCGACGACGTACGTTGTCCGCTGCCGGCCGTAGGGCGATTAGTCTCGCGCAGAAGGCGCGTTGGGCGAATCGGGCTGCAACCAAGCCCAAGCGGGTTATGTCGGCAGCGGCTCGCCGGAAGATCGCGATTGCTCAGAAGGCCCGCTGGGCAGCGTGGAAAACGAAGCAGAAGAAAGCGGCCTAAGCCAGCCATAAGCAGTCCTCTTACACCCCAGCCCGCCCCGGAGAATACGTCGAGGCGGGTTTCGGTGTGGCTGCTAATCCTTCGGGCTTGCCTCGAGCGTCAACACCTGGAAAGGCCTTA
>Ga0073928_10011207_pt1 | contig 10488 bp, 12 predicted proteins | sample PaiPotPPA55metaG_FD_76969 | JGI IMG/M metagenome (GOLD analysis project Ga0073928, IMG submission 76969) | Iron sulfur acid spring bacterial and archeal communities from Banff, Canada, to study Microbial Dark Matter (Phase II) - Paint Pots PPA... ...
ACCATCAAAGCCTTCTTGGCGATTCCGTAAGGCGCATTCGTCTCATCAGGATATCCGTTCCATAGATCGATCTCATTGAAAGGCACTGGGGTGTGCTTGGGGTAGGAGCAGATAGTTCCTATTTGCACAAATTTTTCTGTGCCCCAAGTTTTGGCATATGACATGAGTAACATACCCATCATCAGATTATCGTAAAATAGTTCTGCCGGCTTGGCCTGATTGAGTCCTATTCCGCCAGCATGAGCCGCCGCATGGATTAGGATCTGCGGACCACAATTGTACATCAATCTGCCGACTTGTTTTTCATCTGTCAAATCGTAATCGTTGCTTCTAGGAACATAGATATCCCGACAACCCCGCTCTTTCAATTCCTTGACGATGCACCGGCCCAGGAAACCTGCGCCGCCGGTAACGACAATCCTCTTTTGAGTCAAGTCAATCTTCATGATATGAACCTCACTTCTGTCAAACCGTCGTGACCGTGCACTCTTTGCAAATCTTCGATATCCTCGTATATATTTGTACTAGGGTGAGCCGATCCCAGCCAACGAAGAACGGTTACACCATCCGAGAAAACAACACCTTCTGCAACAACCCCGGTTCCGGAAACTCCGGAAATGTCTTTATGGCGAACCAAGAAAAATAGTCTCATGATCTTTCTCCAAAATACTTTTTGAAAATGTCGGCTACATACTCGATGTCCGATTCGGAGAGTCCTTGGTGCATTCCAATAAAGAATCCGTGGGAGGACAGGTGCTGAGCCACCGGATTTTCGTTATCCTGTCCGGGGAAAAGACGGCGATAGATGGGTTGGCTAAGCAGAGGAAGAAGATATCGTGTCTCGATGCCATTCTTCTCCAGAAAGAGCAAAAGATCATCTCGCTCGATATCGTTTTTGATCACAATAGGATACATCATGAAAGAGTGATCTTTATTCTGGGGAATCGTAGGCAGCCGCAAAACACCTTTGAGAGGGGAAAGAAGTTCCGTCAATTTCGCGGCATTACTTCGGCGAATACGAATATTCCTTCTCCAGCCTTGCAACTCAGACATAGCAATCGCTGCTTCCAATTCCGTGGCTCGATAGGAGTAGCCCACTCGATCAAAACTATACCGACGCTCCATTATATTTCGGATGCTGTCTCCCTGAACATTATCGTCGTCGATGTTTAGATAAACTGAATCTCGACCGTGGGCCATAAGGCTTCGGCAGATTTCCGCCAAATAGTCATTATTGGTCGTGATGAGGCCGCCCACTCCGCCGACAATAAAATGCGCCACGTAATTTGAAAAGCAGCCTAGATCCCCCCATGCCCCGACAGATCTCCCGTCAACTGCGGCGAACATTGTTTCGCAAGAGTCCTCGATAACTCGCAAGCCATTCCAGTAGGCGATATTCATGATTCGAGTCATGTCGGCCGGCGCACCCAATATGTGTACCGGAATGATGCAGCGAGTTCGAGACGTAATCTTCTCTTCGATTTTAGAAACATCGATGTTGAAAGTCACAGGCTCGACATCTACGAAAACCGGCTTCAGATTATTTTGAAGCACAATGTTGGAAGTAGCTATGAACGTCAAGGCGGGCACGAGTACCTCGTCGCCGTCTTGCCAGCCCCAAACCTCTTTTAGAGCGGCCAAAGCTACTTGTAAAGCCGAGGTTCCGCTATTCATAAAAATGGCGTGTTTCGACTCATGTAAGCCGGCAAAAGATTTTTCAAGATGCTGGGTGAAAGGCCCTCGGGACAAGCGATTGCTTTCTAAAACTTGACGAACGTATTCTTTTCCTATTGGGTCGATCTTAAGATGGCCCAGAGTGATGTTTCTATAATCCATGAATTAAACTCCTATGCCAATTGATGGTGTAATCGAGCCCTTTATCGAGATCTATGTAATTTCTTTTTCCGAATTCGTCTTGAATTCGAGTTAGATCAATTAGAATCTCAAATGGAGCGCCAGTATCCACAGCATCTGAAAAAGGCGCAGAAAGTTTGGAGTTTGTTTTGTCTGCGATCATTTGGGCCAACCCCCAAATAGTTATGTCACTTTCACCGCCGACATTATAGACATTTTGAGTGCCTCTCAAGACGATATCCCATAACATGTTGACAGTATCCGAAACATAGCAAAAAGTTCGAATAACACCTCCTGTATCGCGTAGTTCAATCTTCTCTGTGAGAAGAGCTTGATCAATGAATTGACTCATTGCTCGGGTGTCGCCTGGTTGAGCACCCGGTCCATACGTATGGGCAATACGAGCCGAAGCGGCTCGAATTCCTTTACTGCGATAAGCATTGACAATCGCTTCACCGCAACGTTTGCCTTCAATATAACAGGCTCGTATATGTTGCGGAGTTGTAGTACCGATTTCTTCTTCTTTACCCGGATGCATAAGGCCGTTATACACCTCTGCGGAACTACAAAACAAGAAAGATCCTCCAGGATTCAAATGATTTAAAAGATGCCCGGTCACAGCGGTGTTGACTTTGAGAGTCCCAACGGGATCCGCCAGAAAGCGTGAAGGTTGTGCGTACCCGGCAGCATGGATGATGATGTCTGCTCTTGGAAGCTCTTTGAAGTCCATCAGATCGATATGGGACGGCTGAAAGATATCACCCGGCGGAGCAGTGGCCACGAGATTACGACCGATCAAACCCGTTGCGCCCGTGATTATGATGGTCTTATTTTTCGGCATAATAATCTCCGTATTCGACCAATATGGTGCTTTTGCCGTCTGTACGCTCTAGAGCCTTTTGGTAGGCCGACATGATATCCTCTGGCTCGTCCAAGCGGATCACATCAACAGTTGTGAGCATGAGACGGAAGGCATCGGTAAAATCCCCAACGTGCTGGCATTGAGGATGTAGTGGCTTTTGAGATCCTATACTGGTTCGAATGATGACCTTTGGATTGTAGCCGCCTTGGGACATCTGAGAAATTTTATCAAGATGGCCCACCAATTGATTTGCGGCCAGCAGCAAAAAGTTCCAACGAGGGTAGAAGGTTACAGGCACCAAACCACCCAATGCCAACCCGATCGACATCCCCATTTGCATCTCTTCCGCGACGGGCAACTCAATCTTTCTGTAATCGGGGACCATCGCGAGAGTAGTGGTCATTGCGGTGCCCGGGACTGCGACAGCTTGCCCTAAAAACACAACGCGCGGATTTTGGGCAAGATACTCCATGGCGGAACGAAGTTCTTCGAAGTATTTCAAAATTGGACCCTCTCCCCACTTCCCGCATGTGGATATTTTCCTGTCTCATAATAAAAACGATCGACATAAGATTTGATACCCCAAACTTGTTTTGTATCCGTACAAACCGACTGCCCGTTGTCCTCGATGTGGAATTGTACAGGCAGATCGAAGTTTTGGGCATACTTAATGCTCTCGTGGGCGATGCCAGTTTCTGCGGTCATATCGCCAAGGAAGCAATGTACGTGGGCGTCTTCCTTCTTTCTTTTGATGGCCATCGCCAGTCCTACAGCTATGGGCAGGACTCCTCCGACAATCGCTGAAGACAGAATTCGATATTCCGGAAAGCAAAGGGCAATAGAGTAGCCCGCCAAAATCTTTGTCTTCAACTCCTCCCGTGGAACACCCTTCAGCAAACATTGATAATGGGATCTCCAACTACACAACACCCAATCCTGGGGACGAATGTCCTTGAAGATTCTGATCAATTCTCTTTCCCCGCCACTGTAGAGATGGACAGGAGCACGAATTAATTTTTGCTTGAAAAGGTCTGCTATCTCTTCTTCAAATTGAATGAGCTCTTCAACTATCATGATTTCAACTCCGCATCAATCATCAATCTCACCAACTCGCGAAACTTCACTTTGGGCACCCATCCTAAAACTCGTGCTGCTTTAGATGCATCTCCCAATAGCAGATCCACCTCAGTCGGTCTGAGGCAATCGGGATCCAAAGCAACATAAGACTCCCATCTAAAGCCCAAGTATTCGGATGTTTCATCCAAAAACTCACGAACTGAGTGTGTTTCACCCGTGGCGATGACGTAATCATCAGGTCGCGGCTGTTGCAACATGAGCCACATTGCCTCGACATATTCCTTTGCGTAGCCCCAATCTCGTTTGCCCTCTAAATTTCCCAGGGTGAATCCTCGACTCGTACCACGTTCGATCGCACACATCTCCTTGACGATCTTTTGCGTGACAAAGGTATCCCCACGCCGAGGTGATTCGTGATTGAAGAGAATCCCATTACAGGCGTACACGCCATAGCCTTCACGGTAGTTAACCGTTGTCCAGTGCGCAAACTGCTTGGCGATAGCATAAGGGCTCTGGGGACAGAAAGGTGTCAACTCTGTTTGGGGCGTCTCAATGACCCTCCCGTACATCTCGCTTGTGCCGGCCTGGTAGAATCGAGCTTTGCCATTGTCACGAACCGCTTCCAGGAGTCGTAATGCACCTAGGGCATCCGTATCGGCTGTGTACTCCGGGATGTCGAAGCTAGTTCGAACCTGACTTTGGGCCGCTAAATTATAGACTTCATCAGGCTGTACATTACGAACGATTCTACTTAAAGATTCCGCATCAGTCATATCACCATAATGAAGTTTCACTTGATCAAGAATGTGGTCGATACGAGAAGTGTTTGCGACGCTCGTTCTGCGAATTACACCGTGAACCTCGTATCCTTTTTCAAGAAGAAGCTCAGCTAAATATGAACCATCTTGTCCGCCGATTCCTGTAAGAAGGGCTTTCATTGGTTTTCTCTCCACAGATCCGGATGCAGAAGATGTATTAATCGAACGAGCCCGCTGTGTAATTTCGTTGCTTGCGTGATCATCGAGACTGGTTTGACACGATAGTGAAATAGTGGCTCATTCACCACGGCGACTTTCCATCCTCGTTTTAAGATATCGATCCACATGTTCCAATCCTCATAACCTAGAACTTTTGAAGAGCCAGCAATCTCAATGAAGATGGTCTCATAACCTTTCGTCTGTTCAAAAGCCTCGCGACGCATCAGAGAACAAACCGGAAGATCGTTGCTGTTCATCTCGTGTTCGAGTGTGAGTCCCATGGGTGCGATTCGATTATGTAAAAGACCTTCGTACTGCATGTCTGTAGCAACAACACCTACTGCCGGATCGACCATTTTAGGTACTGTCCGCTCCAAAAAGTTTGGTTCAATCCAGTCGTCTGAATCAAGCGGGAGAATAAACTCCCCGTCGGTACTTCTGATTCCTCTATTTCTGGATTCCGAAAGTCCTCGATTTTCTTGATCGATTACCTCCAAACGATGATCAAAATTCCAATGACCGCCGGCGGAATTTATATCAAGAAGCTGACCTGTTGGTGAGGTTAATTGTAGTTTTCTATCCGGCCCTTCGTCGCACATTTTTAAACGAGCATCGCTTCTATTCCATCGATCGACCATCTCTTGGATTACGACTCGCGAGTGATCCGTCGATCCGTCATTTACAACTACCACATCGAAATTTTCGTATGTCTGAGCCAGGGCCGATTGGACACACTGTTCAATATATTGCTCTTGGTTATACAGAGGAATGACGATATTGACTTTTCCTGGGATCATGATTTCTCCAGATTCAATTGTTTTTTAAGCCACTCGGTCTTTTTGCGGTGATACTCTTCTGATCGACCATTCCAGTTTGAGCCTCGAAAATAATGAAGAGCGATCGGTTGATCCGCAATTGCAAAAATCTCATACTCGGCCGGATGAAAATCTACTTCCGGGTCATCCTCGTGATACCAAGGAGTGATATAAGTCGGCTCAAGTTCGGGGTGATTTTTCAAGTAAAAATAAGTTTGTCCTCCTATATCTGTTGGAATCCCATTGACCAGACTTCCCCACCAGTTGATGCTGAGGGGATCTGGTAATCTCGACATATCGGCCAGTACGAGAGCGTCATGCATATGAAAACCACCCAAATTCTCTCGGGTTTGAGGGATGAAACACAAAGGAGATGATTGTAAGTAATCTGTCAATTTGACAGGACTCATCAGGAATACATCCGGATGAAGAAGGCAAATATTGCCTGTTTCTTTGGCAATAAATTTTTCCCAAACGTAGCAACAAGCATAACAGCCGGCACAATTTCCATTACTCCATCGGCCCTGATCGTTGAATACCGTACAAGATTTCTCCACTGCGTTGCAACGGTCGATTAGATCTTGATCCTTCTCCACATCAAAAACAGAAATACCAAATCTTTTGCACATTCCGTTGATCGCGTTGTATTCATGTGTACGATCAAATTTGCTGTTGTTGAAGATCGTAAAAGTAAACGGTTCTTGCAAATACTTCTCAAAGGAAAGAAGCTGCAATTCGATGAGATCGGGGCGATTGCTCGTAAATGCGTAGATTTTCAGCATTATTGCCACTCCTCGTGAAGCTCGTACATCACTTTCGGATCATAAATACGGGGTGTATTGGCGATATGGGTGGCAATGATGTGATTATTTGGTCTGGGCGGCTCTCGATATTCTCCAGGACTATCCCAAGGAAGATCAAGACTGGTATATCTGAAGTCGTGTGTTAATTTTATACCGTTTTTCCGCATAACCTCCCCAACCCATTGATCTGTTGTCCAGTGAGTAATAGGAGCATTTATTAAAAATCCTAGAGCCCGACGACTGAGCCACATCGAACCACCTGATACAAAATTCCTCGTTTCTCCGGATGCACCCAAGGCAGATCCTAGATAATCGTGTTTTCCAAAATCACTGAGTCGAAGTCGTAAAGGCACTGCAAATACATCCGTAGGTATCTCAAAGATATAATCATAGCTTTGCTGAAAAGCCCAGCGGCAGGCGTTTCTAAACTTGTAAACGATGCGAGGGTAATCATCCGGGGTGTCAACAAGAATCACATGATCCTCTTTGAAAGGCATTGTAAGTAGATCCGGATCTTTGAGATCTTTTTGTGTATAAACTCCGGAATTCTTAAATGTCTCTAAGACAAGAGTTTCATCTTCTTCAGACGCTTGTCCGTCGCCAATGAAAAATTTGTAATCCATTCCGAGTCGCGTTGCCTCAGGCAACCAGGTATCACGCAAGGCCTGATTATACCCATTCAATTCATGTTGAACGCAACTCAAGATGAGAATAAGAATTTTCATGCGCCCTCTAAAATTCGCACGGCTTTTGTGATCGCGTCTATCTTATTCAAATACGTGTGGTTTTTTGCAACTTCGTCCATCAAATCATGCAACTCTTTCACAGGCATATTCTGCAAACGCTCTCTGGCCTCATAAAAAAGTCGATATGCATCCGGATTGTAGATGAGCCGGCCTCCGAAGAGATCGTTAGCGAATTTCGAATGCGTAATACCGAATTGTCCGTAACTGATATTTTTGAAGAGTCGGCAGGAGACATAGCCTTGTTCGACCTGATCTAGTCCTTGGAAAGCCGGAGCCATATAAGACTCCTGAATGCGTCGAATGTGCTCTTCCACTGAAATGGGTCCGTTCTTCTCGCCGTAGCCGTAATGATTATACTCAATGCCATTCTCTCGACAAGCCATCGCGAAGTCGCCGATTGATCCGCTCTTCATTCCGTCAACTGTACCAACATAATTGAAGACTCGACTTTCTTTATTGAAAGATTGTGCTGGCTTATTTGCTTCAATTTCATGTGGGAGTAGATCAGTCCCCCATCGAAATTGTAACGAGCGCGCCGCTGGTTCAAAGAAGGCATCTAAGGTCAACTCTATAGCATCGGAGGAGTATTTATTTGTGCTGATATGTACTCCGTAAGCCAGCATCTTTAACCCGTCAAGATATGAAAGGCGCGGATCCCCCAAAATATTGTGGACCACATAAAAGCAGTCCTTTCTTCGAGGCATTCCGGACAACACGCAGTTCATGGTTATGAAAAGTGTGTTGCTGAAATCTACTTGAGAGAAATCATCCCCATTATCGAGCCAACACGCATCTTTGCCTAAGTAGAATAGCGCGCGAAGGAAGGCTTCATGGATATGACCAAAAGTATTGTAGGAATTTTTGGCCCCCCAAATAACCCATTTACAAGTATTGATATCGAAGCCCATGATCATCCTTTTCCGAGAGCTAGAAGTTTCGGAATGATGCTTTCGCGGCCGGATCTCTTCCAAATATTTTTGTAGTAATCATCCGTATCCCCTTCAGGGAAGCAAAAAGACGGAGACAGCACCTTGGCCGGTGGATGGTCAAACAAATATCGATTCAAATGGGATTCATCGTGCCAGCGGGCAACGATTCCTTTTAACATATCCGAATCAACATTCTCTCTAATTGTCTTAGACATGCTCAAAAAAGCAGAAGAAGTGCCCCCGTTGAAACCGCCGCAAAAATACGTCCTTACTTCAGGACAATAGGCCGTTGATGCCGGATTCGTTTCAGGAGTTCCCGGTCGGCCTATATAACCGGGGTGTTCTGTTGCTGTAATACCATCCGAAAATACTTCTTCCTCAGTTACGGGGGATACAAAAAGCATATCAGCGTCCGAATAAAAAATGTGATCGTACCCAAGAAGTAGGCTCTCAACGGACAGAAAAGCGTGGTATCGCCGTAAAGAAGCCATAGGATATCCGAAATCTCTTATTCCAATAGGAATCACATTCTCCGTTCGACTAAATTCCGGGATATTATCCGTAAATACGATAACATGATGGGGTACAAAAAATTTCTTCGCGGAGGTGATCAAATTCGTCGCGTACCAACGGTAGCGTTCTCCTGTTGCTATAATGACCAGTGCTGTTCTCATCGTGGTATTCCGTGTCCTCGCGCTCTTCGACGTTCTTCGATAATTCTTTCTGCTTCCGCAGGATCAATCACGACGGGCTTTCTTCGCAAGCGACGTGCCTCCAGATTTGCTTCAATATCATCGGGGTCTAATCGCTCATGTGTTATCTTGTATTCATCCCACAATGGGCTTGCGCAGCCTTCAATTGTACAAAGCTTTTTACATCTCTCGTATCGATCTTGCATCCACTTTCTACGAAATTCCATCGCATCAGATTTGTAATTATCCTCCAGATGGATCCAATCGACCACAAAACCTTTGAAACCGTCCCGAGATTTGTCTTCTATCTTAATCCGGTTTTGGCCCATAACCTGCCCCACCCACAAATCCTCAGCCCAAACAAAAGGTTCGCTCTCGGCGACGAATTTCATCGCCTTTCGAGATAGGGAGTAGCCGCCACCAGAAGCCCAGGGATAGCAAATGGGAATAGTGATTGTCGGGCAACCCCGATCAGAATTTTGGGCCACATATGCAAATGTTCTCAATTTCATGGCCCAGTATCCGAGGTAATCGAAGTTTTCAAAACCGCATCTCATGAGATGATGCGGGATAACAAAAGAACCGGTATCACAGAGAAAGGCATGCTCATAGTCATTTGCTAGAGCGTAGCGTACGATCTCTCGCGTTTTGTATGGGAGACCGGCGTAATCATCTGGAGCATTCACTATCACCTCATCTGGATCTGCGGTTGCGATAAGTTGCTGTCCTGGTCGAGCCGTGAAAAATTTTAAATCTCCTTCTACAACATCCTTCCCCCAAGTCTCTCGAATAAGGGAGTGCGCCCCTCGATCTCGATCGAATTCGCAGCTTTTTACCGCAACTAGTAGGCTCATTAAAGTTTGATCCACCGATCTGGAACAGTGTCTTGAGATGATTGATCGGGATTTCGAAACCAAGGCTGGGGCGCGATCACCATTCTATGCTCTTTCGTGTCTCCTAACCAGGCTCCGAACCAACTGAAGGCGCTGTTGGCGATGATGGCATGCTCACATTGGGCCATGAGCCATAAATCTTCATGTTCTCTGCCTGGTTGTTGTCCGTTGCCTGGCGGATTGAAGTCAATGACTTCACATTCAGGAAATGCAGAGCGACACCATTGCGGATCATCGGAGAAAATAAAAAATTTCGCTCCTTGTCGAGTCTCCAAAATTCGGTTCATAGCTGCTGCATAATAGGCCATTGTTAGATTGCCGTGAAACTCACTAGTGTGTTTTTCATTGATGTAGTCTCCTCGACGAACATGCACAAAAGTGCTATCGGGAGTGCTCCAAATTTTCTTGGCCATTAATCCCGATTCATATGACGGGAAATTTTTGAGCACTAAACGCTCTCGAACGAGAGGAACATCAAAATACTTTTCTGTTTGCCAATACCCCACGAATGTTGTATTCAAAGGAGCCGTATAAGCATCTGGATTAAAAGATCCCCCATCATGAAACCTCAAATCTGATTCAGTGCCCGCAAACGGAAGGTAGATATTAAACGCATCCAGAGAGTAGCTTCTCTTCATATCGTTGTCAACACGAAACCGTGTAAAGACGACATCCTCTTTTCGCGCTTTAGCAACAGATACCCCGAAAGCATACTGAAAAAGCTGATTCGCGAGTCCGCCCTGAAGTGCTACAATCATCGTTGTTCTCGGTACATCTTTTCCATCCAACCGAAGTTGGGATTGTATCCGCTTTGATAAACGTGTTGAGGAAAGTGCCAGG
>Ga0073928_10011208_pt1 | contig 10488 bp, 10 predicted proteins | sample PaiPotPPA55metaG_FD_76969 | JGI IMG/M metagenome (GOLD analysis project Ga0073928, IMG submission 76969) | Iron sulfur acid spring bacterial and archeal communities from Banff, Canada, to study Microbial Dark Matter (Phase II) - Paint Pots PPA... ...
CTGATCACCTTCCGCCACACAGCGCTTGGATTCGTCTCCGACGAACACAAAGCCGGAATGACTCAGGGCTGGGCGCACATATTCGAACGCGTCCGCAAGCAGTCCGAAACCATTCGCTCCGGACGAGGAGCAGGGAAGTAAGCGGTCAACGCAGTAGCAGTAGAAGAGGAGGCGCACATGTGTCCATTTTGCCTGGCCACCGCCGCGATGCTAGCCGCAGGCGCCGCATCCACAGGCGGCCTAACCGCGTTCGCCATGAACAAATATTTTCGCGCCCGCAATCGAGCGAAAAAAAATAATCCAGCACTCAACTCATCAGCACGCAATTCAAAGGAGAATGCATCATGACGCAGAAACAAATAGAACACCCGAAAGTCGTATCGCAATCTGAATGGGTCGAAGCCCGTAAGCAGCTTCTAAAGAAGGAAAAGGAACTCACCAAGCAGCGCGACGCGCTGGCTCAGGAACGCCGCGAGCTACCCTGGGTCAAAGTCGATAAGAACTACATCTTCGACGCGCCCAGCGGAAAGAAATCGCTGGCCGAGCTATTCGACGGCCGAAGCCAGCTCATCTTGTACCACTTCATGTTCGGCCCGGAGTGGAAAGAAGGCTGCCCAAGCTGCTCGTTCCTGATGGATCATACCGACGGCACGCTGGTCCACCTGGCTCAGCGCGACGTAAGCTTTCTCGCCGTATCCCGCGCGCCGCTACCCAAAATCGAAGAGTTCAAAAAGCGCATGGGATGGCATTTCAACTGGGTCTCGTCCTTCGCGAACGATTTCAATCGCGACTTCCACGTCTCCTTCACCAAGGAAGAACTGGCCAAAGGAAAAGTGGAGTACAACTTCTCACTCACCGAATTTCCCAGCGAGGAAGCCCCAGGAATCAGCGTGTTCTACAAAAATAAGGCCGGCGAAATCTTCCACACCTACTCGTCTTACGCACGCGGCACAGAAGTGGGCGTCGGCACCTACGCCTACCTCGATCTAGTCCCCAAAGGTCGTGACGAAGACGGCCTGCCTTTCACCATGGCCTGGCTCCGCCATCACGACCGCTACACCGATGGCCGCCTCGCCGACGCAAACCGCCCCTACTGGCCCACTTTCCCCGCGGACGCAGCCACCGCCGCAGGAAAATAGCGCACGCAGTTTCAGCATTAACGCGAAGGCGCATCGTTCATCTCCAGCGGTGCGCCTCGCACGACTGAAAGTAGCGCAGTGCCGCACTTTGCCTTTCGTACCGTCGGCATCTTGCCGGCGCTTTTCATTGCAATCCACACACGCACGCTCGCGCGACCAGAGATGTGAAGGGAGCCTCCGCCCTTAGGTGTAAATGTAGCGCCGGGGCCTTCAGCCCGGCATCTTGCCGTTTCTTTGGTTTCGACTTTCTTCTGAATTTAACGTGTCAACCCGACAGAGGTGCTTTTTGCCGACGAGGGACCTGCTGTTTTTTTGCTTTTCGTACCGCCGGCATCTTGCCGGCGCTTTTGAGCAGTCACATCCGCGCGGCGGACCGACGCAGAACACAATCACTCCCCATCATCAATCCGCGCCACCCGCACGCCTCTTCTTGAGTTCCTCCACCACGCTCTCAAGATCGGGATATCCCGCGGCAAGCTTCCGTGTAAACCAATTCCCACCTCGCTCGACCACTCTTTCTCCGTCCGCGATCACCTCGAACTGACCCGTCTTACCAGGCGTCAGCACAGCTTCAATACCCAACCGCTTCTTGATCAGGGCCACGAGACTCGCGACCTGCACCTTGTTGTTCTCTCAAGTCGGGCAATGCACAATTTCTATCTTCATAAAGGTCTCCAATCTGCTCAATGCAGTATCCAAAGCATACACTTTTCCGCCAGAAACTTGCGGCTAAGCGCTGAAACCTTAGAGGCTCCCAAAGAGTGAACTATCGCTGTGGTACCATCCAGCGCGCTGTCCAGTGGAAAATTCAACGAGAGTGGAGGGTCCGCTACGCGCCCGACATGAAGAAGAACAAGCAATCGCGAAATCCGAAATCGCGGGTTCTGGACGGATACAAGAAGATTGGAAGTACGTTTGTTCCGCCGATAATCCATCAGATGTCCGCGTTGGACTACATCAGCTGGTCAACCCAAACCATGGCGGAGCTAATTTGGTGGGACGTACTCATTGATCGCGTTTCCAATCGCTTCGCCGCAAACGTTGCCGAGGAAATCGGAAAGTACTTCGAGGCCGCGGATGACCGGCGGGGCTTTCGGGCATTTATTTCCGAATATGCTCGCCTGGACGCAGCCGACCTGGACGGATTGAAAGAACATATGAGACGGGCGAAAATTCTGGTTCAGTTCAGGGAAAGCCTAGTAGATTTTTTGAATCTTTATCCTGAGTGTCCGATTTCGAGGTTCTTTGATCAACCTCCGACTGGGGCCGTCAACGCTAATTACCTTCGGCGTTTCGAGCAACGAATGCAAGTTCTAGAAAACAAGCGCTCACGAAGCGCAGTACTCGTGCAAGCTATGGCGGTTTACATGGGATTTGTGCAGGGGAAGCTCGCTGTCAAGCGGGGCTTAGCTTTGGCTGACTTTCCCGAGGTAGAGCGCTATCCTTCGACGGAACGGTCTTTACAGGTCGGAGCCTCCATCTGTGCCACCGTGAATATGCTTGCTGGGACAATGCTACCAAAGTATTCGGAGGACACTTGGGTGCAATATTTTTGGCGGCGAAGCCTCGACTTGCGTCCTTTGGACTTTAGCCATTTGGAGAACTGATGAAAGGCGAGGTACAGATTCGAGAGCTGATATGCGCGATTGAAGCCCGAATTCGTCAAGAGCTTCGGACTCGGTGCGAGGCGTTCAAACCTGACTTTGAAGCGCCAGAGATTTTTAACGTATCCACGGCTTTACTTGCCCGGCAAGCGACACTGGCCATCGAAATGGCGTCTGCACCCCAGTCGTGGAACGGGCATTCGGCTCCCCTGTTCTTGCGCGCTATGACGGACGTCCACATCACTCTATCGTGGATCCTTTTGGAAGCAAGGACCCGTGCGCGACAGTACATTGAACACGGCTTAGGTCAGGCGGTGTTGGAAGTGGCGCATCGGAAAAAGAAACTGGAGTCTGCTGATGTGGACTCCAAGGAAATGCTCGAGAAGTTCATCAGCGCACAGGAAGCGTGGATAAACTGTCAGAGATGGAGCTTCCTTGTTGAAGTCAAAGTCGGAGCATGGTCCGGAAAAACCACCAGACAAATGGCGGAGGAAGCCGGCATTCTAGATTTCTACAATTACGTCTATACCCCATTTAGCCAGTGTGCACATAGCACCTGGTACCACGTCGGACGCTATAATTCGGGCCCTTCGGAAAGCCCTCTTACAGGACAACTTTGGATGCCCCTCATTGCTGACTCTTCAAGCGATGTCTGGAATCTCGTTCTTGCTGCAAAATACCTCGATAAGACCTTCAATACGTTCGACGAAAAAGCACTCAAACGCCCGGCCTCGTCCCGGATTCGAGATTGGATTGACGATGAGCTTGAGACCCGGCTCGGTTCCGACGGTAGAGATTCTAGCAACGCGGCCAGCGAGCCGATTCCGCCTTAGCGGCGGGCCGACAGCCTTTAGGCGCGGCGTCAGCGGCCGCCGTTTGCACGATTAAAAATGGGGTGTCCTTTGCCGAACACTAAGAAGTTGCCGAATGTTAAGAAGGCACGTGAATGGTACGAGAACCTAGAATTTCTTCACAACGTTCTGCTGAAGCTCGGATGGTGGAAGCCGATTCTGGCGTTTTTCTGCGCAGTCGGGATTTTTACCTGGAGTTGCTTGAAACACCTTTCCTTACCAACCGCAGTGGTACTGGCATTGTTCACGCTAGCTAGTATTTTGGAAATGTCTATTCGCCTTCCTGAAGCTTTCCGTAAGAAAGTAAAGGTAAAGCTTACTCCCGCGAGCGGACCAGCTCCCATGCAAGTGCTAAACGTTCAAAATCTAGGTGCCGAACAGACTTTTCGTGGGGAATGCACGCTGCTCGCTCGTCGCGATGATCCCAATCTACTGCACGCGTCGACATTCCGTATGGGATGGGATGGTTCACAGAAACGGGCCATAAAATTGCGCAGGGGAGGCTCTTGCAATCTAATAGTTGCAATCGCCGATGAGGATCGCATACATGGCTTAGAATGGATCGGTATATGTTCGCTCTCTACCAATGACAAGATGATTGAACAGCAACGCAGCGAATGGAACAGGGGCGATAATCGCTATCCAGAATACGACATAGAAATAAGTATTGTCGGAGATAGCGGTCAAAAACCGAAACGCCAGCGATTCACCGTGAGGCGCGGTAAGGCCAGCGCCTTAGAAATGTTTGCAATTACTTAAGCAGAGTAACTAGTTCAGTAGCCTATTCCCGTGGACTCAGCCTTCCTCATTCCCAAAATGGAACTGCCTCGCAAAAATATTTCAAGCACACAGCCTCCGACTCCTTGAAATCGCTCCAAAACCGTGCTACAAAAAGCTTCACCCAAAATATCCTAATAATATTTTTGTGCCCCGACAAAAGGGCCAGAGCAGTGCTGTGTGGTGAGGTTACCCGCCGTGGCGGGCGAAAGTCGACCGCAAGCCAGGTCAGGTGGAGCGACGCTCGTAGGAGGGCAAGTGCCGGCAGTTTGCAGAAGAGATGTGACGATGGCGCGGCGGCCAAAGCCAGCCAAAATTGAGCCAGTTGTCACTTCAAAAATCGCAAGTGGGCGCCCACTTCTAATCGACAGTGCACTACCAACAGAATTCCGCGCAACTCACAGAAAACAAACAACGGAAAAATTTCTAACCGGCGCCAGAACACACATTAGGATTTTCAACTTTTCGCCATTCACAACACAAAATCTCGCCCAGTTGATACAGCCCCACCGCTACCAGACGAACCCAAAAAGATCGAAAAACTGCACATCCAGTCGCATTTCTAACCGGTTCTGGTCGAAAAATAGAAGTCATAGAAAACAAACGATTAAACCCTCTCTAACCGGTTCTAGATTTGCGTGTTTGGCGCAGCGGCCAAGTCGGTGCACCGTGTTGTGGGCGCATCGAGAGCGCGATACAATAGACGTCCAAACAACTACTAGATTAGCTCCTGGGAGGAGTCCGCTATGACATCCACAGCGACGTCGCACACATCACTAGAGCGCGGCGAGTTTCAAAACGAGGCGTTTATCGATTTCAACAAGCCCGAAAACCGCAAGTCCATGGAAGACGCGCTGCGGCGAGTGAAGGAAATGTTTGGCCGCGAATACCCCCTGGTGATCGACGGCAAGAAAATCACTACCACCGACAAAATCAAATCGATCAATCCGTCGCATCCCGAAGAAATCATCGGAATATTTCAGAAGGCCAGCGTGGACATGGCCAAACAAGCGGTTGAAGCGGCCGACCGCGCCTTCGAAAAATGGCGGAAAGTTCCGGTCGCCGAACGCGTGGCGTGTCTGTATCGCGCAGCGGATATTTTGCGGAAGCGCCGATACGAGCTCGATGCTTGGCTGGTTTACGAAGTGGGAAAAACTTGGCCCGAAGCCGACGCCGACACCGCCGAGCTGATCGATTTCTGCGAATACTACGGACGCGAAATGATGCGCCTGGGCACGCCGCAGAAGCTGACGCCAATGCGCGGCGAAAACAATTATATGAAGTACATTCCACTCGGCGTGGGCGTAATCATTCCGCCCTGGAATTTCGCTGCTGCAATCATGGGCGGCATGACGGTTGCTGCCATCGTCGCCGGAAACACTGCTATCGTGAAACCGTCCAGCGATTCGCCAACGGTTGCCGCGCTCTTCATCGACATTCTGTTCGAAGCAGGAGTCCCGCGCGAAGTAGTCAGCTTCTTCACAGGCCCAGGCGGTACGGCGGGCGAAGCGCTGGTAAATCATCCCAAGACGCGGTTCATCGCCTTCACCGGATCGAAAGAAGCGGGCCTGCGCATCAGCGAGCAAGCTTCCAAGACGCAACAGGGACAGAAGTGGATCAAACGCACCGTCCTCGAAATGGGCGGCAAAGACGCCATCGTGGTGGACGAAGAAGCGGACGTGGACGCCGCCGTGGAAGGCGTGGCGCTCTCCGCGTTTGGATTCCAGGGGCAAAAATGTTCAGCGTGCTCGCGCGCAATCGTCGCGGAGAAAATTTACGACGAATTTCTCGGCAAATTAGTCGAGCGCGTGAAGAAAATGAAAGTAGGCCCGTCGGAAGATCCCGCCAACTACATGGGCCCGGTAATCAACAAGGCGGCGATGACCTCCATCCTCGGATACATCCACCAAGGCCAGAAAGAAGGCCGCTTGATGACCGGCGGAAAACAAGCTGCGGGAGACGGATATTTTGTGGAGCCCACCGTGATCGCGGACGTGGACCGCAAAGCGCGAATTTTCCAGGAAGAAATTTTCGGCCCTGTCCTGGCGGTAACGAAAGCGAAAGATTTCGACGAAGCGCTCTCCATGGCCAACGACAGCGAATTCGGGCTGACTGGCGCGGTCTATTCGCAGAACCCCAAGAAAATCGAGCGCGCCGAAGACGAATTCCACGTTGGCAATTTGTACATGAACCGCAAATGCACCGGTGCGCTGGTCGGCGCACACCCCTTCGGCGGCTTCAACATGTCCGGCACCGACTCAAAGTCGGGAGGCCAGGATTACTTGCTCCTGTTCCTGCAAGCAAAAACCGTCTCAGAAAAAGTCGGCGCCACCAAATAACATGGCTCGCCTTTTTGTTTTGATTGCTCGTCGGTTTCCCGACGGCCGGAATGAGTTCTCTCCCGGTTTTGCGGCGATTGCAAACAACAGATGAGTTCAGGACGCTTTCGGTTCGGCTTGTTCGAGTTCGACCTCGACACGCGCGAACTCCGCCGCGAAGGCGTTCTCCTCCGATTGCAATCGCAACCCGCGCAAGTTCTCGCCTACCTCGTCGAGCATGCCGGCCAAACCGTTACTCGCGAAGAACTGATCAAAGAGATTTGGGGCACCGAGACCCACGTCGATTTCGACCGCGGCCTAAATTTCTGCATCGGCCAGATTCGCTCCGCGCTCGAGGATGATTCAGTTTCGCCCCGTTACATCCGAACGCTGCCCAAGCGCGGCTATCAGTTCATCGCGCCCGTGGAACGCGTCAAGGATCGTATGAGCAGCAGTCGCGAGCGACAGGAAGAAGCTGCCGGCGGAGGCGGAATTGATACGCCGGCCAATGGCAAGAGAAGGACTTGGTACGTAGCGCCAGCCGAGGCTGGTGGCAGGAAGAGGATTGGGTTTGTGGCGGCTGCGGCGGTTTGTGCTGGAGTCGCTCTGATGGCGCTGGCGGCGAGCGCCGGGTACATGCTTCGGTCGTGGCAAAGTTCGCGTCGCCAGCCGGTTGTTGCGGTGGTCAGGTTCGATAACGAGACGAACGATCCGGGGATGGCGCGATTCAGCGACGGTCTCACGGACAACGTCGTGGAGCGGCTGACGGCGCTGAGCCTCGGTAAATACGATGTGATCGGCAACGCACGAATTTTGAGGTTGCCGCGCGATCAGCGGGACCTGTCCGCGATTGCGTCATCGCTTCACGCGTCGTACGTAGTGATGGGACAGGTGCAAAATAATGGCGCGCAGACTCGCATCCTCGTTCACCTGATACGCTTACCGGATCAGAAACACCTATGGGTAGCCCGGTTGGACCGGACCACCGCCGATTCCGATTACTTGCAGCTCGAATCTGAAGCGGCCAAGAAAGTCGGCGCAGAATTTTCCGAACGTATTGTGAACGATTCGAGCGGAAGTCCCTTACCTGAAGCTCCAAGTCGCTGAATTTCTAAAAGTTACCGCCTCACCGGAAGATGCACGCCGCTGAATTTTCGGAAGTTACCGCCTCACATTTTTCTGGCTGAACACGTCAGCGATCTGGCTTGTCCCAACCCGAAAACGAACACATTCTCGCTTCGGTACTTTAATAGGAGAGTTGCATGTCAAATGATTGGTCGCGGCGCGGCCTGCTGAAGTTGGCTGCAACCGTGGCCGCAGTTCCGTTCAGGCGGATTGGTATTGGTTTGCAGTCAACCGTATCCGCGACAGAATCGGCGGACAACGCTGCGGCACCGAACCCTGAGCCGGTGACCGATACGTTTCCCACCCAGCCGCCGGAGTTGGCGCGGGAAATGGTGACCGTATCGCACTTCGATCTGAAGCGAGTGAAAGAACTGGTGGAGGCGCGGCCGTCACTCGCGCGGGCATCTTGGGACTGGGGTTTTGGGGATTGGGAGTCGGCGCTGGGTGCGGCTTCTCATATGGGCAACAGACCGATTGCCGAGTACTTGATCTCGGAGGGCGCACGGCCTTCGCTGTTTTCCGCGGCGATGCTCGGCCAAGTTGATGTGGTGAAAGCGATGGTTGCCGCTAATTCCGGCGCGCAGCGTATTCGAGGGCCTCACGGGATTAGTTTGTTGGCGCACGCGACGGCTGGCGGCGAGCAGGCGCGTTTGGTGTTTGAGTATTTGCAGACGCTCGGAGATGCCGACGCACCACCGCCTGCGCCTCTGACAGACAGCGAGACTAGCCTGCCGCTGGGAACGTACGTATTCGGCTACGGCGAGAGCCAAAGAATCGAAGTCACGGCTGAACAGCGTCAGGGAGTGATGTCCATGTATAGCCCTTTAACGTGGACGCGGAAAGGCATGACGGGGCGGCCGCTGGTGCATGTGGGCGATCACGCGTTTTATCCGGCGGGTGCACCGTCGGTTCGAATTAATTTTGCGGAGGAAGACGCTTTCGTGGTGATGACCGTTCACGATCCCGGGGTGGTATTGGTAGCGAAGAAGAAGAAAGTTTGATTTAAAGTCGGAAAACATGGATGCCGCGATGTCGGATCCTTCGGCAAGGGAGTCGCCCAAAGTTGGCGCAATAAAGTAATCGCGGTATTCGTTCGCCGACGGCAAAGATAGCAGATTCCTAGCTGCGCTCGGAATGACAAGCTACCGCAAGGCGACGGGCTCGGGATGACAATGCTAAGCGCTGTATGGCAACGTTAAAAATTAGGGCAAAACGGTGAGCTGATCGCTGAATCACTCGACGTGTGCGGGATTGGGCGTCATGTGGAAGCCCCATCGCAGGATGGCGTAGGCGACGGGGCCGGACGCGAGCAGCAGGGGAGCCCAGTGCAGGACCAGCGGCTCGCTGTAATAGACTTTCACCGCGCACAAAATTGCGGGGAAAATTAGAATGTAGGCGATGCCAGCTGCGCCGCCGGGGATTTTGAAACTGCGCGGCGCGTCCGGTGATTTTTGGCGCATGCGCCAGGCGGCGAGCAGAGTGAGCAGGGTAGTCGCGATGCGCGTCCATATATAGATGTTCACCAGGTCTTCCACCGGATACTTCGCAAGAATGCAATAAACCAAAGCAGAGAGAGCAATCGCGCGTACCGGCGTGCCGTAACGTGGGTGGATTTTGCCGAGCCATGACGGCAAATAGCCGTCCTGGGCCATGGTGGCGGGGATGCGCGTGGTGTAAAGAATGGTGCTGTTGGAAAGGGACAGTGTCCCGATCATGGCGGCGATGAGCATGGCGGCGCCAAGTATCGGGCCGCCGATCAGGCGCGAGGCGGTGACGATGTAATCGGTCTTCCATTCCTGCCAGTTGCCGAGAACGGCGAGCGCGAGCGTGGTGGGCAAAATGTAAGTGAGGATATTCATGGGAGTGTTCCAGGCTAGGATGCGGACGAAAGTTTTTTGCGGATTTTTCATCTCGCCGGTCATGCTGGAAAGTTGTTCGTAGCCGGCGTAGTTCCACATAGCGAGCGCCAAGCCTCTGCCGAAGGCGGCGCCGAAAGGCTGGTCCGGCGGGACGATGGGGAGCATCGGGTTGAAATGCAAATGGAATAATGAGACGGCGCAGAGCCACGCGACAGGAATGAATACTGCGACCAGTAAAGCCACGGAAAACCAGCCGGCAATCTGAATGCCGCGCGCGTTCATATAGGCCAGAAGACAGAGAACCAGGCAAGCTCCAGCCCATTTTATATTCCCTGTGATCCAGGGAAGGTATTCGCTGAGGTAATCCATTACCAAGACGCCGTAAAGACTGTTGAGCAAGAACGTGCCGGTCCAATTCCACCAGCCGCATTGAAAGCCCCAGAAATCGCCGAAAGCGGCGCGACTCCAACGATAAAAGCCGCCTTGCACTGGAAGAATGCTGTTGAGTTCAGCAGATGCGAAGGAGATGGGAATGCTCCAAAAGAAGGGAACGAAGGCGAGAAACAGAATGGCCATCCCGGGGCCGGAGTCGTGGAAGATGCCTTCGTAGCCGAAAGGGCCGCCGGCGGTGTATCCGTAGAAAAGAGCGAGAAGCGGAAGAAAACCGATCTGGCGGAGCTGCGAGTCCTTAATAGGGAGGGACTTCTCGGCTTCACTTAGGGTTTTGGGCATTGAGCCTGCGTAAGGAGCGGCATGATATGGGAGCGAGGGCGCGTTTTCAATGAGATTTAAAACTATAGCTTGACGAGTAAGGC
>Ga0073928_10011209_pt1 | contig 10487 bp, 8 predicted proteins | sample PaiPotPPA55metaG_FD_76969 | JGI IMG/M metagenome (GOLD analysis project Ga0073928, IMG submission 76969) | Iron sulfur acid spring bacterial and archeal communities from Banff, Canada, to study Microbial Dark Matter (Phase II) - Paint Pots PPA... ...
CGCCAGCCAGCGGCGCCTGGCCGGCGAAGCCCAGCAGGCCCTGTCCCGCGTCAGCCGCGCCTTTTCTCAGAGCGAGCCGAAGTCGCTTCAGATGGCGCAACAGGCTGATTCGTTGAAACCGGGCGAATCGGATCAGTTCAATCAGGGGATGGCGGAGTTGGATAGCCTGGTCAAGCAGTTGGAAAACCATCGCCCGGTGGTGCCTTCGGACGTGGCCAAGCAGCAACAGCAGGCGTTGATCAACTTGCAAACCAGTTTGCGCAATCAAAACGGAAACAAAGATTGGGCCGATCAAGTCCTGCTTCATGCGAACGATGCTCTCAAGGCCGGAACGCCGCTCGACGTGGCGAACTTGAAGAAGCTGATGGACGAATTGCAACGCTTCTCGGTCGAGACTTCCGAGCGGCTCGCCAAGAACGAAGATCGCGGTGAGATGACGAACATCGACCCGTCGCGCCTGCCGCCGGCGTATCGCGGACGCATTCAGAAATACTTCCAGAAGCTCTCCGAGAAATGATCGCGGCCCTGCTATTCGAGTTCCCATCCGGCTGGCTCCTGGGATTGCCGCTGGCGGTTGCCTTGGCTTTCGCCATGTGGCGGCAGCGCCGCCGCGGTTTGCCCGTGCCGCGAGTGCTCGCACTGGGCGCGTTGCGTGCCGCGGCCTTGCTGCTGCTCGTGTTCTTGGCGGCCCGTCCATTTTGGGTCGTCCGGGAACCGCCGGCCGCGGCGGCCCGTTCGGTGGTTTTGCTCATGGACCGGAGCGAGAGCATGTCGCTCGAAGACCGCGACACGAGCCGTTATCAGATGGCGCTGGATTTTGTCCGCGAACGGTTGCTGCCGGCCTTGAAGTCCGCCCGCTTGCCCGTGCAGGCCATGCTCTTCGACCAGAACACCGAGGCGGCCGACGGAGCCAAGCTGGATGCGGTGAAGCCCGATGGCCGGCGCACCAATCTCGGCGGAGCGATTGCCCAGGCCGTGGGAGACCCGGCCCAGCCGCCCCTGGCGATCATCGCGCTGACCGACGGCATCGCGAACGAAAGCGTCGACAACAATCGCGCGCTCGCGGCCCTGGCCGAGTCGCGCGCGCCGTTCATCGGGGTCGGCTTCGGCAGCGACCAGGGCGTGCGGACGCTTTCGCTGCGCGAAGTGGACGCACCCTCCACGGTCTCGAGCAAGACCTCGTTCAGCATCTGCGCGCAACTCGAGATGATGAACACCGAAGAAATGCCGTCGTTCGATTTGCTCCTGTTCCGCGACGGACAACTGCACCAAAAAAAGAGCGTCGTTCCCGGCAAGGGGTCGCGCACCTGGCTGGAAAATTTTCAGGTAACCGAAGCAGAGCAGGGCGCGCATAGCTATACGGTCCAACTGCTGCCGCCCGACGTGCCCAACCTGAAATGTGTGAACGTGATGGCCAACACGGCGGTGCGCATCTCGGACGAGAAGGAGTTGCGCTTGCTCTATATTCAGGGCGCCCTGACCTGGGATTACAAATTCATCGGCTTGGCTTTGCGCAACGATCAAACGATCAAAATGACGGGCCTGACGCGGACTTCCAAACAATCGGTTTTTCGCCAAAACGTGGAAAGCGCCGGCGAACTCCTGCACGGCTTCCCGACATCGCTCGAGGAACTTGCGCCGTTTCGCGTCGTCGTGCTTTCCAATCTCCGCCCGGCAGACCTGACGCCGGCGCAACAGGAGGTGCTGGCGCGTTTTTGCGGTGAATTGGGCGGCGGCGTTTTCATGATGGGCGGACCGGCGACGTTCGACGGCTCCTGGCAGAACAGCCGCCTGGAACAATTGTTGCCAGTCGTGTTTTCCAATAATGAGGGCGTCGCAGGACTCGACCGTCCTTTCCGCGTGCAGCTCACCGAAGAGGCGCTCGAACATCCGGTCTTTCAGGTGGCCGACAATCGCCCGGCGCGGGAAGTCTGGGCGCAGTTGCCGACGTTCACCGACTATGGCCGCGTCGATGGCGCCAAGCCAGGCGCTCACGTCTGGGCCACGCATCCGACCGACGAAGGGCCGCATGGACGGCGCATCCTGATGGCTTCCCAGCGCTACGGCGCCGGTTGGTCGGCTGTTCTCACCATTCAGAATTTCTGGCGCTGGCGGCTGGCCCGCGATGCTGAACCGCAGCAATTTGATCGCTTTTGGCGGCAGCTCTTTCGCTTCCTGAGCGAAGTCGGGCGGCAGGAAGTGTCCATCCATCTGGCCGACCAGGAACTCCATCCCCAAATGGATGTGCAGGTCGTGCTGGAACGGGAGCCAAACCCGAAGAACGCCATGGATGCGAACCACAAGTTTCTGGTGTCCGTCGAAGACGGGCAAAAGCAGGTGTTGCACGAGGAGACCGTCGAGTTGGAAGCCATGCGACCGGTGGATTTCAAGTTTCGCGCCGAGAAGCCCGACATATACACGGTCAGCGTCCTGGACACCTCGAAGGCGCCGGTCGCCTCGCGCGCCATCGAAATTCGCGACGTGAACGTGGAATTCCAAAACACCGCGCGAAACATGGAAACGCTGCGGCAATGGGCCGCGGTCAGCGACGGCTTGGCCATGAAGATCGAAGATTGTTCGGATGCCGGCGGCCTGGTGGCCCAAATCAAGGCGAAGATCGAGGAGGTTCGCCAGGGCAAACAAATACGCCGTTCGGCCGGCGTCAACGGCGGAACCCTGACGCTGGTCATCGGTTGTCTGGCCGTGGAATGGATCCTGCGGAAACGATGGGGCCTTGCCTGATTCGAATTAGCTCATATGAAATTAGTCACTACGCATCACGTTTCACCGATCACGGCGATGCGCCTGGCCTTCGCGGCACTTCTCGCTGTCGCCCCCGCCTTCGGTCAGGGCAGCGAGGACAAACAGGCGACATTTTTCATGGGCCGCATCAAGTACAGTTCGAATGATGGGAATGATTGCGGCGGCGTCGGCCAGGACCTGATGCGCCTTGTTTCGCGCGCCTCGACCCTCAAGGTCCAGGAGGAGCGCAAAGTCCGCTTGACCGACGCGGAACTCTTCGAGACGCCGTTCGTCTTCATGAACGGGCACAACGATTTTGTTCTCACGGAAGCCGAGTTGGTGAATTTGCGGAAATACTTGAGCCGCGGCGGGTTCTTTTTCGCTTCGGGTTGCTGCACCAGCCCGCCTTTTCCCAAGGCCTGGCGGCGCGAATTCAGTCGCATATTCCCCAACGAACGCGTCAAGCCCATTCCCTACGATCACCTGATCTATCGTTCGTTCTATAAGCTCGACCGCATTCGTTGTCTGAACGAGGCGCGGGACATCCAACTTGAGGGCCTGTTCTATCAGGGCAACCTGGTGTCGGTGATGTGCGAAGACGGCCTTTGCTGCGCGTTCAGCGCCAACAACACCTGCAACGAGGGCAAAGGCGTCAGCCCGGATGACGGCCAGAAAGTGGCCCTCAACATCGCCGTTTACGCGCTGACGCACTGAGAGCGTGTGTGAAAACTCGTGGCAGCCGATGTGAGTCGGCTCACTTTCTCTCCTCGAACACAGAAATTAGAGCCCCGAACGCTTTCGGGGCTGCTACTAATAAAACGACTTTTCAAACAGGCATTAAGAGCGCGCCCGAAGAATGGCCGGACCTTGTCCGCCTCCTCACAGCGGGGGCTACGAAGTTCGGACACGTTTGAAGTACCGGCGCGGAGGCGTCGAAGCGACCCCCAAGGAATCGCCTAGTTGCAGGCATTCATTCGCGGGGCCGATGCTTGGGCATCGGGTTGTGAATGATTCTCCACCGCAACCAGAGAGCGGCAACCCCAATGGCCGCGAAAGGCGACTCGGTAACGAGCCGCCTTTTCCTTGCCAAAATGGAATTGGTCTCAACGCTCCTGAGCTGCAAGGTCCTTGCCGAAACAGAGGCTGGTTTCCGGGGACAGGCAATATTCCCCGTAGAGGGGGATCGGCTGGAAGCCTGTCGCTCGATAGAGCGCGATGGCGGCGGCCTGCCGGTTGCCCGTTTCGAGGAGCAGTCGTCGAACGCCCAGCGCCCTAGCCTCGGCTTCCAGAGCGGCGACGAGGCGCCGTCCCAGACCCTTTCCGCGCAACGAGGGAGACACGTACATCCGCTTCAGTTCGGCTGTCCCCGCGTCGATAAGCCGCACGGCGCCGCAGCCGACCGGCGTTCCCTCATGGTAAACAATGAGGAACGCGCCACGCCCGCCGGTCACTTCCTCGGGTTCCAGCCGGAAGTGTGTCGCCCCCGGCTCGGAATACACGCCACGGAGCTCGGCATTCAAGGATTCGATGAGGGCGCGGCTGGCGTCGGCAGTCAGCTCGGCGCGCGCTATCACTATCGTTTCTGGGGTCATTGGCGGTTAGATGCCAGAGCGAATCAAAAAGGCCATTTGAGCTTCCAATGCGAACCCACACTAGCGACTACGCTAGTGGTATGGATAAGGACAAGTCCCACGCTGGTGGTGAGCAACACGGGCGCGGCGACCCCGGTTTTTCGCCACCTCAACATAAGCCGTCACGAGTACTACGATGCTGCTTTTCGCGGCTGGCCGGCTTGGACGCCTTGTTGCGTAGCGAGGCCGCCGGACCCAGAACTCTGAGCGCCTCCGCCTCGCTGAGCAATGCCGCTTCTTCGATCACCTCGCCCGGCACCCATTTCGGGAATGGCACCTCGTGGCTCTCATGATGACCCAACGGCGTATGTTCTTGATGGACCTGCGCCAGTTGAGCGGGGTGGAAGTGGTCCGCAACTCGGACCAATGCGGGCCAGAGCCGCCGATGAATGAAGGTCACCTTGCCATTAACGAACCGGCAAACAAGGATGTCCGGCGACTCACTGAGCTTCTTAAAGATGGTGAAGATCTGGCGGCTCTTGGCGTGAGCCCACCAACTGCCCTTGATCGCCTCCCCGGCAATAACCTCCGCCAACCGCGGCAGCGGTCCTTTGGCCGATGCAAGCACGATGCCATGCTCCCGAACGAAGGACATCGCGGCGTCAACGGTCATGGGTTTCAGTTGCCCAGGGCCCATTGTGAGCGGCGCGAGCCAGCGGCCCGAGGCGCCTCAGTGCCTTGATAAGCTCAAACATGCAAGCAGGAGAACACCCAGTAAGGCGCAGCAGTATCCCCACCGATAAAACGGACGCCGGTTCTCGGGCAATGATCGCGGTCCGAATTCGAAGAAGCGTCGCTCCCGGTACAAAGGAAGCTTGGCGTAGAAAATGAGGCCAACCCCAACCGCCCCAACACCAATGCCGATGACGTAGCAGCAAATCCAAAGTACCCCGGTGAGTAGAGTGATGAAGTCAAGAAGCCTGGCTGTGATGATGCAAACGACGGCAAATGTCAGTAACCCATAAACCCCGACCCACTGGTCGGCGGGCGGCCATATCCAGTCCTTGAAATATCGACTTTTCATCGCGCGCAGGGCGGCTCAACAACACTCGGCGGTGAGCCTGCCAGTAACTCGCTGTCCGGTCGCGATTGCGCAAGGCCCTATCCGTCAGGATCTTACCTGCCAAAACGCCTTTGAGGCAAGTCTCGATAAAGTTCCCCGGTCCAAATGGGCGCAAGTCAGCTTTTGGAGGCCGCCTTGGCTCAATGTCTGGTCTGCGGCATCACAAATCACAATGAGACCGCTACTGCCAATAACAGTACCTGCCACGGGCCAAGGATTTGGGTGGGCTGCGCCATGGCCGGAGGCAATATTTGCCGGTTGAATGCCAAATGTAACCGGTCAAAGCGCTGTTTTTCGATTTGTAACCGGTCAAAAACTCAGAAAACCCCTGTATCTATTGGGTTGTAACCGGTTTCTGTACAAGAAATAAAAATGTAGCCGGTCCGAACATCAATAATCCCCAATGTTGATGCGGGTGTAACCGGTGTAACCGGTCTAGCCGGGGGAATTTCCCATTTATTTTACGACGGCCAGGGGCGCAAAGAAAATGGCGCATCGAGACGCGCGGCTCGCTGCTTCACCTCTTTGAAACCTGATTTGCGCCCGGTCCAAGTCGGCTATGCGCGTGTGGCAGAGCCGGTTCTGGCTCGGCCGAGCAGGGACGATGGAGCTGATACATATTGCGCCTTGAATTCTAATCATTCCGAAGTCATCCCGATTGTCCCCGGCCACGTCTCCATCAACCAAGGCCGAACAGGTTCTCTTTCAGGCCGCCGGCTGCTGCTGGGTCAGGCAATGCAGCGTGCCGAAGCCCAGGACGAGGTCCACGGCATGGATGCCAATCACCGGACGATCAATGAAAAGCTCTCCCAGCGTGCCGAGCGCCACGCGGTCGTTGGGATCGTTGAAGGTAGGGACGATGACGGCGGCGTTGGAGATGTAGAAATTTGCGTAACTGGCAGGGAGGCGCCAGCGGCCAAAATAAAGCGGCGCAGGCATGGGCAGTGGGACGATTTCGGGCTTGCCGCCGTCCTCGAGCCGCAAGTCCTGGATGCGCTCCCAATTCTCGGCGAGCGGCCGATAGTTGGCGTCCTTGCGGTTGGTTTCCTTGATCAACACGAGGGTTCTGGAACCGGTAAAGCGGCAGATGTCGTCGATGTGGCCGTGGGTATCGTCGCCGACAGGGCCAGCCGCGAGCCAGCAGACGTTCGCCACGCCGAGGAATTGGCGGAGGACGGATTCAATTTCGGTCCGGCCCAGTCCGGGATTGCGAACCTGGACCTTCGGATCCAAATAGCACTCCTCGGTGGTCAGCAGCGTGCCTCGTCCGTTGACCTCGATGCCGCCGCCTTCGATGACGAAGTCCCTGCCCTCGAATTGTGCGTCGAACAATTGTTTGCCAAGGACCTTCGCGGCCTTTTCCGGCACGCGGCGGTCCTTCTGCCAATCCTTGTATTTGGCCCAGGCATTGAAATGAAAATGGACGATGGCGGTTTCGGGCCGCGGCCGGCGTCGCCGGACGAAGATCGGTCCGCTGTCACGGGTCCAACCGCGATTGGTGGGATACACGACAATCTGGACTCGGCGCAAATCGGCGACCGCGCGAGACAGGACGCTGCGGGCCAGCCGCGCTTGGGCGGGGTTGTTGACAAGGAGCCGGATGATTTCGCCGGCGGAAATCTTGCGGACCATCTCGCCATAGACCCACCAGATGGCGTCGAGTTTGCCGGGCCAGTCGGTCCGGTTATGCGGCCACGCTAGCCAGGTCGCCTCGTGCCGTTCCCATTCGGCCGGCATGGAATAGCCGAGCGCGGCGGGTGCGGCCGGGATAGAGGTAGTATTGATCGCCATAGAAATCGCGCGGAAAGTAGAGATTCCGGCGGCCCGATTCAATAAGGTTCTGGCGAATTTGGAGGCCGTGTTGGGTCGCGGGAATTCACAAACGCAAATTCGCTCAGTTGCTTTTTACCCATTGACTCGCGCGGTGGGTCCGGGGAAGGTATCGCCCGATTATGGGAAAAATTCGACGCGCTTTGCTATCGGTCTCGGAGAAGGCCGGGCTGGTGCCGCTCGCCCGCGCATTGCAGAACGCCGGGGTGGAATTGCTCTCGACCGGCGGCACGGCCAAAGCGCTGCGCGACGCCGGATTGAACGTGACCGACCTCAGCGCCTTCACGGGTTTCCCGGAGATGTTCGATGGGAGGATCAAAACGCTGCACCCGAAGGTCCATGGCGGGTTGCTCTATCTGCGCGACGACGAGAAGCATCAATCCGCCGCCGGCGAGCACGGCATCCAACCCATTGATTTGGTGGTGGTCAACCTATATCCGTTCGAGCAGACGGTTGCGCGGCCAAATGTTTCGTGGGACGATGCCATCGAGAACATCGACATCGGCGGGCCCGCGATGCTGCGGAGTGGGGCAAAGAACCACGAATTCGTCACGGTGGTGACCGACCCGGCAGATTATGGCATCGTGACGCAGCAGATCGAAGCGACGGGCGAAACGACGCTGGAATTGCGGCGGCGCCTTGCGGCCAAGGTGTTCGAGCGCACCGCGGCTTACGACGGCGCCATCGCCGCGCACTTGAATAGCAGCATCGCTCCCGGACTTCAGGCGAGCGTGCCGGCGTCGTTGTCCATCCAGGCGCCGCTGGCCCAAACGCTGCGTTACGGCGAGAATCCTCATCAAGCCGCCGCGCTGTACGGTGATTTCGAATCTTGCTTCAAGCAATTCCATGGCAAGGAACTGTCCTACAACAATATTCTGGACCTGACGGCGGCGGCGAATTTGATCGCCGAGTTCGAGCCCGATGCGCCAACGCTGGCCATCCTGAAACACATGAACCCGTGCGGGGTGGGACAGGCTTCCAGCCTGCGCGAAGCGTGGGAGAAGGCCTTCGCCACAGACCGACAGGCGCCATTCGGCGGGATCATCGCCGTCAACCGCCTGCTCGACGGCGAGACCGCCGAAGCCATCTCCGGTATTTTCAGCGAAGTCATCGTGGCGCCCGAGTTTGCGCCGGAGGCGCTGCAAGTTTTGCAGGCGAAGAAGAACTTGCGCCTTTTGAAGATGTCGAAACCGCCTTTTGCCGGTCCGGGTTGGGAGGTCCGTAGCGTGGGAACGAATATGTTTCTTCAGCAGGAACGCGATTCCAAGGTCACCACAGCCCAAAGCCTGAAGGTGGTGACGCGGCGGCACCCGACTTCGGCGGAGTTGCAGGCGATGCTTTTCGGCTGGCGAGTCGTCAAACACGTGAAGTCCAACGCCATCGTGTACGCCGCCGCCGATCGCACGATGGGCATCGGCGCGGGCCAGATGAGCCGGGTCGATGCCAGCCGTGTCGCCGTGTGGAAGGCCGGTCAGGCTGGCCTTTCACTGCAAGGCAGCGTGGTGTGCAGCGATGCCTTCTTTCCCTTTCCCGACGGCTTGATCGCGGCGGCAGAGGCCGGCGCGACTGCGGCCATCCAGCCTGGCGGTTCGGTGCGTGACGCGGAAGTGATTGCCGCAGCGGACGAGCGCAATCTGGTCATGGCTTTTACCGGCATCCGGCATTTCCGGCATTGAGGTCAACCGCGGCTTGCCAAGCGCTTTCAGCGCAAGAGCCAATAAACCAGTCCCACCTGACCCAGCGAGACGGCGCCGATGGCCAACCAGGTTAGCCCTTCGCGGAAGCGCAAGCCGGCCTGGAGCGTGTCGGCAAGCCAAAACTCCATTTTCAATGAGCCGATTTCGATGGAGTCGCCATTGCGCAACACGGTTCGCGCAAGGGGCTGGCCATTGACGGCAGCCAGGGCGTTGGATTGGACGCACAGGACAAATCCCTCAGCGGGCGCCAAATTCAGTTCCAGATGTTCATCCCAGACTCCGTCCTCTTCGACTCGCAGGCTGGCTCGGGCGCCGCGGCCAATCCGTACAGGAAAACGGCGGGCTGTATACGTGACGCCCGCCTTCTGGCCCGTCAGCAGCTTGAGCAGTACCATCAAAGAACGCGACGCGGCACGTGGATCTTGTCCCCCGGAAAGATTTCCACGTCGAGGCTCGGATTCTGCCGAGCTTTGATGCAGTTGATGGTAATGACCTTGTTCGTGCTGCCAGCGCGGGACAACTGAACCCTTGTTCGCTTCGCAAAATCCGTAAAATCGCCGGCGGTCTCGATCGCTCGCAGCAAGGTGATCGGCCCGATGTAAGGCTCGCGACCGGGCGCTTTGACCTCGCCGCCGACGAAGTAAAAGCGCGTCATTTCCTTGTGATTGACCGTCACTGTCATGTTGATGAAATAGTTGGGCACGTAGCGGGCGCGGATTTCTCGTTCCAACTCTCCGGGCGTCTTGCCGGCAGCCTGGAACGTTTGGTTCTGCATCAGCGTGATCGTGCCGTCGTCCCTGATTGGCCCGTCAAAAGGAGGTTGTATGTAGGGCAGATCCGAGAAGACGATGCTCAACGCATCGCCTATCTTGAGCAGTTCGGCATTTTCGGCATTCCCTGAGGTTGAAGGAGGCGCGACGGGCGCCGGGGCGGCTGTGCTCGAGGCCGTTTCCGGCGCCGCTGGAGGGGTTACGCCGGGCAATTCGGAGAATCTAGGATCAGAACCAGAACCGCCACCGGCGTGGCAGCCGGCGAGCAACAGTCCCATAAACAGCCAGCCGCATGCCACGGCCCACCGACCCGCCAACCCAAACTTGCAGAAATTCATGCTCATCATGCACCCGTCTCGTCCTCAATACTTCGGTTTGATGTCCAATTTGGTCTTGCCACCCGACCCCTCGTCCCCGCGAGCGGCAGGCTCCTGGTCCTCGCTCCGTGAGTAGTAATCCTGGTAATAGCCACTGTAATAATAATAACTCTCGTCCTGGGACATATTGATGTTGTTCAACACGATGCCCACCAAATTGCCGCCCACCTTTTCGATGAGTTGCTTGGCCCGAATGTTCATCGGTTGGGGATATCGCCGATACTGAATGACCTGCAGAGTCATGTCCACTTCGCTGGCCAATATCGAAGCGTCGCTCACCCCCATAATCGGCGGAGAATCAAAAAACACGAAATCGTAGCGCTGCTTCAATTCGCCGATCAATTCCTTCATCTGAGCCGAGCTCAGGATGCCGAGCG
>Ga0073928_10011211_pt1 | contig 10487 bp, 8 predicted proteins | sample PaiPotPPA55metaG_FD_76969 | JGI IMG/M metagenome (GOLD analysis project Ga0073928, IMG submission 76969) | Iron sulfur acid spring bacterial and archeal communities from Banff, Canada, to study Microbial Dark Matter (Phase II) - Paint Pots PPA... ...
CAATTGCCGGGTGATGTTGAACCGGTCGAAGATCGGCTGCGCGTCGGTGTAGAGTTTGACCTTATTGGCGGAGCGCTTGGATATCTTCGAGATCATCTCGCGCATCCGGTCGTTGGCTCTGGGGCTGTCCACCACGATGCGCTCGACGTCTTCCGTCAAAAAGTCGCGCACGGTGCGTTCGATCAGATCCGGCTCCTGGAAGACGCATGTCGCCGGGGGCTGGCTCTTGATGCGATCCTGCACCAGCCGCCACTCTTCGAGAAGCAGGGCCAGGTCCCGCACGAAATAACGCGTTTGTTGGCCCTCGCCCACGGTGCGCATGATCACCCCCATGCCTTCGGGAATAGACAGGTCGCGCAGAATCTTCTTCAATCGTTGCCGCTCCTGCGGGTTTTCTATCTTGCGCGAAATGCCGCTTTGATCGGAGTTCGGCAGCAGCACCAGGTAACGGCCGGGCAACACCAGGTTGGTCGTCACGCGCGGGCCTTTGGTGCCGATCGGCCCTTTGGTGACTTGCACGATGATATCGCTTCCGGGCGGATACAGCCGCGGAATGTCCTTCTGCGTGATTTTCGGGCGGTCCCGCCGCCGTCCCTCGCGTTCGACGATTTCGACACCGCTGTCGAAGCTGCTCGGCACAATGTCCCAGTAATGAAGAAACGCGTTCTTCTCGAAGCCAATATCCACGAAGGCGGCTTTGAGTCCGTCTTCGAGATTGCGCACTTTGCCTTTGAAAATACTGCCCACCAGGCGCTCCTCGGACGTGCGCTCGATGGTGAATTCTTCGAGCTTCCCTTCCTCGCAGACCGCCACGCGGGTTTCGAGGGATTCCGCGTTGATCACAACCTCTTTATGGATGCGCTTCACCGGTTTGATGAGGCGCTGGACTTTCTTGACGAGCGTCGTGGCGGCGGTGCGGATGCTTTCCACGAGGCCTCGCGGCCGCTCCTGGATGCGAACGGGCTGGAAGGTCTTGGGTTCTTCGACTTCCGCCGGCGTCTCGAAATTCGGTTCGCGGAAATCGCCTTTCCCCGCCTGCGGGGTTGGCTGAGCCGCTGCGGGCACCCCTTCGGCGGGCAAGCCCGCCGCGATGTTTTCCGCGCGCTCGATTTCGTTCGTATGACGATGGTCATACACCTTGTCCTGCGCGGGCGGACCGCCTACGGCTTCGGCGCGTGCCTGGCTGGCGTCCCGGTCGGGTCGCTGCTGGCCCTGCTGCCCGTGGCCCAAGCCTCCGCTTGGGCGGAAGCGCATGGAGCGGCGCCTCCGGGAAAAATTTCTCTCATTCATAATTCAATAAGCCTTTCGATAGATATAAACGCTTTGCAACAGACCCATGGCGATCAACGAGCCGAGCACTGATGACCCGCCGTAACTCAACAGCGGCAGTGGCACTCCCGTCACGGGCATAATCCGAATGTTCATGCCGATATTGATGAAGACATGGCTGAAAAGGAGGGCGACGACGCCCACCGCCATCAACTTGCCCAGGCGATCGCGCGCCTGGCCGGCAATTCTGATCCCCGTGAACAGAACCGCCGCATACAGCGTGAGCACGCTCACGCTTCCGACGAATCCTTTCTCCTCGGCAATGACGGAGAAAATGAAGTCGTTGTGCGCCACGGCCCGCGGCAGGTAACCCAGCGCATTCTGAGTGCCCTGCCGCCAGCCTTTGCCCGTCAACCCGCCGGAGCCGACGGAAATCAACGCCTGCCGCACGTTGTGCGAATCGTCGAACTGCTGTTTGCGCAGGCGTTCCAACTCCGCCTTCGGCGCACCAGGAGGCGGAGTATATTCTTTGCCGAAGTACACCAGCAGCCGGCGCCGCTGGTAGTCTTCCATTTTGATTTGCCAGCCGGGCGGCGCAAACAGCACGTCCGCCAGGCCCAAGGCCCCTAAAATCGCCACACCGCTCACCAGCCTCACCAAATGCCGGCGCGGCGTGCCGGCCACGAACAGCATCAGCAGCCCCGTCGGCAACAGAACCAGCGCCGAACCGAGGTCCGGCTCCTTGAGAATGAGCGCGAACGGCGGCAGCATCAGGCCGATGGCCCGCCAGAAAACCGCGGGCGCGCCCAGTTCCTCGACGGGCCGGCTCAGGAAATTTGCCTGCGCCACGATGAAAGCGAGCTTCGCAAATTCCGAGGGCTGAAATTGAAAGAACCCGAGATCGATCCAGCGCCGCGCGCCAAAGCGCAACGAGCCAATTTTCGGAATCAGCACCGCGATAAGCAAAAGGATGGTCAGCCAATAAAATACATAACTCCATCTGGCCAGCACCCGGTAGTCGAGCAGGCACAACGTCGCTCCCGCTCCGGCTCCGAGCACGTAGTATATGATTTGGCGCACCCAGCTTTGGTTGTACCAGGGAGCGAGGCTGGCCGATTCATTGACCATCGTCGCGCTGTACACGAATGCCGCGCCAAACAGCATCAGCCCGCACAGCGCGACCAATTGCACCCGGTCCAGCCGCGAATCCGAATCGTTGAGACTTGCTTCGAACATTTCAGTCAGTGGTTCGCCGCCACCGTCGTTGCTTTTCCGTTGCCCATTCGCTCGCGTTCTTGAATGGCATGGTAAATCTGGCCGGCGATCGGGGCGCAGGTTAGGGCGCCGGAGCCGCCCGTTTCCATCTCGACCATAACCAGCACGGCATAACGCGGCTGTTCATAGGGCGCAAAGGAAGCAAACCACGTGACGTGTTCTTCCAACTCACCACGCGCATTTTTCTTTTGTGAGGTGCCGGTTTTACCGCAGACGCGCAGGCCCGACACTGCCGCTTTCCTTCCAGTCCCGTCGGAATCTTCTACATCGGCCAGCATCGCCTCGCGCAAAATCGTGAGCGTGCGGGGCCTGACGCCGAGTTCATCGCGCACACGGCCTTTTTCGAACACCGTGGGAGGTTCGCTGGAAGCAGGATCCTGCGGCTCGATTTTGTCCACCAGGCGCGGCCAGAGAACTTTTCCGCCATTGGCGATGGCGGCCGTCATCACCGCCATTTGCAGCGGTGTCACATCGACACTGCCCTGGCCGATGCAGAGATTGGCAGTGTTGCCGCTGTACCAATCACTGCGAATGTCATCCTCGCCCGGGAAATGGCCGGCAACCTCCTGGCGCGTGGGCAGTCCCGTGCGCTCGCCGAGGTGCAGGCGCCGGCCCATTTTGACGATGTTTTCGATTCCAGTTCGAAGTCCATTGGTGATGAAGTAGCAATTGCTGGAGATCTTCAAAGCCCTTCGGAAATTATACTCGCCGGGTGGGGCGGTATCCCCAAAGGGCGTGTTGCCGACACGGATCATTGCCTGGAAGGGGCGCTTGGGATTCGGTTCGAAAGTAAAGGTGCGTTCCGGGTCCAAGCCCGCTTCGAGCGCCGCCATGGCGACCACGGTTTTGAAGATGGAGCCCGGCTGATAATTCTCCTGGGTCGCCCGATTGATGGCCGCTCGCAAATTGGTGATCCGCTCCCATTCTCCGTGCGGAAATCCTTGCACGAAGTAATTCGGGTTGAGCGTCGGCGAAGAGGCCATCGCCAAAATGTCGCCGGAATGCACGTCCATGACCACGGCAGCTCCGCGGGTCGTGGGCCCGTAAGCACTTTGCAACGCGCGTTCCGAGGCCTGTTGAATGCGCCAATCAATCGTCAAAGTGAGGTTTTCTCCCGCCTCGGCCGGACTCCAGATGTTTTCCGTCTGGCGGTAGCCGACGTTGTTCACGAGGACTGATTTGGCTCCCGCCGTGCCGCGCAGTTGCCGGTCGTATCCGCCCTCGATGCCGACGAGTCCGCGATAGTCCGGCAGCCGGAAGGAGAAGAAAGACTCCTCGCCTTCCGCGGAACTATCATCGCGTTTCATCGAGCCTACCAGGTGCGCGGCCAGCGAATCGAAAGGGTAAATGCGCATCGATTGAACTTCGAGATCGACGCCCAGGACGCCCGACGCCTGTTCTTCGAGGTGCGCGATTTCGACGAAATTCAGATTCGTTTTGACCGGGAAGGGCAGAGCCAGTCGCGTCTCGTAGTGGCGCTCGAAATTCGTGAGTATCTGGTCCAGAGGCAGCGGTTCTTGCAGGCGCCGGCTGATTTGCACGACGACATTGCTGGCCACTTCGTAGCGCGCTTGCTGCCGGAGCAGGTTTTTATCCTTCGCAAACAGGATGAATTGTTTCTTTTCCTCCTTGTTTAATTTGCGTTGTAGCGCCTTCTCCTGCTCCTCGGCGCGCCGCTTGAGGTCCTCCCGGGCGCGGGCGACATCGGCAAAATAGGCGGCATCGAATGCTTTGCGCAATTCCTCGAGATACAGACTCACGTTGTAAGCCGGCCGGTTTTCCGCCAAGGCCACACCATTGCGATCGAGGATCTTTCCCCGCACCGCCGGGATGCGGACCGTCCGAAAAGATTGCGTTTCGAGATTGGCTTCGTAGTCCCGCGCCGAGACGACCTGCACCCACCACAAGCCGGCCAGCAGCAACAGCAGCCCGCCCAGAACCACCATGGCGACCGTGCGCAATTGCGGATCGTTCTTTTTCAGTTGATCGAAAACGAGCATGTCTAAGTCACGATCTTCCCCTGCGAATTTCCCGGTCGGGCCGGAAGCTGGACTGTGAGGCGCGGTTGTGAACCAGGGCGCGCTGCAGCCAGCCGAAGAGTTCGAAACAAACGGGAGTGGCGATGGCGCCGCCCACGCTGAGGACGATCCACTGCCAGAGTGTGCCCCAGCCGAAAAGAGGGACGTGCCGCGTCGTGAGGAGCAGCAACTCGGTGAGGAGGGGTGCCGCCGCGCTCGCGCCAAAGCCGAGAACAAACTGGGCGAAAGTTTGCTCGCGCAAGATCAACTCCCGGTTCGAATGAATGACGAGTCCGACAAGGAAAAGCGGCGGCACGCTCACGCCCAGGGGATTGGCCGAAAGCGAGTCGAACCAAAGCCCGCCGAGCGCCGCCAACAGCGCCACGACAACGAGGTCGGCGCTCAAGCTTGCATAGACCATGAGTGGCGGAAGCAAATCGATTTGCGCTCCAAGCAGGTGCCGCACGCCATTGAAAGCGGCTTCCCAAAACACCGCGAGGAACGCGGCAGCCAAAATCAAAATTGTGTTGATCCAGTTCATGGTTCGACCATCACCCACACTTCATCCAAGGCATTCAAGTTGGCTCCGAGCCGGACGCGCGCGGCCATGGACAACCCGTATTCGACGGGGCGCACATCGACGATTTTTCCGATGCGGAGGTCCTTGGGATAGATCGCGCTGTAGCCGCTGGTGACGACGTTTTGCCCCGGTTTGAGGTTGGCGTTGGCAGACAAGTATTCCATGTCCACGAAAGTGCTGTCCAACGGCCCGGACGCGCCGATGATTCCGTTGTCCCGCGCGTCATTTTGGACCAGCGCCGGCACCTTGCAATTGGGATCGCCCAGCAGCACGACTTGCGAGCGGGTCAGCGAAACCAAAGACAGCCGCCCGGCCAGGAAACCGTCGGCGCTCAGGACGGGCATGTTCTCGCGCAAACCGTCGCGCCGGCCGAGGTCGATTTGGACGGTGCGCCACCAATTGGCCGGATCGCGCGCGATGACCTTGGCCAGCTTGAGCTTCGATCGGGTCTGTTGCTGCCAACCGAAGAGCTGCCGCAACCGGGCGTTCTCGCGTTCGATTTCCTCGGCCCGGGCCGCTTGGACGCGTAATTGCTGATTTTCGTGCCGCAGCGATTCGTTTTCCCTTAGCAACTCGCCTTTCGACATGAAAGTATCTTCCGCGCGGCCCGCCACCTGGCGTCCGGAACTGGCGAGACCAAATAGAGGCAGGAACAAGCTGCCGATACCCGCCTTGAGGCGGGCGGTCGTACGGTCCGACAGGTTCGAAATGATCAGCGTCAACACCACAATCAGGCCCAACGCAATATAATGCGGGCGTTTTAACATCAAAATGCACTTACTGTTTCCGGTCCGGACTCAACGATTCGGCCGGTCGCGCGACCGGCTGCTGTGCCAGAACCGGCGCGCCGAATTTTCCGCTCGCTCTCGCGCGAGGAATGTTTCTTTGGATGATCGGTGGGAGCCTATTTGGAATTGGAAGAAACCCGCTTGAGGAATTGGAGTTCTTGCAGCACCCTTCCCGTGCCTTCGGCCACGGCGCTCAGGGGATCGTCGGCGATGTGCACCGGCAACCCGGTCTCTTCGGCCGCCAGGCGGTCGATGCCGCGCAGCAGCGCTCCGCCGCCGGCCATCACGATGCCGCGGTCCACCAAATCGGCGGACAACTCCGGCGGGCAGCGTTCGAGGGTGATGCGGATGGATTCCAAAATACTCGATAGCGGTTCTTGCAAGGCCTCGCGAATCTCTTCGGAGCGAATGTTCAGGGTTTTCGGCAACCCCGCGCTCAAATCGCGGCCTTTGACTTCCATGGTTAATTCCTGCTCCAGCGGAAAAGCCGAGCCAATGCGAATCTTGATCTCTTCCGCGGTGCGTTCACCGATCATCAGGTTATAGGCTCGTTTCATGTGCGCCACGATCGTCTCGTCGAATTCGTCCCCGCCCACCCTCAGGCTGCGGCTGAAGACGATGCCCGCCAGTGATATGATGGCGATCTCGCAGGTGCCCCCGCCGATATCGACGATCATATTGCCCGCCGGCTCGTGTACGGGCAACCCCACCCCGATGGCCGAAGCCATGGGTTGTTCGATGAGGTAAACCTCCCGCGCGCCGGCGTGGGTGGCGGAGTCTTTGACCGCCCGTTTTTCCACTTCGGTAATCCCTGACGGCACGGCCACCACCACCCGCGGAGCAATCAGCTTCCGATGATGAACCTTCTGGATGAAGTGCCGCAGCATCGCTTCGGTAATCTCGAAATCAGCGATGACGCCGTCCTTCATGGGCCGGATGGCGACGATGTTCCCCGGCGTTCGTCCGAGCATCCGTTTGGCTTCTTCGCCGACGGCCAGGACGGTGGTGGTGCCCGCTTGAATGGCGACGACCGAAGGCTCCCGTAAAACGATCCCCCGGTCTCGCACGTAAACGAGGGAGTTGGCGGTCCCGAGGTCTATGCCAATATCATTGGAAAACAGGCTTTTAAGTTGCGCGAACATGAAACATGCCTAACGAACTGTCACATTAAGAGGCGCCCCGCTCCTCGGTCAAGGTTATTAACCCGAACCAGCCGGGTTCCGGCAGCCAAACTCGACTTTGTGCAACGACGGTCCAAATATACCGCCCCGCATGTTCCCGAAAATTTCGGCGTTGCGAGCGCCACCGCGTCTTGGGACCAGTACGGCTCCTCGACCGATTTTGCAAATGGCGCAACTCCCGCCTCCCACCCCGCCTGCGAACTTTTGGTTCATTTCATTTAATTGACAACACCTGCCCGGCGAGGCTAACATCCAACGAAGTAATCACCCAATGTCATGAACGACGATCCACAGAAAAAAACTGCCGGGAAAATCGTGCCAAAAAAAGTGATTGCGCCGTTGTCGCCGACCAAGGGCGTGGGTCTATACGCGGGCACTCAAGGACCGCTTGGCTCCAAGCGGGAGAGAATCCGCATCGAGTTGCCTGTCAAGATGCCGATTCAGGAAAACCGCCTCAGTGGTGATTGAACCAGTGGCGGGTGCATAACACGTCGCGGGCAGCTTCGATTCCGCGCGGCTTAAGAGCCTGTTTGAAAAATCGTTTTATTAGTAGCAGCCAGCGTGAGCTGGCTCTAATTTCTGTGTTCCAGGAGAGAAAGTGAGCCGACTCACGTCGGCTGCTACGGGTTTTCAGACACGCTCTAAGCCGTTTCGTTCAGTGAAGCGGCTCGAACACGCGCTCGAATGTGGGTAGGGCGCTGGTGCTCCGGCGCCCCAATGTTTCGTTCAATCAAGCGGCTCGGAAACGCGCTCGATGCGCACCGCGCGCCCCGTGAAGTCATCCAATTCGACGACCGCGCCCTGCAACAGGACCCGCCCCTGGGCCACCTCGAATCGCTGCGGTTGGCTGGTCAGGAAGCGCTGGATGATCGGCTCGATTTGACGGCCAATGACGCTTTCGTGCGGGCCGGTAAATCCGGCGTCGCACAGGAACGCCGTGCCGCCCGGGAAAATCTGTTCGTCCGCTGTCTGCACATGGGTATGCGTCCCGATGACCGCGCCGACCTGGCCATCCAACATGCGCGCCAGCGCTACCTTCTCGGAAGTGGCCTCGGCATGAAAATCCACGAAAATGATTTTGGCGCTTTGGCGCAAGGACTTGACTTCCGCCAGCGCGCAACGAAATGGGTCGTCCAGTTGTGGCGCCATGAAGGTGCGCCCTTGCAGGTTGAGGACGCCCACGGGCGGCAACCCTTCGGCCCGAAAGATCGTGCTCCCCTGGCCGGGAGTGCCCGGAGGATAATTCGCGGGTCGAACAAACCGGGGCTCATTGCGCAGCAACTCCGTCACTTCTTTTTGATCCCAGAGATGGTCCCCGCTGGTCATCACATCCACTCCGGCGGAGAAGATCTCCTCGGCCGTATTGAGGGTGATGCCCGAACCGCCCGCGGCGTTCTCGCCGTTGGCCACCACGAGGTCGATGTGGTGTTGCCGCCTCAATTTGGGGACGAGTTCCTTGACGGCGCGCCGGCCCGGCTGGCCAACGATGTCGGCAATAAAGAGCAGTTTCACCCCGCCAACGTACCGTCCGCACCGGCGCGAGCAAGCTGTTTTGCCCGCGGTCATCCCGAAATGTGGCCCGGACCGAGTTCCCCCTGCCAATGAACGACTATCCAATTATTGTAGGAGTCGAGGTGACGAGACTCTAATTTGCCCGGAGTTGTCGGGTTGTGTTGTGGCCACTCTGTTTTGGAACTGGCGATTCATCGATCATTTATTGACCTTTGCCTTAACTCCGACCCGGTCACGTTGCGCTCTAAATTGCTCAACCGCGCGCCGGTAGTATGTATTGTCATCGGGATATTGCTTGGGTGTGTAAATGCGCAGGGCCTCTTTTGTCAGGCGAATGGCTTTGTCGAAATTATCCTTGCCACCAAGAGCGGCGTACACCTCTCCTAGTGCTACCGTGGCTAGTGCCAAATCCCGTCGAGTTCGCCGCCTCTCATAAGCTCTGCGGGCAAGAGAGTACCATTTAAATGCCTCTTTCAGATTGCTTATCCTGGAACCCCGCTGGCGGCGTTGAAAGAGATACCCAAGAAATAGCCAACTGTCGGTCATCTTTGTCCTGTTATTCCTGGTTATGAAATCGGCGAGTTGGCGCAGGATTTTTATCGCCTCCTCAATATTTTCGGAAGGCAGCGGTTCCTCTGTACAACTGATCAGATATTTCAGCAGCTTCATGCCAATCTTGAAGCGGTTCTTGGAATCGGAAGTCGGCAAGCGTTTCAGCGCGTGGCGGCAGATCGACTCAGCCACAGGGATAAGATCCTGTGATTCCATCTCTTCCAGGTCGGCCAGCACATTGGCCGGGAACGCTGATGTGGCGGAGGCCGGCTCTGTCATCTATCTGGACGCCTACCGGCGTGATGCCCGTTTGTGCTTCACGTAAATCCTAGCTCCTCCATCTGTTTGTCCGTCAAACGGTGCAAGTTGAATCGAGTTACGAGGTCATTGCTGATTGAATAGATAGCGGTCGTGGAAGATCGGAAAACGGACTCGCATACCTCTTGGATGTCCTGAGCCGGAGGGACATGATAAGCAGCGGGAAGCCAGGTCCCAATGTACCAGTCAGTTTCTCTCAAAGTCAGCCAGAAGCAATTCGAGCCCGGCATCGCGGGATTCTTTTCCGAGACGATCATCTGGTCCGGGCCTTGCAAATAGCAGCCGATCCCCTTTGATTCCAACCATTTCCCAACTTCTGCGTAGGACGACATACCAATCATTATGGCTTAATGTCGGATTAATAAGCGCCCGGAGTTGGCCAAACAGGTCCCCTCCCTCCAGGAAAGCTACCTCCCGGAGGCCAAGCCGGGCCTCTTCCTTTTGGATTACCGTTTCCAGGAATTCCACACGTCGCAAACGGCCAACTTCCCGATTTCTGGCACTCCGCGTAGCACTTGTCACAAGGTGAATTCTTGGTCCACCCTTTGCCTTTGTCGCCAGGAGGTCGTTGGTTTCCCCACTCGCACCAAGCTTTGTAAAACTCACACTGATTGTTTTTTGGTTTTTGGCAAGACCCCGCAGTCGCACCAGCTAGCGCGGCGGCTTTGGTCGCCGCGTCGGCCAGTGCTTTGGCTTCCCTTGCCGCCTTTGCTGCGTTGTATGCCTCAAGTGCGTCGCCTTCCAGAAGGAGGCTTGGATTTGCCGCTATTGTGGCCTCGCCGGCCAACCCAAGGAAATCAACCGAATTTGCAGGATTATTTTGAACAAAAACATAGAGGTTGATGGCATCCTTTTCCTCGAGGGGATCTCGATTTGGCCATTCATGCCGACCCGACACGGTTTTGTAACCGCACGCCCTCGAACCCGGCGTGTTTATTGGCTGTCGTCGGCCTCGCCGTGACAAGCGACCCCATGCACAACGACGCGAACCCCC
>Ga0073928_10011212_pt1 | contig 10486 bp, 8 predicted proteins | sample PaiPotPPA55metaG_FD_76969 | JGI IMG/M metagenome (GOLD analysis project Ga0073928, IMG submission 76969) | Iron sulfur acid spring bacterial and archeal communities from Banff, Canada, to study Microbial Dark Matter (Phase II) - Paint Pots PPA... ...
CGGCGGCCCTGCTGCTGACCGAGTTTTCCGGCGACGACCCGGGCGACAACCGGCGGCGCCTCGAGCAATTGGGCGAGCTGATGGGCGAGCTGGGGCACCCCGACAGCGTCGTCGAGGCGATCGACCCCGCCTTCCAGCAGGCGGTGTGGAACGTGCGCGCCTCCGGCCTCAACATCATGATGTCGATGAAAGGCGACGGCAAACCGGTGTCCTTTCTCGAAGATTGCGCGGTGCGCCTGGAAGACCTCGCCGACTATACCGACCGCCTGACCCGCATCTTCGAGAAGCACGGCACCTACGGCACCTGGTACGCGCACGCCTCGGTCGGCTGCCTGCACGTGCGCCCGGTGCTGAATTTGAAGCAGGAGCTCGAGGTCCGGAAGATGCGGGCGATCGCCGAAGAGGCGTTCGCGATGGTGCGCGACTACAAGGGCTCGCATTCGGGCGAGCATGGCGACGGCCTGGTGCGCTCGGAATTCCACGCGGCGATGTTCGGCGGCCGGCTGGTGCGCGCCTTCGAGGAGGTCAAGGACGCCTTCGACCCCGAGGGCCTCTTTAACCCGGGCAAGATCGTGCGGGCGCCCAAGATGGACGACCGCAGCCTGTTCCGCTTCAAGCCGGACTACCGGCCCTCGCCGATCGCCACCGCGCTCGACTGGTCGGAATGGGGCGGGCTCTCGGCCGCCGCCGAGATGTGCAACAACAACGGCGCCTGCCGCGTCAGCGACCCCGGGGTTATGTGCCCTTCCTATCGCGCCACCGGCGACGAGCAGCACCTGACGCGCGGCCGCGCCAATACCTTGCGCCTCGCGCTGTCGGGCCAGCTCGGCCCCGACGCGCTGGTGTCGGACGCAATGCGCGACACGATGGAATTGTGCATCTCGTGCAAGGGCTGCAAGCGCGAATGCCCGACCGGGGTCGACCTGGCCCGCATGAAGATCGAGTTCCAATACCAGTATAAGCAGCGCCACGGCCTGTCGCCGCGCGACCGGCTGATCGCCTATCTGCCGCGCTACGCGACATGGGCGGCGCGCGCCGCGCCATTGCTGAACCTGCGCAACCGCGTGGCCCTGTTGGCGCGGCTCGGCGAGCGGCTGTTCGGCCTCAGCGCGCGGCGCGCCTTGCCCGAATGGTCCCCCCGCCCCTACCGCGGCGCCTCGCCGACCGGGACGGGCCGCGACGTCGTGCTATTGGTCGACACCTTCAACCGCTATTTCGAGCCGGAGAACGCGCGCGCCGCCGAGCGCGTGCTGGCGCGCGCCGGCTACCGGGTGCTGACGCCGGAGCCGGCGGTCGGGCGGCCGTTGTGCTGCGGCCGTACCTTTCTCGCCGCCGGCCTCGTCGACGAGGCGCGGGCCGAGGCGCGGCGCCTGCTGGTGGGCCTCGCGCCCCATATCGCGCAGGGCACGCCGATCGTCGGCCTCGAACCGTCCTGCATCCTGACCTTGCGCGACGAATACCCGGCATTATTGCCGGGCAGCGCCACGAAGGCGCTCGCCGCGCGCACCCAAATCGGCGAAGGGCCGCTCCTGTTCGAGGAATTCGTCGCCGCCGAGCGCGCCGCCGGCCGTTTCCGCTTGCCATTGGCGCCGATGCCCGAACGCAAGGCCTTATTGCACGGCCATTGCCACCAGAAGGCCTTCAATACCGTCGCTGCCGCGGCGCAGGCGTTGACATTGGTCCCCGGCCTTACGGTCGAGACCTTCGATGCGACCTGCTGCGGCATGGCCGGGGCGTTCGGCTACGAGGCCGAGCATTACGACATGTCATTGAAAATCGGCGAACTGGCCGTCCTGCCGAAGATGCGCGCCGCGCCGCCCGACACGCTCCTCGCCGCCTGCGGCACCAGCTGCCGCCACCAGATCGGCGACACGACCGGCCGACACGCCCGCCACATCGTCCGCATCTTGGACGAGGCTTCGGCTGCAGCAGTTTCAGCTGCGGCGTGAACCTTGCCGGCTATTGCCGCGAGTCGCCGCGGTCTCGGGTTTGCTGCGCGAACGTCTGCTGCGCGAACGTCTGCTGACGCGCGCCGAGACGACATGCGCGCATGGCTGCCATTCGTCCGGCGCGGCGGGTTTTGCGCTAGGCTCGCCTTGGCCGCTGGAGAAGGGACGAGCGATGTTGCTGAGCCGGGACGAGATCCGCAAGGACGCCTATTTCGAGCCGCTGACCGCGGCGATCCTCGAGCGCGACCAGCCGCGCACGAGCGATCTGTTCTTCGATATGGTGGCGCGGGACGGACGCCCGGTCGGCGAGGCGCTGAAAATCGTAACCGCCGCCGAGGCGCCGTTTGTCCAGGTGCCGAGCCACGTCAATGTGCGCGACGGCCAGATCACCCTGATCAACAACGACCATACGATCCTCGGCCTGCGCGCCTCGGCCTGCCTCGCCTCCTATCTGCCGGAAAATTACCGGCTCCTGCCATTGCTGCAGAGCGTCTGGTACATCCCGGCCGGGCTCGACATCTGGAACCAGCTGCTCGGCAAATACCCCGGCCGCTACGCGACGATGAAGGGCCTCAACGTGCCGCCGCCCGATTACGGCCCGGTCGTGTGGAACGAAGACCAGGCCCCGATCCGCGAGGCCGGCACTGCCGAGGAACGGCTGCACGCCTACACGATCGCGACGATCAGCGGCGATGTGAAGCGCTCCTACGGCCTGTTCCTCGGCATGGCCGAGGAGGAAGCGATGCGGCCGCTGTTGCGCGACCGCCTGTTGTTCCTCGGGCTGATCGATTTGCAGGACACCGTCGTCGGCCGCAAGGCGCGCAACACCGGCCACAAGGGGCTGCGCGCCCGCGCCGTCACCGACCTCGCCGATGTGATCGGCTGGGACGGCGCGCACGGCGCCTATTACATGGGCGTGCCCGACATGGCGATCGGCCCGCTCTACTATTCGCTTTACGACGCGGCCTGCGTACGGACGACCGCCGAGCTGCCCGATGCCGGCACCAAGCTGCACGAGACCAACCTGACGCCGCTCTCGGCGGCCGAAGTCGAGGACATGGTGCAGCAGCTGATGACCGCCGACGCGGCGGCCGTCTGGGACCTGCTGACAGCGCACCTGAAGGGCGGCAAGTCGCTGACCAGCCTCGGCGACGCGATCCAGCTCGCCGCTGCCGAGCTGATCCTGCGCACCACGGTGGCGCGGCAGTTCACCAACGGGCAGCACCCGTTCGACTACTGCAATGTCGCCAACCATTGGCTGCGCACCAGCAACAGCTCATACGCGGCGCGCGTGCTGTATCTGATGGCGAACTTCATCAACGACGTCGCGCACGAGAACAAACTGTACCGCTCGGTCATCGAGGAGGAGTGCGCCGGGTTCGATGTGGCCAGGCGCCCGCCGGAAGCGCTGTTGCGCGAGCTGGACGAGGCGATCATGGCGTTGGACGTGCCGCGCACGACCGCGCTCGCCCGCGCCTATCTCGCCTCCGGCGCCGACCGCAAGCCCTACATGGCGACGGTGGCGCTCGCCGCCTGCCGCTTCCAGGACGACCCGCACAACCAGAAGATCTGCATCTCCGCCTTCGAGGAATACGCGCACAACACGACGCATTTGCGCGACCGGCTGCTGCTGGCGCCGCCGCGACTCCTGGCCGGCTGGCCGAAGATGCCGGGCCCGCGCGACTGTTGGGCCCGCTTCGAGCAGGAGTGGGTGCGCCACTAGCGGGAAAGCAGGCCGAGGCCGCCGAGGGCGCCGGCCGCGATCAATAGCCAAAGCGGGTTCGTGCGCGGGCGCAGCATCACCGCCGCCGCCGCGGCGCTGACGGCGGCGCTCCGCCAATTCGTAGCGGCGGCGCGCGCCACCACCGTGCCGCCGCCGATGATCAGCCCGATCGTCACCGGCACCAGGCCGGCGCGCACGATGCGCTGCCAGGGCGCGTCGCGGAAGCGGTCCCACAGCCGGTAGGCGACGTAATACATCGTGCAGGGCGGCCCGAAGGTGGCGAGCGCGCTGGCGACGGCGGTCGGCACCCCGCCGACCTTCCAGCCAATCAGGGTCATCATCAGGATCATGTTCGGCCCCGGCAGCGCCTGCGCGATCGCGAAGAAATTGGCGAAGTCGCGGTCGCTGAGCCAGCCATGCGCCTCGACCACGTAGTGGCGAATGTCCGGCAACACCGACGGGATGCCGCCAAAGCTGATGCTCGACAACAGCGCCAGATGGCCGGTCAGCGCCACCGGCGCCGATAGATCGCTCATCGACGCCGCCCACCGGCCAACACCGCGACGCCGACCCCCAAGGGCGCCAATACGAGCAGCACCGCGAGCAATGGCAGGCTGGTGAACACCAGCCCCGCAAAGGCGAGTGCGGCGAGCGCCAATGCGCTCGGATGCTGGCGCCATGGCAACAGCAGCCTCAAGCCGGTGGCGATCATCAACCCGGCCGCGGCGGCGGAGACCCCGCCGAGGACGCCCTGGAGGGCGGCGATATCGGTATTGGCGAGATACCAGGTCCCGAGCGAGAAGCTGATCGCCAACGGGATCACCGTGAAGCCGGCGACGCCGGCGAGCGCGCCCTTCGGCCCGCGCAGCCGTGACCCGACGCACACCGTGATGCCGACGACGTTTGGCCCCGGCATAAACTGGCACAGGCTCAGCACATCGGCGAAGTCGCGGTCGTTCATCCAGCCCCGGCGCTCGACGACGACGCGGCGCGCCCAGACGATGCCGCCGCCGCCGCCGACGCTGCACAGCGAGACCTTCAGGAACTCGCCGAACAGCGCGAGCAGCGATGCCCGCTCCGGCCCGGCAACGTCCACCGGCATTTCCATGCTATCCTCCCCCTTCCGCGCCGCCGATCATAGCAGCCGACCCAAGGTGGGAGGGGCGAATGCGCCGCATCTTGTCGAGCTTGGTCGTGGCCATCGCCGCCTTCGCCGTCCCGGCGGCAGCGCATCCGCTCGACGCGCTGTCGGGGGAGGAGATCGAGACCGCCGTCGCGGCGTTGCGCGAAGCGGGGGATGTCGACGGCGCGACCCGGTTCACACTGATCGATCTCGACGAGCCGCCGAAACCGGCGGTGCTGGCGGGGCAGCCCTTCGCGATCGCCCGCCGCGATCGCACGGTGTTCGAGGGCGTCGTCGATCTGGCGACGCGCCGGGTCGAACGCTGGCGGCAGATCCTCAGGGTGCAGACCGGCATCGCGCTCGACGAATGGGTCAGCGCGCAAAAGGTGACGATCGCCGATCCCCAATGGCAGGCGGCGATGAAGAAGCGCGGCTATACCGCTTTCGACAAGCTGTTCTGCGCACCCTTTACCGTCGGGTACGATTCCGCGCCCAGCGAACGCATGCTGCGGCTGCTCAAGGTCGGCTGCTTTGACACCGAGGGCACCCGCAACAATGTCTGGGGGCGGCCGATCGAGGGGCTCTACGCGCTGGTCGATGTCGACGCCGCCAAGGTCGTGCGGCTGATCGACACCGGTCCGGTCCCGGTCAGCCGCGAGATGCACGCCTATGACGAAGCCTCGCAGCCATCCTTGCGCCCGGCGCTGAAACCGGTCGTCATCCGCACGACGGATGGGGCCAATTTCACCGCCGACCGCAGCTCGACGACAGGCGGCGAGGTGCGCTGGAACCGCTGGTCCTTTCATTACCGCATGGACCGGCGGGTCGGGCTGGTCCTGTCGCTGCTGCAGTACGAGGACCAGGGCCGCGAGCGCATGGTGCTGTACCGCGGCTCGATCGCCGAAATGTTCGTGCCGTACATGGACGACCACCCGGGCTGGGCTTCGCGCACCTATATGGATGTCGGCGAATACGGCTTCGGCGAGTTCGCCTCGGAACTGCGGCCGGGGGTCGATTGCCCGGCCGACGCCGCCTTTTTCGACGCGGTATTGCCGAACGAGGAGGGTAAGCCCGAAACCGCCAAATCGGTCGTCTGCCTGTTCGAGCGCGACACCGGCGCGCCGTTGTGGCGCCACGACGAGATCGTCAACCACAGCTGGGAGGGCCGCCCCGCGATCGAGCTGGTATTGCGGATGATCGCCTCGATCGGCAATTACGACTACGTCACCGACTGGGTGCTGACCGAGGCCGGCGTCTTGCGGATCGATGTCGGCTCGACCGGGGTCGACCAGGTGAAGGGCGTCCCGGAACACCGGCTGGCCGACCGGTCGCACGGCATGCTGGTCGCCGCCAATCTGGTGTCGATCAACCACGACCATTTCCTGTCGTTCCGGCTCGACGTCGACATCGACGGCCCGGCCAACACGCTGATGCAGGAACGGTTGGTGCCGCGCCGCCTCCCCGGCAACGGCGACCGGCGCAGCCTGTGGACGGTCGAGGAGCAGCCGGTCGCACGCGAGGGTCCGCTGGCGCCGGTTCATGGCGGGGCCGAGATTTGGCGCATCGTCAACCCGGCCGTGACCAACAAATTCGGCCAGCACCCCGGATACGAATTGAGCTCCGGGCATTCGGCGACCTCGCTGTTGCTGCCCGAGGATTTCGCCCAGCGGCGCGCCGCCTTTTCCGGATCGCCGCTTTGGATCACCGCCTACGACCCGAACCAGCTGTACGCCGGCGGCACCTACCCGAACCAGAGCCCCGGCGGCGACGGGCTGCCGGCCTTTGTTGCGCGGCTCCGGCCGGTCGCCGGGGCCGACATCGTGCTGTGGTACACGATGGGGTTCCACCACCTGCCGCGCCCGGAGGACTGGCCGATCCTTTCAACGATGTGGCACAGCGTGGCATTGGTGCCCTGGGGATTTTTCGACCACAACCCAAGCCTCGACCTGCGCCGCGAGTTCGCCGGTGTGGAGCCGGGGAAATAGAGTGGCATCCTCTCCGCCCTTCAGGGGGAGAGGGAAATTTGAGGAGCGGGAGCCGATCATGCTCTAGAATGCCGTCGCCCATCGGCGAGGAACCGCGCATGCCCAGGGTCACCTACATCGAGCACAACGGCACCGAGCATCGAGTCGATTTACCGCTCGGGCGCTCGGTGATGCGCGGCGCGGTCGACAACAACATCCCCGGCATCGACGCCGATTGCTTCGGCGAATGCGCCTGCGCCACCTGCCACGTCTATGTCGACCCCGCCTGGCTCGACCGCACCGGGCTGCCGGCGCCGGGCTCGCAGGAAGCCAGCATGCTGAGCTTCGCCGCGGTGGGGCAGCCGAATTCGCGGCTGTCGTGTCAGATCGCGATGCGCGAGGACCTCGACGGGCTGATCGTGCGCATGCCGGAGGGACAGCACTGACGGGAGAAACCACGATGCAAGAGGCCTATTCGATCCCGCTCGACAAGATCGATGTCAGCGACCCGCGGCTTTATCAGGACGACGTCTGGCATCCCTACTTCGCCCGGCTGCGTGAGGAGGACCCGGTGCATTGGTGCGCCGACAGCCTCTACGGCCCCTATTGGGCGGTCAGCCGCTACCAGGACATCATGCATATCGAGGTGAACCACGCGGTCTATTCCTCGCAGGCCGGCGGGATTCAGATCGAGGACCAGCCCAAGGGCCTGGAGCGGCCGAGCTTCATCCGCATGGACCCGCCGCGGCACGACGAGCAGCGCAAGATCGTCAGCCCGATCGTCGCGCCGCAGAACCTCGCCAACATGGAAGCCGTGATCCGCGAGCGCACCGGCCGCGTGCTCGACGGTTTGCCATGCAACGAGACCTTCGACTGGGTCGAGCGCGTGTCGATCGAATTGACGACGATGATGCTCGCGACCCTGTTCGACTACCCGTGGGAAGAGCGGCGCCAGCTGACCTATTGGTCCGACGTCGCAATCTGCAACGTGCGCGACCCGAAGGCGCCGGTGCATTCGGAGGAAGAGCGCTTCGCCGAATTGACCAAGATGGCCGAGGCGATCGGAAAGCTGTTCAGCGAGCGCGCCAACGAGCCGCCGAAATTCGACCTCCTGTCGATGTTGGCGCATGGCGCGGCGACCCGCGAGATGCCGTTGCGGGAGTTCATGGGCAATTTGACCCTGCTGATCGTCGGCGGCAACGACACGACGCGCAACTCGATGACCGGCGGGTTGCTGGCGTTGAGCGAGAATCCCGACGAATACGAGAAGCTGCGCGCCGACCCGGGCTTGGTCGAGAGCATGGTGCCGGAGATCATCCGCTATGTGACGCCGGTCATCCACATGCGGCGCACCGCGCTGGCGGACACCGAGCTGGGCGGCAAGGAGATCAAGAAGGGCGACAAGGTCACGATCTGGTACGTCTCCGGCAACCGCGACCCCGACGCGATCGCCGAGCCCGACCGCTTCCTGATCGACCGGGCGCGGCCGCGGCAGCACATGTCGTTCGGCTTCGGCATCCACCGCTGCGTCGGCAACCGCCTCGCCGAGCTGCAATTGCGCATTCTGTGGGAGGAGATCCTCGATCGCTTCCCGATGATCGAGGTCGTCGGCGAAGCCAAGCGCACCTACTCCAACTTCATCCACGGCTTCCGATCGATGCGGGTGCGCATCCCGGCCTGAGGACGAAGGTGGAGGCCCGCAAGCTCGCCGGTGCTCTCGGCGCCGAGATTTTGGGTCTGGACCTGTCGCGGGGGCTGGACGACGCGATCGTCGCCGCGATCCGGCGGGTGTGGCTCGAGCATCTGGTGATCTTCTGCCGCGACCAGGACCTGCCGCCCGAGCGTTTGCTCGCTCTCGCCCGATGTTTCGGCCAGCCGGTCGAATACCCGTTCCTGCAGGCCCTCCCGGGCTTCCCGGTGATCACCCCAGTCGTCAAGCTCGAGCACGAGAGGGTCAATTTCGGCGGTCTCTGGCACAGCGACACCGCTTATCTCGAATTCCCGCCGATGGGGACCATGCTGATTGCGCGCGAGGTGCCGGACTGGGGCGGCGACACCCTCTTCGCCAATATGTATCTGGCCTACGAGACATTGTCCGAAGGCATGAAGCGGCTGCTCGACAGGCTCGTCGCGGTCAACTCGTCGGCTAAGGCCGACGTCACGAAGACGCGCGAGGACCGCCTGCGCGACGGCGCCCGCGCCGACGCCAAACACGAATATACAGCCCTGCACCCGGTGGTGCGCACCCACCCGGAGACCGGCCGCAAGGCGCTCTACGTCAATGGCGGCCACACCGTGCGCTTCGACGGCATGAGCGAAGAGGAGAGCGCGCCGATCCTCGCCTATCTGTTCGACCACCAGACCCGGCCCGAATTCACCTGCCGCTTCCAGTGGCGGCCGGGATCGCTCGCGTTATGGGACAACCGTTGCGCCCAGCACAAGCCGATCAATGACTATCACGGCCATCGTCGGGTGATGAACCGCGTCACCCTGGCCGGCGACCGCCCGAGGTGAGGGTCATTGCGGGCGCAGCGAAGCAATCTCGATTGAGCGGGGCTCGACGATCGAGATTGCTTCGTTGCTGCGCTCCTCGCAATGACGCGCTGATTGAGGAGGAGTGTGGCTGATGCCCGTCGACCCGCAGATCAAGGCCTTGCTCGAGCAGGCGGCCGGCCTCCCGGACGTGCATCGGCTGTCGGTTGCCGAAGCGCGGGCGATGGCTGAGCGCCGCGTTGTCCTGATGGCGCCGGCGGCGCCGGTCGGCGCGGTCGAGGAGCGCACCGTCGCCGGGCCCGCCGGTCCGATGCGGCTGCGCCTCTACACCCCGGCGGCGCCGGGCCCGTGGCCGCTGCTGGTGTTCTTCCACGGCAGCGGCTTTGTGCTGTGCAGCCTCGACACCCATGACGGCATGGCCCGCAATCTGTGCGCCGGCGCCGGCTGCGTCGTCGTCTCGGTCGATTACCGCCTCGCGCCCGAGCACAAATTTCCCGCCGGCCTCGAGGACTGCGTGTTCGCCACGCGCTGGGCGGCCGAGCACGCCGCCGAATTGGGCGCCGATGCAGGACGGCTCGCGGTCGCCGGGGACAGCGCCGGCGGCAACCTCGCCGCCGCGACCGCATTGTGGCTGCGCGACCGAGGCGGGCCGGCGCTCAGCGCCCAGCTGCTGATCTATCCGGTCGCCGACTACCACACCCCGGGTACGCCCTCCTATGCCGAGAACGCCGAAGGCTACGGCCTCACGCGCGAGACGATGCGCTGGTTCTGGGCGCACTACCTGAACGACCCGGCCGAGGCTGCCGACCCCTACGCCGCGCCGCTCAAGACCGCCGATTTGCGCGGCCTGCCGCCCGCCTTGGTGATGACCGCCGAGTACGACCCGCTGCGCGACGAGGCCGAACTCTACGCCGAGCGGCTGCGCGCCGCCGCCGTCCCGACCGCGCTCAGGCGCTGGGCCGGAATGAACCACGGCTTCCTGTTCTGGGTCGGCGTCGTCGACAAAGCCGGACTCGCGATGGCCGAGGCCTGCGCCTGGCTGCGCGAGACCGTGGCAGGGAGGGACAAATGACAGCAGCAGCAATCGGTCCAGAGATAAGCAGCTCGGCGCTGATCATCGTCGACATGCAGAACGATTTCGTGCATCGCGACGGCGGCTTCGCACAACGGGCCCGGGAACATCCCGAAACGGCGATCGACATGCCCTTCCTGATGGGAACCATTCCCAATGTGA
>Ga0073928_10011216_pt1 | contig 10485 bp, 10 predicted proteins | sample PaiPotPPA55metaG_FD_76969 | JGI IMG/M metagenome (GOLD analysis project Ga0073928, IMG submission 76969) | Iron sulfur acid spring bacterial and archeal communities from Banff, Canada, to study Microbial Dark Matter (Phase II) - Paint Pots PPA... ...
TCCAATCTCTCGCTTCAAAGGCGGAGTGGGCAGTGAAGATGGGACACGCGGGAGATGGTGCGGCGTGCGCCACACGCCGCAGGGACACTATCAGAAATTGTTGAGTTCATAGGAATGCCTTGTCGCACAGAAAAAGACGCGAGGCTCGATGCGACCCGAAACCTTGGAAGCGGTGTCATCGCAACTATCGCGGCAAACGTCCTCAGGAGCGAATCAGACTCCAATCACGTCGGAACAACGAGTTGCGTTGCGGGTTGCCTTTATCGGCGGGCGCGCTGGACGAACTTCTCACCAATGCCATGTTATTTGTCCTGCCCTCGGATTTAGAGGGAATGTCGCTAGCGCTGCTGGATGCCATGGGAGCAGGGCTCTGTGGGCTGACCAGCGACATACCAGAGAATCGCGAATTAGTGGATGGAGCGGGATTTACGTTCCAAGGCGGGAGTGCAACCGATCTCGCAGACCGATTGCGTTTTCGGATTGCGAATCCAGCGGTGCGCGAAGCCGCAGGCAGCACGGCAAGGAGGCGAGTCAAGGAAAGTATCAGTGGCAAAAGAAAACATACTTTCAGCTGATGGGATTCGATCCGCCGCATATGCCAGGCAAAAGGCGGTCGCTAGGGCAATGGCGGCAGGTGAGCGCAGATCGGAACGGAAAGCAGGGCAGTTGCCGACCTTGCATGGGTTAAAAAAGGGAGAAATCATTGGCTCGTGCGGTCGCCGCGGCGTAGAACTGCCGCAGACAGAAGAAATGTCGATTTGCAACCAGAGGACGGGGCCAACCCCGTCCCTTTTTTATTACAATCAGTTCTTGTCTTGCCAGGGGCCGAGGTGCGGGCGACGGCCCTGAAGCAAATCAGATCACGAATGCGAAATACCATTCTTGTCACCGGCGGAGCAGGCTTCATCGGGTCCAACTTTATCCTGCAGCGAATGCGGGACGAATCTGTCTCGATCATAAATCTGGACAAACTGACGTATGCGGGGAACGTGCACAATCTGAAGAGCGTCGCATCGAATGCTCGATATGAGTTCGTTCGCGGCGATATCGGCGATCGCGGTCTTGTCGGGCAACTTCTGGAAAAGCACCAGCTGAACGCGATTGTGCACTTTGCAGCGGAGAGCCATGTCGACCGTTCCATCCGAGGACCAGAAGATTTCATTCGTACCAATGTAGACGGGACATTCGCTTTGCTGGAAGAGACGCGAGCATATTGGAGCGCGCTTTCAGACGAGAAGCGAAAACACTTTCGGTTCCTGCACGTTTCTACCGATGAAGTGTACGGTTCGCTCGGGCCGCACGACCCGCCGTTTTGCGAAACTACACCGTACGCTCCCAACAGTCCGTACGCCGCGTCGAAAGCCGCGTCGGATCATCTGGTGCGGGCGTACCACCACACTTACGGGTTGCCGACACTGACGACGAACTGCTCGAATAATTACGGGCAGTTTCAGTTTCCGGAGAAGCTGATTCCGTTGATGATCGTGAACGCGCGTGACGGCAAGCCGCTGCCGGTTTATGGAGACGGAAAGAATGTCCGCGACTGGATTTACGTGGAAGATCACTGCGAGGCGATCGCAACCGTGCTGCGCGGCGGGCGGCCTGGAGAGACATACAACATCGGCGGCTGGAATGAGATGCCGAACATTGAGATCGTCAAGACCATCTGCGATCTGGTGGATGAGATGGCCCCGCCGGGTCCAACCTCTCGCCGGGAGCTGATTACTTTTGTGAAGGACCGGCCGGGACACGATCGCCGCTATGCGATAGACGCGCGCAAGATCGAACGCGAGTTGGGATGGAAGCCGAAAGCGACATTCGAAAGCGGTATTCGCAAGACGGTTCGCTGGTATCTTGAACATGAGGCGTGGACGCGAGACGTGACCAGCGGAAGCTATCGGCAGTGGATGGCTACGCACTATTCCACTTAGTTTGCGCAGACGTCGAGGCGATTCGCGACTCGCAATTCGAAAGATCGATCAAATCATGGCCGAGAGCACGCGATATAAAGGGATCATTCTGGCGGGAGGGTCGGGGACACGTCTGTATCCGGTGACGCAGGCGATGGGAAAAAGTCTGCTCCCTGTCTACAACAAGCCCATGATTTATTACCCGCTGTGCACGCTCATGCTGGCGGGAATCCGCGACATCCTAGTGATTTCGACTCCCGAAGATGTGCCCAAGTTCGAGATCGTTCTGCGGGACGGCAGTCAGTATGGCATCCGTCTGAAATATCTGGTGCAAAACAAACCGGAGGGAATTGCGCAGGCATTTTTGTTGGGAGAAAAATTCCTGGATGGCAGTCTGTGCGCATTGATTCTGGGGGACAATATTTTTTACGGCCATGATTTGGCGAAAGATCTGCGGGAGGCGACGAGCAAAGTGGAGGGCGCTCGAGTGTTCGCGTATCCGGTGCATGACCCGGAGCGCTATGGAGTGGTGGAGTTCGATGCCAACGGGCGCGCCTTGAGTATTGAGGAAAAGCCGAAGCAGCCAAAATCGCGATATGCCGTTACCGGACTTTATTTCTACGATCGCCGGGTCGTAGAGATTGCGAAGACGCTGAAGCCGAGTGCGCGCGGGGAGCTTGAGATCACCGATGTCAACCGAGAATACTTGAAAAACGGGCGGCTGGAAGTTGTGGTGATGGGGCGTGGCATGGCGTGGCTGGATACGGGCACGCATGAATCGTTGATGGATGCGGCGCTTTACATTCAGGCAATCGAAAAACGGCAGGGGTTGATGGTGGCGTGCCCGGAGGAGATCGCGTATCGCTCCGGCTATATTACGGCCGCAGAGGTTGAAAAGATCGGAAGCGCAATGAAAAACAGCAGCTACGGCGCGTATCTTCTCCAGCTTTTACGAGAGAAGGTATTCTGAGGTGACTGCGGTTCCACAGAGCCCAAGGCGATGAGCGCGATCCATAAAATTTCGACTTCTCTGCCGGGTGTCGTCATTCTGGAGCCGCGCGTGTTTGCCGACGAGCGCGGATTTTTTCTGGAGAGCTATAACGAGAGGGCCTTTGCAGAACTCGGAATTGAGGAACGTTTCGTTCAGGACAACCATTCCAGTTCGCGGCAAAATGTCTTGCGCGGACTGCATTATCAGATCGGACATGCTCAGGGAAAATTAGTGCGCGCGGTGGAGGGAGAGATTCTCGATGTCGCCATGGACATGCGCCGGAGCTCTCCAACGTTCGGAGGATGGGAAGCGGTACGCTTGTCCGGCGAAAACAAACGGATGTTGTGGATTCCGGCGGGCTTCGCACACGGGTTCCGGGTGATTTCGGAGAAGGCGCAGGTGTTGTACAAGGCGACCGATTATTATTCTCCGGAACTTGAGCGCACTGTGGCGTGGAATGATCCGAATTTGAAGATCGACTGGGAACTCGATGGGGCACCGATCGTCTCGGCGAAAGACCAGCGCGGCGTTGCTCTTCGCGATGCGGAGACTTTCGAGTAGGCGCAGAAAACGACTGAAATGAAAACGATGATTTTAGGCGCCTCGGGGCTCTTGGGTAAGGAACTCTTCCGCGAATGGACGTTTGATGAGGTTATTGGGCTTTCCTCTCGCGACGTTGACATTCGCGATGCGGGCAAGGTGCGCGAAGTGGTGGAGAAGTCCCGCCCAGAATGGATAGTGCTGGCCGCAGCTTATACCAACGTGGATGATTGCGAGAAACATCCGGATCTTGCGTTTGCGGTGAACCGCGACGGGGCGGTGAATGTGGCAGAGGCTGCGAAACGGATTGGCGCTGCTATGTTGTTTCTTAGTTCCGACTACGTGTTCGATGGAAAGAAGAGGTCGCCGTACGAAACCGGAGATCAGCGCACTCCGCAGAGTGTTTACGGGCGTTCCAAGGCGGAAGCTGAAGTTCAATTGCTGGAAGTGTTGCCGGAGTGTTGCATCGCGCGGACTTCGTGGCTTTTTGGGGCGGGCGGAAAATGCTTTCCGGACACGATTCTGAAACTAGCAGCGACCCGGCCGGTCCTGGAGGTCGTGAATGATCAGCGCGGATGCCCGACCTACGCCGTCGACCTGGCGAGGGCGATCATCGATTTATGTCGCAGCCGTGCCCATGGAATCGTACATACGACAAACTCTGGGGATTGTTCGTGGTTTGAGTTTGCGCGCGAGATCATAAAGGGCGCTGGACTTGGCACGGAAATGCGTCCGGTCAGCAGTCAGCAGATGGCGCGTCCCGCGCCGCGTCCGGCGTACTCCGTGCTGTCGGCGAAGAGTTTGCAGCAGTATGGAATCGCCATGCCCACGTGGCCGGACGCATTAGAGAGATATTTGCGGGAACGCAAGAACTGAGCCTTGGCAACCGTTGCTTCCTCTGAGGCGACGCTGCTACGATGCCGCGGGTGTGTCATTGAAATCCATCCTGAATTTCATCGACGGACAGTTCGTAGGTGGGAAGCGAGAGTTCCCCGATGTGAACCCAGCGGACGGCACGGTGATCGCTCAGGTCACCGAAGCGGATCACGGTCTTGTCGATGACGCGGTTCGAGCCGCTCGCAAAGCCTTGCGAGGCGAGTGGGGCCGGTTATCGATTTCCGCGCGCGCGGCTCGCCTGTATAAAGTGGCCGATGCGATCGACGAGCGTTTCGATTGCTTCGTCGCGGCCGAGGTCGCGGACACGGGCAAGCCCATTGCGCTGGCTTCGAAGTTAGATGTTCCCCGCGCGGCAGCGAATTTTCGTGTGTTCGCCGACCTGATCAAGACGGCTGGCTTGGAATCGTTCCAGACGGAAACTCCAGACGGCAAGAGCGCACTGAACTATGCTGTCCGCAAGCCGCTCGGAGTTGCCGGCATCATCACTCCGTGGAATCTTCCACTTTTGTTACTTACGTGGAAACTGGCCCCCGCCCTGGCTTGCGGCAACACCGTGGTCGTGAAACCTTCCGAGGAAACTCCCGCGACCGCGACACTGCTTGCCGAGGTGATGAAGGAGGCTGGAATTCCTGACGGTGTTTACAACGTTGTCCATGGTTTCGGTCCCAACTCGGCGGGCGAGTTTCTTACCCAGCACAAGGATGTGAACGCCGTGACCTTCACCGGCGAATCGCAGACCGGCGCGGCAATCATGAAGACGGTAGCGGCATCGGTGAAGCCGGTGTCGTTTGAACTTGGCGGCAAGAATGCAGCGATCGTGTTCGCAGATTGCGACTTCGAGGACGCGGTGGATGGAATCTGTGAAGCGACATTCCTCAATACCGGGCAGGTTTGCCTGTGCATGGAGCGGGTTTATGTGGAGCGAAAAGTTTTTGCGCGGTTCGTCGAGGCGCTCAAGCGCAAGGCGGAGAGTCTCCGCGTTGGCTCTCCGCTGGAAAAGACCACGGATCTGGGGCCGCTGATTTCATCGCAGCATCGCGAGAAAGTACTGTCGTATTACCGGCTGGCACGCGAAGAAGGTGCGACGGTAGTGACCGGAGGCGGCGTTCCTGAGTTCGGCAACGCTCTCGACAGCGGCTTTTATGTGCAACCGACGATCTATACTGGATTGCCGGAATCGGCGCGCTGCGTAAAGGAAGAAATTTTCGGGCCCGTATGCCACGTCGCTGCTTTCGATACAGAAGAGGAAGCGGTCGGGCTGGCGAACGATACGCAGTACGGACTGGCGGCGTCGATCTGGACGACGAACTTGAAGCGCGGCCACCGCGTAGCGCAGCAGATGAATGCCGGCATCACGTGGGTGAATTGCTGGTTCTTGCGAGACTTGCGAACGCCCTTTGGGGGAGTGGGGCTCTCAGGAATCGGACGTGAAGGCGGCGTGCATTCCTTGAATTTCTATTCGGCGCTAAACAATATTTGTATTCGGTTGTGACGCCTGACCGCAGCGGCACAAGAGCACCGTGAAGAGAGTCGAAAGCAAAGTTATTGAGGGCAAAGCAAGGCCGCGCGGCAAGTATCCACATGTCAAGCGCGCGGGCGACTTCCTCTTCGTGTCCGGAACGAGTTCCCGCCGTGGTGATGACACGATTGCCGGCGCGGAAGTCGACGAGGTAGGAACGACGCGTCTTGATATTCGAGAGCAGACGAAAGCTGTGATCGAGAACGTGCGCGACATTCTGCGTAGCGTGGGCGCGCAGCTCGAGAATGTCGTAGAAGTGACAACCTACCTGGTAAATATGAACGATTTCGAGGGATACAACGAGGTTTACGGTAAATACTTCGGCACCGATGGGCCCGCGCGCACGACAGTCGCCGTGCACCAATTGCCGCATCCGCATCTGCTTATCGAAATCCGGGCGATGGCCTACAAGCCGGACGAACAGGAGTCCTAAAATGCCGTCCATCAAAGACCTCAAGGCGTTCAACTTTCAGGCTTGGATCGCACAGAACAAGGAAAAGTTCAAACCGCCCGTGGGGAATGCGCAGGTGTGGGAGGACGGAGAAATGATGGTGACCGTGGTTGGAGGTCCCAACCAACGGCGCGATTATCACGACGATCCGACGGAGGAGTTTTTCTACCAGTTGGAGGGCAACATTTTTATTCGCATCATGGAGACTCCCGGCAAGCCGCCAATCGAAATTCCAATTCAAGAAGGCGAGATTTTTCTTCTGCCGAAACACATGCGACATTCTCCGCAGCGGCCGACCAGCAGCATCGGCGTGGTGGTCGAGATGCCACGGCCGGAAGGCGTGGTGGATGGGTTTGAATGGTATTGCCAAAATTGTCATCAGTTGCTGCATCGGGCCGAAGTGAAGTTGAAGAGTATCGTGCGCGATTTGCCTCCCTTGTTTGAGGCGTTCTACAGCAACGAGAATCTGCGCAAGTGCAAACACTGTGGCGCAGTTCATCCCGGCAAACATTAATTCGGCAAACCATAAAAATGCCAGTCATCGACATCCATAATCATTTTTTTCCACGCGCCTGGCCGGATCTGGCGGCGCGCTACGGCACTCCGAATTGGCCATGGATCAAGCACACGGAGCCGGGGAAGGCGGAAATCATGGTGGGCGACCGATTCTTCCGGCAGATTTATTCCGCGTGCTGGGACGCTGACGTTCGGCTCAGCGAAATGGATCGGGACGGCGTCGAGATGCAGGTGCTTTCGGCTACGCCGGTGATGTTCGCATACGAGCGCCCGGCGGGCCATGCACTGGATTGCGCGCGTCTGTTCAACGATGCGGCGCTGGAACTGTGCGCGCAGGGCAAGGGCAGGCTGAAATCATTGTGCCAGGTTCCTCTGCAGGATATCGACGCGTCGTGCAAAGAATTGAGCCGATGCGTTCATGCCGGCCATCTCGGCGTGCAGATTGGCAATCACGTTGCAGAGAAAAATCTTGATGATCCTGGCATTGTGACGTTCCTGCATCACTGTGCGGATGAGGGCGCGGCGGTGCTGGTTCATCCCTGGGACATGCTGGCGCCGCAGCGCATGCCGAAGTACATGATGCCTTGGACTGTGGGCATGCCGGCGGAGACGCAACTTGGTATTGTCGCGATGATTCTGGGCGGGGCGTTCGACAAGTTACCGACGAAACTGCGTGTCTGCTTCGCACATGGCGGAGGAAGTTTCGCGTTTCTGTTGGGACGACTGGAAAATGCATGGCAGCATCATCCGGTGGCGCATGGCGTTTGCGAGTTGCCGCCTAGCCGCTACTTGAATCGCTTCTATGTGGATTCGGCGGTTTTTGACGAGCGCGCTCTGCAGTTTCTTGTGGGAACGATGGGAGCCGGGCACGTGATGTTGGGCTCCGATTATCCGTTCCCTCTGGGCGAGCATCGTGTAGGTTCGTTAATTCGATCGAGTAATTTGTCGGAGGATGTGAAGGCTCTCGTGCTGGGCGGAAATGCGGTTTCATTTCTTGGTATGGAACCGAGGAGCCCGGCGCCTACGGAGGAAGTAAGGACTCCAAGTGACGGAGCAGCGATCGTGCCGCACGACGAGCCGCTCACCTACAGCTCGTATCTCAAAGTTCCGCAACTGCTCCAGCTCCAGCATCCTCAGTCTTCGCCGCAACATCACGATGAGTTGTTATTCATCATTGTGCATCAGACCTACGAGTTGTGGTTCAGAGAGTTGCTGCACGATCTGGATGCGGTGGTGGCAAATTTGCGGGCCGCGGGTTCGAATCCAAAGTCGCGCGACGAAGTGTATGAAGCGGCCCGGCTGTTGCGACGCTGTACAGAAATTACGCGAGTGCTGGTGGAGCAGTTCACGATCCTCGAGACGATGCTGCCCACACACTTCCTGGCGTTCCGTGGCAAGCTGGAGCCAGCCAGCGGATTTCAATCGGAACAGTTTCGCGAGCTGGAATTCCTCTGCGGCCTGAAGGACGAGAAGATGTTGCGCTATCACCGTCCCACTGCGGAAGCACATGCTCTGCTGGAGCGAAGGCTGCGAGAGCCTTCTCTGCACGATGTATTCTTTGACGCGTTGCAGGCAATGGGCAAGCTGCAGGTCGATCATGACTCAACCGAGCGCGAGCGATTCGACGCACGGGCGCGAGCGATTCTCTCGCTCTACCGGGATGAACGCAGCCATCGCGATTGGATCGATGTGTGCGAACGGCTCACGGAGTTCGACGAACTGGTGGTGAGCTGGAGGCTTCGGCACATTCAACTGGTGGAGCGGGTGATTGGCGCGCGCATGGGAACCGGCGGAAGCGCGGGCTCGTCTTACTTGAAGCATACGCTAGACAAAAAGTTCTTTCCGGAATTATGGGAAGCGCGAACGCTATTGACGGAATAGTTGTCTAGATTCCTCGTCGAATGTCAGCGGTCCTCGCTTGGGCATGACTCATAACACCGAAACCATTTCGCTAATCGGCGCCGGGCTCAATGGCCCACTGCTGGCGCTTGGTTTGGTAAAGCGCGGTTTCCGCGTTGAGATCTATGAAAGACGGCCGGATATGCGGCATGTTCGAATCGGCGCAGGACGGTCGATCAATCTGGCTTTGTCCACCCGCGGCATCTACGCGCTCTCCGAAGCCGGTCTATGGGATGAGATGCGGGCGATCGTCATCCCGATGAAGGGACGGATGATGCATTCCGCCGCCTCCGCGCTCACCTTTCAGCCCTATGGAAAAGATGAAGCGGAAGTCATCCATTCCATTTCCCGCGCCGAATTGAATATTGCGCTGATGAATGCGGCCGAACGGCAGTACGCAAAGATTCACTTTCAACAACGGTGTACCGGAATCGACCTTAAGACGGGTAGTTTGCAATTCAAAGATGAGCGGAGCGGCGAGGAGCGATCGATCGAGTCGAGCGTGGTTATTGGTTGTGATGGGTCGGCGTCGGCGATTCGCGGCGAAATGCTGAAACTAGGCAGGTTCAACTTTTCGCAGCAATATCTGGATTACGGCTACAAGGAACTCACAATTCCGGCCGGCCCAGACGGACAACATGCTCTGGAAACGAATGCTCTTCACATCTGGCCGCGCGGCAACTACATGCTGATAGCGCTGCCCAACGTTGATGGAACATTTGCCGGCATTCTGTTTCTGCCGTTCGCGGGGTTGGACAGCTTTGCCCAATTGACCACGCCGTCCGCGGTGATGGAGTTTTTTCGATCGCGGTTTCCCGATGCGATTCCGCCAATGCCCGACCTGGCCGACAATTTTTTTGCCAATCCCACCGGTTCGATGGTGACGATCAAATGCTCGCCATGGCATGTGGAAGGGCGGGTGCTTTTGCTCGGCGATTCGGCGCATGCGATTGTTCCTTTTTTCGGGCAGGGCATCAATTGTGGGTTTGAAGACTGCACCTTTCTGCTGGCGCTGATCGACCAGTATGGGGCGGACTGGGACCGCGTTTTCACAGAGTTCGAAGGGGCGCGAAAAATCAACACCGATGCCATTGCCGACCTGGCGGTCGAGAATTTTGTGGAGATGCGGGATCGTGTGGCCGACCCGCGGTTCTTGTTTCGCAAGAAGGTAGAGCTGGCGCTGGAAGCGAAGTATCCCCGATTTTTTGTTCCGAAGTATGCCATGGTCACGTTTCATCGGATTCCGTATGCGACGGCCTTGAAGCGCGGTCGGGTTCAGGACCTGATGCTGACTGAACTCTGTGACCGGATCGAGCGCATCGAAGACCTGGACTGGAACAAGGCGGACAAGCTGATCCGCAATCAACTCGCGCCTCTAGAGATGGTTTCGTGACGATTCCGCAGTTTCAGATGGGCGAGGAGTTTGCCGCTGCCATGGATGCCCGCGATCCTCTGGCGCACTTCCGGGATCGCTTCTTCATCCCGAGAATAAAGACTGGGAATGACTGCATTTATCTGTGCGGGCACTCGCTCGGGCTACAGCCGAAAACTGCGAGCGCATATATTGAGCAGGAGTTGCGCGACTGGGCGGAATTCGGCGTGGAAGGGCACTTCCACGCAAGCCATCCGTGGATGCCCTATCACCGGTTGCTGACGCAGCAGAGCGCGGCATTGGTTGGGGCGCATCCAGCGGAGGTGGTGGTGATGAACTCGCTGACGGTGAACTTGCACTTGATGATGGCGTCGTTCTATCGGCCCACGA
>Ga0073928_10011218_pt1 | contig 10485 bp, 7 predicted proteins | sample PaiPotPPA55metaG_FD_76969 | JGI IMG/M metagenome (GOLD analysis project Ga0073928, IMG submission 76969) | Iron sulfur acid spring bacterial and archeal communities from Banff, Canada, to study Microbial Dark Matter (Phase II) - Paint Pots PPA... ...
AGGGAATTATGGGTCCGCCCACAAGTACTTATCGACGGCCGCTGATGAAATGCAGCGGCAGACGCTGATCTTTGACTGGTACTTTCGCATGATGCTACAGTCGGCTCTAACGGAACTATGGCTTGCGAAGGGGGAGCTGGTGCGAGCGCGGGCCGAGGCAGAAAGGTTCCTGAGCGTCACGCAGACCACCGCGGAACGCACCTGGCAGGCGCTGGCTTGGGAGGTCAATGCTCGAATCGCCATGACGCAACGCGATTTTGCGCACGCCCGCGATTGCATTACCAATGCCCTCTCAACGATGGAGGGTTTCGAAGTACCGCTCGCCGGCTGGCGAGTTCATGCGATCGCCGCCGAAGTTTACGGCGCTGGCGAAGACGCCCGCGCGGCCGAACACCACCGCGAACTCAGTCGTGCAACGATTCTCAAATTGGCCGATTCGCTGGCGGCAGAAGAGCAGCTTAGGAAAACTTTCCTGTCAGCGCCCTCTGTTCGTAGAGTGCTCGGGAACCCCGAGCCTCCCAATGGTGCGCGCTCAAAGCCCGACTAGGCACGGGCGAGGGCCATTTCGCAATGGCATGCCGCACACAATTTTCCCGGCGGCGCGTCCCACTAAGCCATTCGATGACAGGAATCGCTCGAGTCTGACCAGTGTGGACAGGGACGCGGACACAAGGCAGCTTTTTCGCCTTCATCAAGCGTGCGAATCGCCTGGGCCGTATCCGCTGGAACCGAGAGCGGAGCCGCGGCCGGCTATCTGTGTGAACCGCGTCGCGCCATCTTTGCGATACGCCGTTTCCTGCGCCGAAGAAGATTCCCACGATACGCATTCGAGATTCGACGTCCGGGCCACCGCACTGAGCGTGGACGGATAAAGGATTCTACTGCCGTCAGCACGAAATGCTGGGCGGGACCCGAGGCGTTGCCGGTACAATCGAAATCAAGCAGTGGCGCGGACCCGCCGCGCTCGACCGAGGGCGTCAACTCATGATAATGGGGGCAAGCGCGCCAAGGAGGAGTCGGCCCATGGCCGAGGGCTCATCAGCGTGCCCTCCTTTTCGGCAATGAAGCCGCCGGAAGATAACGAGCGAATCATGATCGACTCCATGCCAGCAATGGCGTGGAGGTGTAGGCCCGACGGATTCGTTGAATTTTTTAACAGGCGATGGCTCGAATACACCGGTTTGTCTCTTGATAATTCGCTTGGGTGGGGATGGACCGACGCGATTCATCCGGATGACCTGAATCAGTTGAGAGACAAGTGGCGTGCGTTAGTCGCTTCAGGGGAGTCGGGTCAGATGGAGGCGCGGCTGCGTCGCGGCAGCGGCGAATATCGTTGGTTTCTTATTCGCCTAGGACCGGCCAGGAACAATCGGGGCGAGATTGTCAAGTGGTACGGGACCAGCACGGACATTGAAGAGCTAGGGCAAACGGACTCGCTACGCGCTGCTGAAAGGATGATCGAGGAAATCCGCGGTTCAGAGGCTAATCTCCGCCGGACCATCGACACGATTCCGGCGCTTGTTTCGGGCTTTTTGCCAGACGGTTCGAACGAATTCATGAACCAGCGATGGCATGACTATACCGGTCTCTCTCCCGAAGAGTCGCAACGTGGGGGATGGCAACAAGCCGTTCATCCCGATGACTTGCCGCCCTTAGTGGAGAGGTTTCGCCATGCTCGCGCCATAGGAGAACCGGGTGAGATCGAGACGCGCCTTCGTCGGCACGATGGGGTGTTTCGCTGGTTTTTCGTCCGCGCGGAACCGCTGCGTGACGACACAGGCAACGTCGTAAAGTGGTACGCCAGCAGCACTGACATCGAGGACCGTAAGCAAGCAGAGGAGAAGCTGCGTCAGGACGAGTGCGAGCTACGCCAGATCACGGATGCGATACCCCAGACCATCATTGTTCAGGACCCGGACGGAATACCGATTTACGCTAACAAGGCATTGCTTGACTATGCGGGGCTGACAATCGAGGATGTGAGCCGCCCGGACTTTCGTGCGCGGATCGCTCATCCGGAGGATTTCGAGCGGCTTCGCGATATACGGCAAGCCGCTCTGTTGAGTGGCCTTCCATTCGAAATTGAAGTACGTGGGCGGAGCAAGGATGGCCAATATCGCTGGTTCTTGGCTCGTTATAATCCCTTCCGTGACGAACAGGGGCGCTTGGTTCGCTGGTATGTAACCGGAACCGACATCGAAGATCGCAAGCGAGCAGAGGAGAAGCTGCGTCAGGACGAGCGCGAGCTCCGCCGGATCATGGATGCGATACCCGATATGATTCTTGTCCACGACCCGCACGGAACCCCGATTTACGCGAACAAGGCAGTGCTCGACTATACCGGGATGACCCTAGATGATGTGCCCCACCCGGACTTTCGTTCGGGGACCATTCATCCGGAAGATCTCGAGCGGTTCAATGACGAACGGCACGCGGGACTCTTGCGTGGCCTTCCCTTCGAAATTGAATTGCGGGGACGGAGGAACGACGGCCAATATCGCTGGTTCCTCAATCGTTACAACCCGTACCACGACGATCAGGGACGCTTGACGCGATGGTATGGAACCGGAACCGACATCGAAGATCGCAAGCGTGCTGAAGATCGCACCAGAAATGAAAACGTCGCGCTGCGAGAGGAAATTGACCATGGCTCGATGTTCGAGGAAATCGTCGGCTCGTCCGATGCCATACGTCACGTGCTGGGGCAGGTGGCAAAAGTCGCTCCTACGGACTCCACCGTTCTCATTTCTGGAGAGACCGGAACCGGCAAGGAGCTAATCGCTCGTGCAATTCACAAGCGATCGAATCGTTCTATGCGAGCCTTTATCCGCGTCAACTGCGGAGCAATCGCCTCGTCGCTCATCGCCTCCGAACTCTTCGGACATGAGAAAGGCGCGTTCACCGGAGCATTTGAAAGGCGAATCGGACACTTCGAAGCCGCCGACGGCGGAACTATTTTTCTGGACGAGATCGGCGATCTTCTCTTAGACACGCAGAGCTCTCTTCTGCGCGTTCTCCAGGAACGGGAGCTTCAGCGAGTCGGTAGCAGCAAACCCATCGAAGTCGATGTCCGGGTACTGGCTGCGACCAACCGCGATCTGAGATCCAGCGTCGATGCGGGCAAGTTCCGTGAAGATCTGTTCTACCGTCTTAATGTGTTTCCGATCCGCCTGCCGCCGCTGCGTGAGCGCGCAGACGACATTTCGCTATTAGTTGAGTACCTGGTCAGTCGCTACACCAAAAAAGCCGGGAAGCGGTTCGAGAACATCACAAGGAAGACTCTTGAACTATTTCAGGCATATCATTGGCCGGGCAACATCCGCGAGCTTCAGAATGTCATCGAACGTGCAGTGATCCTCTGCGATGGTGCAACGTTCTCGGTTGACGAGAGCTGGCTGAGACAGGAATCAAGTCCAGCGTCGGGCCCGATCGTCCAACTGGTGCCAACGCTCGCAGATCGCGAGCGCGATATGATCGAAGCGGCGCTCGCGCAAAGCAGGGGCAGAATCTCGGGCCCAACGGGAGCAGCTGCCAAGCTGGGAATTCCCCGCCAGACGCTGGACAGAAAACTCCTGAGTCTCGGCATCGACAAGAATCAATTCAAAAGCCACTAGCCAGTCGGTTCTGCACGATCGCCTGCGGTTAGCGCGAGTCGGGTCCGCCCTCGTCCAACAGGTTTCGGATCCTTAGAATGGAATCAGTTGCCGAAGCAAAGCAACGGATTTCTCGCCCGGATCTGAGCAATTTCCCAGGCTAGGGCAGATTTCTCGATCCGATTCCAAGTTATTCCAGAGCTTTGAAGCGGCCTGTGCTTTGCACTAGCAAAGCGCGTGACGTTGAGGATTGAGACTACTTCGGGCCAGCGATGCACGACAATCAGGCTGATAGGCCGCATTCGCACGGAGCACCTCGCCGAGTTAAGCGCGCAGCTAGATGCGGTTTGCTCCAATGTACTTCTGGATCTCGGCGAGGTGTCACTAACAAATTTGGAAGTCGTTCGCTTCCTGGCCACATCCGAGTCGCAGGGCATTCAACTCCTGAATTGCCCAGCCTACATCCGCATATGGATCGACAGGGAAAAGGTAACCGGACCGAAGTCCTAGAGCAGAGAGGCGTATGCACAATCTCCTGACCGCACGCGCCCAGATGGGCATGTCGTTAGCCTTCAACCTTGTAGAGGGTCACCCGGTCGGCATTCATCCACTCGCCACATTTACAAATCCAGCCGCCCAAGAAACGATTCACATGACATACGTTCACCTCGAGCCAGAGACATTGCTTCGTGCGCCAAAGTGGGAATGGCGGGAAATCCTTCACATTTCGCGCTGAAGGCCGTCTCTGCTTACGAGCCGCATCGACCCTGCAGACCGAACAAGAACCCCTTCTACACCGAATGAGAACTTCTTGGGAACGACTCCAAACTTGGATTGCCTTAAGTTCCCTATCGTGCCAGCAAAGAAACGACAGCAAGGAACCAACCGGAACCAAACCACCGTCACCGGGGTGCCAGGCAAAATGAGCCGCGAAGCCGATGCTAGTTGCGTCCAGAGAGGGCTTTTTCGCCAGGAGGGGGACTACTGGGCAGTCGGCTATGGTGAGAGAGTCTTTCGGTTGAAAGACTGTCTGGGGCTCTCCTTCATCTCCTATCTACTGCGTCATCCAGAGACTGAATTTCATGTGCTCGACTTAGGGGAGCGAGCTCCCGATCGCGAACTAGAGCGCGACCCGGCGAAGCAGTTGTCCGGTTCCTTACCGATGAATCCGGAGGAACTTGAGACCTCGGGAATTCACATTGGCGGTCTGGGTGATGCCGGCGAAGTGTTGGACGAGCAGGCCAAGGCGGCATACAAGGCGCGGCTGCGCGAATTGCGGGAAGAGTTGGAGGAGACCAAGGAGTTTGGCAACGTCGAGCGCGCGGCCAGGGTGGAGGAAGAGATCGACGCACTGGGTGCTGAATTGTCGCGCGCGATCGGCCTTGGCGGACGCCACCGGCGGGCCGGTTCGGCCACGGAACGAGCGCGGCAGCGGGCCAAGAAAAACATCCAGACCGCGATCCGAAGAATTACCAAGCACGATCCTGAGCTGGGACGAATGTTCTCTCGCTGCGTCAGGACCGGGATCTATTGCTCCTACATTCAGGACCCCAAGTTTCAACTTGAGTGGCAGTTTGCTGCGACCATACCCACGTCAGCAGCGTCACCGTTCGATCCAGGAGGTTTAGAAGCTGCTGCAGGTCAAGGTCTGCGTCCAGCGCCGGTACCGTTCAACGTTGATGTTAGCGAAGGGTCTCGTTCTATTGCTCAAGCGCAACCGAGGCACGAACGGCTCGTGGGAAGAGCGCGCGCGTTAGGTGAGTTGCGCGATTGCCTTGGGAAAACACTGCGAGGCCAGCGCCAGATCGTTTTTATTACGGGCGAGCCGGGCATCGGGAAAACCGCGCTGGTGGACGAGTTCGAGTCTCGGGCGGCAGCCGACGTATCGGGCCTCCGCATCGCGCGCGGGCAATGCGTCGAGGGCTATGGCGGCAAGGAACCCTATTACCCGATGCTGGAAGCGCTGCGCGAGTTGTGCCGCGGCCCTGTAGGAGAGTCAGTAATTGAGACCCTCGCCGCTGAGGCGCCTACCTGGTTGGTACAGTTTCCAGCGTTGGTAAAACGCGAACATCGCGAGACGCTGCAGCGAGAGCTATTGGGCGCGACGCGCGAGCGCATGCTGCGCGAGATCGGCGACGCGCTGGAGACGATCGCTGCGGCGAGGCCGTTGCTGCTGGTGTTCGAGGATTTGCAGTGGGCGGATCACTCTACGGTCGATCTAATCTCGGCGCTGGCGCGTCGGCGGGCGCCGGACAAACTCATGCTGATCGCGACTAAACGTCCGGTCGATATGGTGATTCCCGAACATCCGTTGAAAGCGCTCAAGCAGGACCTGCTGTTGCATCAGTTATGTCGCGAGATCACTTTGGAGCCGCTGGGAGAACCGGAAGTAGCCGAATATCTCGCCGCCGAGTCGTCGGGAGGCAGCCTGCCGGAGGGCTTGGCGAAGTTGGTCCATCATCACTCCGAGGGCAATCCGTTGTTCATGGTGGCGGTGCTCGACCATATGATCGAGCGGGGCCAGGTGTCCCGGGAGGGCGGAGGCTGGAGGTTACGGGTTCCGTTGGAGAAGATCGCACTCGGGGCGCCGGAGAAGCTGCGTCGTATGATCGAAGCCCAAATTGACCGACTTTCCGCGAAACAGCGGCACGCGCTGGAAGTCGCAGGCGTGGCGGGGGTTGCCTTCTCAGCAAGGGTCTGCGCTGCGGCAGCCGATATTAAACCAGAAGAGTTTGAAGACCTCTGCGAAGAGATCTCGCGCCGGCATCACATGGTACGTTCTTTTGGCTCTGAGCACTTACCGGACGGGACCGCCTCCGTGCGTTACGAATTTGTGCATGCGCTTTACCGCGAGGTGCTCTATCGCAGGCTGGCGGCCGGGCGCAGGGCTAAGCTGCATCAGCAGATCGGAGAGCAGCTGGAAACACTCTTCTCGGATCGTCTGAGCCTGGCAGCCCCTGAATTGGCGCAGCATTTCGAACACGCTTCGGATTGGCAGCGCTCGGTGAAGTATCTTCGCCTTGCAGCTGAAAACGCCAGGCGCCGTTACGCCAATCGCGAAGCGACCACTCTTCTGCAACATGCGCTCGATTTGTCGAGGAAACTGCCCGAGGCCGCGCGTGGAGTCGGCGAGATCGAAATTCTCGAGAAGCTCGGGATGATCTACGCTTCGGAATACGACCCTCGCGCAATCGAAAATTATGAAGCTATGGCGTCGCGGGCAGCTCACCTTGGCCTGATTGATGTCGAGGCGCGCGCCCTCGTTAATTTGGCATATCCCCTGGCATGGTTCAGTTCCGAGCGCTGCCTCGAAGTTCTAAAGCGGGCTTTCCTCCTTAGCGATAGCCAGACTGATCGCCTGCTGCGGGCGACAACCCGAATGCACTCCTCCCACTATCGAATTTGGGCGGGCGGCTGGAATGCTCGGGATGCCGAGGAGAGTCGCAATATGCTGAATGAAATTCGCGAGGGCGGCGAACCCGTCACACTGTCGTTCTATTTGGCGGTATACAGCATGATTCAGTGGGCTTCTTCCGAATACCGCGAGGCTAGCCGCAACTTGTCCGAGGCCGTTTCTTACTTGCTCCAGACCTCCGATGATTATTTAAATCTGAGCCTCATTTCTTGGGTACATCAGATCTGGTCGCCCTCTAGCCTTCTTTTTTTGGGAGAGTGGGGAGAGACCTCTCGCGAGTTCAGAGCCGGAATCGCCATTTTGGACAAGAACGGCGACGAATATCGCGCAAATACCTTGCGGCTCTATCTGGCCTGGGCACATCTGCACGCGATGGACTTTGAAGGCGCGTTGAAGATTTGCGAATCGTCCTTCCCTCATCCCGAGAGTTCGGCACTTAGTACTGGGGCGGGTTCTTCAGGTGCGTTTCCCGAGGAAGCTCGCATCAGTTTGATCGTAAAAGGCTCTGCGCAATTGGCTTTGGGAAATTGTGACGTCGCGCTGGAACATCTGTTGACCGCTCGAAATGCGATGGATCAACAAAAGGTTATAATAGATTGGTATTGGCGGATGCAGCTCCAATCGAGTCTCACGGAACTTTGGCTCGCGAAGGGAAACCTGAAGCAGGCGCGAATTGAGGCAGAGCGGTTTCTCCAAGTCACCTTGGCGACCGCCGAGCGCACCTGGCAGGCATTGGCCTGGGAGACAAATGCCCGAATCGCAATGGCCGAACTCGATCTCGATCGCGCGAGAGATTGCATTGCCAAGGCTCTGTCGACGATGCAGGACTTCGAGGTCCCGCTGGCCGCTTGGCGGGTGCACGCGACCGCTGCGGAGCTTTACCAAGCTACCGAGTCGGCCGATCATCACCGCGAACTCAGTCGCGAGACGATTCTCAAGCTGGCTGATTCGCTAGCTACGGAAGAGCCACTCCAGAAGACATTCCTGTTCGCGCCGTCCGTTCGTAGAGTGCTCGGAAACGTTGAGACTACCTAAAGCGCGCGCCCGGAGCCCAAGTAGTTTGAACCGAAGGTCAATGCGCCGCGGACCTCGGATGCGCTTAAGAGGCCACGCGGCACCTGCGCGGTTGGGCAATGGAACAAGGGCGCAGCGAAGAGGGGATTGCGCAGATACAGGAAAGTTTAGCCGCGAGTCGCGCTATGGGGGCGGAACTGTGGCGGCCGTACTTTCTTTGCCCTGCCGCCTCGACGACGTGTCACTCCAGCGGCCGTTGAGGCCTTGAACCCTTGCAGGTCTCGAAAACTCCGGTCTCACCGGCTTCGAGCGCGAAGATCCTCCGTAGCGCGGATCTCCAGCACCTCAAACAAGATAGTAGCGTTGCGGAGCTGGAGCGCGCGCAGGGTCAGAAATATCTGCGGCTCCGCAGAATCTTATGACTTAATCCAAACACTCTTACCGGATCATGCGTTCGTTCGGAAATCAAGCGCATGAAATCGGAACAGTTAAACACCTGAACTGTCGCCAGGCGTCGGGTATCGAAGACGCAATTTCGTGACCGTGGACTTCCTCGGTTGGCGATGGGAGTCTGCTGCCCAAGCTTCGAGCTCGTATTCCCAAGGCTCATGAGCCGCAAGGCCCTTCTGCTTCATATCCTGCACGTAGGTGCAGCAGAGCGCCCAATCGTTGGGGCTCAGATCAGGATTTTTGATCTTCACCTGAATATCTCCCGAGGTCGCGAATTCTGTCGCCTCGTAAAATCAAAGTTGTCCAAGAAAAATTCTGTTCTTGATTTCGCCAAAGTTGCGCAAAGACTCTCACAGCTGGACCGTAATATCTTGCATGCCCCAGCATCACCACATTCGACTTTCGCGCGATTACTGATCGTTAGCGTCCGTCCTTGTCCGAACTCGCGTACTAATTCAGGCTTTCTGAGTCGCGATCTGGTGTCGGTTTCCTACTTAGCGTCCCGCTGACTAAACTCCGGAGACGAGTGAGCCGAGACGTTGCTCGATCAGGCGTGACGCCCCATCGGCGAGCTCACGCACGACGGTCGCGGCAGGCTTAATCTCGTTCACGAGGCCGACCGCCTGGCCTGAGAGCAGAGCCATCGAGTCGATGTCCCCAGTGACGTGCGCGCTGGGCGGAAAGCTCATGAATCGTTGGATCGGAAATTTCCCCGCCTCCGATCGAGGTCTTGCCGATCACAGGTTCATCGGGACGCGATTCTTGTGCGCGTGTTCGTTTCCTATAATAGCCATTGCTCTACAAAGCTAGTTCGTAAGGTACGATGCGGGGCGTTGGGCCAACAGTGGCCGAATAGAATCGTCCGAACCGTATCCGTCTCGTTGGCTTCGAGGAGTTTCTGTTTATACTCCGGATGCGCATTCGCCTCGCGCGTGGCCAGGAAGCGGGTTCCGAGCACCACGCCTTCCGCGCCGAGCGCCAAGGCGGCGACCACTCCGCGCGCATCCCCGATTCCACCGGCCACGGCGACGGGAAGTGGCGCTACCGCATTCCACGATTCGCGGCGCCAGCGCCATCGTGGCGACCTCACCCTCCACATGGCCACCAGCCTCGATCCCCTGTGCGATTATGACATCACACCCGCACTGGCGGCGCGCCGGGCCGCTTCCACCGAACTAACCTGCAGGAAAACCTTGCTGGCGGCGGCGTGGACCCGTTCGACGTGTCGAGTCGCATCGCCCCAGAAGAAGGAAACGACCGGGACGTGCTCTTCCAAGCACACCGTCAGGTTCTCCTCGTGCGGCAGGGCAAGGATGCAATTCACGCCGAAGGGCCTGTCGGTAGCTTTTCGCGCGCGTCGAATCTGTTCACGAAAATCCGCCCCCTTCCCCGGAGAATACCACAAACCTGAGACTCGCTGGCGGAGCGGAGTGGATTCGAACTGTCGGTACCGATTTCTAAACTCACAGACGACAACTTTCAGGCGACGTTTTTGCAACGTAGCGATGAAACCAAGATCAAGCGCGGTCGCGCGGCAACGGGCATCGGCATCTCTGGGTGACTGGCGGGTTGAACCTCGGTCCTAGCCGTCAGGTCGCGGACTGGATTTCCCGCTCGAGCTGAGCGTTCATGGGGTCGAGAGGGATGCCATGAAATGGACGGGGAGATCCGCAGCCGCAAAATTGAGGACGGCCGAAAAGGCCGAACTGCTGGCCCGGTGGCGCGCCACCATGGGCACGCCGCCGCCGTTTGCCCCCAGCCGCGAGCTTCTGACGATGGCGCTGGCCTGGCATCTGCAGGTGAGAAAATACGGCGGTCTGAAGCCATTGGTCCAGCGCGGGCTGGAGGCCCTAGCCAATGCCTATCGACGCGGCAAACTGCTCGCGGCGCTGCTGCAGGACTGCAGCTTTCGGCCGAGAGAGGCGCTCGAAAACGTAAAACTACTCCTTGATCCAAATTACAGTGCTTAGGCGATAATTGATGTTTGCCCAGCGAAAGATCGGCAGCCACCGG
>Ga0073928_10011219_pt1 | contig 10483 bp, 13 predicted proteins | sample PaiPotPPA55metaG_FD_76969 | JGI IMG/M metagenome (GOLD analysis project Ga0073928, IMG submission 76969) | Iron sulfur acid spring bacterial and archeal communities from Banff, Canada, to study Microbial Dark Matter (Phase II) - Paint Pots PPA... ...
GCCAGCGAGGCCGGCGTGCACGCGGTGGTCAACATGTCGCAGATCCCGGCTCGCCGGGAAGCCACAAGCAACGCCGCGCGGGCGCACTGGATCGCCGAGCGGCTGCTGGACCGCAGCGTGCTGATCACCACGCATCTGCGGCCCACCTTCTTCACGTTCTTGCTGAACATGTTCTGGATTCGCGACAACGACCAAGGGATCTATCGACTGCCCTTCGCCGATGCCCGCTTCGCCCCCATCGACGCCGCCGATCAAGCCCATGTCATCGCGGCCATCCTGCAAAACCCCGACCCGCACGACCGCCAGACCTACCCACTGGTCGGCGCCGAAGAACTCAACTGGCATGAAATCGCCGCGAAAGTCCAACACACCCTGGGTATCCCGGTGCGCTACGAGCCCATCGACATTCCTGCCTTTGCCGCCGGCCTGACCGCCGCCGGCGCCTCGGCGCATTTCGTGCAGCACATCAGCAACGTGGCACAGGACTACCGCGACGGCCTCTTCGCCGGCGTCAACAACCTCGTCGAGGTGATCGGGGGAGTAAAGCCCATCACCGTGGAGGACTACGTCGCGGCCACCCGCGCCCAGTTCGAAACCAGCGGCAGCCCTCGTCGGTGAGCGCGAAGCGAGCACGCGCCGCCTAATGGCACGTGGGGTTCTTAAGTCGCGGTGTTGCGGTAGGTCTGCTCGTAGCGGCGCATCCGATCCGGATGCTTAGCCTTGTCACGCTCAGTGAGGATCCGCTGGGCTGTGCCGGGTGGGTAGCCCTGTTTGACGAGGCGGTGGTCGGCAGCCGGTTCGAAGTAGGCGGCCGAGTAGATCAGCGCCAACCCCAGCCCGCAGCCCACACCCACCCAGGCGATCCAGCCGAATCCCAGCGCGAGTACGACCACCGCTGCCAGCGGCGCCACCTGCACCACGGCGCGTGCCATTTGGCGAACCCAGCGCGTGGGACATGTGAGGTCGTGCAACACCCACTCGCGATAGCGCGGGCCGAGTCCACCCCCGAACGTGTACCAGATCCAACGCAGTGGATCAGGGCGATGTCGCGGAACCTGTTCCATTCCTCTACCTTTCAGAGCCGGGTTGCGGCGGAGGCACCAGCAAAGTTGTGGCTGACAACCACAGCGCGGACTTCGTCGCTGAGAGATCAACCGGTCGTGCCGGAGCCATCATTGCCTGAGAAGACACCACACCATTCTCCCTTCGGAAGTGTCTGCCACATAGTGGCTTTCGTTATTCGTTTCTGGTGCCGGACTTTGGGCTGTCAACCTTGGTAGGAGGCGACCGTTGTGACCCGCAGCCACACCAGCAACGATTGCACCGGATCCAGCAAATGTCATTGGGGCTGGCGGCCATGTGGCATACCAGCTAGCGGTAAAAACTTAGTACCCAAATAGTTAGGGAGCTAAATAAAGATTACGATGGCGGCATGACCACCAAAACAGTCGCTGCGGACGTCGATCCGCTGTCGCTGGAACGTCAGGTGTGCTTCGCGCTGGCGATCACCAACCGGGCGGTGCAGGCCGTGTATCGGCCGCTGCTCGAGCCGCTCGGACTGACCCATCCCCAATACCTGGTGATGCTGGCGATCTGGGACAACGAGAAGTCGAGTTCGCCACCTCTGTCGATGAAGCAGATAGCGGCACTGCTGCAAATGGATTCGGCCACGCTGTCGCCGATGCTCAAACGACTCCAGGCGCTCGGCTTGATCACGCGACTGCGCAGCGCCACTGACGAACGCACCATGAAGGTGGAGCTGACCGCCAAGGGCCGCACCTTGCGCCGCCGGGCGCTAACGATTCCGCCCGCAGTGGTCGAGCGGCTAGGCGTCGACCTCGATAAGCTCGAGCAACTGCACGACGTACTCGTCGGCATCAACGCTGCCGCCCTGGCCGCCGGGGCCCTCGACGCTGAGCTGGACCGGTGAGGCGACCCGGCCGCCCGCGCTACATCGCCGACGGCGTTGGCCGACCTTTGCCGGAATCCATCCGCGACCGGATCCGAACCGACCTGACCAGCGCCGCGACACGAGGGCACGTCATCTGCTCGATGCTTGCGTTCCTGGCGGTGTACGGCGGCGTCGCGCTGCTGCTTCCGGGATCGCCAGCCATTCGCGCCGCTGCGCTGGTGCTGGCCGCGGTCTTGGCGCTCGTTGACTCATTCGCGTGCATCGCCATGAACACCCAACGCCGCCCCGCCCAGCGTGACCGTGCCGAGGATCTGGAAGTGCACCCGGCGCCCGTCGACACGAACACGAGCGGGAGCAATACGAACGCGGCAGAAACGATGGAAAGCGGCGCGGCACGAGAACGTCAATCGCGAGTGATGATGACATTGGCCGGTCATGTTGAGCTGACAGAGCAGGAGCTGGACGCCATCGCATGGAAGTTTCTCGGCTCAGAATTCACCGGCAAGCCCTACGCCAACTGGCCGATCGACCGGCGCGTGAACGCTTACCTCATGCATCATCGGCTCATCCACGTCGCCAACGATGGGGCCGCCTGCGACGCGTTACTGCACCGGGTCATGGCCAACATTGGTCGGAGAAACTTCCGTTTCACCGGGATCGACGCCTAACTGTTCCAAGAGAAGATGCACGCGCTCCTCGATGTCGTCGCGGATCGGTCGGACGCCGTCCACGGTGAGGCCGGCAGGGTCGGGTAGCACCCATTCCTCGTAGCGGCGTCCCGGTAGCACGGGGCATGCGTCGCCGCACCCCATGGTGACCACGACATCGACGGCCTCAAGCATGTCGGTGGTCCAACGCTTGGGTTGTTCGGTGGCAATGTCGATACCCTTCTCCGCCATGGCGGCGACTGCGGCGGGATTCACCTCGCTGGCCGGTTCCGACCCGCCCGAGTAGACCGTCGCGTGGTCGCCGGCGAGGTGTCTGAAGAAACCCATGGCCATCTGGGACCGGCCTGCGTTGTGAGTGCAGAGGAACAGCACTGCGGGCTTGGTCATGTCGGCTCCACATCTGAATTGTCGGGTTGGCGGTGTGGGACAACGGCCTGGTCTGCGGAGTGGCCGGCGTCCGGGTACAGATAGACCGTGATGACAAGGCCGATCAGTCCGCCGACGATCTGCGCCGCGATGAACGGGGCGACAGAGGCGGGCGCGATGCCCGCGAAGGTGTCGGAGAACATCCGGCCGACGGTCACAGCGGGGTTGGCGAACGACGTCGAACTGGTGAACCAATACGCCGCACCGATGTAGGCGCCGACCGCTGCTGCCGAGAGTCCCGCCCGTCCGGTCCGCGCCAGCGCGAACACCACCACGATCAGACCCGCCGTAGCGACCACCTCGGCAATGAAGTGCCCAACGGATGCGCGTTGCCTGCTGGCCATCTCGACCGCCGGCCGGTCAAACATCACATTGGCGAGGATGGCGCCAGCAATCGCACCAAGTGTCTGCACGGCCACATACAGGCACAGCAATCGCGTACTAAGACCCGTTTCCGAGCGTCTTCCGAGAACCCAATCTGCAACGGAAACAACCGGGTTGAAGTGAGCGCCGGAGACAGGGCCGAACGCCAGGATGAGGACGCCGAGACCGAGCGCGGTCGCAATCGAATTCTCTAGCAACTGCAAACCCGCGTCGTTGGGTGACAACTGCCGCGCTGCGATCCCAGACCCAACCACCACACTGACGAGCATCGCGCTACCCGCGAACTCAGCGACCAGGACAGGCCCCGCGCGTGAGCCACCCATGCGTTCGGTCACCACCGCGTCAGCAGCACGCGGTAGATCGCTGCGTGGATTCGATGCCGAAGGCGTCCGAGTCGGCGAGGACTGTGTACACCTCCCACTTCTCACCGGCAGGTCCCGTCACCCACACCTTGTCCTGTGTGGCGAAGCAACACGTCGTTGCGATTTCCTCCTCGGTGAGCATTCCCTCGTCGGTCAGTCGAGCAATCTCGGCATGGACTGCATCGCTGGACCCGACCTCAACGCCGAGGTGGTTGAGCGTCCCGCCGTGGCCGGGGTTTTCGATGAGTACCAGCTTCAACGCCGGTTCGGCCACCGCGAAGTTGGCGTAACCCGGCTTCACCTTGGCGGGCGCGGTGTTGAAAAGCTTGGAGTAGAACGTGATCGCCTCATCGAGGTCATCGACGTTAAGGGCGAGTTGAACGCGGGACATGACCACTCCAACCTATGTGACTTATGTCGAACTTCTGACGTGACTGATGATGCCACCTCTTCGATATATGTCAATGTTCTGTGGCAGGATGGTTCGCATGCCCAAGACGCTGCCCGCAGTGGACATGTCCGCGCCGGTGCGCTGCTCGCCGGTGGCCGCTGGTCCCGTCGATGACGACGCGGCGCTGGAGATTGCACTACGGCTCAAGGCGCTCGCCGACCCGGTGCGGGTGAAACTGGTTTCGCTGCTGTTCAGTTCGGCGGAGGGCGAGGTGTGCAACTGTGACCTGGCCGCAGCAGTGGGGCTAGCGGAGTCCACCGTCAGCCATCACTTATCGCACTTGCGTCGGGCGGGTTTAGTGGAATCGGAGCGGCGGGGCATGAACGTCTACCACCGGCCGCGTCGGGAGGCACTAGTGGCGCTGTGTACGGTCCTCGACCCGAACTGCTGCCGATAGCCCGCGTTAGCATCTGACGTGGCCAAACTCGAGCTGTCCCGCGAGCTGACGATGACTCCCGAGGAGGCGTGGGTGCATGCATCGAACCTGTCCGAATTGGGTGACTGGCTGGTGATGCATCAGGGCTGGCGTGGTGAGCTGCCCGCAGAACTGACCTCAGGAGCGACCCTCGTCGGCGTGGCCGGCGCCAAAGGCTTGCGCAATCGGGTCACGTGGACGGTTCGCAACGTCGAGCCGCCACGGCTACTCGACATGACCGGCGATGGCGTTGGCGGCACGAAGTACGCGCTTCGGATGACGGTTTCGCCCTCCGCCTCCGGTTGCACGTTCACCGTCAAGATCGAGCTCGGTGGCAGACCGTTGTTCGGGCCGATCGGAGCGGCTGCCGCCCGAGCGGTCAAGGGCGATATCGAACGGTCGATTCAGAAATTCGAGGCGCTGTACAGCTAAGGCGTGGACACCTGAGCGCGCAACGTGCCAGCCCCGATTCTGCGGTCAAACAGCAAGCCTCGCAGCATGCCGCGCGGCGCCGGGTTCGGTTACCCTTCCACCATGGTCAGGATCGCGTGCTGCCAGCTCGACCCGACGATCGGCGATCTGGCCGTCAACGCCGCGGTGATCGAGGCGCAGATCCGTGACGCGGTGGATGCCGGCGCCGATGTCATCGTGCTTCCCGAGCTCGCCACATCGGGCTACATGCTCGCCGACGCTGACGAAGCGCGAGGGGTCGCGCTCACGCCGGCAGACCCTGCCTTTACCAAATGGTCGGCGGCCGTGAACAATTCAATCGTCATCGGTGGCTTTTGCGAACTGGGCGACGACGGAAGGCTTTACAACAGTGCGGTGATGGTAGACGCCGCCGGAGTCCTCGCCTGCTATCGCAAGACACACCTATGGGACCGCGAGAAGCTGATCTTCACCCCGGGCGACGCGCTGCCGCCGATCGTCAAGACGAAGCACGGTGCCATCGCGGTGATGGTCTGCTACGACTTGGAGTTCGGTGAACTCACCCGACGCGTCGCGCTCGAGGAGGCAGAACTGATCGCCGCCCCGGTGAACTGGCCGCTGTTTCCCCGGCCCGAGGGCGAACATCCCGGAGAGGTGATCACCGCGATGTCGACGGCCAGAACCAACAAGGTCGCGATCGCGTGCTGCGACCGGGCCGGCGTGGAGCGCGGCCAGCACTGGACGGAAGGCACCGCGATCATCGACCCCGACGGGTGGGTCGTCGCGTCGGCCGGTCCCGGCACCGCCATGGCGGTCGCCGACGTTGACCTGGCGGCCACGCACGACAAGACGCTGACCGAGTTCGTCGACCTGTTCGCCGACCGCCGCGTCGACCTTTATTAACGCGGCAGCGCACTACCGCGGTCGGCCAACCATCTGACCTGGGCAATCTGGCTGCGGCAAAACGAAAAATTGGGCAAACTTGCCGCGCCCGGTGAAACCCGGTAACGCTCGCCGAATTTGAAACCGTCGCAGAGGTAGATCCCGAGTTCCCTTGCGGCCGTCGAACATTCGCGCCAAAGACGTGACCGGTGGATTTTCGCTGTGCCGCTGTTGATCTGGATCACGCCGGCCCTCCGATGCGACGCGGGCGGCCGAACCGGTGGCAGCGTCGTTTCGATCACTGTCGGTGCGCTTACGGCGAAACTGCCGGTTACCATCGGGTGTCGTGAATCGCGCCCCTGGTCAACAAGCGACGGGTTACTGTCTCGGGTGGCGTTGCAACTGACACTGGGAGGGATTGGATGAGCGGCTACACGACCATCGTGGTCGGCACGGACGGATCGGATTCGTCGCTGCGCGCGGTGGACAGGGCCGGCCAGATCGCCGCCGGGTCGAACGCGAAGGTGATCGTTGCGACGGCCTACTTCCCTCAAAGCGAGGATCAGCGAGCTGCCGACGTGCTCAAGGACGAGGGCTACAAGATGGCCGGCAATGCGCCGATCTACGCAATCCTGCGTGAGGCACGGGACCGGGCGAAGGCCGCGGGAGCAGCCGATGTCGAGGAGAAGCCGATCGTCGGCGCGCCCGTTGACGCCCTCGTCGATCTCGCCGAGGAAGTCAGTGCCGATTTGCTCGTGGTCGGCAATGTCGGGTTGAGCACCATCGCCGGGCGGCTGCTCGGTTCGGTGCCGGCCAACGTCGCACGCCGGTCCAAGACCGACGTGCTGATCGTGCACACCACGCCCTGACGGGCCTTAGGTACTCGACGCCTTGGCGATCTCCGCGATCGCGGCGTCCAGTGTCGCGTTGAACTCCTCATCGCTCTGCTGGACGGTGAGACCCTCGGTCAGCGCCCGCGAGAAGCTGGCGATGACACCGTTGTTGCGCGCGAGCTTCTCGCACGCCTCATCCCTGCTGTAGCCGCCGGACAGCGCCACCACGCGAACAACCTTGGGGTGCTCGACAAGCTGGCGGTAAAGGTTGTCGGTGTCCGGCAGCGTGAGTTTGAGCATGACGACCTGATCGGCGTCCAACTCGTTCACGCTGTTCAGCAGCGCCGCGTTGAGCTGGTCTTCGGCTTGCGCCTTGCGCGGGCTGTGGATATCGATCTCCGGCTCGATGATCGGGACGAGGCCGGCGCCGATGATCTGGCGGCCGATCTCGAACTGCTGCTCGACAACGGCCTCCAGCCCGGTGCCGGGCAGTTTGATGAACGAGCGCATCTTTGTGCCGAAAATTCCGTTGTCGCGGGCCCGGGCCAACAGCTCGTCGAGTCCGCTGATGGGCTTCATCACCTGTGCGCCCTGCTCCTCGGCGGCCAGCCCCTTGTCGACCTTCAGGAACGGCACGACGCGCTTGACGTTCCACAGGTAGTCGGCGGTGGGGCGGTCCTCGATCGTGCGGTCCATCGTGTCCTCGAACAGGATCGCTCCCATGATGCGATCGCCGTAGAAAGCCGGGCTGGTGATGATGCGGGCGCGCATCTGATGCACCAGGTCGAACATTTCGGCGTCGTTGCTGTAGGCGTCCTCCGCGATGCCGTACAGCTGCAGCGCTTTCGGGGTGCTGCCGCCGCTTTGGTCAAGTGCGGCGATGAAACCGGCGCCGCTGCGGGCCTTCGTGAACTGGTCGTCGTTCATGCCTGCCCTTTCTCCTCCATCAGGCAATCTAGCCCTGCCCAGATCGCCACTCGCCCTCCGGATGGCCCAAATTCCGATCGTTGCCGGTTCCGGGGTGCGACACTCAAACTGACCGGGAGGGCAACAATGACGGCAACAATGCACCCGGCGGGTATCGCGCGTCGCAAGAACGGCGTTCCGCCTCCCGACGTGCCACTAGCCGATATCGACCTCGGGATGTTCGAGTTCTGGCAATTGGACGATGACCTGCGCGATGGCGCCTTCGCGACGCTGCGACGCGAGTCGCCGATCACCTTCTTCGACGTTCCGGAGTTCGGCGGTTTTGCTGCCGGCGCAGGCCACTGGGCACTCACCAGGTTCGACGACATCCACCATGCCAATCGTCACCCCGAGATCTTCAGCTCCGTCCCGACAAGCACGTCGCTGAACGAGGTACCCGCCGAGATCGCGGAGTTTGCGGGTTCGATCATCAACCTTGACGACCCGCGTCACCTCCGGCTGCGCAAGATCGTCAATCGGGCCTTCACGCCCAAAGTGGTGGCCCGCATCGAGGACAGTGTGCGCGACAGGGCGCGCAGAATCGTGACGGACATGATCGCCAACCACCGCGACGCACAGGCTGACTTCGTCGCCCAGGTTTCCGGTTTGCTGCCGCTGCAGGTCATCTGCGACATGATGGGCATCCCAGAGGAAGACGAGGCAAAGGTCTTCCACTGGACAACGGTGATGCTCGGTGTCGGCGACGTCGAGGTGTCCGGTGAAATCGATGACGTGATCGCAGTGGTCACCCAACTCGCGGAGTACGCCGTGCGGCTCGCCGAGCAGCGGCGGGTGACACCCGGCGACGACCTCATCACCAACCTGGTGCTCGCCGAGGTCGACGGCGAGCGCCTGACATCGGTTGAGATCGCCTCGTTCTTCATTCTGCTATCGGCTGCAGGCAACGAAACGACGCGCAATGCCATCAGTCACGGCCTAGTGGCGCTCACCCGCTATCCCGAGGAAAGGGACAAGTGGTGGTCCGACTTCGACGGCGTGGCCGGCACCGCCGTCGAGGAGATCGTCCGATGGGCTTCGCCGGTTATCTTCATGCGGCGCAACCTAACTCAAGGCATCGAGATGCGTGGCATCAAGATGAAGGCCGGCGACAAGGTGTCCATGTGGTACAACTCCGGCAACCGCGACGAGGCCAAGTTCGACAATCCGTGGCGCTTCGACGTGACCCGAGATCCCAATCCGCACATCGGGTACGGGGCCGGCGGCGCACACTTCTGCCTCGGGGCGAACCTGGCCCGCCGCGAAATACGGGTGCTGTTCGACGAACTCCACCGCCAGATACCCGACATCGTCGCGGTCGAGGAGCCGGCCATCCTTCACTCTGCGTTCGTCCACGGCATCAAACGGTTACCCGTTGCCTGGACGGTGCCGGCCTGAGCGGATTTCAGAGTTACCCGGGACACCGCGCCGGACGCCCCTTACCAGCCGCGTTCTTTCCATTCGGCGAGATTCGGTCGCTCCGTGCCCAGCGTGGTGTCGTCGCCGTGCCCGGGATAGACGACCGTCGAGTCGCCGTACACGTCGAACACCCGGTTCGTCACGTCGCCCAGCAGCTTCTGGAAGTCACCGGCTTTCCACGTCTTGCCGACGCCGCCGGGAAAAAGGCAGTCGCCGGTGAACAGGTGGGTCGCGTCGTCGGCTCCGTCGAGCGCCAGCGCGACCGATCCCGGTGTGTGGCCCTGCAGGTGGATGACGTCAAACGAGAGCTCGCCGATCTTGATGGTGTCCCCATTGGCCAGGATGCGGTCCGGCTTGACCGGAAGGGGCTCGGCGTCGAGCCGGTGCGCCGCGGTGGGCACGCCGGTGGCCCTGGCGACGTCGGCAAGCGCCAGCCAGTGGTCCTGATGCTGGTGGCTGGTGACGATCAGCGACAGCTTTGGCGCGTACCGCTCGATCAGCTCGAGGAGGATCTCGGCGTCGTTGGCGGCGTCGATGAGTAGCGTCTCACCCGTCTGGGAACACGTCACCAGGTAGGCGTTGTTATCGAACGGGCCCACCGATACCTTGACGATCGACGCGCCGGGAAGGCTGCGCAGAGCCGCGGTGCCTGGCTCCACATGGCCGGTGTAGTTGTCGTCAACGACTGTCATATCGCTCACGGTATCCGGCTTGTCGGTGCGGGCACATAGCATGGTCATGAACTATGTCTGCGGGAGGACTTCTTCATTGAAAGAGGACGGGCGTGGCTGACCGCCTGATCATCAAGGGTGCGCGCGAGCACAACCTGCGCAGTATCGACCTCGACCTGCCACGCGAAGCGCTGATCGTCTTCACCGGGCTGTCCGGGTCGGGCAAGTCGTCGCTGGCGTTCGACACCATCTTCGCCGAGGGACAGCGCCGCTACGTCGAGTCGCTGTCGGCGTACGCCCGGCAGTTCCTGGGCCAGATGGACAAACCCGACGTCGACTTCATCGAGGGCCTGTCACCGGCGGTGTCCATCGACCAGAAGTCCACCAACCGCAATCCGCGGTCCACGGTCGGCACGATCACCGAGGTCTACGACTACCTGCGCCTGCTGTACGCCAGGGCAGGCACCCCGCACTGCCCGGTATGCGGTGAGCGGATCGCCCGCCAGACGCCGCAGCAGATCGTCGACCAGGTGCTGGCCATGGACGAGGGGCTGCGGTTCCAGGTGCTCGCGCCGGTGGTGCGCACCCGCAAGGGCGAGTTCGTCGACCTGTTCGACAAGCTCAACTCGCAGGGCTACAGCCGCGTGCGCGTCGACGGGGTGGTGCAC
>Ga0073928_10011220_pt1 | contig 10483 bp, 6 predicted proteins | sample PaiPotPPA55metaG_FD_76969 | JGI IMG/M metagenome (GOLD analysis project Ga0073928, IMG submission 76969) | Iron sulfur acid spring bacterial and archeal communities from Banff, Canada, to study Microbial Dark Matter (Phase II) - Paint Pots PPA... ...
CCTGCCCGGATCATCGCGTAGACGGCGGTCTCTTCGATCACCTCGGCTTGGGCGAGGCTGCACTGCAACTCGCCCAGCCTCGGCACCAGCAGGGACAACAGGCCGACCGCGTCGTCCCAGCGCTCTTCCAGTACCGCGCAAAGACCTCCGCACAGCGGCGCCACGACTTCCTGGAAGACCTGCCGCGCATGCCGACCGGCCCAGCGATGCAGGGCGGCCAGGCCGGCCGCGTCCTCCGCCAAGGCCAAAGCGAGGGCGCCGTGCAGGGCCGCGAACGGGTTCGGCGGCGCGTACATCCACTCCGCCCGCGCCGCGTTCATCAGCGCCTCAGTGGGCACCGGGCCACGCCAGCGGGAGACCATCCGACATCGCCACAGCAGGGATCCAGAATCGACCAGCGCTCGTGCCCCGGTCACCAGCGGCGGGGCCAGTTGGCACTCGTACCTGCGCCGCACCGCGTTCGAATCGTCAAGGGCCAGTTCGTGGATCGCCGCGTGCCAGCTGAAATGCGCACCGCTGTTGGCGCGCGGCCCGTGCTCGCCGATCCAGTCGTCCAGCCAGCGCAACCCGGCTTCGTGCCGACCGGTTTCGTAGAACACGTGCGTCCGCGCGTGGACCGCGTGCCCGGAGGCTGGCTGCTCGGTCAACGAGCGCACGGACAGTTCCTCGGCCTCATCCCAGCGCCCTTGCTCCTGCCGGACGAACGCGAGTTCACCGGAGTACCACCAGTCGCTGCCGTATGACGCGCCGAGTCCTTCGACGAGCTCCCAGGTCCGGCGGCCGGAGGTGATGCCGCCGAACGCCACCGTCGGGACCGCGGCGCTCACGGCCAGGGCGTCTAGCGGGTAGTCCGCGATGTGACGCAGCAGTGCCCGCGCTCCGGGAGAGTCCTGATCCGCGCCGGCCAGATCGCTCGCCCGGGCGGCTACCGCGGCCACGAAGCTGCGCTCACGCTCGTCAATTCCGCCTGAGCTCGCTCGAGCGGCGGCCAACACGGCCGGGACGTCCACGGCGGCACCCCATTCCGTGCCGAGCAGGGCGAGCGCGGCGTGCCCGAGCGCGAAGCCCGGGTCGAGGGCGACCGCGCGCGCGAACTCCTCTATCGCCCCCTCCCGCAGGAGCAGGACACGGTCCATGCCGACACAGAAGGCCTCGGCCGCTTCGGGCGTCGTGCTCAGACGCAGCCCGTAGCGGTCCCGGGGAAAGCCTGCCGCTCGTCGCCGAGGCGCTTGCGCAATACTCTTCACTCTGCGCTCCAAAAGGGTCGACTCGGCGCGCCCATCGCCAACGGGAAATGCTGGAATGGGCGCCCGGAAGGGACACGGCCGGGCGTGGTGGGTAGTATAAGAAAACGAACAGTCCGGCGGTTCGGAAAGTACGCCGCGGCTCAGGACAGTGTCAAGACTGAGGCGTGGCAGAATTCTGTCTCCGAGTCGCGGAGAATCGCCGAACTCGGTTCAGCCACTCGCCACTGGCGACATCTGCCCAGCTCAGCGCCCACCTCGTGGCAGCTGCACGCAACGCTCTCCGCGCTGGCGAGTTCTGGACATGACGCAATTCGGAATGGATAAGATCCTGCCGAAAAATATATGGTATAGACCACATAATTTCCTCGGCGTTGCCTCGACATTTCAGCGTTTAGTCTCAGCTGGTACTCTGTCTGATCTCGCGGGCGTCGCACCGCCCCGAGGGATGGGAAATCAGACATGGATTACACGACGTTGGGACACTCCGGCCTGAAGGTCTCGCGAATCTGCCTGGGCATGATGAGCTACGGCGTGGACACGAGCAGTACGTGGGAACTCGGCGTGGACGCCGCGGAGCCGATCGTGCGGCGTGCCGTCGAGGCCGGCGTGACATTCTTCGACACCGCCGACATGTACTCGAACGGCGCGAGCGAGGTGGTCACCGGGCAACTGCTGCGCAAGTGCTTCCCGGGTCGCGAGGACTACGTGCTCGCGACGAAGGTCTTCTTTCCGATGGGCCCGGGCCCGAATGACCGGGGCCTCTCACGCAAGCACATCCTCGCCGGCATCGATGCCTCGCTGAGCAGGCTCGAGACCGACTACGTCGACCTTTACCAGATCCACCGCTGGGACAATGACACGCCGATCGAAGAGACCATGGAGGCGCTGCACGACGTGGTCCGGGCCGGGAAGGCGCGCTACATCGGCGCCTCCGCCATGTACGCGTGGCAGTTCGCCAAGGCCCAACACATTGCCGAGGCGAACGGCTGGACCAAGTTCGTGGCGATGCAGAACCACTACAACCTGGTGTATCGGGAAGAGGAGAGGGAGATGATCCCGCTCTGCCTCGACCAAGGGGTGGGCGTCATCCCGTTCAGCCCGCTGGCACGCGGGCTGCTGGCCGGCACGCGTGATCGCGACGGCGAGCGGCACACGGTCCGGTCCGGCAGCGACAGCCTCATCGACCGCAGATATGGCGGCTCGGACTTCGACATCGTCGACGTGGTCCGCGCCATCGCCATCGAACGCGGCCTGGCACCCGCTCAGATCGCCCTGGCTTGGCTACTCGGCAAGCCAGGCGTCACCGCGCCCATCGTGGGCGCGACCAAGTCCCAGCATCTCGAGGACGCCGTCGCGGCCGTCGACGTGAAGCTGAGCGACGAGGAAGTGGCCAGGCTGGAGGCGCCCTACCAACCGCATCCCGTCATCGGACTCATCGCTTAGAACTCCAGCAGCCGGGCACAAAGTCCCGGCCCGGATCCGCTCTGCACGGCGGATCCGGGCCGGGACTTTGTGCCCGGCATGGCGGGTGTGTCAGCCGATGACGTCGGCGCGGTCGATGGCGATGTTGATGCCGGAGCTCGCGCTGTTCTTCGTGCCGGTGTTCACGATCGTCACGGTGTGCGAGCCTTCTGCGAGCAAGGCGCTGGTCCACACGATGCCGGAGGCGTTTCGGGCGGAGGCGTAGTTGTCAATGCTCTGCGCCGTTCCTCCGTCGACCGAGACGGTGAAGATGCCCTGATCCACGTCCTTCACCAGGTGCAGCGCCACCTGGGTTCCGGCGAAGCGGAAGACGGCGGTGGCGCCGGCCACGTGGCTCCAGTTCGCGGTCCCGTCGTACATGTCCGAGACGCCGGTGGTCAGGCCCCAGTTCGAGTCGTACTGAAACTGGTCGTTCCCGGTGCCGGTCACGTTGCCGTCGACGATCGGCTGCGACGCCGTCGACGGGGTGACGTCGGCGCGGTCGACGGCGATGTTGTCGCCGGAGCTCGCGCTGTTCTTCGTGCCGGTATTCACGATCGTCAGCGTGTGGCTGCCGGCGCTGAGCACCGGGCTGGTCCACACGATGCCGGAGCCGTTGCGGGTCGCGGCGTAGTCGTCAATGCTCTGCGCTGTCCCGCCGTCCACCGAGGCGGTCATGATGCCCTGGTCGACGTCGCGCACGGCGTGCAGAGCGACCTGTGTACCGGTGAACTTGAAGGTCGCCGTGGCACCGGCCGTGTGGCTCCAGTTCGCGGTGCCCGCGTACATGTCGGACACGCCCGAGGTCTCACCCCAGTTCGAGTCGTACTGGAACTCGTCGTTGCCGGTACCGATCTGGTTGCCGTCGACGATGACCTGCCCGCTGCCCGAGCTGCCCGGAGTCGTCGGCGTCGCGACGCCGTGCGGCGACAGGACGAGCCAGAACGCGTCGGTGCCGGACTGGAAGGTGGCCGGCAGGCTGATGCTGCCGTTGGAGATCGTCACGTCGGAGTCGGACGCCGTGATCGGGGTGGACAGCGGCGTCTGGTCCGGGATCCGGTAGAGCGTGGCGTGCACGGTGCTCCCGGCCGTCAGCCAGGAGTCCGAGCCCAGCCCCTGGACGTTGATCGTGGTCGTGCCGGTCTGTCCGCTGTCGTTGCCGATCAGGATGTTGGCTTGGCCGGTGGACTGGTCGGCCGCCGCGACCGCGGCGATACTCGCGTTGCCGCTGGACGTGGACACCGTCTGTCCGCTCAGACTGCCGTAGGCGCGGTAGACCCACCACTGGCCGGTCGGGGCGGCGAGGCTGCCGGTCCCGGCGATCGTGTCGTCGAGGGTCCCGGCCATGCAGCAGTCCGACCAGATCGCGTGCGCTGCGGCGGTGATGCCGGAGACGGCGAAGCGGTCCAGCCACCAGGCGGCGGTCCCGGCGTTCTGCTGGTTGCTGAGCAGGTACTCGTTGACCGTCATCGGGATCGGCGAGATGCCGAGCGAGCTCTCGATGGAGGTGGTCTGGTTCGCGTCGTTCACCGGGTCGTCGCCGAAGTGCCAGTTCAGCACGTTCGGCAAGGTGCCGTCCGTCTTGGCCTGCGACAGGAAGGTCTGCATGAACGAGCTGTTGTACTGGGAGAACGAGGCTCCGACGATCACCGCGGACGGATCGAGGCGGCGGATCTCGCGCACGGCCGTATCCCACATCTGGAAGTACTGGGTGCTGTTCACCCCGCGCGGCCAGAAGCCGGTGCCGTCCGGCTCGTTCCAGACGTCGAAGTCGATGTTCTTCAGGCCTGCGGCCTGCACGTCGCCGACGACCGTGTCGATGAACGTGGTCCAGTTCGCGCAGTTGCCGTTGTCGCACGGGTAGACCGTGTTCGACGGCTGCGTCGTGTCGGCGCCGTAGAGGTCGGAGACGAGCAGGTGGTAGCTGGCGTTGTACGGCGCCGCGGTGACCCGCTTGGCCTGGTCGAGCGCGGACGTCATCCGGGTCTGGAACCCGGAACCGGCCGAGTATCCGTCGCCGATCCAGCCGTCCCCGGCCAGCCGGGCGCCGCCGCCGCGGAACAGCGTCGGCGAGACGGGCTGCAGCCAGCTGTCGGAGGGTCCTGAGCCGTCCTGACTCAGACCGTAGAGATAGCCGGAGCCGACGTGCGTGGGTGCGGAACCGGTCTGGGCGAGGTTGACGGTGACGGTGGTGTCCGGGGCGTTTGCCAGCGCCGGGCTCGCGGGCAGCACCGCGAGCCCGGCGCCGGTAGCCATGATGGTGACGGCCGTGACGATCGCGCGCCGACGCCGGGGGCCGGATCGAGGGGGACGGTGCAGGATGCTTCGCGACATTGCGACTCCTGAATTGCCTGGATTACCTGAATTGACTGGATTACCTGGATCAGTGGGTCAATCAGTGAGTGGGGTCTCGGCGCCGTCGCGCACGAACAGCGGGATGGACTCCAGCGGCGCGTCCACGGTGACGTGGGTGCCGCCGGTGTATCGGCGTCCGGAATCGGTGTGCGTCCACTCCGCTCCGGCCGGCAGGTACACGCGGCGCTGCCGGGCGCCGAGCTCGGTGACCGGGGCGACGAGGATGTCGGGACCGAACAGGTACTGGTCCTCGACCTCCCAGGCCGCCTCGTCGTCGGGGAATGCGAGCAGCAGGGGCCGCATCAGCGGGATGCCGGTGCTCTCGCCCTCGCGCAAGTGCGTGTGTATATACGGCCGCAGTCGCTCGCGCAGGCGCAGCATCGCAGTGATCGCGTCGTATGCCTCGGGTCCGTACGACCACACTTCGTTCGGTCCGCCGCTGTCCCCCACCGGGCCGTGGCTGCCGCGCGGCTCGCGGTGTCCGTGCAGGCGCATGATCGGGCAGAACGCCCCGAACTGGAACCAGCGCACGATCAGCTCACGGTAGGTCGCGTCCTCGGGGTCGCCGCCGTGGAAGCCGCCGATATCCGCGTTCCACCACGGGATTCCGCTCAGCGCCACGTTGAGTCCGGCGCGGACCGACTCGGCCAACGCAGGGAACGTCGCGGGGATGTCCCCGCTCCACAGCGCCACCCCGTAGCGCTGCGAGCCTGCCCAGGCCGAGCGGATGAGGGAACACACCTCGGCCTGGCCGGCGCGCTGCTGGTGCTCGAACACACCACGGGCGTGCTCGCGCGGATAGAGGTTGGCCACCTCACAGCCGGGCCCGGCGGCGAAGTTCAGGTGCTGAGGACCGGGACGAACCTCGGGTTCGCACGCGTCGAGCCAGAAGGTGCGGATGCCGAGCTTGTAGTAGCTAGCCTCGACCTTCTCCCACAGGAAGTCGCGGGCGCGCGGGTCGGTGGCGTCGTAGAACGCCACTCCGATCTCGGCTGACGTGTCACCGTCGGGCCAGTTACCGATCGCGGCGGTACCGCTGTCGTTCTCGGCGAGCATCCCCGCGTCGCGCATCGGGATGTAGTTCTCTGACAACGGGCTGACCGAGGGCCACACCGACACGGCGGGCTCGACGCCGAGCGCGCGTAGTTCGTCGGCCATGGCCCGCGGGTCCGGCCAGGCCTCTGAGTCGAAGTCCCAGTCGCCCAGGTGCCGCCAGTGCAGGTAGTCGATGACGAGCACGGACAGCGGGAGTCCGCGCCGAGCGTACTCGCGGGCGACCTCGAGGTACTCGGCCTGGTCGCGGTAGCGCAGCTTGCTCTGCCAGAACCCTGAGGCCCACGCGGGCATCGCGCTCGGGAAGCCGGTGGCCGCGGCGTACGCGGTCATGATCGCGGCGGGGTGAGCGCCGACGGTAAGCCAGTAGTCGATCTGCCTGGCCTTGTCCGCGACCCAGCGGGTGCCGTTGGCGGCGAACTCGACCCGGCCGACCGCGGGGTTGTTCCACAGCATTCCGTAGCCGCGGCTGGAGAGGACGAAGGGTATGGAGACCTCGCTGTTGCGCTGGGCGAGCTCGATCACCATGCCCTTCTGGTCGAGCCGGCCGTGCCCGTGTTGCCCGAGCCCGTATATCCGCTCGTCCGGGTAGGCGGCGAAGCGCTGCTCGATGCGGTGCAGCCCGCTCTCCGAGGCGTCGAAGTGCCGCGAGCCCGGCCACCAGAAGTGCGCCGGCGCCTCGCTGACCACCACCTCGCCGGTGGTCTCGTCGAAGAAGGTCACCAGGCCGGTCGCCGCCGCGACCTCGACGCGCACCCGTCCGTTGACGAGGGTCGCGCTCGCACCGTCGGAATCGATCTCGATCCGGTCGGCGCCGGGTTCGGCCGTGGGCGGGTGCGCGTCGAGCGCGCCGGGCAGGTCGGTGACGAGGCGGTGCAGGCCCGCGCGCACCCTGACGCTGTCCGCGCCCCATGGCTGGACGGTCAAGATGTGCTGGCCGCTGCGCCAGGTCAGGGTGCGGTCGGCGACATTGAACGGGGTGGGCACGCAACTCTCCCGAAGTTGTATGTCAAGCTAGGAATAAAGAATTTGGGTCAGTCCTTGGTCGCGGCGCTGCCGATTCCGGCGGCGACGTACCGCTGAGCGAGGATCAGCAGCAGGGCGGCCGGGATGGACGCGATCACGCCGGTGGCCATCACGCTGTTCCAGTCGGTCAGGTTCGCGCCGATGTACCGGTAGATCCCGACGGTGATCGGGGCGTGGTCGTCCTGCGTGGTCAAGGTGACCGCGAACAGGAAGTCGGCCCAGGCGAACAGGAACGAGAACAGTCCCGCGGTGATCATCGCGTTGCGGGCCACCGGCAGGATCACCGAGATGAAGGTGCGCAACCGGCCGGCGCCGTCGATCGCGGCCGCCTCGCTCAGCTCGTCGGGCACGCCGCGCAGGAACGAGTGCAGGATCAGCGTGGCGAACGGCACGGCGAGCGTCGAGTCGGCCAGGATCAGCGCGATCGGCGAGTTGAGCAGCCCGAAGTCGTTGGCGGCGATGTAGAACGAGTTCGCCATCACGATGCCCGGGATCATCTGCGCCACCAGGAGCGCGAACATCAGCAGGCGACGCCCGGGCACCCGCAGCTTCGCCATCCCGTACGCGGCCGGCGCGGAGATCAGCAGGGTCACCACCACGGTGCCCAGCGAGACGATCAGGCTTACGAGAAGATGGCCGCCCTGGCTGCTGAGCACGTCGCGGTAGCCGGAGAGCGTGCCGTGCAGCGGGAACCATGTCGGGGTCGTGCTGACCAGCTCGTTCGGGCTGAGGAAGGACGCGTCGAGCATCCAGTACAGCGGGAAGAGCATGATCGCGACGATCACGATGCCGACAGTGGTGCCAAGAGCCCGGCGTGCCCGCTTCGACGGCCTGCCGCGGCGAGCAGCGGGAGTTGCAGCTGCTTGGCGGATGACGGTACTCAACGTCGTCCCTCCCCGTCCCGGTCGCGCACGGCGCGCAGATAGATCCCGGCGAACACGACCGCGACCAGGATCAAGATGTTGCCGACGGCCGCGCCCTGACCGAACATCAGCTGGTTGAAGGACAGGTCGTAGGCGTAGGTGGTCAGGGTCTGCGACGAGTTCGCCGGGCCGCCCTGGGTGACGATCATGATCACGTCGAAGACCTTGACCGTGTAGATCAGCCCGAGTGTGAGCACCACCAGGATCACCGGACGCAGCATCGGCAGCGTGATCCGGGTGAAGCGCTGCCAGGCGTTCGCCCCGTCCAGCGCCGCCGCCTCGAACACCTGCTCCGGCAGGGCCTGCAGGCCGCCGTAGAGGATCACCATGTTGAACGGGATGCCGACCCAGATGTTCACGATGATCACCGCGACCAGCGACATGTTCGTGCTCGCCAGCCACGGGACCGGCTGGCCGATCAGGTGCAGGTGCAGCAGCGTGTAGTTGATCACGCCGGAGTCGTTGTACATCATCCAGCGCCACACGGTCCCGGAGACCACCAGCGGCAGCAGCCACGGCACCAGCAGCAGCGAACGCAGCACACCGTTGAGCGGGAACACGCGGCGGAAGAACACCGCGAGCCCCATGCCGATCCCGAACTGGAAGGCGAGCGACCCGATCGTGAACAGCACGGTGTCGACGACGATGGACATGAACTGCGGGTCGCGGAAGACCGCGGTGTAGTTGGCGAATCCGATGAACGGCGCCGACCCGGTGTAGAACGAGGCGACGCTGTAGTTCTGGAAGCCCATCTTCACGTTCGAGACGAGCGGGTAGACGTAGAAGCAGAGGATGTACACCCACACCGGGACCACGAACCCGGCCGCGCGCCACGCCGTGCGGCGCCCGCGCCGCCTCGGGGCGGCCCCCGCTGCGATCGCGGCGGGGGCCTTCTCGCTGAGCATCGACGCCATCGTCAGGACCCGGATCCCGCCTGGCCCTGTGCCTGGGACAGTGCGGCCTGCGGCGAGGTGCCGCCGGCCAGGGCCTGCTGGATCGCGTCCCACAGAGCGGTGCTCACCTTCGGGTACTGCGTGCCGAGCTCAGCCGTACGCGCCTTCGCCGTCCCCACCTCGGCGATGAACGGTGCCAGCTGCGGGTCGGTCGTGGCCAGCTGCTGAGCTGAGGCCTCGTCACTCGGGATGTACCCGGCGTCCTTCGACCACTCGGCGCTCATCGACGGCGTCAGCAGGCACTTGACCACCGCCACGGCCTTCTGCTCGCGGTCGGAGCTGCTGTGCCCGACCGACCAGACCTCGCCGCCGAGCGGGGAGACCGAGGGCTGCCCGGCCGCGGGCACCGGGATCGAGACGACCCCGAAGTTCAGGCCCTTCGCGGCGTCGAGCAGCGGCAATTGCCAGGGGCCGTTGACCATCATGGCCGCGTTGCCCGCCTGGAACTGGGCCTCGACGTCCGACTGGGTCCAGTCGACCACGGACTTGGACGCGTAGCCGCCGCTCACCAGCGACTGCCACAGCGTCAGGGCCTGTACCGCCTGCGGCGAGTCGAGCGTCTTGAGGTCCGCGCCCGCCGACCAGAAGAAGGGCTCGAACTGGAAGCTGCCCTCCTCCGTCGCGGCCGCGGAGAACGCGATCCCCTTGGTCGAGCCGGACGTCAGCGTCTTGGCGTCGGCGCTCAGCTGCGCCCAGGTCGTCGGCGCACTCAGCCCGGCCTTCGTGAACAGGTCCTTGTTGTAGTACAGCGCCAGGTCGTTGACACCCGGCGCGATTCCGTAGGTCTGACCCTGGTACTGGCCGGCGGAGATGATCGACGGGTACAGACCGGTCGTGGACAGGCCGTTCGCCGACAGCGAGACGAGCCCGCCGGTCGAGGCCAGCTGCTGCAGGTCCGGGTTGTCCACCAGCATCAGGTCGGGCAGCGTGCGGGCGGCGGCGTCCTGCAGGAGCTTCGGCACGAGCTGGGCCCGAGGCGCCTCCTGGTGCACCACCTTGACCCCGACCTGGTTGCCGCACTGCGTGAGCACGCCCTGGATCTGCGAGTTCTGCGGCGCGGACCCGTAGTAGTCCATCTCGGTCAGCGTTATCGACCCGGAACCGCCGCTTCCGCTCGACGAGGATGAACAGCCTGCCAACGCGAGCAGGGCGACCGAAGCGGCGGAGACGGCCGCCAAGGTTCTGCGGCGGGACGACTTTGTCATTGCCTTGACCTCTCGAATCGTTTCGATGATTGTGGTGCGTCGGTGCCGCCCCGGATGGGCCGGGGTCGGCAGTCTTCGGGGGCCGGCGGCCTGGGCCGACGGCTAGGAGCGCGCCGGCCGGCCGGCCAGCGCGGTCGGCGCGGGCCCTGTCGTGTCGCGGATCTTCAATGTGGGCGCCAGGATCGTCACCGAGGCGCCGGACTCGCCGTTGACCTGCGCGGCGAGTAGCCGCACGGCGGTACGTGCCAGTTCCTCCGCCG
>Ga0073928_10011221_pt1 | contig 10481 bp, 8 predicted proteins | sample PaiPotPPA55metaG_FD_76969 | JGI IMG/M metagenome (GOLD analysis project Ga0073928, IMG submission 76969) | Iron sulfur acid spring bacterial and archeal communities from Banff, Canada, to study Microbial Dark Matter (Phase II) - Paint Pots PPA... ...
AATAAATACGTAATTCGGAGGGGCAAGAATCCTCCTGCTTGTTCTCCGATCTCCCATCGGTATCCGCTGCTCGCGAGTTCTTTTGTCATCTCGTGAAGTTCACCGAGCGAGTACGCACGCAAGCAGGAAATCAAGCCGTCGAAGAAAAGAACGAAAGGAATCACCGGGATTAGGTACGTCCAAAGGAGCCGCGACCAACGAAAGGGTCGCCGAAAAGGGACGAAGAGCCAAGCACCGACAGGAACGAACAATACCGCAAGCAACGATAGCGAATGTCGTGCAGACACCTCAAAGATCCCAATTGCTTGTCGCTTTTTAGCACTGTCCTGCAGAAGGAGTCGCGCCTCTTCTGGGTTAAGATGGTGGAAAGAAGAAAAGAGCGTCCTGAACCCTTTGAGGTGCCCCGGTATCTCAGTTGCATCCACCGAGTCGCGAAGGAAATGAATGCGATTCGCAGTGGTGAACTCCAATTCATGAAGTTTTGTCGTGCTTGGGAATTTGTCAGTCAGGAAAACTTCGGGTGACTTCGCTCCCTGCATTTGGAAATCCCGTACCAGCGATGGCCATGGTCCACCGGCCCCCGAGCACAAATCCAGCACGCGTTCAGAGCCGCACTCCTCCAGTCGTTTTCTAAGCAGTTTCGCGATCGGCTGATAGGTCTTCGTGACCTCCAGGATCATCTGCAGTCCGTCTACGAATTGATCCCGAAGGAATTGCGGGAACCATGGCTGTTCGTGAATCTCAAAGAGTCGTAATCGCATAGAAACCTTTCGCCTGACTTGCCTGAACACTCTATCCTGCAAATTGGTTCACGCTCGGAGCTTCGCGACAAACGCGAGCACAAGTAAAAATGGTGGTGATTGACGCTCAGAAGCTGCCGCTCGATTGCATTCTTAATCACAATTCCCGGCTATAGATCTTTCAGCGTGCGCTCCATACAACTGACTATTTTTCGGCGGATTTTATTCCGCCTTACTCATCGGACTCACGTATTGGGCTACTTCACGCGTTAACATATTCGTAGATGTATTTCAGCCGGCCCAGCGCGAGGGAACTCACGGTTGACCTACGATGACGATGAGTGCTGCGTCTAATTGCGCGTTGCAGCAATTCACGGAGTCGTAGTCGGGCCTTGTGCACTTGCGACTTTGAGTTTCCCACCGAGCATCCAAACATCTCGGCAATCTCGTCGTGGTTGTATCCTTGGATGTCGTGCAGAATAAACATTGTTTTGTATCCGATTGGCAGCTCGTTAATAGCCGCTTGAAGCGCTATGCGATCGATGACGCCATTTAGCTGCAGGTCGGGCTGGCCAAATTCCTTTGGGAGCGTGTTGGACTCCTCCGCGGAATTGGTGATTGTGTCCAAGGAAGCGTCTGCTATCGGCTTTTTGCGAAAGCGCATCAGGACGATGTTGACGGCCATCCGATGGAGCCAGGTGGAAAAGGCCGATTCACCGCGGAACGTGTCGATCTTCCGCAACAATTGCAGAAACACATCCTGAGTCAAGTCCTCCGCCTCCGCTCGGTCGCCCGTCATACGAAGGCATAGGTTGTAGACCTTTCGGCTGTGCAATTGATAGATTCGTTCAAACGCGCCGGCATCCCCCTGTTGAGCCAGTCGCACGACATCTGCATCATTCAACTCTGTTAACTCGGATTGTCTCTGTGCACTCATCGTATCGTCTCTCGATTCTTGCCGACTGATCTGCCGTGCAAACGGGCAACGTGATTTGTGCGGCTACAAACCCGAATGGTAAAAACCCTCCGAATATTCATTTGTTTCTTCTCACCATAACTGACTGGCCTTTTGCTCGTTTTATTCCAGACATCAAGGTCTCGGAGATTCGGACGGGTTTCGGCTGCGTATTACGCCGGTCGCGGACAGTCCGTTTCGGCGCTGGGAGCTAAGTGCTGAAGCCTGCGATGAGGTAGCTCTGCGGGAATATTTTCGGGGGTCGCGAGCCTGTATAGGTGACTGCAGAGCCGAAAAGATCGAAAAGCGCACGAGCAGTCAAAGGATTGACCGATGAGAATCAATTTGCAAAACCGTTCGACTGGATTTTTCAGTGGCGAGAGAGCTTGCAGGGTGGAGTGTACGCGGTGCCCGGATTCCTGATCAGGGCTGCGGATGGGAGTCAGGCAAGATTCGTGGGGAACCGGCCTGGCACGCAGATTCGCCGGCAAGCGAATCGCCACCTTTGATTTCAGGCAGACTACGGAATTTTTTATGCTGGCCGATTTTTGAAGGAGACCCAACCGGGGCGAAACCTGAATTACTGGGCGCTCTGGGCTGATAATGAACTGGGTTGGTTCGGTGGATACAAGGGCGCATCTCTACTCATCGCACCTTCACCTTGGGTTCGACCGACAGGCCTGGCTTCAACAATCCTTCGACGTTGAACTCTTGACCGGGTGGGCGATCGAAATCGATTCGCACCGGCACGCGCTGCACGACTTTCACATAATAACCGCTGGAATTTTCAGGCAATAGGCTGAATACAGACCCGGTTCCGGGACCCAAATTGGCGACGCGGCCCTTCCACTTGCGGCCATAAGCATCCACATTGACCTCGACGGGTTGGCCGGGGCGCAAGCGGGCCAGTTGAGTCTCCTTAAAATTGGCGGTCACCCAGACATCATCGAGCGGCAGAACGTCCACTAGCTCCTGTCCGATATTTACGTTCTGTCCCACCTCGACTCTTCTCTTGCCGACGATTCCTGTCACAGGAGAACAGATTATAGTGTGGCTAAGGTTGAGCTCTGCTTGGGCCAGTTGGAGCTCTTGCCGCGTCACCTCGGCGTTGGCTAAATGCACGTTATCGTTGTGGCGGGAACTCGTAGCTGTGAACAACGCCTCGGAAAGATTCACTTGGGCAAGTTCTTCCGCGATCTTGTAATCCTGATCGTCTATGGTCATCATCGCTTGGCCCGCATGAATCAGCTGACCCTCATCGACGTACACGGCCTTGATCTGCCCATTGACTCGGGGGCTCAGCGGCATTACATGGCCATCGACTTGCGCATCGTTAGTGGCTTCGTACTGGAAATCCCAAGCGAAATAGCCGCCTGCAATGACAAGTACAGTCGCAGCCGAGATCACCAGGATTCTCTTGCGGAGGATTTTTGACTGTTTACCGGGTTTCGAATCCGACTGCAGAGGGCTGGCGTTTTGATCCGCGACAGCAACCTGCTCTTCATTCGAGATGGTCTGAGTCCCATTGTTGTGCGGCATCGTTTTTCCTCGCGGGTACTGAATAGCCAGTTATCTCGTCCGACTAAACTTCTCGGCGGATCTTGCAGGCTAGTCGCTTGAGGACATGCTTCGTGAACACACCGGAAGAGCGGAAGCTGGCTCCTTCTTTCATTAGCTCTAGAAGTATATTTTCTCCGTCCTCGCTAATCGCAGTAAGGCCCTTCACGTCGATAATGAGCGCACGAGCATTCAGGCCGGCCGTCGCCTGCCGCCAGACACTGGCGAGCTCAGCGGTCCAAGGGCCAATGAGTTTCCCTTCTACCAGCAACCGGCGCTGACTCGGGGTGTCGAGAATGGAAATCTTCAACATTGTCTTTGTCCAGCGCTCGCGTTAGTGCAAGCTCCGCGCCAAACGTCCAGACTCGTAAGGCGTTGAATTTTCAGGAAAAGGCGACCGGCAGTTGAAAACGTCGGAGTTGAAGAAGTTGAAAGGGTTGAAAATGCCGAAGTTTTTATAGGGCAGCGCTGCGGACAAGTAGGAACGCCGCATGTTGGGTTCACCGGCCCACGCAGGTTGGGTTGTAACGGCCTAGGTGTGTGCTCTACCGAAGTCAAGTGCAAGGTGGGCTAATCTCGGGTTCGCAAGCCGCCCACGTACAGATCGACCGTCTCCATCGTGAAGCCGGCGCTCCACCAAGCTCGCAGGCCCCCGCTTAAAACGCAGAAACTCAAATCGTCGCGCAACAGATGGAGACGGGAGTAGCTTCTTGGGATGTTATCAGTTGCACACAGTACGACCCAGTTGCGTGGAGGCAACCAGCCGATCAGGGCTGGCACATCCACCTTCGTCGTGAGCAGCGCTCCCGGAATGGTATACGGATAGTGCTCCACCTCATCTTGCCCCCGCAGATCAAGAATAATTGGATTACTCGCGAAGGGCTCCAGAGCGACCAAGAGATCTGCCGCGCTGATTTCCACCATTCCTCTTAGCGCTTGGTTTCTTTGAAATAGTTTCCACATCGCTACTCTGCCCTTCACACGCATGAATCTGGTTCGCCGTAGTGATCGACCGCCGTTTGCGCGGGCGAGGAATAACTCCTTGCTGGGGTGAATTAGCCCCAGGCGCTCGAAAACTCACGAGCGTATTGTCAGTCTCGGCTCGTCGAAGGTTTCGATTTGATCAAGAAGTTTCTGCCGCTCGCCCAGTTTGTCGCCGCACTTTACAGCCTCGATGAGTCGGGCATTATGAAGTGCGTGTTCAAAGTCAGGTGCGTTGTAAGCCCCCGCATGCAAATCACGGAGAAGATAAGCGTAGACCTCTCCTACGTTTATCGCCGCACCCATAAACCCTCCGGAGACGGCAGCTTCCTCAGGCCGCACAAATGCGACGTTTGACGTCAGCTTGAGATCTCCACACTGGAAGCCGTACGGGTGACCACCGCTCAAGTTGAGCCATCCGTCTGCCCCTCTGATTTCGAAGCTGAAGCGAGCATCCTCGTGCGCCACGCCACCGTGAATGTCGGCCGTAAATACGGCGCCAGAACTGGTCTTTCCCAGGACGCCTATTTGATCGGCAGTCTGACGCACGCTCTCCCCTCCAGTGTCCGTCAGTTTTACCCTGGGCCATCGAATCTCGGTGAGGGCGTCGACTTCGAGGATCGGTCCGAGGATTGCCTCCATCACATCGAGGGTATGCGCCGCGCTGATGGTTAACAGGTTGGCTCCAGAAGATTCCTTATTGAAATAGTCATAGGCTGAAGGCATCTCCGGCCCGAAGCCGCTGGTGCTCGAAACGATTCTCGCGCTTAATGGCGGTCCAATCTTTCCGGAAGAAACCAGCTGGGCCGCACGGCGCACGGCTGGATTCAAACGACCCTGCAATCCGATAGCGGTATGAAGCGAACCTACCGCGCTCGCCATTTGTTCAGCCTCCGCGACGGTGCGCCCGAGCGGCGCCTCGCAGTAGACCGCTTTACCGGCTTCCAATGCCGCCAGTACGAATTCGCGGTGCGCCGGCACCTTGACAGCAATTGTTATGACATCAATCCGCTCATCGCGGATCATCTCGAAGGGATCGGAAAACCAGCGATCAGCACCAAAGGCCTTAGCCGCTTCCCGTGCACTCTGCTCGTTGCGTGTTGCTACGGCCGAGAGCTTCAGGCCGTGAAGACTGTTTATCGCTGTAACATGCGACACCTTCGCCCAACTTGACTTGGCGTTTGCACCGACGATTCCGACACGAATTTCTCTTTGATTCACGACTTAACCTCCTTACTTCTGCCTGTTGCCCATCCTTCAGCGACGAGACTTTCGGCGCCCGAAACTATCCGGTCCCGTCACGACCAAAAATGCCAGTAGCACCAATACGATGAACAAGAGGAATGCAACCATCGTCGCCCTCCGCGAAACTCTCAACAGCAGATGACAAGGGCAATACAAATGCCAAACCCGGTGAATTGAAAGTTGGTGAATCTTCAGGAGAACGCTGCCACGAGTCGAAAATGTCGGAGTTGAAGAAGTTGAAAGGGTTGAAACCGTCGGCGCTATCGACTACGAACAAACAAGAGGGCTGCGGGTCAAGAATACTGCTTTGCGAATATGCCGAACTTTTTCATTCGAGAGAGGAGAGTTGTGCGGTTCATTCCTAGGCGAGCGGCAGCACCATCGGAGCCACCCACCCGACCCTTGCACGCCGTGAGTGCTTGTATGATCTCATTGTGCTGCTTTCTTGCGTAGTCGTCAGCAACGCTTGTTTTGCCGCTTCGCGAGTCTGTTCTTTCTTCAGCAACTTCCTTGAGTTCACGCAAGCGATCTGGAGAGTCTACCTTACTTGTTTTTCGGAGTTCGGCCAGAGGAGCCTCGAGCGAGCGGCCTCTCGTCAAGAGGACGGCTCGCTCAATGAAATTCTCGAGTTCACGAATATTGCCGGGCCAGTCCCAAGTTGTCAGCCCCTTCATCACAGACACAGGAACTGTATCGATTCGCTTTTGCATTTCCTTGGCACAATTTTGGACAAAATAACTTACCAGCAGAGGAATATCGTCTCTACGGTCTCTGAGCGGAGCAATTCGGATTGGAAAAACATTCAGCCTGTAATAGAGGTCACTGCGAAATTCCTTATTCGCGACCATTTTTTCGAGATCCTGATTTGTAGCCGCTACCAAACGCACATTGACCTTCCTCGTATGCGTGCTGCCGAGACGTTCAAATTCCCTCTCCTGTAGAGCCCGCAGCAGTTTCGGCTGAATCTCAATCGGGATGTCGCCCACTTCATCCAGAAACAGAGTGCCCCGGTCCGCCAATTCCAGCCTACCAACCTTCGATGTTATCGCCCCGGTGAACGCGCCCTTTTCATGGCCGAACAGTTCACTTTCCACCAGCCCAGTCGGGATAGCAGCGCAGTTCAGCTTCACGAGCGTGCGCTCTTTGCGGCGGCTTCGGTCGTGAATCGCGCGAGCGATCAACTCCTTTCCGGTTCCGGTTTCACCAAGCAGCAGCACCGTAGAATCGCTGGGAGCTACCGTTTCAACCAGCTCCAAAACATGCTTTAGCGCCGCGCTGTTGCCAATGATCTGCTCGAAACCCATCTCGCTGCGAAATTCTTCTTCGAGATAGAACTTTTCCTGGGCGAGTTTGTCTTTCAGTTCGGAAATTTCCCGATACGCTAAGGCATTCTCAATTGCTATGGCTATCTGTCCTGATGCCCGGCTGAGGAAATCAACATCCTCAGTCATAAACGGAACCTCTGTCGCGCGTAAAATCGACAGAATTCCAACGACCCGGTCGCGATTTACAAGTGGAATGAAACAAACCGCTTTTATGCCTTCCGCCGCCGCGTATCCCTCGGGCGAGAGTTCGTGTTGTTCCCCCGTGCCAATGACTACGGGTTTCAAGGTGTCCATCGCTTTTTTGGCGGCGGCGCTTGGCGTAACAACCAACTCTTCTTTGATGACCCCTTTGCCTTGCGGGAAATCCATGGCAAACACTCTCAATTTTCCCGACGTTGCATCGGGCAACGAAACGCCCACCGCATCCGCGTGTACGACTTCGCGTATGTTCGCTGCAACCGCGCGCAAAACTTCCCGCAGGTCCAGGCTCGACGTGATTTTGGTCGTCAGATTGAGGAGCAACCCAAACCGCTCGTTTTGACGGTGAAGTTCCGCTTCTGTACCCATATCCAAAGCGCCTCAAATCATTGCCAAGAATCCACGAAGCAGATGATGATTCATTTCGCCCTGGGTTCGCAAGCCTTGCCCGTCGCGTGCTGCCTAGCTGCTGAGGAGCAAGTGGAATTATCTAGGTTGTTTGGGTGAGTTGCGCTCCTCAGTCCCGCCAGCCGCCACCTAGCGCCTGGTAGACCTGGACGAGCGCTAGTCGTTCATTGAGCTGCGCCTGGACGAGGTTCAGTTCCGCCGAGTAGTAGTTGGTTTCGCTCGTCAACACCTGGAGATAACTCGCACCGCCCTGCTTGTACAGCACAACAGAGAGCTGGTCCGACCGCCGCGTTGCTTGAGTGAGTAGCTCCTGCTGGCCCCGGAAATCACGATCTTTTTGATAAGCAACCAGCGCATTCGAAACCTGCTCGAGCGCGTCCTGAACGGTTTGCTGATACGAGAGCACTGACTCCTGCCACTGCGCTCGCGCAAGCTTGAGTCCCGAACGGAGCCTTCCGCCTTCGAAGAGCGGCTGACTGACGTTGAGGGCCGCAAACCAGGTCTGGGATGGCTGGCTGAGGAACTGATTCAAGGCGTTGCTCTCCAGGCCTCCCGTCCCAGTAAGGGAAAAGCTGGGGAAGAAAGCGGCTTTGGCGACGCCGATTTGTGCGTTGGCTGCGACCACGTTTTCTTCTGCCTGCCGGACGTCAGGCCGGCGCTCAAGCAATTCGGAGGGCAGACCAGCAGGGACAGTGTCCGGCGCGGGTTGCTCCGTGATCGAACGGCCGCGCGGAATGGACTGCGGATTTTCTCCCAGCAAGATGCTGAGCACGTTTTCCTGCTGCTGGATTTGCCGCTCGAGATCGGGAATAGATTCCGAAGCGGTGTAGACAAGTTGTTCTGACTGGCTCACGTCGAGGTCGGAAGCTCCGCCATGGCTGAAAAGCACTTGAGTCAAATGAAGCGATTGCTCCCTGGATGCCAGCGTGCGTTTCGAGATATCGAGTTCGCTATCAAGCGCGCGAAGCTGGAAATAGGCGCTGGCCACGTTAGCCACGAGCGACGAAATCGTCGCACGCTGGCCCCACTCAGTGCCGAGTAACTGCGCACGAGCCGCCTCGGTTTGCCGCCGGTACTTTCCCCAAAAGTCCAGATTCCAGAGCACAGACAGGCTCAGTTGGCCCGCATTTACGTCGTACGCGGGAAACAGGCTTGACACCTTCGCGTTTTGCTGGCTGTAAACGCTTGAGCCGACAATCGCAGACGGGAGCTGATTGGCGCGGACGATTCCGAGCTCCGCCTGGGCTTCAAGCACCCGCGTCGCGGCAATGCGTACGTCATAGTTTTGCTGGAGAGCGGCGTGAATCAGCTGCACAAGAACAGGGTCCTGATAGACCAGCCACCACTTCTCGTTGCCGAGCGAGGATACTGGAAGATTCGGAGCCGGCATCGCGGCTCGATAGTCCGTCGGCACAGTCGCTGCTGGCCGCTTGTAATTCGGTCCGACTGCACAGCCGGCCAGAAGGACGATGATTGGAAAGAACGTGAGCTTCTTCATGATTAATCCCCTTCGCCCGGAGTTTCCGCGGGGACGAGTGCTGGTGACTTCTGCAGCGCGGCACCCGAGAACCGCTCGACCACATAGAAGATGGCTGGAACAAAGAATCTGCCGATGAACGTTTCCGCCAGCATGCCGCCAATCACCGCCGTCCCCATGATCTGGCGTGCTATCGCACCTGCTCCGGATGCTGTCCAGAGTGGCACGCAACCGAGAATAAAGGCGAGCGCGGTCATCATGAGCGGCCGGAAGCGAAGCTTCGCCGCGGAGAGTGCTGCATCGACGATGGACATACCTCGTTCATAGTCCTCCTTGGCAAATGCGACGATCAGAATCGAATTCTTGGCAGCCAAACCGATTAGCATCACCAAGCCGATTTGCGCATAAACGTCGTTCTCCATCTGAACCATATAAGGCGGCATGTAGAAGCCCGTCACGACGCGCCGCAACCAAAGCGCGGCCAAGGCACCGAATACCGCCACCGGCGTGCTGAGCAGCACACTGAATGGCAGCGTCCAGCTTTCATACAGTGCAGCCAGGACGAGGAAAACGAACAGAAGTGAAAACGCGAAGATCCCCGAAGCCGGGACCCCTTCTTCCGCCTTCACTTCTTGATAAGACATCCCCAACCAGTCGTAACCCATTTCGGAAGGCATGGTTTGCTTGAAGGCCTCCAACAGGGCCGCTCTTGCCTGATCGGCGCTGTAACCGGGTGCGGCAGCGGCATTGATTTGTGCGGATCGGTATTCGTTATAGCGCATCGTGAACTCCGGGCCGGAACGGGTCTCGAACTTCGCCAGCGCGGAAAGCGGCACTGTCTGCCCCTGTCCGTTGCGGACGTAGAATTGTCCGAGATCGTTGGTCGTCGCTCGGTAAGGCGCTTCGGCTTCCACATACACCTGCCAGGTGCGTCCGAAATCGTTGTAGTAGTTGACGAACAACCCGCCCATGTAGGCTTGAATAGTGTTGTAAACATCCGTCAAAGCCACGCCTTGCTTCAACACTTTGCTACGGTCTACATTGATGAACTCTTGGGGCACGCTCGGAATAAACGTGGTGCTGACCGTGGCAAGCTCAGGACGCTTGCGAGCGGCTGCCAGGAATTTGTTCAGGTTGTCTGTTAGAAACTGGACATCCTTGCCGGCACGGTCCTGCAGAACAAACGTAACTCCGCCGGCGGTGCCGACGCCGGGGATCGCGGGAGGTGAGAAACTGAAGGCGGTCCCTTCTGGCATCTGCTTGAGTTCCTGGTTCAAACGTGCCTTGATGGCTTGATACGCTTCATCTCGCGTCTTGCGGTCATCCCACGGTTTAAGGCTCACCCAAAAGAAGGCGTTATAGCTGGTCCGGACATAACTGAGCAAACTGAAACCGACCACGCTGGTGGTGTACTGGACGCCCGGCGTATTTGCGAGAACCTTCTCTACTTGTCTCGCGGCTGCGCTGGTGCGTTCCAATGACGCCGCATTGGGAAGCTGCATGTTGATATAGAGGTAGCCCTGGTCTTCATCCGGCAAGAAGCTGGTCGGCAAATGTTTTCCCAAGAGCCACGCAGCACCTCCGGCCACCGCAAG
>Ga0073928_10011222_pt1 | contig 10480 bp, 8 predicted proteins | sample PaiPotPPA55metaG_FD_76969 | JGI IMG/M metagenome (GOLD analysis project Ga0073928, IMG submission 76969) | Iron sulfur acid spring bacterial and archeal communities from Banff, Canada, to study Microbial Dark Matter (Phase II) - Paint Pots PPA... ...
TCTGGAAAGTCTCCAACTGAGCTACCTGGCATCGATGCCGTGCTGCAGGAGGCCGATGAAAAAACCTTGCCGACAGGTGTCCGGCGAATTGTTTTGGTCGGGAACAAGATTTCGCCTGGCAATCCAAGCACGAAGCCGGACGGAACTATCGTTCGAACTCTATGGGGCGAACTCGCGTGGCAACTGGGCGGAAAGAAAGCCTTTGAGCGGATAAAGGCTGACGACGAACGCGCGACGAGTCCCGGCGATGCGCTTCGCGAGCTGCTAAATGAGCATGCGCCGTGTTTGATATTGATTGACGAATGGGTTGCCTACGCGCGCCAACTGCACGATGAAGGCGACCTCCCAGGCGGAAGTTTCGAGACGCACTTCTCGTTCGCTCAGGTGCTCACCGAATCCGCGAAGCTCGCGAAACGGTGTTTGCTCGTCATCAGCCTGCCAGCTTCGGATTCAAATGTATCGCCACACGCTCAAGGCGACGACGAAGAGGTCGGCGGCTTACGTGGTCGGGCGGCTCTCGGACGTCTGCGCCATGTTATCGGACGCGTTGAATCGTCGTGGGCCCCCGCTACAACCGAGGAAGGCTTCGAGATTGTCCGCCGGCGGCTGTTCGAACCACTGTCAACGCGCGAACAGTTCGTAGCGCGCGACCTCACTGCACGTGAATTTTACGAATTGTACAAGAACCAACAACAAGAGTTTCCAAGCGATTGCCGCGACGTTGAATATGAAAAGCGGATGAAGGCTGCATACCCGATTCACCCGGAGATATTCGATCGGTTGTACTCGGATTGGTCTACATTAGTCAAGTTTCAAAGAACGCGTGGCGTTCTGCGTTTGATGGCGGCTGTTATTCATAGTTTGTGGGTGAATGGCGACAAGAACCCGATGATTTTACCCGCCACCATCCCCATCGATGACCCTCGCGTGCGCGATGAACTAACGCGTTATCTGCCCGACCAATGGAAGCCAATCATCGAGAAGGACGTCGACGGCCCACATGCGCTGCCGCTGAGGATCGATTCGGAGGTGCCGAACTGCGGAAAGTACGCGGCATGTCGCAGAGTGGCGCGAACGATTTACCTGGGCTCCGCGCCGACTGCGGCGGCAGCACATCGCGGCATAGAGGATCGGCGCATAAAGCTAGGATGCGTAATGCCTGGCGAATCCCCGGCCGTATTCGGCGACGCGCTTCGCAGACTTAGCTCGGCAGCGACCTATCTCTATCAAGACGGACCGCGCTACTGGTATTCGACGCAGCCAACGGTAACAAAGCTCGCCGACGATCTAGCTGAGGAGTTGAAGCGCGATACGGATCGCATTGTCGACGAGATTAAAGAGCGTCTTGACGTGGATTTCCGTACGAAGGGTGCGCTTCAACGGGTTCATCTCTTCCCGTCCACGGGAGCAGATGTGAAGGACGACATGACAGTTGGATTAGTCGTCCTTGCGCCGGAGCATTCCTACACAAAGGATCCGTTGAGTAAATCGGTCCCGGCCGCGAACGCGATACTAGAATCACGTGGTAACGCACCACGATTGTTTCGAAACGCCTTAGTGTTCCTCGCCGCGGATGAGGCAAGGCTCCAGGACCTAGACGATGCGACTCGTCGCTATTTAGCGTGGAAGTCAGTTTGGAGTCAGCGTGAATCGTTGAATCTCGACCCGCAACAACAGAAACAGGCCGAGGCGCAGCTAAAGAGCGCCGATGGAGTTGTACGATCACGGATCCCGGAGACATACCAGTGGCTACTCGTGCCAACTCAACCAACGCCGCAGTCAACGATGGAATGGCAAGCGTTTCGACTTACCGGACAGGATGCCATAGCGCCGCGTGTCAGCGATCGTCTCAAACACGAGGACCTATTCGCAACTTCATTTGCGGGAACACGCCTGCGGATGGAACTCGATCGCGTCCCGTTGTGGCGGGGCGATAGTGTATCGATCAAACAACTTGCTGAAGACTTTGGAAGATACGTCTATCTGCCGCGATTGAACAGCCCTCAGGTGCTCGCTGCAGCAATTCAGGACGGGCTCGGATTGCTGCTCTGGAACCACGAGTCGTTTGCGTACGCGGATAGTTACGATGAAACCGCCGGGCGTTATCGCGGACTGCGTTGCGGACAACCTTTAGCAGTTGCAATTGATGGCTCTTCGGGACTGCTCGTTAAGCCGGAAATCGCGCTAAAGCAGCAGAGCGCCGAGGCGCCTTCGGAGCAAAACATTCCAAGCGGCCCGGAAGATAAGAAGCCCGACATAGGTGGCGCCAAGGAGGCCGGCGATATCCGTGAGCCACGCACGCGCTTGCCGCGACGATTTCATGGAACCGTTAAACTCGATCCGGCGCGCGTGGGCCGCGACGCCGGCCGTATCGCGGATGAAGTTATAGCACATTTGGAAGGTCTCGTAGGCGCTCAAGTCAGCGTGACGCTGGAAATTGATGCCACCGTAGTGGACGGGGTTCCTGACAACGTACTACGTACCGTGACTGAGAACAGCCGCGCGCTGAAATTTACGAGCCATGGGTTCGAAGAAAGCTAGCCCGCCAAACTGTAAAAGCGCTTGGGCGCAGGACGACCTTGCACAGTAAATCCCACTCGATATGAGGAGAATAGACGGTGACTAAAAGATGAGCACTGATGATCAGAAGGAAAAGCATGCGTTCGAGCTTTTTATTGACGCGAAGAAATACGAAACGCTGAGTCAATCGCTGACGGGAGCCGAGATTAAAGCGCTTGCAGGAATAACAGCGACATACCAACTCTACGAAGAAGAGGATGGCGATACGCCGGACAAACCGATCTCGGATGCGGAGGCGGTGAATCTTTCCGGAAAAATCAAGCACTTCTATGCTGTTCCTCCGGCAACGTTCGGGGATAAATGACACCCATAGAGCAGCACCTTGAATTGCTCAAGAACGACTATCCAGACGCATTTTTGACGACACTACCGAGCGGAGCTCATCTTGTTACAATTCCGAATGTTAGGATTCCGGCTGGATGGAACCAGGAGATCGTAACGCTCCTCTTTGTAGCACCACCAGGTTATCCAGGAGCGCAGCCGGATTGTTTTTGGGTTGAGCCGACAGGGATTCGACTCAATGGAGGCCAGACACCACAGGGGACAAACGATTCGAACGCTATCCCTGAAGTTGGTCAGCGCGGAACGTGGTTCTCATGGCATGTACAGCACTGGAACCCGAATCACGATAGCTTGGTCACATATACCAACGTCGTAATGCGACGTTTCCAGTCGCTTCAATGACGGAACTGATTCTCTCGCGTTTAGACGCCGAGGCACTTCGGTCAAAACTTATCGGCCATGGCAACGAGCGCTGCGCAATCCTTTTTACAACCACGGTAGAGGCTGGTGGTATTCGTCGACTGCTATCCCGAGAAATGGAGATCCCCGAATCGGACGATTACGCTTCAAGTGGACCGCTAGAGGCCGAATTAAAGCCCGCGTTTGTTGCACGCGTAACGATGCGCGCACGCCGCGATGGTACAGGCCTCGTGTTTGTGCACAGTCATCCAGGGGATGACTCGCCGCGGTTTTCGAAAGTCGACGCTATGGGTGAGGAACGCTTAGCCGCATTCCTTGCGCACCGTCACGCCGAAGTCGCCCACGCGGCATTACTGGTCTCCACCGCAGGTATGTGCGCCCGCATACTGGGCACCGAAGAGCCGATTCGAATTATTTCCGTGGGGTCGGTCCGTGAAGTGCTTTCGATGCCGCGAGAATCTCACTCATCCGGACTGGATCTATTCGATAGGCAGATACGGCTTCTCGGCGAGCGCGCGCAACAAACCCTCGGATCACTTCGAGTCGCTGTTGTTGGCTTAGGCGGCACCGGCTCGCTTGTGACTCAACAGCTTGTCCACCTAGGGATTCGATCTTTCATCCTAATCGATCCGGACGTTATTGAATCTTCGAATCTAAACCGCGTCACCGAAGCGACTGTTAAAGACATCGGGCGGGCCAAGGTTGATGTTGCTGCGCGATACATTTCAAGATTCTGTGACGACGCAATCGTCGACCGCATTCAGGGTGACATCATGCACACAAACGTTGCGCGCGGGCTGCTCGCCGCCGACGTCATTTTTGGGTGTACAGATTCGCATGGCAGTCGAAGTGTGTTACAGCAAGTTGCGTATCAATACTTGATCCCGTGCATTGATATGGGAGTCATAATCACGGCTACACAAGACCGCATCACGCACATTTATGGCCGAGTTCAGCTTCTCGCGCCTGGCCTTCCCTGCCTTACCTGCGGTGGCTTGCTCGATGCAAATGAAGTTCGTCGCGATATGATGACGATGTTTGAGCGACGCGCGGACCCTTATTTCCCCGGCAGCCAAGATCCCGCCCCGGCGGTGATGTCACTGAACGCGACCGTCGCTGCCATAGCGACAACCATGATGCTCGCGGTAGTCGCTGCATTTCCCTCCAACGCGCGGCACTTGCTTTACAATGCTATGAATTCAACGCTGCGATCGATCGCGGCGCAATCTCAACCGGACTGCTATATCTGCTCGCGGTCTGGCGCGCTGGCACGTGGCGACTCGTGGCCACTATTTGCTAGAAGCAGCTGATTATGCCGATTGACCTATTGTTGCCGCGTATGCGCAAGAATGTTGTATGGATGGATCGAGAGCCGCCGAGGGAGGCAGAACGCGCGTTCCGAGAGCGTGAGTATAGGGTCTCTCGGTGCACTGACGCGGATCTAAGAGCACCCGAATACCTTGCCGGACTCTCGGCTGTTGTCCTAACGCAGAGCGAGGATAAACCCTTAAGGATTGCTCGTCAACTAGAAGCGCATGCTCAAAATCTGCTGGACTATGATTGTCGAATCATAATACGCGGCGCTAGTGGCGTTCGAGCCATCGTCGGTGCTCTCGAATCTCAGGGAATACCGGCAGCGGGGCTGCCCGCCGATGCCCGGACGACTGAACACGAGGAACCTCCATTACCGTTTGCGCGGTATTTCGACAGTAGCGTCGGTTGGGCGGAGGTCGCAAATTTCGTGCAGACCTGCCCTCATAGGCCGTATCCCAATCTTTCGCTGGAAATCGAGGTTGAAGAAGCTGGCGAGAGCCGGGTGACCCTTGATACTTCGATCGACATTCTGCTTCGACGAGCTTTTTCGGATTGTTCCAGGGTGTGCGTACAAGAGCTCGCTGGTGCCCGATCCGGCGCTAAAGTGTACCGCGTTTATGCGGAGCTAGGCGGAGGCGTACTCGGTGAAGTAACCCAACCTTTCATTGTCAAAACTGCTCCGCGCGCCGACATTGTCAGCGAGTACGTGAACTATGAGGACAGGGTTCATCCCTATATTCCGTTCCATCTTGGGCCCCACTTGGATTACAAGCGCTGTTGCTTGGGCGGAAAGGACGGATTGCTAGTCCTCAACTACGTTACGGAATCAGAAACGCTTCTAAGGTGCGCCAGCGAGGGAAGAGCATTACCTGCGATTGCCTGCCTATTCGATCGCACACTTTTTGGGTGGCATCGTCAAGCGCGCGAAGTTGATGTCCCTTTTGCGAGACCCCTTGAGCGGCGTTTTCCGACAACTATTGACAGCAAAAGACGCGAAATAGCCGGTCGTCTTGGCGCAACACTTGACGCTGGCGAATTGATGGAACTATTTAGGCGATGCACATCCACCCCTGTATTGGTCGGCCCTATTCACGGTGATTTACACGCCACCAACGTCCGGGTCCGATCAAGTGATGCAGTTATCATCGACTTCAAGACTCAGGAAAACTTTCCATTGCTTTTCGATGCCGCCACTCTGGAAGCGAGTCTCCTCGTTGAAGGCGACTTTCCGCAAAAGCTCGTGCCAAGCGAATGGATCGACACGATAAAACCTCTTTATGAAGGTACGCTTTTCGCGTGTTTGGGGCCGCAGTCGGCACCAAACAGCTGGTCGTCGTGGTTTTACGCAAGCGTTCGGCAAATTCGAGGGTACGCCCGACAATGGCAATGCGGTGAAAACCAGTATGCTGCCGCACTTAGTCTTGCCCTGTTAGAAAAAGCCGAAAAAGACTCCGATGCCGTCGAACCGGAGGCATCACGCCGCGCTGGCGCATATCTCTTTGCCGAACTGACGTTGCGGCACGCCTTTTCCGGGTTGCCGCGCACAGAGCCATGAGCGCAAAGAAAATTCACCTTCTTGCATCGGTTCCGAGACACGGCGAGGCAATTGCCAAATTGAGAGCGCCGGGTGATGCGGTTCTCGTCGAGCGTGGCGTGACACGTGCGATCGTCTTCTCGTGCCCTTGCGGATGCGGCGAATCGTTCCCAATCAACCTCGATTCCAGAGCGGGTCCTGCGTGGCGCCTTTACCAGGGGCACTCCGCCGGCATTACCTTATTTCCATCAATCTGGAGGGAAAGTGGATGCAGAAGCCACTTCATTGTGTGGCGCGGGCGATTCTATATGTTTGGTGCCTACGATGACGATTTCGAGCGCGCAAGCTTAGCGCCGGAAGTGCAGACGGCCCTGACCAGTTCAGTTAAAGATGCCCTCCCGGCGAGCGGTCTCGTGCCGTTTTCGGAGATTGCGGGAAAGATTAACGCCGTTCCGTGGGATGTGCTACTAATATGCCGCAAGCTCGTCAAAGTCGGCGCTGCAAGAGAGGGCACCGGCAAGCTCCAGGGCATGTTTGGCCGTCCGAACGCGCCGAATTCTGGAAAGACGTAAAGGGCAATTTGACTCCCTATTGACTCCCTATGGGGCGAATCCGCGCGCATTCTCGCGAACCCTCGCGGACGGCAAACTATCGTTTTTTCCTTATTCTACCGCACTTTCTCCACACTTCGGCGATCCGGTCCGGCGGCATTAGTCTGCTTCGCATGTAAGGGGTCGGGGGTTCGAGTCCCCCCATCTCCACCATCAAAAAAGCCCTATTCTATGGGGCTTTTCGTATTTCGGCGCCTATCAAAAATTGCAAGCATTCCCGCAGTACAGCCAAAAGTACAGCCTAACTCAGATTAAGGGACCGCCATGGGCGACGGCCTCCGACCTGCACAGCTCGACGGACGGTAGAGCTTCTCGTGTCCCGTTTTAGGGCGCGTAAATTCGCGGAAAAATCGGCGAAATTGCATAGAGACTGCGCACCACGCCGCAGCGCGCTACGGAGAAGGGGCTCGGTTCTCGTTGGCCCGCGAAGCCTAGCGGACTTTGTGCTATCGTTGGCAGAGCAGTGTCAAACAGTGCGAACAAACGTCAACCGACGTCAATATATATCACGCTGAGCAATTATCTACAGCAGCGTGCAGGAAACAATTAGCTTTGAGAAACGCAGTGCGTGATCGCACACTTATCGGCGAGAAACTTGCACACCTTAATTTGAAAAATTCTACGCAAATGGTCCTTTGTCAAACGCGACTCGCCGCGCGGTGATCGAGGTCACTCGGAAGCAAAAACGAGTGAGGGTGACTGTCCCGAGCAATCGTTTCGTCATATGTTTTTAGTGCCGGTTGTAACGCGCTTGATCAACAACTTCGTCAACGGCGGAAATGACCACGGATGGATGGAACAATTGAACGGCATGGGGCGAATCCGCAATGACGAAATGCGCGCCTACGGCGGATAGTCTGGCAACATGTTCTTCGGCCTCGTCCTTCGCGATCCACATCGCGCGCTGAGCAGGCACCGATACAATCGGATGATCGTACTCAATGTCGCCGTTTTCCGAGTCCGTGAGTACGATGAGCGGAAGATTGCCGTACGGACGCTGCGCCGCGCGGACCTCCGCCGCGCTTTTATCGGAAGCCTCCAGCTCTAGCGCCTCGTCTTTCCAAAACGAAGCTCGCTCCAAATGTTTTCCACGCACTTCTGCAAGGGCGCACGCTGCGCGCGAGATCTTCGGACAACCTTGACGCTGAAGATACGCTGCAAGGCCGCCGGGAAAAAAAGCGCACGTTCCTCGTGACACGTTTACCGCGCAGTCGTCTAAGTGCGTGTACAAAGCATGCACGTGCTGGTAGAACCATTGAGGCGGTGTTTTCATAACGGCCGTGACGATTTTCGAATCGTCGGCCGTGATGTCAAACTCCGAATCTGGATCGACCTCGACAAGCCCGACGACCTCGTCCGGGAAACGGTACTGATAAAGACGCGTATACAGCCCGCCGCTCGACCATCCGACGAGCACGTAGGGCGGTGCGATTCCAGCTCTCCGCAGGAGTGCGTGCAAATCGCGGACGATCGCTGCCGCGTCCCGCGGGGGACCAGCGGGATCGCTGAAGCCCAAACCGGCCCGATCGTATGAGCAGACCCTGGTGCTTTGTGAAATGGCCGGTTGCACTAACCGCCAGGCGGCGGAATCGGCGAAAAGTCCCGCCTCCAGGATCACCGTCGGCGAACCTTTTCCCGTGCAGATAATGTTCAGCCGGCGTCCGCCGATGTCGACTAAGCGCTGAGGATGAAGATACAAATTGACATTGTACGGCGGTTCGTGCGGCGGCGTTGCCGCAATTTGTGTGAAGACGATCGTGCTAATCACGGCAGCACGAAACAAGCATATAAATGCCTTCACGCGGTCCCCTTCCTGGATGAAACGAAGTTAGTTTACGCTATCTATCCTGCATCTGATGGCCTGGTAGAGGCCGGCGCCGATGCACATTGCGGGGATGACTCCCCAGAGCAGAATCCAGGCCAAAAGTGGTGCCTGAGAATGCGGGTTGCCTGCGACCGCCGGAGTGACGAAGCACAGCACCAGAAATAACGCTGCAGAAAATGCAACGCGCACGCCGTCGGTGCGGACCAATCGCGCAAGGATCGCGCCGAAAATGAGTGCATCGGTCCAGTTGACGCAAAACCACACCCAGCTCGGGATCGGATCAGCCTGGAATACCGTATCGATAACCAAGACCACACCGACCATTGCAGCTAGCACAATGAGCGCGATGAGTGCGACCCCGATATGGCGGAGCGCCGATTTGTTCGATCTGGAGTAGGAGAGCAGCGACGGTATTGAAAGCAGCACTTGCGCCCAGTACCAGCGGTTCGCCACTTTCGCTCCGCTTAAATACATGATGCGAAGATATTCTTCGTGCAGATCGCCAGAAACGAACTCGTAGTCGTTTGTTGGTGTGACTGCAGCCACAAGAGCCTGAGCGAGGGCGGGCGGACTCATACAGTTGCGTTCCGCAGCGATACACCCGCGTGGAGCCGTTCGAGCGCCTTTCGCGCGTTTTTGAGTGCCGAAAGGCCGTCCGCCTCGATTTTGAAGTGACGTTTGGCTTTGCCGCCGCGCGCAGCGGTCGGCTCGCCGGTCCAAGACGAAACCAGTCCTTTTCGCTCCAGACGCTCGAGTGTCGCGTGGACCGCACCAATCACAGGAGAACGACCCGTTACGCGCTCAATTTCAGCGCGAATCATCGCCCCGTATGCGCCGTCGCCCAGACGGAGAATTGTCAGCAGAACGAAATGCTCAAACTCACCGAGGTATTCACCCTTCGCCATAATATCTGCATAATAGATAATATGTGATTTTCTGTCAACCCGAAGAAATCTTTTACGAGACTGTCGCTAATGTGCCGAACGACAAGGGGTCGTGGCTTGTCGCAATCCCCGGCTGTGAAATGTAATTCGGGCGAAAGGGCCCCTCGAGGATCCATCTTCATGTACGACCCGATCCTCGCGACGAAGAAACTCCCTCTCACTGCATGGCGCGACGCGGAGAACGCTGCGGTTTCTCAGTTCTAGCTGTATTTCTCGCCGTTAAGTATAGTTTCTCAAAATTAAGTGTTTCCTACACAGCGCACGCGAATCCTAAATCGTTTGTCGTGTGATGTGGAAAGCGAAACGGTCGTGTCGGCTGGTTTGGAGCGCTAAACATCGGGAGCGCATCATTTTCTAGGCCGCCCGGTTGCCCGCGCACCTCGGAAAAATCTCCGTGGGTGTTTTCTTCGGAAAACGCCGCCCGTATTGCGGGGGGCCTCGTTTCGGTCGGCTCCGTCTCCTATCCCGTTCGCGTCAACATGGGATAGGAGTTAAGGCGCCGCAAAACGAGGCCCCCGGTGCGGAGCCGCAATGCACCTCGCGCAACGCCGCGGTGCGAAATGTTCATAGCGACGATGGACCCGACGAACAACCGATAGAAGCGCCTCGCTAAGCGACGCACCCCCAAAGAAAAGAAAGGTGCGCGCCATACGCGCGCCCTGATCGCCTAACAGTCAGGCACCGCGCACTCAGCCGCCAACTTGCTCAGTCGGTTGCGGCTTGTGAAAGCGTTTTGCCGTAAAGGTTATGAGCGCGTTCTTGTGATAGCGACTCATACCACTTCTGAAACTCCGGTGAGAGCCATGGCGGCGCGCGGCCCAATAGGCGTTGAAGCCAGGTGTGGCTGCAAAATCGATCGCGGTTTTCTCTACGTTATGCCAATGCTCCTTATCAAGTTGTCCGTGTCGCCATTGAAGGCGGGCGCCTTCAAAGAAGCGCAGAATTGCGCCGGCAAAAGAGTAAAATCGAA
>Ga0073928_10011224_pt1 | contig 10480 bp, 11 predicted proteins | sample PaiPotPPA55metaG_FD_76969 | JGI IMG/M metagenome (GOLD analysis project Ga0073928, IMG submission 76969) | Iron sulfur acid spring bacterial and archeal communities from Banff, Canada, to study Microbial Dark Matter (Phase II) - Paint Pots PPA... ...
CCGGGACGACCTGCAGGAACCTCTGCCGTTCCGCGTCGTCGGTCTCCTCGGTGATGTGGCCGAGGATGACCAGCCTGCGGGTGAGCGGAATCGCGCTCATGCCGTGCTTGCCGAGCGCGTCCCATTCGCTTTGCGTCAGCGTGGCCGAGACGACCGGGAGCAGTTTCTGCTCCTCCTCGGCCAGGTGATCGATCAGTGTCGGCATCGTGGCTTCGATCAGGGCCGCCATCTTCTCGCCGGCTGCGGCGTCCGCGGTCGCCGTCCATGTCGGCAGCTGCGCGCCGAGGGCCGCGACGGCGTCGTCGACCTGCGCGTGCTGTGCATCCATCCGGTCCATCAGCTCCGGGTCGAGCGCGGTCCGCTCGCGCAGCAAGGGAAAGAGCAGTTCGTCTTCACCGGTGTGGTGCGTGTGGAGGAAGTCCAACATCTCCCGGGCGTGCGCGCCGATGACCTTGGATCGTGCACGGTCGTTGGCCGCTGAGCGGAACAGTCGGGGAAGCTGACCGAACTCGCGCCGGATGACGCGGTGGATCAGAACCATCTCGTGGGTATCGACACCGGGTCCTAAGGTGCTCATCGTGACTCCTCGATGCTCGCGGCGGCGGCGTTCCGGACGGCTTCGTGCGCCGTGATTGCGGGCCGGCCGATGAGCTTGACCAGGTCGTCACTGGCGGTGAACAGCTCTCCGCGGGCAAGGCCGGCGTCGGCATCGGCGACTGCGGCGGCCATCTGCGGGGGTAGTCCCGCACCGGTCAGGGTGGCCGTGTAGTCGGCGACCGGCATGTCCCGGTAGGCGATAGGGGTGCCCAGGACGTCGCTGATGGTGGCGGCGAGTTCGGTCAGGGTGAACGGGGTTCCGCCGAGCTCGTAGATCGCTCCCAGGTGATCGCCCCCGGTCAACACCGCGACGGTGGCGGCCGCGAGGTCGCGTCGGCTGGCCGCGCTGACCAGACCGTCGCCCGCGCTGCCCAGCAGCGCGTGGTACTTGGTGATCATCGGGAGCTGGTCGGTGTAGTTCTCCAGGTACCAGCCGTTGCGCAGGATGACGAACGCCGAACCGCTTGCCCGCAGGTAATCCTCGGTACGGCGGTGCGCGTCGGCGAGCGTCATGCGCGCGGTCGAGGCGTTGACGATGCTGGTGTACACGATCCGGGACACACCCGCGCGCCGCGCCGCGTCAATGGCGTTGCGGGCGTTGTCGAACCGCTCCCCGACCGTAGTGGAGGAGACCAGCATCAACGTTTCGGCGCCTGCGAACGCGTCATCGAGCGTGCCCGGGTCGGCGAAGTCCGCGCGGCGCACCGCGACCCCGTTGCGTGCGAGGTCGGCGAGCTTGTCGGTGTCGCGGCCGGTGGCCACGATCTGCGCCGGCGGCGTTCCGGCGGCGAGGAGCTGATCGACGACGAGCCGGCCGAGGTGACCTGATGCTCCGGTGATGACAGTGGACATGGTGAATCCCTTCGATAGGAGTGCGGTGTCAGTGAAATACGGCATGAGAGAAGGCCATCGGCGCCCCACGGCAGGATGCTGATGGGATTCTCGCTAGCTCCAGCCGCCGTCGGCTTCGATGGTGGTGCCGGTGGACAAAGGACGCGTCCGGGGAGAGCAGGACCGCGACCACGGCGGCGATTTCGGCAGGCTGGGCCAGCCGGCCGAGTGCGTTCATCGAGCGGATGAGCGCGTCGAACGGTACATCGGCGAGTGCAGGCGGGGTGTAGTTGGCGCTGCAGAGCCTTGCCGTGGCGGTGGCGGTGGCGGTGGCGCCGGGGGCGATCGCGTTGATGGCGATGTTCCGCTCGGCCAACTCGGGAGCCAGATTACGCACCATGGCCGAGATGGCGGCCTTACTTGCCGCGTACAGGGCGTGTTGATAGACCCCCGCCAGGCTTGATGTCGATGTCGATGTCGATGTCGATGTCATGGCGCCACCTATGCCCTCTGCGTCAGCTAATTAGTCAGCTTTCATGACTACTGTAGTCATACAGTCTCACCGATGGCAACCGCGGCGGGGGCACGCGCCGCCGCGGTCGGATCGGCGGCGATCCGGCTCGGCAGCGTTGACGTAGGGTGTGTACCGCGTGGGATCAGGCGGGCGATGGAGGCGGAAGCGGCGTGGATGACGAACAGTCAGTTGATCTAGGCGTGTTGTTGTTCATCCCATACCGGTACACCGAGGACCGGCTTTTCCGGGCCCTGCAGGATGCCGGGTTCGACGACTGGACCCTCGCCCAGTGCCGGGTGTTCCAGCGCGTCGCCCCGGACGGTTCACGCCTCAAAGACCTCGCTGACCAGGCACAGATGACCAAGCAGAGCGCCAGCGTGATGGTCGATCAACTCGAACGCCTTGGCTACGTGCGCCGGGCCCCCGACCCCACGGACGGCCGCGCCCGGCTGATCGTGATCGAGCAACGCGGCCGGCGCGCGGTCGAGGTGGTAGCGGCGACACTCGACGAGATCTTCTCGGAGTGGAAGACCTACCTGGGCACCCGCAACTTCACGTTGCTGCACCAGATCCTGGATCAACTCCGCGAGATCACCGACCCCTACGCGCGGTAGACCCGGCCGCGCCGAGCCGTCCGCCCCCACTTCCCGTTCGCCCCGAGCCGCCGGGGTCGACGGGCGCCAGCATGCTTCGACTCCGCCTTGACATAGTCAGCTATACTGACTAACGTTATCAATGATCTTGCCAGTCGTCGGCCTATTCAAAGGAGGGTCTAATGAGTTTCGACACCCCACATGGCACCCGCGGTGGCCGTCAGCCGGGCGGCAAGCTGATGGCTTGGGTCAACACCTGGAACATGAACCGAATCCGCGGCGACGCCGAGAAGGTGATGGGCATGCGCGCGCTGGTTCTGACCACCGTCGGCGCCAAGAGCGGCGCTCTACGCCACACCCCGGTCGCCTACTTCCCCGAGGACGCCGGCAGTTGGCTGGTCGTCGCGTCCGCGAATGGGGCGGCAAAGAACCCCGCCTGGTACTACAACCTCGCCGCCCACCCCGACGCCGTGCAGATCCAGATCGCCGGCCGCACCATTGCGGTCAACGCCGAGCAGTTGCACGGAAACGACCGCCGGCAAGCGTGGCACCACATCACCGGCACGGCAAAGCGGTTCGCGAAGTACGAGCAGAAAACCGACCGCGAACTGCCGGTCATCCGGCTGCGCACGCGACCCATCCCGGAAAAGTAGGTACGGCGGCCGGCGGACAGCTCCAACTGCAGCTAAGAGGCCTTCAATAGGCCCGCATCCGCGATCACGACGAGCCCGCCGTGAGAATCGGTTAACTGCCTGTGCCCGCCAACCTGAAAATAGCCTATGCTCCGCAATGGATGGACGAGATCGAGAAGGGGCCGCCTTCGCCCGAGCAGGTCGAGACGGTGGCCGATTACGTGCTCGCGCTCCGGGCCCGCCGAGCTTGGGGCGGCAGTCCGTCGCTGCGGGATCTGCAACGGCGCACGGGGCTGGCGAGGAGCACCATCGCCGACGCCTTGGACCATCGCCGCAAGCGCCTGCCCGCTCTTGAACTAGTCGTCTCGGTCCTGAAGGCGCTCGACGTGACGCCGGCCGAACTGGAGTGCTGGACGCAGAGCTGGCGCCGGATTCAGACAGCCGCTCCGCTGCCGACGACAACGACGGCAGCGGCAGTGGCAGCGCCGGATACGCTCGCACCGCCCGGGTCGAACCCCGCCGGGGCTGCCGGACGCTCGCTGCCCGTCCCGAATCAGATACCTGCGACGGTCGCGGACTTCGTCGGACGGCTCGACCAGGTCGAGCGCCTGGAGCGCGCACTCGACGCCCCAGTATCCGCACCCGACGTACCTGCCGGCACCCGGGTCTGCGTGGTCTGCGGACCGGGCGGCGTGGGCAAGAGCGCACTCGCTCTGCATGCCGCGCACCGGATGCGCGACCGCTTTCCCGGCGGCATTCTGTTCGCCGATCTCCAGGGCTTGGATCCGAAGCCCGCCGATCCGGGCGCGGTGCTCGCCGCGTTCCTGCGCGCCCTGGGCATCGAGGGCCAGGCCATGCCCGCCGACGTGGCAGCGCGGGCGGCTCTGCTGCATTCGGTGACCGCCGGCCGGGCACTGTTGTTCGTGCTCGACAACGCCCACAACAGCGAGCAGGTGCGGATGCTGCTGCCCGGGCCCGGCAACGCGGCGCTGGTCACCAGCCGCAGCGGCCTGGCCGGCCTGGCGGGCGCCCGGCTCTTCCAGCTCGGCGAGCTCATGGTGGGTGAGGCGACTGAACTCCTCGCGGCCGTGGTGGGCCGGGACAGGGTCGACGCCGAGCCGGCTGCCGCCGCAAGCGTCGTGAACGCGTGTGCACGGCTTCCGTTGGCCGTCCGCATTGCCGGGGCACGTCTCGCCGGACGTCCGCGGTGGACGTTGGCCTACTTCGCCGACCGGCTCGTGGATGAGCACCACCGGTTGGACGAACTGCACATTGACGACCTGGGCATCAGAGCCAGCTTCGCGCAGAGCTACGCCGCCCTCGACTCAGGCTCGGCGCGCGCGTTTCGACTGCTGTCCGTAGTCAACGCCCCGGCCGTCGGGCTGGACATCGCGAGCGCGTTGCTCGACCTTCCGGCGCGGGAGGCGGAGCGAACCCTGGAGAGCCTGGTCGACGCGCATCTGCTCACCACGCCGTGGCCGCGCGAGTACGGGTACCACGACCTGCTGCGCCTGTTCGCCCGCGAGTGCACACAGGCCGAGGACGCGGCAGACGACCGCGAGGCCGCGTTCACCCGCGCGGTGCACGCCGCTGCGGCCGAGATCCGAATCCATACCGAGCACGCTCGCCCGCGGCCACCCGGGCTGAGGGAGCCATCGGCCCGGGTCGGCGCTCACCGGCTTGCGCACGCGAACCAGCAGCAGTGGGTGGAATCCCAACGCGCCAACATCGAAGCCTACTTGACGCAGACCACGAATTCGGTCGAGATCCCGTCGGCGGTTTCCGCGGGAATGCTCGAATCCGTGCTGCGCGCGTTCATCATCGCCGGTCTGTGGACCGAACTGGACCAGTGCGGCGGCGCCGTCCTGGCCGCCGCCCGGCGCGATCGGGACCTGCGGGCCGAGTCCTGCGCCCGCAGGGCGATCGGCTGGGCGGCGCTACACCACCGCGACCTCGCCCAGGCGACGGACATGTTCGAACGCTCCCTCGAGTGCGCTCGGCAAGCGGATGACCTGGCCGGCGAGGCCGGTACCCGGCTGGCGCTCGGGGCATTGGAAGGCGCCCGTAAAGCACATCGAAGCGCCATCAAGCATCAGCAGCGTGCCGCCGAGATCTACACCCGGCTTGGCCGCTTCGAGATCGCCGCCGTGGCCCACAACTACCTCGGTCAGCAACTGCTGGCGGCCGAGTCGCCCGGCCTCGCCCTCGACCACCTAAACCGCGGACTTATGCTGGCCCGCGAGAACGACGACGGCGCCGTCGAGTCGATGTCCCTCTATCTGCTCAGCGCCGCGCACAGCGTGATCGGCGACCACGGTGCCGCCGTGGCCTATGGCAGACAGGCCCTGGCCGCCGCGCGCGATCATCAGGCCCTCTACAGCGAGGCACGCGCGCTCTACCACTTCGGCAGGGCCCTGATCGGCGCGGGCATGGGCGATGAGGGCCGGGAGCAGCTCAGTGCTTCAGCCGAACTCTTCGACCTGATCGGCGACCGCCATCAGGCGGCCGCGGCCCGGGCCGAGACGGTCGGCGACGTGACCGTAGAGCCGCGGGTCCACGACTTATCCCGTGAATAGCACTGCCACGTATCACGATACTCACTCCCCCTACGTTTATTACGCCGATAAGGTAGCAAGCTGCGTCGCGGAAGTGAATGCACTCCGGACGACCCCGGACAGTTCCGGACTGACACGCCCCCGAACAAGCCAGTCCGAGGCCGTCCGGATCCGTCCGGACTTCTTGTTCCGCCGACCATCTCATTGCAGACTTCTGATTTAAGCGAAACTCCAATCAGGGGAATAACACGTGAAGCGCACCTCAGTCATCACCGTTACGACGGCTGCCATCGCCGCCAGCGTGGTTGCCGCAGGGCCGGCTTCGGCCTCGGAGACCTGGTCGACCTGCCCGTCGAACTCGATGTGCCTGTACTTCAACTCCGTCGAGCACGGGCTCGGCTCCTACGAGCACTGGAGCCCGGGGCCCGGCTACAACCTGTCCGACTTCCGCTTCGCGAACTATGGGAACGGCAGCGGCTACAACTACGTGGTCGCCGGAAACGCTGCGGCGATCGACAACAACACGGGATACACGCTCTGGATCTCCGACGGGTCTGGATCTGAGTGGACCGTCCCCGCGTGGTATCGGGGCGACCTGTCGGGCATCAGCAACACACTGCCGAATAACGAGTACTACTTCGGAATTAACTAGAGCCTGTCCGGTAAATCACGCCGACGTTCTACTTCTAGCGAGGTAGGACCATAGCCTGAGTGCTGAAAGCTCGGCAACGTATAGCACGTCCCGTCATCGGCGCCAGCGAAACCATCTTGAGGTCTCGATCTGGTCGCCGGTGACGGTGACGGTGGCGTCGATCTGGGTCCTGGTGGGGAGGGCTCAGCTCAGACGCTGCCCGCTTTGTCCTCTATCTGCACGGGCGTGACGTAGCGACCGCCCGAGACCGTCCACGGTGACCGTCCCTCGCCTGGCTCCTCCCGGCTTGACGTTTTCCGATATCGGAAAATAAGATTGAGCCATGGCACGAGCAGCGACGACGTCGGACGTCTTCAACGCGATCGCCGAGCCGCAGCGCCGGGAGATCCTGGTGCTCCTGCGAACGGGTGAGCGGCCGGTGACCGAGTTGGCCCAGGAGCTGGGGATGGCCGTGGCGGGTGCGTCCAAACACCTTCGGGTGCTCCGGGAGGTCGGACTGGTGCAGAACCGCAAGGTGGGCAAGCAGCGCGTGTACGGCCTCGACGCCCGCGGGCTGCGACCGGTCCACGAGTGGACCGGCGGGTTCGAGCGGTTCTGGAACGAGAGCTTCGACCGGCTTGACGCGTACGTGCAGGACCTCAAGCAGGCAAGTCAGGAGGAGGAGTGACCGATGGCAGAGAAAGGACCGGACGCGCAGGTGCAGCCTGCGACGGCCGACCGCGAGATCGTGATCTCCCGGGTGTTCGACGCCCCACGGGAGTTGGTATTCGAGGCCTTCACCGCGGTCCGGCACCTGTCGCGATGGTGGGGACCGGAGGGGTTCACCACCACCACGCGGGCGTTCGAGTTCCGCGTCGGCGGGGAGTGGGACTTCGTGATGCACGGGCCGGACGGGACGGACTTCCAGGAGTGGATCACCTGGACCGAGATCGTCCCGCCGGAGCGGATCGCGCTGCTGCACGGTGAGTCCCACGGCGACCCGAACGCCTTCGAGTCGGTCCTCACGTTCGCGCTCGACGGCGCGGCCACCCGGCTCGAGATGCGCACCGTGTTCCCCACCAAGGAGCTGCGCGACGAGGCGGTCGAGAAATACCACGCGATCGAGGGCGGCCGGCAGACCCTGAGCAATCTGGCTGCCTACGTCACCGAGATCCTTCGGAAGGGAGTTGAGGACTGATGGCCGGCAAGGTGTTCTTCAGCGTGACGATGTCGCTGGACGGGTTCATCGCGCCCGTTGAGCGCATGGACGAGCCGGATGTGCGGGGCTGGATGGCGCAGTGGATGGAACTGCAGCAGTGGGTTTTCCCGCTGCGGTTCTTCCGGGAGAACCTGAAGCTCGGCGAGGGCGGCGAGGAAGGGCGCGACAACGACATCGCGCGGGAGACGTTCGAGCGCACCGGCGCGAGCGTGATGGGCAAGCGGATGTTCGAAGCCGGAGAGCATGCGTGGCCGGAGGAGGCGCCGTTCCACACGCCAGTCTTCGTGGTGACGCACGAGAAGCGTGACCCCTGGAAGCGGCTGGGCGGGACCACCTTCCACTTCGTCAACGACGGCATCGAGACCGCGCTCGACCAGGCCCGCGAGGCCGCCGGCGACCGGGACGTCCGCATCGCGGGCGGCGGCGCGACGATCCTGGAGTACGTGAACGCCGGCCTGATCGACGAGTTCTCGATCGTGCTCTCACCCGTGCTGTTCGGCTCCGGGATCCGCCTGTTCGAGGGCGTGGACGCGGGCCGCGTGGCCCTGGAGCCGGTCCGCGCGGAACCGACGCAGCGGGTGACCCACCTGACCTACGCAGTCCGGAAGCGGTAGCTGCCTCGACCTCGGCGCTCCCCCGCCGAGGTCAGATGAGCGGTGAGATCCTCGACGCTCTGAGCGTCAGGAAGAGTGAGCGGTCGGGGTCGCGTGTGGTACGCGTCGGACCGGGATCAACGTCACGGCCTCGGCGGGCGCGTTGTGCCGGACTGTCCGTCATCTCGCTCATCCTCGCCGAGTCAGCGTCAGTCGTCTGGCACGAACTTGATTCGCGGGCCGACGTCGACACCGCCCGATGCCGCCGGCCGGCCTACCCGGTCGACCATTCGAGCTCGAATTCCAGCTCGATGTGCCCGTCACCGACCTCTACCTCGAGCTCGGTGCGGAGGTTGTCGGGGATCTGCATGCTCAGCTTCCCCGGACCGAGGTCCAGCTCCGTCCGGCCGCCATGCCTGAGCGCGGTCGCGAGCGCGGCGAGCTGGTCGGCGGCCTCAAGGCGGGTCAGCCGGCCCTTCTGTTCGAACTCGAGGTCCTTCACCGGTGTCTCCTTTCCGTCCAAATTCACAATGCATAGATATCAATCACACTACTATTATCCCGCCGTGCGCGGACTCGGGCAGTCGATGCGGTTGACGTATGCCGATACGGCGGCAGCGGCGGCGATTCCGATCAGTGCTCCGGCGGCCACGTCGCCCGGGTAGTGGACTCCGGTGTGCACTCGGGAGTAGCCCACCGCGACAGCGAGTGCACCGAGCGGCACGCTTGCGGCGGGCAGCACGGAGCCCACCGCGCATGCGAACGCGAACGCGGAGGCGGTGTGGCCGGAGGGGAACGAGGAGGAACCCGGCATCGGTACCCGGCGTTGCGGGTTCGGGTGCGCGTCCAGGATCGGGCGTGGGCGGCGGACGATCTGTTTGCCGATGAGATTGGCCGTAGCCGAGGCGACGGCGACCGCGGCGGTGCCGCGCAGCCCCGCTCGGCGCGTCCGCCCGGGGCGAAGCGCGAGGAGCCCCGCCACCGTGAGGGAGATCTTGGAGTGGTCGGCGGCGGTCGAGAGTTGCCGCATCGCCCGGTCCAGTGTCGGCGTGGACATACCCGCCACGGCGGCGTAGACGGCCTCGTCGACGGCCGCGAGGTCGCGCAGCATGTCATGGGGGTCGTTCATCGGACCGCTCCATTCTCGTGGACGTCGGCTGTGGCCGGCCCACGGCGATTGCAACGATGTCCCGCCATTTCAGTGGTGCGGCGGCACCTGATTCGGGGCGGTGCCTGGGCACCAGGACCCGCAACTTGCCCGGGCGGATGCTACATATCACCGGTGCTGGAAGGATGCGTGCCTCGCCATCGATCGCGACGGGAACGTTTCTCGCATCCGACTCCACGGTGATCCGACGAGCACTCGTAATGGACAGGCTGGACGCGCGCGGGCCGCGCACGGCGAGTTCGGCCGCCTGGGCCGTGTTGCCCACCCGGATTCCGACGACGCCGAGGACTCCGAGGTCGAGCCTGGGTCTGCGGCCGCCTGGGGCCATCGGTTGCGGAGCGGCGTAGGGGTTGTTGCTCACCAGGAGCGCCTGCTGGGATGAGAGCCGGATGCCGTCCGCCTGCGCGTCGAGTGAAACGCTTGAGTCCCCGAGCACAAGGTCGGGCATCGCGTCCAGGGCGGAGCCCGCCTTCGCGTCGCGGTAGGCCGGGCTCTGCACGATCTGCGCGTAGGCCCCGAAGGATGCCGTGTTGACGAATGCCTGGCCGCCCACGACACCCAGATCCACCCGTAGTTCCACGCCGTCGGTCAGGGCGTCGAGGCAGCGGCCGGGGTTCTCTCGATCCAGGCCGAGGTCCATGGCGAAGTGGTTGCGGGTGCCCGCGGAGATCACCAGGAACAGCAGGCCGTGGTCGGCTGCTATTTCGGCGACCAGGGCCTGCGTGCCGTCGCCGCCGGCCACTCCGAGCAGGTCGGCTCCCTCGGCCACGGCCCGGCGCGCGATCTGCGCGACGTCCGTGTATTCCTCGGCATCCAGCAACTGCACACGTGCGCCGAGCGCCTCCGCCTGCTCGACCAGCCCGAAACGGCCGACCTTGCCGCCGCCGGACTTCGGGTTCATGATCAGCACGGGATGCTCGGGAAGGGTGCACTCGAACGTTCGCATGCCGGCGGACCGCCGTGCCCGGGCCAGGGCCGCACGCGCGCACGCCACCGCGGCCGCCGCGAGCACGATGGCCGCCAGCGCGACCGGCCACAGACCTTTCACGGCGTAGCCGACCAGCACGGCCGCGGGTGCGACCACCGCGAGCACCACCCCGGCTGCTCGGACCATTCCCCGGTACGCCAGCACCCACCACATCCCGGC
>Ga0073928_10011225_pt1 | contig 10480 bp, 11 predicted proteins | sample PaiPotPPA55metaG_FD_76969 | JGI IMG/M metagenome (GOLD analysis project Ga0073928, IMG submission 76969) | Iron sulfur acid spring bacterial and archeal communities from Banff, Canada, to study Microbial Dark Matter (Phase II) - Paint Pots PPA... ...
CGCGACGATCTGGGCAAGCTGCCTGAGATACTGCCGGACGGACTGGCGAATTTGATGACCATTCATCTTTTTTCATCCTGCCCGATGGGCGAGGACAAAGCGAAATGCGCGACCGACTCCTTTGGCAGGGTGCACGGCTTTCGGAATTTATTCGTTGCCGATGCCAGCCTGTTGTGCACGGCCCCCGGCGTGAACCCGCAGGGCTCGATCATGGCGCTGGCCCGGAGAAATGCGCTCAAACTTTTGGCCCGCTCGAAATAAATGGCTCGAATCGAAACAGAAAAAGTGTTGGTGACGGGCTCCCTCGGCTGGCTCGGCTCCCGGCTCGTCGAAGCGTTGGCGCACGGCCTGCCGGATGCGGAGGGCTTTGAATCCCCGCGTACCGACCTTCGAATTCGTTGTCTCGTCTTGCCGGGCCAGGATGTTTCGCTTCTCAACAAGATTTCCCAACGCATCACGGCTGTGCCCTGCGATCTTCGGAACGCGGAGGACTGCCGCCGCTTCTGCGAAGACGCCAAGGGCGCCGTTCTGTTCCATACTGCCGGCATTATTCATCCGCGAAATGTAAAAGAATTTTATGATATCAATGTGGACGGCGCCGCCAAGCTGCTCGACGCGGCCATTGGCGCGGGAGTCCGGCGCGCCGTCGTGGTCTCTTCCAACTCGCCGTGCGGGTGCAATCCGCATCCCGACCACTTGTTCGATGAACTCTCTCCGTACCACCCTTACTTGAATTACGGGCGTTCGAAGATGCAAATGGAGCTGGCCGTGAAGGAACGCCAGCAACGGGGCCAAATCGAAACGGTCATCATCCGCCCGCCCTGGTTTTACGGGCCGAACCAGCCGCCGCGCCAGACATTGTTCTTCCGCATGATTCGCGAAGGCAAGGTCCCAATCGTCGGCTCGGGGCAGAACTTACGCTCGATGAGCTACGTGGACAATCTTTGCCAGGGACTGCTTCTGGCGGCAACGGTGGAGCGCGCGAACGGGGAAACCTATTGGATTGCCGACCAAAGGCCTTACGCCATGAACGAAATCGTGGATACCACCGAACGCCTTCTGGAGAGCGAATTTGGCCAGCAGTGCGCCCACAAGCGGCTGCGGTTGCCGGGCGTTGCCAGCACGGTGGCTTTTGCGGCCGACACCATGCTCCAGGCCGTGGGAATGTATCACCAGAAGATCCACGTTTTGTCCGAAATGAACAAAACCATCGCCTGCTCCGTAGCAAAGGCGGAGCGGGAATTGGGTTATCGACCGAAGATCGAACTCGAAGAAGGCATGCGCCGTTCGCTGGCGTGGTGTGTGGCGCAGGGAATCAAATTCTGACGAACTTCTCATGCCCGATTCGATTGCTCTCATCACGGGTGGCTCCGGTTACTTCGGCTCTCTCCTGCGGGACCGATTGCGATCCAAAGGGCAGAAGGTGCGGGTGTTCGATGCGAACGATGCGGACGACCGGCCGGCCGACGTGGATTTCGTTCGAGGCGATGTCCGCAACCGGGCTCGCGTGCGCGAAGCCTGCGCGGGCTGCGACGTGGCGTACCACTGCGTGGCTCAGGTGCCGTTGGCAAAAGATCGGGAACTGTTCGAATCCGTCAACGTGGGCGGGACCGAAAACCTGTTGCACGCGTCGCAAGAGGCTTCGGTCCGAAAAGTAATATACGTTTCTTCCAGCGCCGTGTTTGGCGTCCCGAAGTCCAATCCGGTCACCGAAGAAACCGAGCCCGCGCCCGGCGAAGCGTACGGCCGCGCCAAGCTCGAAGGCGAAAAGCTTTGCAAGCGATATGAGCAACAGGGCCTGGATGTGACCATCATTCGTCCGCGCACTATCATCGGCCATGGCCGGCTCGGAATTTTCCAAATCCTGTTCGAATGGATCCGCGAGGGATACAACGTCCCCGTCCTGGGTCGCGGAGACAATCTATACCAATTCGTCCATGCCGATGATTTGGCCGAAGCCTGCGTGCTGGCGGCGGCGCGACCCGGCGCGGCAATTTACAATTGCGGCGCCGACCGTTTCGGCTCCATTCGACAGGTGCTCGAGCATCTTTGTGCTCATGCCGGCACCGGCTCCAGGGTCAAGAGCATCCCGATGACTCCGGCCATATGGATGATGAAGGCCACGAGCGTACTGGGCTTGTCGCCGCTCGGACCTTATCACGCCCTGATGTATGGACGTTCCCTTTACTTCGACACGACGCGGGCCCGAACTCAACTCGATTGGCAACCGCGTTATTCGAACGATGAAATGTTCAGCCAGAGCTATGACTGGTACTTGCGCAACCGTGACTCCATCCTGCGCTCTTCCGGCGCGTCGCACCATCGGTCCGCAGTCAAACAGGGGATATTAAGCGTGCTCAAACATTGCTTGTGATCATTGGCCGTGGAAACGAGAATGCCTCGATTGCTATTATAGGGGAGAGCGTCTCGTGCCCCTCACGCATCACGCATCACGCGTCATACATCCAGCATCGCTCGATAAACAAAAAACATTTCTTTCCCCAACTGCCGGGCGGATTCGAGCTCGAACTTCGCGGCCCGAGCCAAACTGCCAGCCCCGGCCCCGTCTGCAATAGTTGGCGCTGATCGGCCTCCGAAAATTTTGGGGCATACTGTCAGGTGCAACTCGTCCACCAGACCGGCGCGAAAAAGCGCATCGTTGATTTCTCCGCCGCCTTCGCAGAGCAAACGCTTGACGTTCCATTTCTGGCGCAGCCAGCGCAGTGCCCGGCGAAAATCGATTTCTTTCCTGCCGCACACCTTTACGTCCTGCGCCAGCGCGCGCAATTTTTTCGATCGGCCGGCCGGCGCCCTTCCCGTCGTGAGCACGATGATAGGGGAGAAGGTCTGCCGGAAGATTTCCGCATCGGGATTCACCGTGCCGCCGCGGCTCACGATGATGCGCAAATTATACTCGGCCAGCCCGTGCGCGAGACGCAGCCGGCGGTACTTCGCCGGTCCGGGACCCAGATTGACGCGGTTCAAGTCCACCGTGCGCGCCCCGGCCAACACGGCGTCCGCCGTGGCTCGCAGCCTCAGCAGGTTTTCCTGGTCCTTGCGGCTGCCGAATGAGGAGACGGACCGATTCGCCGTCGCGATTTTCCCGTCCGCGGTCATCGCCATGTTGACGAATACGAAGGGCAGGCCGGAGCGCCGCGATTGCGGAATCCAGAGTGTGGTTCGCCCTTTGCGTGTGTTGGGTTTTGGCTTCATAGGATGAGCATCGCGTCGCCGTAACTGAAAAATCGATACCGTTCGCGGACGGCCTCCGCGTATGCCGACAGGATAAGTTCCCGTCCCCGCGTCTCTCCTGGCGCTGCAAACGCGCTCACCAGCATCAGCAACGTCGAGCGAGGCAGGTGAAAATTCGTCAAGAGGGCATCGGGCATCGCAAACTCATACGGCGGATAAATAAAAATTCGCGTCCTGCCGCTTTCCGCCGCGAGTAGGCCCCCATGTTGCGCAGCGACGCTCTCCAACACACGAACCGTCGTCGTGCCGACTGCGAAAACCCGTCTATGGTCGCCTGCGGGCAATCGCGCCGCAAAATCGCCCGTCCCTCCGGCAACGGCCAGCTTACTCTGTTTTGTCTGATTGATGATTCGCGCGGTTTCTTCGTTCAATTCATAGCGTTCTTCGTGCATCGCGTGGGCCGCAACGCTTTCTGTCTTGACCGGCGCGAAGGTGCCCGGCCCGACGTGCAATGTCAAAAAACACACGTGCACTCCTTGCGAGCGGATATCATTCAAGAGCGGCGTGGTGAAGTGAAGCCCCGCCGTAGGTGCCGCCACCGATCCGGCCGGCTTGGCGAAGACGGTTTGATAACGCTCGCGATCCTGTTCCGACCGGGCACCGCCCGCACGATTGATGTAAGGCGGCAAAGGCATTTCGCCCAGAGAATCAAGCAGTCCGGCGATGCTCGGCGTGCCGGTGAATCGCAAACGCCGATGGCCCGCGGCGTTTGTGTCGATAACCGTGGCCTGGACCTCGCTGTGCCGGCCTTGCGGGTCGTGGAAAGAAATATGCATCCCCACCTGCGCCCGTTTTCCGGGACGCATCATGACCCACCAGTCATTGACGGCATTTTCCTTGACCAACAGAACTTCGAAGCGCCCGCCGGTGCATGCATTCATTCCGCGCAGCCGCGCGGGAATGACGCGCGAATCATTCAACACGAGAGCATCGCCGCTGCGCAGGTAGCTGGGCAGATCTCGAAAACCGCGATGTTCGATTCGTCCTGAAACGCGATGCAAAACCAAGAGGCGTGACTCGTCGCGCTGCGGCGCGGGCCTTTGCGCAATCAACTCCGCCGGCAGTTCGAAATCAAAGTCTGTGCTGCGCATCTCCACGAGAATCCTTGTCAGGAAATTACTTACATGGATTGTGAATAACTTGGTAACAAATAGTTCAATTTTCTATTGACATGGTGTGGGGGAAAGTGGTTTAACAGGGGGTGCAATGGGTCGTTGGAGTAGTGCTTGCCCATTGTGGATAACTTAAATGGAACCTAACAGCGCAAGCGAACCGCTTTATTACAATTCGCTTTATCGCCATGGAGTCGATGAAAAGCGGCGCGTGCAGGTCCCAGCCAAGTGGAGGCCCTCCAAGCCCGGCATCGAGTTCACCCTCATCGTCTGGCTCAAGTCCAACGTGGGTCCCTGTTTGCGGGTGTTGCCGCCGGCCAAGATGGCGCAGTTGATGCGCGACATCGATGGGATGCCCAATGGCGACCCCAACAAGGGAGTGTTGAAGCGTATCATCGGCAGTGAGTCCATTCAGGTCGCGCCGGATGCCGCCGGCCGAATCTGCCTGCCCGAGGAGATGGCGAAAGCAGCAGGCATCACCGATCAGGCGGTGCTGGTCGGGCTGCTCGACCGATTCGAAATCTGGAATCCGGAGCGTCACGAGAAAGTAAAGACCTCGGACGCTGTGTTGGCAACCGAAGCATTCAAATTGATGGATTAAATCTATGAGTCTGATGCGTTTATTGACAGCGGGAAAATGTCTGGTCGGCCAAAAAGACGCGGGAATTCGCTACCGGCTGATCGAACACAGGCTATTGCCCAAGTTTGGCAATGCGAAATTGGCTCGCGACGGGTCGCCTAAGGCCACCGCGACGGCTCTCCCATCGCCTTTGCCGGCCGAACAGCCGTCGTCCATCGCTCCGGAAACCAAGGGTGCAGAGCCAACTGGCCAGCCGTCCTGTGCGCCCGGCGCACCATCAGGCCGTGCTCCGCTTCCCAAATCGGGGGGCAAAGTGGGGTTCAGGGTGGGGAATCTGGCAGTTCGTCTGCCTTGGATGGCCAAAGCTTCGTCGGAGAACGCCGCTCCGGGGCGCTCGATCCCTGACAAGGGAGCGGATAATCCCGGCAACGCCAGACCCTGGACCGCCAAACTCCGGGCCTGGTTCCTCGGATCGTTTGTCCGACCGCAGCGCCAGGCGGCGCCGCTGGCAATGCCTCAACCTGCCAAAGTGCCCGTGCAATGTGAGCTTTCCCTGGATTCGGTCCAGGTGGTTCGAAACGATTTGAGTGATGCGGACCTTGAAGTAGTTCCTTCCGGAGCGCGTGAGGGGCATTCCAGCCCGCGAGCTCTGGCGCGTGCGCAGGGCGCGGGAAAAGGCGGTCCGGCGGAAGCCGCTATGGATCTGGAAACGGCCGAGATGCAGGGCGTTGGCAAAGTGTGAGAGGGCGAGGATCGATGCGCGGTGCCAGATTCAGCCCACAAACCGGTCCTGCTGACGGAAGTATTGGCTGCGTTGCAGCCCAGGCCCGGCGGTTGTTATGCGGATGGGACACTCGGGCAGGGCGGGCACGCCGCCGCGATTTTGGCAGCGAGTTCGCCGCACGGCCGGTTGTACGGATGCGATAGAGATAGTGCGGCGATAGAGGCTGTTCGGCGCCGATTGGCAGAGTTCGCCGGACGCTTTGATATCCGGCAAGGAAATTTTGCGGATTTGGCCGGTTGGGTGCCGCCGGACAGTTGCGATGGCGTGCTGCTGGATCTGGGCGTGAGTTCGGCGCAGCTCGGCGAGGCTGGACGCGGGTTCAGTTTTCAGGGCGACGGGCCGCTGGACATGCGATTGGACACGAACCAATCCGCGACGGCAGGTGAGTTTGTCAATTCGCTCGGCGCGGAAGAGTTGGCAAAGATTTTTTGGGAATTGGGCGGCGAGGCGAATGCGAGACGGCTGGCGCGGGCGATCGTCGAGGCCCGGCAACATCGCCGGCTGGAAACGACACGGCAGTTGGCGGAATTGATCGAGCGAGTGACGCCGCGCCGCGGAAAAAAAACGCATCCGGCGACCAGAGCATTTCAGGCTTTGCGGATCGCGGTGAATGACGAAATGGGTTCTTTGAATCGGGGCTTGGGAGAAATGATGCGGATATTGAAGCCGGGCGGGCGCCTGGCGGTCATCACGTTTCATTCGCTGGAAGATCGCATCGTCAAAGCATACGGGCGCGCGGGCGCCAGAGATTATACGTATGCGGGCGCGGTGGATGTTCCGGAGCTGCGCCAGCCGCGCGTTCCGGAACTCAAGTTGGTGACTCGCAGGGCGATGAAAGCGGGCGCGGCGGAATTGATGGAAAACCCGCGCAGCCGCAGCGGCCAATTGCGGGTCATGGAAAAGACATAGATATATGGCGCGAAATCGAAAATACAAAACGGCGGCAAGTCGATTTGGGCCGGCTCTCAAGGCCTTCCTGCTTTGCCTGCTCATGGGCGGATCGGGAGTCGGTTATGTCTGGCAGAAAGACCAGCTCACTCAGCTTGGCCGCCAGATAAAAAGGCGCGAGCTGCACCTGGCTGAATCGAAGGAGCAGAACGAAAAGTTGAAAAACCAGTTGGAAACCATGCACTCGCCGCGCTTCCTCGAAGCCCGGATCAAAGAATTGAACCTGGGTCTGGCCCAGCCCGTGCCGGCGCTGGTTTGGCGGCTCGCCGAGCCGGCAACGCCGGCAGTTCAACCGGCTGCCGAACGCGAATATGCCGCCCAGGACGGCCTGACGTCCAATGCGCCTTGAACACGAATATATGCGCACGATGCAATGCGGAGAACTATGAAACGATGATTTGATTTTTGCCGCCGCCCGTGACGCCGTCGGGAGTGAGGAACCGACCGCCGCGGGCGGCTGGCATTACTTTGACCCAATGAAAACCGAACTTTTTGATGAAATGAATTAACGAACGATTTACCGCCGCCCGCCAAGCTATCGGCCGAGGAACCGATGGCCGCGGGCGGACGGTAATTATCAACCCGTATTCGCCTATGGCCAAGAAATTGCAATTTCGCAGAGTAATCTGGCTGGCGATCCTTCTGGCTCTGGCCTTTGCCGGGCTGGGCTATCGCCTCGTCGATTTGCAAGTGATTCGGCATGATGAACTGAGCGCCATCGCCCAGCAAAACACCCAGCGCGAATTTCTGCTCGAACCCCGCCGCGGCGACATCCTCGATGCCAAGGGCCGTCAACTGGCGACGAGTGTCCTGATGAAGAGCGTTCACGCGGACCCTGCCTTCATAGGGAATCACCAGACCGAAGTTGCCCGCGCACTGGCGCCGCTGCTCCAGATGAGCGAAGGCGACCTCGCCCAGCGCCTTTTGCTGACCGTTCGGCAAAACAAACTGGGCCAGTCCGTCACCAATCGCGACGTTTTCCTCAAGGACAAAGTCCCGGTCGAAACTTGGGAAAAAATCCAGAGTGCCATGACGAATCTGGATTTTGGCATCGCAGAAAAGAAATTGTCCCGGACCGAGTTCGCCTTTTATCGCCAACTGCGCCAAAAGGCGGTGTTCGCCCGTGATGATCAGTTGCGCCTCTATCCCAACCAAAGCCTGGCCGCCCATGTCCTGGGTTTTGCCACCGATAAGGAGCGGTCATTCGAAGGACACACGGTCCATGAACTCGTCGGGCGCGACGGCATCGAACGCGAGTTCGATGCCAAACTTCAGGGCGTGCGCGGCTGGCGGCGGACGGAAACCGATCAGCGCAACCACGAGTTGGTTGTGCTGCGCGAGCAGGACGTCGAACCGCGCGACGGGTTGAACGTCGTTCTGACCATCGATTCGGTCATTCAACACATCGTCGAGTCCGCCCTGGCGGAGGGGATGGAGCAGCACGCCCCCAACAGCATTTCGGGCATCGTGGTTCGTCCGCGCACGGGCGAAATCCTTGCCATGGCGACGCTGCCGAACTACGACCCGAACAATCTCGGGGGCTCTTCGGAGGATGCGCGGCGCAATCGCGTCATTTCTGATGTGGCGGAGCCGGGTTCCACTTTCAAGATCGTCGTCGTCTCGGGCGCGCTCAACGACGGCATCGTGAGCCTGAACGACGTGTTCGATTGCGAGCATGGCCACTTCTTTTACGCCGGCCGCACGCTGCACGATCACGAGTCGTATGGCCCTCTGTCGGTCGAAAACATCATCACCAAATCCTCGAACATCGGCGCCGCCAAAATCGGCATCAAGATGGGGGAACACCGCCTGGCCCAATACATCCACGATTATGGATTCGGCGAGCGCACGGGCGTGCCGCTGCCGGGCGAAGTCCTGGGCATCGTGCATCCGCTGGAAAAATGGTCCAAAGTTTCCATCGCGCAACTGCCTATGGGCCAGGGCATCTGCGTCACCCGCCTTCAGATGATGATGGCCATGTGCGCCATTGCCAATAACGGGGTGCTGATGCAACCCATGCTCGTGGACCGGCTCGAAGATCACGACCACAACATCGCCGTGCAATATTCTCCTCGGCGCGTGCGCCAGGTTATCTCCGAATCGGCCGCCAAGCTCATGGTCACCGCGCTCAAGACGGTCGTTTCGCCCGACGGCACGGCTCCCAAGGCCGCTCTGGAGCACTACACAGTTGCCGGCAAGACCGGCACGGCGCAGAAAGTCGAACACGGCGTTTACGTCTTCAAATATTTTTCTTCTTTCATCGGCTTTTTTCCCGCGGACAATCCCGAGATATGCATTTCTGTCATGATGGATGATCCCAAACAGGGATATTACGGCGGACAAACGGCAGCGCCTGTTTTCAAGGCAATCGCCGAGCGCGCCGCCAACTATTTGAATATTCGGCCCGAAGACGGCTCCGATCCGGTCGCCCTCCATCAACCTTCACAACCACCACAATGAAAGGATTAACATGAATTCGATTCCTCTCATATCGCACCGCTTGATTGCCGCGGCTGTTGCGCGGGACGGCAGTGAGATCCCCAGGACGGCCCGCAACCAAAAATCAACGCTGCGCCTGCCTGACATTGCCACCGCCATACCTTTGGAACTGCTGGCCTGGGTCGAGCCGGCAACCGCGCGCCGCGCATTATCGACCGCCCGCAATCACTCGGCTGCCGCTCGCTAAAATGAATCCTTCGCGTCCTCATTTGCTCGGGATGCTGGCCGGCCTGTTTCTGGCTGCGGGCCTGGTGGTTTCCTCGATGCTGGCCACGGCGGCCTGGCTGAGAGTCCGAAACACGCAGTTCATCTCCGTCAAAGGCTCGGCGCGAACCAATGTCACGGCGGATCTCGCCGTATGGAAAGGTTCGTTTTCTGCGCGCGCGGCGACCCTCCTGGAGGCGAAAAGAGAATTGCAAACCAATTTGGTCAAGGTGGAAGCTTTTTTGAGGCAAGAGGGAGCGACGAATTTTTCGTTGCTGCCCATCGTCATCGAAGAGCAAAAGGGCCGCCTCGACACCAATAGCCTCGTCCAGGATCTGATTGTCGGTTATCGGCTTGCCCAGCCGGTGCGCGTCGAATCACAAGACATCGACCAAATATCAAGGTTGGATCGCGATTCGTCCGAATTGGTCGAAAGCGGCGTCGAATTTACTTCCGAACCGCTGTCGTTTATTTACACGAAGTCCGCCGGGGCAAAAATCGAAATGCTGGCGGAGGCGGCCAGAGACGCGCGGGCGCGGGCCGAACAAATTGCCGGTCAAGGCGGGCGCGTCATCGCAGCCATGCACAGCGCCGAAATGGGGGTGTTTCAAATCACGCCGCGGTATGAAAGCCAAACCAGCGGCGAGGGCATGAACGACACGACCTCCGCCGACAAGACGATCACGTCCGTCGTCACCGCCACCTTTTCCTTGAAATGATGCCATGGAGTCACGCCCGCTAAAATTCATCGTTCAGGCCTGCGCCGGCGCGCGACTGAGCGGCATGCCGGAGCTGGTGATTTCCGGCATCTGCACCGATTCCCGGCAGGCGCAGCCCGGCGATTTGTTCGTCGCATTGCGAGGCGACCGCTTCGACGGACACGATTTTTTGCAAGACGTGGCGGCCCGCGGCGCGTCGGCGATCATGGTCGAGCAGCACAAGATGCCGGCCCAACCACCCGGGTGCGCCGTTATTTCCGTGGCCGACACGCGCAAGGCCCTGGGTCAATTGGCGGCGGCCTATCGCAGGGAATTCTCGGCGCCTCTCATCACGATTAGCGGCTCGAACGGCAAGACCACGACCAAGGAATTGACGGCGTCC
>Ga0073928_10011229_pt1 | contig 10477 bp, 10 predicted proteins | sample PaiPotPPA55metaG_FD_76969 | JGI IMG/M metagenome (GOLD analysis project Ga0073928, IMG submission 76969) | Iron sulfur acid spring bacterial and archeal communities from Banff, Canada, to study Microbial Dark Matter (Phase II) - Paint Pots PPA... ...
CGGTGCGGTTGATCAGCCGTGGGCGGCGGAGCGCGGCGGGGATTTCGCTACGGGTGCGGGCGGAGGTGTTGGAGAAGACCGATGTGTTGGCGGCGGTCGAGGGGACTTCGAATTTGCTGCTGCTGCATACGGATTTGATGGGTACGATCGGGACGCTGTCGGTTGGGCCGGGGGTGGAGCAGACGGCGTACGGGGTGTTCGCGGATTTGGTGGATGTGGTTGGTTAGATCGGATTCCGGCCGCCCGCGCCTGCGATTTGGCCGCCTCCCACCTGCGCGAAAGGCCATCCGAAGATGTCGTAGGCGACCCAGAATAGGGTAGTGGGTCAATTTGAATTGACCCACTACCCAGAATAGCGGGGTGCGGTGCGTGACGTTGGTGGCCACGGCCGCCGCGTACGTCGGCGACACCGTTCGGTCGGCGCCGCCTGTCGTGGGGCTGGTGGTGAACGCGCACCACGTCGCGGGGAGGACAAGCGAAAGGTACGAGATTTCCGTGGCGCCTTTGTAGGCGAAGTAGAGGGAATTGATCACCGAGGACTGCCGGAAGAAGTCAGTGCCCAGCCATCCGCAGTTACCGATGCCCCAGAAGGCTTGGCCATCAGTTTGCGCTGCTCCCAGTGGCACCCAGGCGGCCGGGCCGAGTGCGTTCACGAAAACCTCCTTGCCAGCCGCGTGGGCGGAGTTTATCATGGTGTCGATGGAGCCGAGATCGCCGGAAGCCAGGATATTGTCGGTGAAGCTGTCGTAGCCGACGCACGTCGGCGCTGGGCTGGACGTGATCATGGAACCCTGCCAGCCGCTCTCCGCCGAGTCGAACGCCACGCACACCTTGGCGCTGGGGTCGTTGCTTGCGACCTGGGTGATCATGGTGCCGATAGCAGTCGTCCAGTTGGTGGTGCCGCATGTCGTGTTGCTGGGCTGGTTGGGCGTGCAACCGTAGTTCTTGTTGACTGAGGTGGGTTCGTGCATGACCACGAACCGGCGGATGAACGTTGAGGGGAACGACCCGCTGCTGTAGGTATGCGCGATGTAACCGTACGGCGAGTAGTGCGTACCCGAGCCCGTGGGAAGCCAGGTGTAGGGGGCGCCGACGCAGGAGGCGAGGTTCCTGGGGTCCTGGTAGTTAACGGTTACCGACCCGCAGGTCTGGCCGAAGCCGGGGCAACCGCACGTGGCGCTGGAATCCTGGGCGACTGCGAGGTTGTCCGCCGTGAACCCGCTGTTAATGTCCACCTGCACGCCCGGGTAGGTGCTCAGGATGTAATGCATTACGTTATCGAAATAGCCGCGGAGGGTGCCCTGTGTCTCGTCCACGAAGATCTGCGGGTCCACATTGATCGTGATTACCTTCGCCCCGAGCCCGGGCATGGTGAGAGGATTCGTGCTCGTTGTGAAATATAGAAAGTTGCCCCGGACCCGCTTGCACTGTTCGTGGTTGTGGTGGCGCCAGTCCCCGTGGTGCAAGCACTGTAACCCGTGCCTGGGTTCACGACGTTGAAGGTCATGATGGCGCCGGTCATAGAGTTCACGCTTTGGACCTGCACCACACCGCCGTACCCGTAGCCGCTGCAATCTGCAATGGTAAGTAGGTCGCCCGGGGAAGCGGCGGAGTACATCGTGCCCCCGTTGTTCACGCTTAACACGGCGGTGGTTAACCCAAGGTAGGCGTTGGTCCTGGGCGCCGCGAGCATGTCGACCTCCTGCTCGATCTGCTGATACATGAAGTACTGTTCGTATGAGCTGTGGGCGTTCACGTAGCCGAAATAGAGGTCCTGCATGGCTTGCAGGTTTGCGGCGAGCACGGGCGCGGGAATCGGGTGTCCCTGGATGGCGGCGGCGATGCTTTGGCGATTCGTGGCTTCGGTGGCCAAGAAGGCCTGGAGGCTTTGCGGCGGGGCGGTTGCCTGTCCGAAGATGGCGCGGGCCGCCAGTATGAGGAGGAACGCGGGAGCGATAAGTGTTTTCACGGCTTGACGACCTCGATGAACGCATTGTTGAAGGTGAACGAATTACCGGTCCCGCTGGTGGTCTGCCCTGCAAGCTCGACAACATTCCCGGAGCCGCTCGAAAAAGGCTGAGCTGTGGTCGACGTCGACACGGCCACCGCCTGGGTAGAAATTCCGGCCGAAGGAGCCCCATTATTCCAGAGCGTGCAGCCGGCCACCGCCATCGTTGTGGTTCTAACGGTGAGGATGCACTCAACGGAGAAGAAATCCGTGCCGCTCGCCGGGGACGTGACCTGCAGAGTGACCACGGGGCTGTCGCTAGGGCTACCGGGCCCTGAGAGGACCTTGATGTAGTTCGCGCCACTGGCCATCGCTGTCGCCTGCCCCGCAGCGGACAGTCGATAGACGGTGCCGGCTGCGGCTGCCGCCGAGGACGCGCTCGTCGCAATTTGGACGGTTCCGCCGCTGACGGTGAAGGCGGAAAGAATGGCCGATTGCCCGCCGATGGTCTTCCACGCGGGGACGCTGCTGCTGCTTTCTGTCAGCACCTGTGTCCCGGTGGCGGTGTTCCCGCTCAATACCGAGAAGGTCGTGCCGTTGTAGTAGCCGATGTCGCCGGTGGTGGCGAAGTTGGCGACTTCCATTGTACCCGAGTTGTTGGGCAATTTCTGCGTATAAGCGCCGGAACCAAGTGTGTTGGTGCCGGTGATGTTGTAATAGCCAGAGGTACTTGGGTAGTTATAGGTGCACCCGGCCGCGGCGGGACAGATGTAGAGACTGTCGATGGGGCCTGCCGCCGTGCCGACGGACTCGCCGCTCCTGGTGGTGCCCAGGTTGCCCGTGGAGGCGATCGACCAGGCATTGACCGGCATGTCGTAGGTGTTGCCGGAGGATCCCGCTGCGGGAGAGACCTGGAAGTAGATCGTGCTGCCGTTGCCCATGCCGGTGTTTTGGCCGGGGCCGAGCAGCAGGTTGCCGCCACTGGCGTCGGTCGCGCCATGGATGGCATCGGGCCCGTAGAGGAAGAACGTCCCCACCATGCCGCCGAAGGGCACCACGCCCGCGGAAAGTCCTGCCGTAGTCAGGACGGCGCTGTTCTGATTCGTGTCGGACGTTATCAGAAACCCGCTTGGGGTGGGGAACGGATCTATAGGTAGCGCGTTTTCATCGAAGATGAAGTGCGCGCTGTCGGGCGGGGGGAGCGAGCCGGATATGATGGCGCCCTTGCGGATGATCACCTTGCACGAGGCGCCAGGACCCCAATATAGGGGCGGCACGGTGCCGTTGCCCGCCCACAGCACGTAGAAGGTGTACGTGAGTGAAGATGTGCTATTTTGGGGCTGCGTGACCTCGAGCGTGCCGAAGTTGGGTCCGCAGGCATCGAGGGCGGTTTGAAACGTTCCGCTGTCATCATTCGTGCCGTCCGCGAATGGGTTGAAGGACGATATGTGCCCTATATCTTGCAGGTAGGTGTCGCCGTGGGTCGTATGGCCGCTGCCGTTCTGCGAAAAGGTCTGCGTCATCTCGCCGGTCACCTGAGCCAGCGCGTCGCCAGCCAGGGCCAGCGCGAGCGGGAGGGCGCAAATGAGACACGCCGCGTTGCGGGTGAACCTCAAATCGGCTTGCTGCATCGTGTCGTCCTCTAGCGCAGCGGGGCCGCGCCTTCCGACAGTCCTTGGTCTTCAAGGGCCGACGGCAGCAGCACTTGCAGGGGCACAACATATTTCAGGTTCGTGTGCGTGCCACCCCCGTGAGGCGGGACCGCTATGGCAGTTATGGTCAGGAGTGCCGGCCCCACGTACCCGTTGTTCGGCACTACGTCGGTTTCGGTGACCCCCGCCTCGATGGCAGTGCCTTGCCGCACGCAGAGCCCGCCGATGGGCCCGTAGGTAGCCACGGTCGCGCCCTGTTCCGTGAGCTTGAACGTGACCTTGTCCACGCATCCCTTCCAGTTGCCCGCCTGGAATACTACGCTCCAGACGCCACTTACGTATGAGCCGCCGTCGGTCGGCGGCGTCACGTTTTCGGGCCAGACGACGGCCGCTCCCAGCGGCACCGGATACCCGCAGGCGGCGTTATAACCATTGTTCAGGCACGGCGGCGATGGGTACGAGACGTAGTACTGCGAAGGTCCCGCAATCGCCACGGCGATCTCGCCGCTGGTCGATCCGACCACGACCTGAGCGCCGGATTTCAACGTGAGAGGCGTGGCGCCGCCGGTGGGCGTGGCTACCGTCGTTACGGCCAGAGTGGCCGGGCCGTTATACCCATTGCCGGGCGCGGCTTCCGGCACGGCCACCAATGTGGTGGAATTCGCTGCCGCAGCCGCGCTGGCGGTGGCGGACTGGACCGCAACGTTGTTCTCGATCAACTGGAAGCTGACGCTCAGGCTCCCGCTCCATGCGCCGGTTTGGAAGACGGCGTACCAACTCGGCGTGGTGCCCGGCTCGAGGATCATGTTGGGCTGGAGCGCCACCGCGCCGTTCGGGATGCCATAGCAGTTCATGGTGCCGTCGCCTACGCACGGGAGTATGCCGTTGGCGGCGGTGATGCCGACCAGGCCTGCGCGATGGGGGCGGTCTGGGCAGTGGTGGGCGCCTGCGCGCGGGGCACCGACTGTACCTTAACCTGCGCCCAGCCTGCCGATTGAGCCAGCAGGGCCAATGCCGAGGCGACCATAAGCCTTGAAGCGTTCTTCATTTGCGTGCCCTCCTTTACGTTCTTCGATACCTGGGGATACTATACCATGGCAGGATTTTTATTTCAACGGTTTTCTGGTTTTGTCGGCGAAAAGTAGAAATGTCGCTTTTTGGCGAAGTGCTTTGTTATGGCAAGCGATGGGGCCGCGCCGGAACGGTCCCGCCATTCCCCTGACCTGATCACTGGACGGCCCCAGTTCGCGGCCCGGCCGCGATGCAAAACGATGCTGCGAGAGGGGAATGGCAGGTCGCCGCGATAAATCGGGCGGGAAATTTCTACTTTGCAGAATAGGACATTTTCATTTTGCGGCGACACGGTTTTTTTGGTTTTCCTCCTGTTTCAGTTGGGGAGCGGTACCAGCCCGTCTATGCTTCAAGCCGTGGGGGGATGCACGACGCCGCGGGCGCTCTCGACGCGGCGCGTCACGCGGCTGACGCCGGAGCGGTGCGGTTGATCAGCCGTGGGCGGCGGAGCGCGGCGGGGATTTCGCTACGGGTGCGGGCGGAGGTGCTGGAGAAGACCGATGTGCTGGCGGCGGTCGAGGGGACTTCGAATTTGCTGCTGCTGCATACGGATTTGATGGGGACGATTGGGACGATGTCGATTGGGGGTGTTTGCGGATTTGATAGATGTACTCGCTGAGTAGGCGAGCTGCGCTCGCCCGGACCGGCAAGAGTGCCGGTCCAGCAGGCAGGAGTGCCTGCGCCACGTTACGGCACTGGCACCAGAAGGGCTTTACCGATTACCGTGGTGAAGCCGTCGATGGAGTCCATGAGGCCGCCGGCGAAGAGCGGCGGGAGGTTCCACAGGGCTTCGGCGTTGTTCCAGGCGGTTTCGCGGGCGGCTTCGACGTTCCAGGCGGCGATCAAGTCTTCCAGGTGCGAGACGGGCGGGAGCGCATCGCCGGGCAGGCGCACATTCAGGGTTTGCTTGGCGGTGTCGATGAGAGCGTCGAGCGTGGAGTTGACCGCGGTGTAGTCAGTGTACTGTTGCGTGTCGTGCCGGGGCACGGTATTGGTGACGTGGCAGGTGGCGACGAGGGCTTCGGGGAGGTCGCGGTTGATGTGAGCGTTGATTCCGGCCAGGGCGAATTGAATGCGCGCGAGTCTGGCGTTGTCGCGGACCGCGAAGAGCGCTTGCCAGCAGCCCGGACAGGGCGCGCCGGTGAGCGCGGCTTTCATGGCGTTGAAATAGAGGCTCGGGAACTGAACATCCAGTTGAGCGAGCCAGGCGGAGGGCGAATTCGCCGCTATTGACGCGGGCTTCGATGGCCTGGGTGACTTCGAGATATAGCCCGTTGAACCACTTCAGGCCGTCCACATCGACGCATGTGGCGTCGATGGTCTGCATGGTGGCGAGCACGTCCGCGACGGATTGCAGTACGGCCGCAGCCGCCGATGCCAGAATCGCGTCATATGGGAACATGCGGCGAAGCTACTTTTCGGCGCCGGTTTCCTTGGCCAGACGCACCTTGGCGCTCTCCAGTTTTTTGGAGATCTTGGTGGCGTCACCGGGCTCTAACTCAGTATCATTGCCGGATTCGTAGGCATGCAAGGAAGCCTGCCACTGCGTGATGGCGTCTTTGGTCTTGCCCATCTTGGCGTAGACATCGCCGAGGTGATCGTGGACGGTGGGGTCGGTGCCGATTTTGTCGAGCGCGCGCACGAGCGTTTGCGCCGCGTCCTCCAGGCGGTTTTCGCGGTAGTAGACCCAGCCGAGGCTATCGAGGTAGGCGCCATTGTCAGGATCCAACTCGAGGGCACGGGAGATCAGCTTCTGGGCTTCATCCAGGCGCACGTCGCGGTCGGCGAACATATAGCCGAGATAGTTCAGGGCGCTGGCATTTTCCGGATTGAGCTGCAATACATGGCGGAATTCACCTTCGGCGGCATCGAATTTCTTCATGCGCTCGAACATGGCGCCGCGCATGAAGTAAACCGTTTCCTTGTCCTGGCCGGAAGTGGAAAGCTTTTCGGCTGCATCCAGCGCTTTCTGCATGTCGGCATAGCGCTTGCCTTTTTCGTAGATCTGGGCGATGGCGAGCTGGGTTTCGCGTTCTTTATCGCCTTTGAGGAGCGCGCGGAGCTCGGCGACGGCTTCATCGGTCTTGCCCGTGTCGGCCAACAGGGAGGCGTGCACGAGCTTCAACATGCGCTCGTCGGGATATTTTTTGAGGGCGGAATCGGCTTCGGTACGAGCGTTCTTGTAGTCTTTCGCGATGCGATAGGTGTCGATCACCTCGGCCTCGGCGCGCGCGGCGGAATCCGGATCGAGCTCGCCCATTTTGCGGAACGCGTCGACGGCCGCTGGATACTGGTTGGTGGTGCGATACAGCGTACCGAGGCGCTCGAGGAACATCGACCGGTTTTCTTTGTCGCCGGTCGAATAGCTGCTGCGCTCGGTTTCCTTCAGCATGGGCTGAAGCGCGGCGATAGCCTTCTCCGTCTGGCCCTGGGATTCCAGCAGGTTTACTTCGTCGTAACGGACTTCGAGATTTTCAGGATCCAGGGATTTGGCCTTATCGAGGTACGTGCGGGCCTTGGCAAAATCGTGTTTCTGGCGGTAGATTTCGGAGATGCGAAGCTGGACTTGGGCGTCCTTGGGGTCGTCCGCGGCAACCTCGTTGTAATATTTGAGGGCTTCGTCGAGCTTGTCGGAAAACATCAGATCCTGGGCGAGGCCGCGCTTCAGGCGGCTGTTTTCCGGTTCCAAGTCGAGCGCTTTGCGCAGCACTTCGATGGCGCTTTTGTAATCGTGGAGCTGTTCGTAAGATTGCGCCAGGGCGGCCAGCGTGCGCGGACTCGGGTTGCGCTTGGTAACCTCTTGCAATTTCTCGATGGCCTTGCGGGTGTCGCCGAGGCCGGAGTAGACGATGGCCAAGCCGGTGAGCGCTTCTTCGTTGTTGGCGTCGAGGCTCAGCACCTGTGAATAGGCCTTCTCCGCTTCGACGGAATTGTTGGCGGTGCGATAGAGGCGCGCCAGGGTGAGCCAGCTTTCGAGGTCTTTGGGATCCTGCGCGGTGATCTTCTGGTACTGCTCGGTGGCGTTCCGCAGCATGTCCTCGTTGATTTTGCCCTGCTGGGTGTCGCCGATCATGCGGGTGTAGATACGCGCCAGCAGGCGGCGCGCGTCCAGATTATCCGGGTGCTGGTGGAGGATGTCTTCGGCTTCGGTAACCGCATCTTTGAGGCGTCCGCTCTGGATGTACAGGTCGGTCAGCTCCTCGAACAGGTAGCTGGCGCCGGGATCGAGCTTGAGCGCCTGCTTATAGTTATCGATGGCCTTGTTGACGTAATCGCTGCGGTTGCCGTAGACGCCGGCCAACTCGGCGTACAGGTGGCCCATAGCAAAGTTATAGTAAGCAGAAGCCTTATCGGACGGTGGCGCCTGGTTACCAGTGGTCTGCCCAAAAGACAAACACGATAGGGACAGCGCGATTACCAGCGCCTTGGGAAAATTCATGATGCGGTTCCTCTTGACCTAGATGCCCGAATGGGACGATCCGTTCCTCTTCATTGTATAACGGCGGATACTATCGCCGCTGTGTTACCTGTACTAGTAGACGAGGGTAAATTGAGACCGGTTGTGGTGATCGCCGGGCCAACCGGCTCGGGTAAGAGCGAACTGGCACTGTGCGTGGCCGCCCGGTTCGGTGGCGAGGTGGTGAATTGCGATTCGCTGCAGATTTATCGCTATTTCGACATCGGGACGGCGAAGCTGGCGCCGGCGGAGAGGCGTGGCATACCGCACCATTTGCTGGACGTTGTGGATCCGGACACGGTGTTCACGGCGGGCGAATACGCACGGCTGGGGCGGGTGGCGATGATGGAGATCTCGGGGCGCGGAAAGCTGCCGGTGGTGGCGGGGGGCACGGGTTTTTACCTACGGGCGTTGCTGGAAGGGCTGTTCCGCGGTCCCACGCGCGATGCGGGATTGCGGGCGAGGCTGGCCGAGCGCGAAGCACGGCGGGCCGGATCGCTACACCGATTGCTGACGCGTTTCGACCGGGAGACGGCGGCCCGCATTCATCGGAACGATGTACCGAAGGTCACGCGCGCGCTGGAGGTGTGCCTGCTCACACGGCGGCCGGCCAGCGAACTCTTCCGCGAAGGCCGCGACGCGCTCACCGGCTACCGCGCGCTGCGGATCGGCCTGAACCCGGATCGCGCGGCACTCTACGCGCGCCTGGACGAGCGCTGCCGCGAAATGTTCGCGGGCGGCCTGATCGACGAAGTGCGGCACATTCTGGAGATGGGCTTCTCGCCGGAGTGCAAACCGTTTGAGTCACACGGATATCACCAGACGTTGCAGATGTTGCGTGGCGAGCTGAACGAGCGCGAGGCCATCTTCTACGCGCAGCGCAATACGCGGCAGTACGCCAAGCGGCAGTTGACGTGGTTCCGCAAAGAGCCGGGAATGGAGTGGCTGGCGGGCTTTGGCGATGAAGTACGTATCCAACAAGCGGCCGGCGCGCGCGTGGCCGAATTCTTGACAAACTCCTGATATCGCGCGGCTGAACTTTCGATGGGTTTCTTCGTCTCATCTTCCGAGGGACAAAAACAAACCCCGAAAAGGAGAGGAAATCGAAATGAAGAAAGCAGCGATATTTGTGTGTCTATTGGCGGGCATGGCGTTCGCCGGCGGCAAGACGTACAGCGTGACCCTGTATCAGCCGAGCACCATCGGCGGTACCGAGCTGAAGCCGGGCAACTACAAGGTCGAAGTCGACGGCGACAAGATGCTGGTGCGGAACGAGAAGGGCAGTACGGAAGCCCAGGTGAAGGTAGAAAGCGTGGAGCGCAAGTTCGATAACACCAGCGTGCGGTACAACAACGCCGATGGCAAGTACAAGGTAGAAGAGATTCATTTGGGCGGCACCAAGACGAAGCTGGTTCTGTACTGAAGACGGTGCTGGGTTCTGAGTGCTGGGTGCTGGGAATTCAACGAAGGGGTAATTGCAATGAAGAAGTTGACGTTATTGGCGTGTCTGCTGGCGGGCATGGCGTTCGCCAACACCAAGTGGTTCGATGTGAAGTTGTACCATCCGAGCGTGATCGGCGGAACGGAGTTGCAACCTGGCAACTACACGGCTGAGCTGAAGGATCAGAAGCTAATCGTCAAACACGGCCGGGAAACGGTGGAAGCCAGCGTTAGAGTGGAAAACGCCGACCGGAAGGTCGACGCGACGACGGTCCGTTACAGCAACGGCGACGGCAAGTACAAGGTGGAGGAGATCCAGCTTGGCGGCACGAAAATGAAGCTGGTGCTGTACTGAAGAAGGTGGTGGGTGCGGGTTCTGGCACCCGGCAATTTTGCGGGCCGCTGCTACACTGAAAGTAGATGGTGCAGCAGCGGCTTTTTGCTTTGCTGGTAGTTCTGCTTGGGATGTTTCCCCTTCGCGCGGAAACGGTACTGGTCATCCCGTTCTTCAATCAATCCGGCTCCGCCAACCTGGACTGGATCGGCGAGAGCATTGCCGAGACAGTGCGGGAATCGCTGGTGTCGGGGGGCGTGCTGGCGCTGGAGCGCGAGGATCGCCTGGAGGCTTTCCGGCGTTTGTCGATGCGGACGAACGCGGTGCTGACCGAGGCGTCCATCATGAAGGCCGGCGAGGCGCTGGATGCTTCCGAAGTGATCTACGGCCACTATGAATTGGTCGCGCAATCCGGATCGCGGGGCACGCTGCATATTACTGCGAGAATCCTGAACTTGAAGCGCTTCGAGCAAGCGCCGGAGCTGAGCGAGGCCGGCGCGCTGGAAGATCTGGCGACGATCGAGGCGCGGCTGAGCTGGCAGGTGCTGCGGTCGCTGGCTCCGAAGACCGCGCCC
>Ga0073928_10011231_pt1 | contig 10476 bp, 12 predicted proteins | sample PaiPotPPA55metaG_FD_76969 | JGI IMG/M metagenome (GOLD analysis project Ga0073928, IMG submission 76969) | Iron sulfur acid spring bacterial and archeal communities from Banff, Canada, to study Microbial Dark Matter (Phase II) - Paint Pots PPA... ...
CGGCGCCCCCGGTGGTATATGCCGCGCCGGGACCGTACGTGTCAGTCTCCGTCTTCGGCCGTGGCGAGCCTCGCAGGTACTACCGCTCAGCGACGAGATACTCGTACCGGCGGTGAGACCAAAACTGGACTCCAACCGGGCTGGCCCGGTTTGGCCCTGATGGCACGCTAGAATCCCTAAGATGGATGACCAAGCCAGATGCGCCCTGTGCGAGAGTCCGATCCCGATGGGGACAGGATACGTGGTGCGCATTGAGGTGTACGCCGACCCCGAGCTGCCGCCAATGACCAGCGAGGAGATCGCCGCGGCCGACTTCCAGACGACTCTGGCTGAGTTAATGGACCAAATCAAGCAGATGTCGGCCGACGAGCTTCAGGACGCGGTACACCGGCGTTTCGAATACCACCTGTGCCCGATGTGCCAGGGAAGTTATCTGGCCAATCCATTGGGCATGCCGCGCGAGCTCCACGTCGGAGAGAACTAAGAATCCATCTCAAAAGATCACTGGGATCGCCTCGCGACAGATGACCCACGATGCCGCCCGACGTCTCCTTCCATTGCTGCCGTCAATTCGGCAGCGCGCCGGGGCGCTCGACCAGAGCGGCGACTGGCCGGCGGACGATCTCCGAGACCTGGCGGACGCGGGGGCGCTGCGGTCGGCCGAGCCGGTCGAGTGCGGCGGGACCGGAGCGTCGGCGCTCGAACAGCATCTCGCATATGAAAGCGCCGCCCGCGCTTCCCTGCCGCTGGCGTTGATTCTCTCCCAGCGTGACGCCGCGGTCGGGCTGATCGAGGCTGGGGATTCGATGATCCGCGCCGAGCTCCTGCCCGCGCTGGCGGCGGGGCGGACGTTCGCCACCGTTGGCATCGCGCAGCTCCCGACCAGCCGCCAAGGGGGTGCGCCGGCCCTGCGAGCCACCCGCGAAAGCGACGGCCATCGAATCGAGGGGCTGATCCCCTGGTGCACCGGGGCGGCCAAGGCCGACTGGATCGTCGCCGGGGCCACCACGGAGGACCGCCGGCAGCTTCTGTTCCTGCTGCCAAGTGATATGGATGGAGTGACGATCGATCCGCCGATGCCGCTGGTTGCGATGCGATCGAGTTGGACGACTTCGCTGCACTGCCGCCGCACAGCGCAGCGATCACGAGCTGGAGGAGCAACTCGCCGCGTTGCGCGCGCGGATCATCGATTTGAGCGACGCCGGGCGGGAGGCCGACGCCACGTCGGCGGCGCCGATCGTCCGCGGCCAGTGCAACGACCTGGCCCTCCGCGCCACCCACGCGGCGGTCGCGCTCTACAAGGGCGCCGCCCTGCTCACCAGCCATCCGGCGCAGCGGCTGGCGCGCGAGGCGCTGTTCCTGCTCGTCTGGTCGTGCCCCAACCCCGTCATCGACTGCACGGTAGACCTGCTCAGCGGCAGGAGGTAATGCGGCGGACGAGGGCTGACACACCCCGCGCGCAGCGCTGCTCTACCGAGAAAGATGCTACCCCGGTGCGAGATGCGTTTTAGAAGTTTCCACCACTAGCGTCGTCTTCGCCCTCGGGTCCGTCCTCGCCGAAACCGGCGCCGAAGGGTTCTGACGTCACTCCGGGATGTTCCCCGGCAGGCTCGAAGGGACGAACGGGCGGCGGGAACATCCCGCTGGCGATCCCGCTCGTCTGCGGCGGCATCGGCTCGGCGACCGGACCGGGAGTCTCGATCGAGACGCGCGGCCGCTCCGGACGCTTGGCCGCGGGGCGGCGGGCAGCCGGTCGGGCCCGCCCGGCCGCGCCCCGTGCCGCCGACTTTCCGCCCCGCCGCACCGTAGGCCGGGCGGCGCGCTTGGCCGATTTCCCTCTCGCAGTGCCCCGGGCGGCCGCGCGGGCCTTGCCCTTGGCGCCGCGCTTTTTTGGCCCGGCCCGCTTGGCGCTGGACTTTGCCTTCCCCTTCCCCGATCGCTTGGCACGCTGCTTGGCCATGAACCGCGTCCTTTCGTTGAGGTAGCACGGCATCTTACCGCATCCGAGCATTCTCGCGAACAACGTCGTCAATTTCGACAGTTCGCTGATAAAATAATCCGCATGGCGTTACAGGTCCTGCTCCGGCACGCGCTGGGCGAAAAGACCCTGGAGTTGCCGCCGCGCAGCGCGGGAGACCCGGTTCTCATCGGCCGCGGTTCGGAGGCGGACGTGCGAATCCCCTCCGTCAGGGCGGCGGCACGGCATTGTGTCTTGTTCGTCCAGGAGGGAAAATGGCTGGTAGAGGGCATTTCCGGTACGACCACGCTGAACGGCCAGCCGCTCACCCGCCCGACACCGCTTGGGATCGGGGACGTGATCGGCATCGGCGGTGACGCCTCCGGGCCCACCATCCGCATCGACCGCATCGACGCGGCCGAGCGCCCTTCCGCCCTCGCCAGCGTCGGTTCGCGCGCGGCGATGCCTTCCGACGACGACACCATCGCGTGGATGCCCGCGGTCGCGAGCGCCTGTTTCAACCTGCCGCGGCAGAAGAAAACATCCGCGGGCACGGCGATTTTCGCGATGCTGTTCGTCGCGGCGGTCGCGTGGGGAACGACTTTCCTCATCCGCCGCCACCTCAACCAGCCCCCCGCGGCGCCGCTGGAGGTGGCCGCGCCACTGGCGCACCCCTCTACTCGTCCGGCAACGCGGCCGGCCCGGCACAGCCAGACGCCGGATCGCGGCCAACGTCCCGGCAACAATGCTTCTCAGCCGGTCGGTCCCGCACCCGATGACCAATCCAACGCGGTATCCAGCGGCCCCGTAACACCGCGGCCGGGCACCGATCCCGCATGGGACGATCTGGAATTGGCCCATCGCCGTGTGAAGCGCCAAGGCATGGCCATCCTCCAATTCGATGAGTACCGTCAGCTTCACCCCGGCAGCTTCACTCAGCAACTGGACCAATACACGGAAGACGCGGTCAACTGGTTGTATTGGCAATATGTGTCGCACCTGTGGGACAAGCGCGATCGCCTCAGCGCCCAGATCAAGTTGCACGAGCTGGATCTCAAGGCCCAGCCGCCGGGAGCCTTCCATGACAAGCTGGCAAAGGAAAAGGCCGACCTGGAAGAGCAGCGGGCGGACGTGGACAACGAATTGACCAACGACCTCGGCTATACCAAGCCCTTCCCCCCGGACCTGCAAAGCCCCAAGAAACTGGAGGCGCTGGCCAAGGTACGCGACCCGGCCAAATACGCCATACTCAAGAATCGGATGCTCCGCTACGTCCGCGACCACCACGGCAGCGTATGGTGGGAGGGAGATTTGTAACTTCACGATCTTGCCGTATAATGCCTTACTCCGGATCGCGTGTTTTGAGGATGGAGAGATGAATTCGCCCGCCTCGGAAATGTCTGCGCGCAAGACCTTCGAGCAGTGGTTCTCGGAGGGGGAGTCGATCTACGCGGAGTTGCTCAAGGAACTCCAGGCGATGGAGGCGCAGATGACGGAATTGCAAGGGCGCATCCGCCAGAAGCGGGCGCAGGCCGATCAGATCGCCCGGGTGCTGGGCAAGGCGCCGGCGGAGCCTTCCCGTCCCGCGGCGCACTCGGCGCCCCCAGCGCCGACCGAGGCGGTCACGGTGGACGAGGCCCTGCGTATCCGGCTCCCCTATGGAAAGCCGCCCGCTCCGCGCCCCCCTCGCAGCCCGGGTACCGATGCCGTCGTCGTGCCGCTGCGGGAGTGATGACCGGGTTATCGGCCGCGGGGTGTGGAGTAGAGGGGCGATGATTGCCAGCGGCGGAGGGGCGGGAGCATAATTGCCGGCGATGGCGAGGCGCGGCAGGATCCCGGCAACACGAGCAGGAAGAGACGGCCGACAGCAGGGCCTGGATTCCGCGCCATCGCCGGACGCCACAGCCGGCGCGGCTGAGGCAGAGACTCGGCGGGTCCCCGTCGATCCGGCAGTGCAGCCACCGCTGCTGTTTGAAGTGGCGTGGGAAGTCTGCTGGCAGCTCGGGGGCATCTACACCGTTCTCCGCACCAAGGCCGCCAGCATGGTCGAGCGATGGGGGGACCGCTACTGCCTCATCGGTCCCTACAACCCGGACACCGCGCCGATCGAGTTCGAGGAGCAGCCGACCTACGGCTCCATCCGCGAAGCGCTCCAGAAGATGCGGGACGCGGGAGTGGACTGCTACTTCGGCCGATGGCTCATCCCCGGCCGGCCGCGCGTCATCCTGATCGATTACCGGGGACGCTACGAATCCCTCGACAGCGACAAATACCTTCTCTGGAAAGACCATGGGATCTCAACCTATGCGTCCGACGGGGAGGTGAACGAGACGGTCGCCTTCGGGTTCGCAGTGGCCGAGTTCTTCCGCGTGTTGAGCGAGATCGTAAAGGACCGGCCGGTGCTCGCCCATTTTCACGAATGGATGGGCGGCGTGGCGGTGCCGCGGATCGCGCATCTGAATCTGCCGGTCGGCACCGTGTTCACCACGCATGCGACGCTGCTGGGCCGATATCTGGCCAGCGACAACCCGCATTTCTACGACCACCTGCCGTTTCTGGACCCGGACGCCGAGGCCGGGAAGTATGCGATCCTGCCGCGGTTCCAGATCGAGCGGGCGGCCACGCACGCGTCGACGGTGTTCACGACGGTCAGCGAGGTAACGGCCACCGAGGCGCGGAAGCTGCTGGGCCGGGCGCCCGACGCCATCCTGCCCAACGGGTTGAACATCCAGCGGTTCGCCGCCCCGCATGAATTCCAGTATCTGCACCAGACCTACAAGGAGAGGATCCACGAGTTCGTGATGGGCCATTTCTTCCCCAGCTACACCTTCGACCTGGACAACGTGCTGTACTTGTTCACCAGCGGGCGATACGAGTACCGCAACAAAGGAATGGACCTGTTCCTGGAAGCGTTGCACCGCCTGAACGAGCAGCTCAAGCAGGAAACCAACCCTCCGACGATCATCGCGTTCATCATCACTAAAGCGGCGGTAAAGAACATCAACGTGGGGGTATTGCAGAACCAGTCGATGTTCGATGACCTGCGGCACACCTGCCTGGAGCTTCAGCGGCAGATGGGTGAACGGCTGTTCCGTTGCGCGGCGGCCGGCAGACTGCCGACCTACGCCGAGCTCTTGCCGGAGGATTCGCAGGTGCGGCTCAAGCGGGCGCTGCACGCCTGGCGGTCGCATTTCCAGCCGCTCATCGTGACACACGACCTGTGGGATGACCAGAATGATCCGGTGCTCAACCACCTCCGCCACCGCGGGCTGTTCAACGCCGCCGCCGACCCGGTGAAGGTCGTCTTCCACCCCGACTTCGTAACCGCGACTGGTCCCCTGATCAGCCTCGATTACGAGCAGTTCGTCCGTGGCTGTCACATGGGGGTTTTCCCGAGTTACTATGAGCCGTGGGGATATACGCCGATGGAGTGCGTGGCCCTGGGCGTGCCGGCCGTCACCACCGACCTGAGCGGGTTCGGAGCATACGCCCAAAGCCACGTGCCCGGCCAGCACAAACGCGGCATCCCCGGCATCCTCGTGCTCGATCGCCGCGCGTCCAGCTTTGACCAGGCAGCCGACGCGCTGGTGAACCATCTGGTCCGGTTCGTGCAACTGCACCGGCGGGAACGGATCGAGCTGCGAAACCGCGTCGAGCGGCTCGGTGAGCTGTTCGACTGGTCCAACCTCGTCCGCCACTATGACGAGGCCCACAACCTGGCGCTGCATCGCATCGGCGCGCCCAAGCAAGGGTCTCTGGAAATTCGGCTGGTCTAGCGCCGGTCGGCAGTTGTCAATCGGCCGATCAGGCGCGATAGTGGCGGTCGTGAGTTCGCCCATTTCGGCCAGTGGTCTGAACCTGTTCCAGCGCCTGACCCGTCGGTGGGAGGCGGTCCACCCGTATAACGCGGCGCAGATATTGCGGATTTCGGGGCGTCTGGAACCGTCGTCGGCCGCAGGGGCCTGGGCCGAGGCGTTGTGGGCGCTCGGGCTGGGCCGCGTGCGTGTGATTGAGCCGTCACGGTTTTGTCACGAGGCGTTGAATGGGGAAATGGACCGGTATCCGTTGACGGTGTTGCCTGCCGGGACGAGCCTCGAAACGCACCTGACGGCGGAGCTGAACCGGCGGTTCGACGATCCCGACGAGCCCCCGTTCCGGCCGTTCCTGCGCCAGGGAGAGGGAGAGTCTTACTTCGGTGTGGTGTACCAGCATTGGGTGGCCGACAGCGTGGCGATCCGCTTTGTGCTTCAGGAATGGTTGGCCCGGGTGTTCGATCCGTCGGCGGCGCGCGGTTCGACGCTGCGCCGCTCTCCCGGCGGATACTGGCGGCTGTTTGGCCGCCGCGGCGGGTGGCGACTGGACGAGGGCCTGCTCTCAGGGTTCCGCACTCATATGCGACACCGCCGCGTGCGGAAGGTCCGGACTGCCGGTACCGCCGACTATCCGGTCCGCGTCACCTTGCACGACGCGCCGCTGGGCACGATCGACGGGCTTCGCGACTTCGCCCGGCTCCAAGACTGCAAGCTTCACGACGTGCTATTGGCGGCAGTGGCCGAGGCATGTGGCTGCTATGTGCCCACGCAGGTTCGCCGCAACCGGCCCGACCTGTCGGTCGGATCGATCGTCGACCTCCGCCCCCACGCAGCTGAGGGGCTGGAGGACGCCTTTGGCCTGTTCCTCGGTTTCACGCACGTCGTCTGCCGGCCCGAGGACCTGAGGGACTGGCCCCGGCTGCTGCGGCGCGTCGCCGCCCAGAACCGCGTTCACAAGAACAGCGGGCTGCCGCAGGCAAGCATGCTGTGGATGCTGGCCGCCATGGCGTTCGGCCCGCTCGTCCCCGACGCGAAACTGTATTCATTCTACCGCAAGGAGATGCCGATGGCCGGGGGGCTGTCGAACGTGAACCTCAACGGCACCTGGGCGGCGCGTTACCACCCTGAGCCGTTGCGGCAGTACATCCGGGTATCGCCGACGGGGCCGCTGGTGCCGCTGGTCTTCTCAGCCACGACGTTGGGTTCGCAACTGTCGGTCTCGGTGACATGCCGAGAGGCCCTGCTGACGCGCGAGGCTGCCGGGCAAATGGCCGAAGCATTCCTCGATCGGCTGGCCCGGAGCCGCATTGACAATGCCGCGCGAAAGTGAAGGCTATCCGGGGCCGCGACGCGGCCTTCCCCAACCGGAGCTCTGCCATGGCCAAGCACTATCCCGCCCCGCCGCCCCTGAGCATCGACGCGAGCAAGCGTTACACCGCGACCTTCGAGACCTCGAAAGGAATGATTGTCTGCGACCTGTTCACCAAGGACGCGCCCAAGACGGTGAGCAATTTCGTCTTCCTCGCCCGCGATCGCTTTTACGACGACACGAAATTCCACCGGGTGATCCCCGATTTCATGATCCAGGGAGGCGATCCGGAAGGAACCGGCCGCGGCGGCCCCGGATATCGCTTCGACGACGAAGTCAGGAACAATCCGCACAAGCACCAGGTCGGCTCCCTTTCGATGGCCAACGCCGGCCCCAACACCAACGGCAGCCAGTTCTTCATCACCCACGTCGCCACCAACTGGCTCGACGGCAAGCACACCGTCTTCGGGCAGGTGAAGAGCGGCCAGGAGGTGGTGAACGCCATCAAGCAGGGGGACGTAGTGAAAAGCGTGACGATTCAAGAGAGCTGATCATTGAGAATGCGCCGACTTGCCTGCGTGTTGGCGATCGTGGCGGCGTGCGCGGCCGCGGGCAGGCGGCCCGCCATCGCTGTGCCCACCAGTGAACCGGGCGCCAACCGCCCCCCGATCCGTGAAACGATCCCCAGGACCACGCTTCTGGAGATGTACCACGCCGAGCTGGGCCCCGCCTATGACCCCGTGCTGGCCGATCAACTCTACGACGCCCACCAATTGCTCGAGAAATACTTTGAAGCCAATTCGGCCGGCGAGCGAAAATCGCTCGCGCGGCAACTGGAGGCGACGAAGATTGACGCCAATGTTCTGGGCCGGCTCTGTCGCATCCGTGCCCACTGGCCCGCCCTGGGAGGCGGCGGCGTGTTTTATATAAATCAGAAGAACGGGCCCGTCGACGTCCGCTACTTCCTGGGCGTCCCCAAGGCCTATGACCGTGCCAGGCCCTGGCCGCTGGTGATCAAGCCGCCCGGGGCGGCGGCATTCCTCACCACCCCTCCGCCCGACGCCAGGCAGGTCGTCGACATCTACACCGGCTGGATCAAAGGCGAGCTGTCGAAGCACGGGGACGCGCTGGTCCTGATGCCGCTGCTCAACCTCGACGAGCTGTACGGGCCCAGCTACGCCGGTATGAACAGCGTGATCCAGCCGATGTTGGACGCGGCCGACCGGGTGAACGTCGATCCCGCCCGCGTCTATATGGTCGGCCACTCAATGGCCGCCCACGCGGTTTGGAACCTGGCCCTGCACTACCCCACCTACTTCGCGGCGATCAACCCGTTGGCCGGCGCCGCCAGCGCGGACTGGCAGAGACTGCGGCTGATGAATCTCCGCAACGTTCTGTCGGTCGTCTGGCACGACGACGATGACAAAGTCCTCAAGGTGGGATTTTCCAAGTCGATCGTCACTGCGTTGCGGAACCTGAAGGTCCCCGTCGATTTTGACGAGACCCGCGGCGTCGGGCATGCCCCCACCGACGAGATCGCCGAGAACGAGTATCAGAAGATGCGGCAGCGGACGCGTGACCTCTACCCCCCCCAGGTCTGGCTCCAGACCGACCGCCCCGACGTGTTGTTCAACCGCAATGACTGGGTGCAGATCTACCAGGAAGAGGACCCCGGCAAGGAACATCGGCTGTATTTCCGCATCGGCACCGGGCACATGACGGTGTACACCAACCCGTGCAGCGTCAAGGCCGAGCCGCATGGCAACCGAATCGACGCCAACGTCGACAACGTGGACACGCTGCGGTTCTACGTCAACGACCAGATGGTGAACTTGGCCGAGCCGATCACCGTCGTGGTCAACAAGAAGGTCAAATTCAAGGCAATCGTGCCTTCCACGGTGGAAGAGATGTTGAAAGACCAACTCTTTCTGGGCCGCGGGTGGCGGTATTACACTGGCGCGATCGACATCGGGCTGGTCGACCATCCCGCCACCGCCCCTGCCACCCGAGCGACCACCAGGCCGTTGCACAAGGGACGGATCATCGTGGGCCCGGAGGCCGGTGAAGAACAGAATCACTGACGCGACCGCGCGTGCGCCGAGCGCGTTGGCGAGATCAACCGCCGCTCACGGGGGGGATCAGCGCGACCTCGTCGTCATCGTGCAGTCGCGTCTCAAGTGGCGCGTAGGTCCGGTTGACCGCGTAGGCGACGCGGGGCAAGTGCCGCGCCAGAGGCGGATGAATGACCGTGAGCCGCTCCCTGACCAGGGCGACGGTGGCACCGTCGGGCAGCTCCAGCGTCTCGTCGCCGGTGCCCGCGACCTCGCGGAGGATCGCAAACAGTTTGACGTGCACACGCATTGTCACACGAGCCGCATCAGACCCATCCGACGATTGCGATCTTGTAGCGGTCTGCCAGTTCCAGGACTTTGGTTTTCTCGAGGACAATGGTCTTCCCCGCCTCCAGAACCAGGCATCCGGCCCGCGCGGCGGCGAGTTTCTCGATCGTCACCGTGCCTACGGTGGGTACGTCCAGCCGGAGGTCTTGACTGGCATTGGACACTTTGATGAGCGTCCATCCCCCGCACCGGCACAGCTTGCCGGCGCGCTCGATCATGGCGTTGGTTCCCTCCACCGCCTCTACCGCGATCACGTCGCGGTCTACCACCGCCATGCTCTGCCCGATGTCCAGGCGGCTGATGGTGCGGCAGACCTCGTAGCCGAAGCGGATGTCTTCCCACTGCTGCTCGGTCGGCTGACGGCGCGTCATCACTCCCGTCGTGGCGAGGTGCTCGATGCAATACGCGGTGGAGTCGATCACGGTAATTCCCGCGCTGGCCAGTTCGTCAATGAGCGCCGTCAGGATCGTCTGCGGCCGCTTGTCGCGGCGGAGCACTCGCCACATGATCCCCAATGCCCGCCGGTCGGGAATATAGCGGAAATACCGCCAACGGTCGTACATCCGCGTCTTGGCGACCCGCCCGACCATGATCGCCTCGCTGCACCCGGCGTCGCGCAGGAGGCGGATCCACTGGTTGAGCCGCACGACGCTCACCCACCGGAAGGCGTCGCACTCACGCATCAGGTCGGGCCAGGCGTGGCCCGCGAACGCCGCGCACACCACCCTGCGCCCGGCCGCGCGCGCCCCGCGGGCAACCAGGACGGGAAACACCCCTTCGCCGGCAATCAAGCCCAACGGAGCCACGCGTCGATTGTACCGTCCCAGCCTGTTCCGCGGGAGTGCCGGCCTCGTGCGTGATATCCTTTGCCGATTGTTAGCCCAAGTTACGCCGTTCCGCCGTTGAAAGTGGCCCGGCGGGTCGGCGCTGCCGATTTGACTGAAAAGTCGTGACTACATTTTGATGGCCGGCGTCGGGGCCGGCCCGGATTCGGTGACG
>Ga0073928_10011232_pt1 | contig 10476 bp, 9 predicted proteins | sample PaiPotPPA55metaG_FD_76969 | JGI IMG/M metagenome (GOLD analysis project Ga0073928, IMG submission 76969) | Iron sulfur acid spring bacterial and archeal communities from Banff, Canada, to study Microbial Dark Matter (Phase II) - Paint Pots PPA... ...
CCCGGCGCTCACCCACGGCAGCGATTCGAGCGGCAAGCGGTAACCCATCGGCGAGTCGCCGGGAATCAGGTACATGCGTCCATCGCGGAAAAACCATGGGCCGCTGACCCATGCCGGCGCCTGCATCGGGATATCGCGTTCCCGCGCGATAGGCAGCACATAACCTGTCACCTGCGATAAACCCGCGTCGAACACGCGGCGCAACCGCATGCGCTCCATCTCGTCGTCGAGTTCCGATTCGAACGGGTCCACGTTTACCGGCAAGCGGCGTTCACGCCACAGATAGTAGAAAGTGTCCTCATAGCCGGGCTGGATATAGCTGGCATCCAGCGAGACCTTGTCCGCCAGATGCTCGATGAAACGACGTGCATCTTCAGCGGTGTAATGGCCAGGATCGCGTTCATCGGCAAAGAGCGTCGGGTCCACCCAGATCGGCTCCCCGTCCGCGCGCCAGAAGAGCGACATGGCCCAGCGCGGCAACTGTTCGCCCGGATACCACTTGCCTTGGCCCAGATGCAGGAAGCCACCCACGCCATAGCGCGCCCGCAGCTTGTCCATCAGCGACACCGCGTAACCGCGCTTCGTCGGTCCCAGTGCGTCCGTGTTCCACTCCGCTGCGTCGCGGTCGGTCACGGCAACGAACGTGGGCTCGCCGCCCATCGTCAGGCGCACGTCCATGTCGTTCAGTTGCTGGTCGACTTGCGCGCCCATCGCCTGCACCGCGGACCACACTTCTTCCGTGTAGGGCTTCGTCACACGCGGCGTTTCGAGCACACGCTGGACCTGCATGATGTGCTCGAACTCGACTTCGCTTTCGTCCACAGCGCCGAAAATAGGCGCCGCGCTGCCCGGCTCAGGCGTGCAGGCAACGGGGATATGCCCTTCTCCCGCTAGCAGCCCGGAGGTCGGGTCGAGCCCGATCCAGCCCGCGCCGGGAAGGAATACCTCGCACCACGCGTGCAGGTCGGTGAAGTCGACTTCGGTGCCGCTCGGGCCATCGAGGGACTTCTGGTCCGGGGTGAGCTGGATCAGATAACCCGAAACGAAACGCGCCGCCAGCCCGAGCTGACGCAAGGTTTCGACGAGCAGCCAACCGGTGTCGCGACACGATCCCAACGCTTTTTCGAGCGTCTCCTCCGGCGTCTGAACACCGGGTTCCATGCGAATCACGTAGCCAATGTCGTGCTGCAGCCGCTGGTTCAGCTCGACCAGGAAATCGGCCGTTACCTTGGGCGTCTTGTCGATGCTATCGACAAACTTGACCAGCAACGGTGTGGGCTCGCGCTTGATCAGATACGGCGCAAGCTCAGCCGCGAGCTGGGGTTCGTACTCGAACGGGAATTTCTCGGCGTACGGTTCGAGGAAGAAGTCGAAGGGGTTGTAGACCGCCATCTCGGCGACCAGATCGACTGTTATTTTGAATTCCCGCGTCTTCTCGGGAAAGACGAGCCGCGCCTGATAGTTGGCGAACGCGTCCTGCTGCCAGTTGATGAAATGCTCGGCTGGCTCGACCCGCATCGAATACGAGACGATCGGTGTACGGCAATGCGGCGCGGGCCGCAAGCGCACGACCTGTGGTGAAAGGCCGACGAGGCGGTCATAACGGTAGTGCGTGACATGGTTCAACGCGACGCGGATTGACACACCTGACTCCTGGACGAATTTTGGCAGTTTTTAAAAGCAAGCTCTATGCCGTTTGGCCGAACTGGCCATCGGGCAAGGTTGACGGCTATTTCAATGCACTCGATGCTGCGTTTAAACCGCGTGCGCCATTCGGTCATGCACCGAAGTGGCGCATAAACCGCCTCCCACCTCAAGACGGGAGCGTTTCCCCAGCGGCACGTGGCTTGCTTCAACGTCACCACATCCTGCATTCCAGCGTATCTCCTCAATATGAAAACATTCCACTGCGGCCGTTGTCAGCATCACGTTTTTTTCGAAAACGTGAAATGTGAATCTTGTGCGGCGCTCCTCGGCTTCGTGCCTGACCTGTCCGAGGTATGTGCCTTCGAACCGGCCGGCGAGATGCTTTGGCGCGCCCTGCATCCATCGGCAAACGGCGCGCTGTTCAGGCAGTGCAACAACTACGCGCTCGAGAATGTCTGCAACTGGATGATCCCGGCCGACTCGCCAGACGTATTGTGCCCGGCATGTAGCTTGACGCGGACCATCCCCAATCTCGCCCAGCCAGAAAACCGCGTCTACTGGTATCGGCTGGAGACGGCCAAGCGGCGCTTGCTGTATGCGTTGTGGGCGCTGGGACTGAACACGGATTCGAGGAGGACCAACCCGGAAACCGGCTTGCAGTTCGAGTTCCTCGAAGACGGCAACGTGGGGCCAAAGGTCCTGACCGGCCACGACAACGGCCTCATCACGATGAACATAGCCGAAGCCGACGACGCCCTGCGCGAACGCGCGCGCGCGGAAATGGGTGAACCGTACCGGACCTTGCTCGGGCATTTCCGGCATGAAATCGCCCATTATTATTTTGACCGGCTCGTGGCTCAGTCAGACTGGCAAGAGCTGTTCCGCGAGATGTTCGGCGATGAGCGCATCGACTACGCCCAGGCGCTTCAGGTGCATTACGAGAATGGGCCGCCGGTCAATTGGGAAGAGTCTTATGTGAGCGCCTACGCCACGACGCATCCGTGGGAGGACTGGGCTGAGACCTGGGCGCATTATCTGCATATCGTCGATACAGTCGACACCGCCGCCGCATGCGGATTCAAGCTCGATCCGAAAGTGCCCAACGAGCCTTCGCTTAGCGAGGTCGAGCCGATCGAGAACACGAGCTTCGACAACCTCATGGAGCAATGGTTTCCACTGATGTATGCATTGAACAGCCTGAACCGAAGCCTGGGTCTGGCCGATGCATACCCGTTCACGCTGTCGCCGAAGGTCGTGGCCAAGCTGCGTTTCGTGCACAACGTGATCGCAAGCGCGAATGCCCCGAAACAAGCGGATGGCGGAGTTCGGCAACATGAGCAAGATCCGCAGGGCCCGCTGGAAGCCGCCGTTGGCTGAACCAGGGATTCATCAGGAGTTCGATGTTTCAAGCCCCGATTTACACGTTCGGATTTACACGTCCGCTCAACCAAGAAGGTCCGTCCGATGAAGCTCCGCGTTGGTTACGAACTGGTCTATGAATGCGTGCAGCCGACCCCCATGCTGCTGATGCTGAACGTGCACACCTCGCGAGCAAAGGACATCCTTGTCCCCGACCTTCTGAGGCTCAACCCGCGGGTGCCCTTCTCGCAATATCACGATTCCTTCGGCAACCTGTGCAGCCGACTGGTTGCACCGCGGGGCTGGCTTACGTTGTCCTCGCAAGGGTTGGTCGAAGTGCCGGCTTATCCTGAGATGCCGGAGCCCAACGGTTATCAGCATGCTGTTGAAGAACTGCCCGACGAGTGCATGCAGTTCCTGATCGGCAGCCGCTACTGCGAGACCGACCTGTTGTCCGAAGCCGCGTGGCAGATGTTCGGCTCCACGCCACTGGGACGACCCCGGGTGCAGGCCATCTGCAACTTTGTTCATCGGCACATACGGTTCGACTACAACAGCGCGCGTCCGACCAAGACGGCGTTCGAAGCGTATCGGGAAGGCGTGGGCGTGTGCCGCGACTTCGCGCATCTCGCCGTCGCCTTGTGCCGCGCGATGAACATTCCGGCGCGTTATTGCACGGGCTATATCAGCGACGTCGGTTTGCCGCCGCCCTACGCACCTATGGACTTCTGCGCCTGGATCGAGGTTTATCTGGGCAATACATGGCAGACATTCGATCCGCGCAACAACGCGCCGCGTACTGGCCGCGTATTGATGGCGCGAGGCCGCGATGCCGCCGATGTCGCTCTGAGCAATACCTTCGGCATGACCACGCTGGTCAGGTTCAGTGTGGTCTGCGAGGCTCAATAAAACTCAGCAAAGCCTCAGCAAAGCTCCGGCGCTGTGCGCGCCAGCCGATGAAAATGGCGACCGAAATAAATCAGGCCGTCGCCGTCGCCGCGCACCACGATGTCCGCCACCTCCACGAATATCACCGAGTGCGAGCCCACCGCCTTAGTATCGACAATACGGCCTTCTAGACTCGCGAGCGCATCAGCCAGGACGGGCAGGCCCAGGCGGCCGGCCGTCCAGGTCTGCTGCTCGAAGCGTGCGCTCATCGGCAGGTTGGTCATGCCGGCGAAATGACGCGCCAGTTCCTGGTGATCGGCGGGCAGCACATTGATGCAGACGTTGCCGTTGCCCGCGAGCACCGCATGCGCCGCGCTCGACTGGTTCACGCAGACGAGCATAGTGGGCGGTGTGTCGGTGACCGAACACACCGCGCTTGCCGTCATGCCGCAGCGGCCGCGCGGGCCGTCGGTGGTGATGATGTTCACTGCTGCCGACAGGTACGCCATGGCCTCCCGAAACAGCTTGCGGGTGCTTTCGTTATTCATGTCTTGCTCCCCGGTTCACGGATACCCTGTATTCGCAGGCTCGATCCTGCGGTTCTTCGCGCTTGGGCGTTTGTTGTCGGGTCGCTTCGCCGGGAATGGCGTGCTGGGTGATGTAGGGTAACGACCGTGGAAAACGCGAACCAGGCGCTGCATCCGGTAATGGCGGTAGATTGCCGCGATACAGGTACGCCGGTATGCCTGCTGGACCACATCCGCGAATAGATGACCGAAGTGCGTCAACAACGGCGCCCGCCGGCCGGGCGCCGTTACTCAGCGTTTATTGAGCGCGGACAGATAGGATTGTTGCCGGACCTATTTTGCAAACAGCGAAGCGATATTCGCGAACGCCTTGATTTCCAGTGCGTTGCCCGACGGGTCCAGGAAGAACATGGTGGCCTGCTCGCCGACTTCGCCCTTGAAGCGCACATGCGGCTCGATGATGAATTCGACCCCGGCCGCCGTGAGTTTGTCCGATGCCGCTTGCCACTGATCCATCGGCAGCACGACGCCGAAATGCCGGACCGGAACTGCATCGCCATCTACCGTACTCGTCTTGCGATGGCCGATCTCGTCAGGCGCCAAGTGGGCCACGATCTGGTGGCCGTAGAAGTTGAAGTCCACCCAGTCGGGGGCACTGCGGCCCTCCGGACAGCCGAGCAGATCGCCATAAAACTCCCGGGCAGCAGCAATGTCGTGAACCGGAAAGGCGAGATGGAAAGGGGAAATAGCGGCAGTGGTATCGCTCATGGGAAGGCCCGGATTTCGGTTGAATGGGTCGTACTCGACGTGAGACAGTTTAGGGGCAACGAGAATAGTTGAATAATGATAGTTTTTTTAGCTCAGTATCAATAAAATTGATCAATTCCAGCCAATAAGATCGATCAATCCAGCCATGATGCGAGAGCTAAAAACCTTTCTGGCCGTTGTGCGTTTCGGTACGTTCGCGAGTGCCGGGGCGCATATCGGACTGACGCAATCGGCTGTCAGCGCGCAGATCCAGCGGCTGGAGGAGGACCTGGGTTTCCTGCTATTCGACCGCACCGGCCGCTCGGCCACGCTCAACGCGGCAGGCAAGCAGACTGTCGATCTGGCCGAAGAAGTATTGTCCGTCTACGCCCGCCTGGCAGACCGCGGCGGCGCGGCCGAAAAGTCCGGACTGCTTCGGGTGGGTGCGATTGCTTCGGCGCAGGCGTCGTTTCTCGTCAGTGCCATCGAACTGTTCCGGCAGACTTCGCCGGGATGGCGAATCCGCGTGGTGCCCGGCGTGTCGCTCAACCTGCTCGCGCAGGTTGACTCCGGCGAGGTCGATGTCGCGGTGATTATCAAACCCCCTTTCGCGTTGCCCGCCGAATTGCACTGGCGCACGCTGCTCACCGAGTCTTTCGTCTTGCTGGTCCCGCGCAACTTGGCGGACCGGCCGTGGCGCTCACTGCTCAAATCGGAACCGTTTATTCGCTACGACCGGAGTTCTTTTGGAGGCCGCCTCGTCGACCGCTTTCTCCGGAGAATTCGCGTCACGGTGCAGGACGTGGTCGAACTCGACGAACTGCAGGGAATCGTCGGACTCGTGGCCCACGGGGTGGGCGTTGCGCTCGTCCCGCAGGCGGCCGCGCTGCACATGCCGGAAACCGTGAGCGCGCTGTCTCTTGGCGACGAGACCTTCACGCGCGAGATTGGCCTGGTTCAGCGCAACACGCGCAATGAGCAAACCGTCACCGTGCAATTCGCCGGGTCGGTCTGTGCGGTCCTGCCGCGGTGAGCGACGTCGGACATTCGACCAGCGCCTCAGTCGGACATTCCAAGGTCCGCTTTACTCAGTTAGGAGACGTCCCGTGCACGATTTTGTTCGTCGCGTCATCCGCTGAAGCTGCCATCGGACAGTTCACCGCCGAGCGGCCGGCTAGAGTCACCGGAAGAAAAAGACCCGTTTGTCGCAATATCGCGGCCTGCCAAGGAGAAGCCCGCTTTGGATTTCCTCAGATTCATCCGACGCTGTTTATTGCAAATGCGCCGCTTCAGACCGTTCCCAAATACGGGCGCTACGCGCACTCATCCGTCCGTCGATCTAGTAACACCTTCCCACGCGTCAAATTCTGCACTGAATGACGAGAGCTTTTCCCGGACCAAATCGAGCGCATCACTTCCTAGCAGAAGATGCGATGGCGGCTCGTCGTTTTCGATAACGCACAACATGGCACGTGCAGCTTTCACAGGATTCCCGAGTTGCCTGCCGCTTTTCTCTTCGCGTCCTTTTCTAATTGGGTCGAACAGAGAATCATAGTCCGGGATCGAGCGCGGCGTTCGAACCATCGAACGACCGGCCCACTCAGTGCGAAAAGACCCAGGTGCCACTGCGGTCACGCGGATGCCGAACGGCTTGACTTCTTTACTGAGGACCTCCGAGATTCCCTCCAATGCGAATTTACTGCCGCAGTAGTAGGCGATTCCCGGCATGGTGATAAAGCCGCCCATCGATGTGATGTTGAGAATATGTCCGCGTCGTCGCTCGCGCATATACGGCAACACACTCTTCATGACGGCAACAGCACCGAATACGTTCACGTCGAATTGCCGACGCATTTCTGCAAGCGGTGACTCTTCCATGACGCCCTCGTGACCGTAACCGGCGTTGTTCACCAGCACGTCCAGTGGCCCCAGGTTTGCCTCAATTCCGTTGACGACATCTTCGATTGAGTCGAAGTCAGTTACGTCAAGTACTCGACCGAATGCGCTTGCGGAGTTAAGCGATTCAAAGCTCTGTTTTGCCTGCTCGCTTCGTACCGTGCCGACGACCCGATACCCTGCGGCGAGCGCCTCTTCGGCCAATGCGCGTCCGAAGCCGCTACTGACGCCCGTGATAAGCATGGTTTTGGTTAATGGCATTGCAAACACTCCTGGGCTGGTTTCGAGAGTTGCATGTTATTCTGAATAATCTCTAAAAATCAGACCTAATTCTGCGTCTTTATTGCCTATTTCTATGAGTGAAACGATCTGCAAGGAGAACATTGACCAACGTGTTTCCTCTGCCGGCGCACGTGAACGGCGCCGGATGGTGGCCTTGCTGACTGCGCTGGCTCCGCAGGAAGGCTACAACCTGACTGCGTTGCGCGATGTACGTGTCCTGCGTTCGGACCGGGCGTTGTCTCGCACGCCGGTGCTATACGATCCCGGTATCGTGATCGTATGCCAGGGTAGAAAGCGGGGATTTTTTGGTGACCGGGTCTATGTGTATGACGAGCAGCACTATCTCGCTGTTGCAGTGCCGGTCCCCTTCACAATGGAGACCGACGCGACGCCCGAGTGTCCACTGCTGGCCCTGTACCTGCATCTGGACTTTCGGGTGGCGGCTGAGCTCATGATTCAGATAGATCATCATGGCTTGCCATCGGCGGGCGACGTGCCGGAGACCATGATGTCGAGTCCGATGGATGCGGCAATGCGAGCGTCTGTACTGCGCTTTCTGGAAGCAATGAACCAGCCACTTGACGCCGCAATCCTTGGCCCGGGGCTGGTACGTGAATTGTATTTCCGTGTTCTTACCGGCGGACAAGGCCACGCAATGCGTGCGGCTTTAGCGATGCGAGGGCAATTCGGCAAGATTGGGAGAGCGCTTGAGCGGATCCACGCGACCTATGCAGAGCCGCTCGACCTTCCAGGCTTGGCAAACCAGGCCGGGATGAGCGTTCCTACGTTCCACAGCCACTTCAAGGCCATCACGAATACGTCGCCAATGCAGTACGTGAAATCCACTCGATTACATCAGGCTCGCTTGCTAATGGTGCGCCAAAGCATGACTGCTGAGGCGGCATGTCATGCTGTCGGCTATGCCAGCCCCTCTCAATTCAATCGGGAATTCAAGCGACTCTTTGGCCAAACGCCTGCCGCAGAGACGAAACGCCTTCGCGACAGCTTTGCGCTGCCTCCGGCCTTTCAAGAGTCAAAGTTCGTCTCGTCGCATTGAGGGGCAGGTGATTGCGACTTACAGGCACGATTCTCAATGGCGGTTTCGTTTCGCCTGTTAGCCGCCCCCGAAGCCTACCGTGATTGACCGCTTCGCTTTATGAGCGTCGGCCTGCTCGATGGCCGAAGAGTCCGTTGTACTTCGGCTGTTCGGCATCGAACCTCGGCCGGCCACATTCGGCCATTGGAATTCGCCCCCTAGATTCTCCCCAATCGGGCGATGCGTGCAGTGCCGGGCCAAACATTGCAACCCAGACCGTTGGCTCACCTCGCGGAGTGCGGCGGCTGCGCGGCACTCCCGCGCTGAACATCGATCTGTCCAATCGCTACCTCCGCTCGCCCAGCCTTCTATTCCTCAGCACCCCCAGCCAACCAGCCGGACCGAATCACCGTGTACGGATCCTCACGCACCGTGATTCGGTCGGGCGGTCTGATTTTCCGTCATGACCTGGCGCTACTTTAGTCTCAGACTCCCCCGACATTTGGGAGCACCTCGGCGCTGCCAATCTCCCGTCATCGACAGCAGTCCTTTTGTTTCCGTCTTGATAGACTTGCGCTTTCAGAAAGAAACCGGGGAAAACGTGTGAGCCTCGACGAATACTATAGGCGACTGGAACTACCAGACACTGCGTCGCCGGCAGACGTCACACGCGCATACCGACGGCTGAGGGCAAAGTACCACCCGGACCGCAACAAGGGGCGCGAATCAATAGTCGAGCCGGTGTTCAAGCGCGTTCAGGAGGCGTTCGAAATTCTGATCGGCAAGCGTGCGCCGAGGGCGTCCGGCCCGGTGGCGGCGTCGGCCGGGAGCCGCAACAAAGAAGCCCCGTCACGCGAACACCGCGGCCCGCCGCCGACGCGCGGCGCGAGCTGTCTGATCAGACTCTTTGTGCCGCTCGAAGCTGCGATCCATGGCGGCGAAGTCGAAGTGAGCTACCCGGTAAGCGGGCCGTGTCGCCAATGTGAGGAGCGAGTCTCGCAGTGCGCGCGCTGCTGCGGCAGCGGCCAGTCGGTCTCGGGTTCGCGCTGCACTGCCTGTGTGGGGACCGGGCGCCCGCTGGCGAGTGACTGGTGTCCAACGTGTCTCGGCACGGCTGTCATGACCGATCGGAAGTCCGAGACAGTCAGGATTCCCCCGGGTGCGTGGGACGGTCAGCGTCTCGTCGTCGAAGGCGCTGGCCATCCCGGGCCCAATGGCGGTCCGCCGGGCGACGCGATCTTCTCGGTTGTGATTGCGTGCGGCTCGGCCTTTCGTCGCAACGGGCTGAATCTCGCTTGCGAGGTCCAGGTTGACTTCGTGACGGCCACGCTCGGCGGCAGCTTCGAAGCGCAAATCCTGGGCCGCGCGCTGCGGATGACGATTCCGCCGAACGCGTGCCCGGGCAGCACGATCCGTCTGCTCAGGCATGGGCTCACAGACCGCAACGGCTCGCGCGGCGACCTGACACTGCAACTGGTGCTCACGATGCCGGCTGCGGTTTCACATCTGACCGATGACGAGCGACAAAGGCTACGCGAGATGTTTGCGGACGCGGAGCGTCGGGCAACGCAGGCAGTTCCTCCACGCTCATAAGACAATTCCTGAACCAGCAGGGCAGCAAGAATGGCTGTGTATGCGTGTCAGGCTTCGAAGCATCCCGGAAGGCTCTGCCGGATTTTCCGGGCGAACGCTGGTTATGGAAAGAAACCATGTCGGCAAGTCGACATGACTTAAGGCACTCGTCGCGGGCGTGGGCGCGACGAGCCGGTTGATCAGGGTGTCCAACGATAAATAATGATGCTGGTACCGTTGTAGTTGTCCTTCGTGACCACGTACTCTCCGGTCGACCGACGGTACGATCTAAGGCCGTACATGGAATCCACGTCATTGCCTACGTACACGGTGCTGGGGCCGCTGTTGGTCAACGTGGTGTCCAGGCCGCCTGTGGTCAGATTGAAGGCATCGATGTTGGGCACGGTGTGTACGTATCCGACGAAGAGATAGTTGCCGGCTGCCGTGATCGACTTGGGATTGGCGCTGGTGAGGTTGATCACGGGGTTGGGAGCGGTGGTGTTGCCTGCGAGCCAGCCGTGA
>Ga0073928_10011235_pt1 | contig 10474 bp, 11 predicted proteins | sample PaiPotPPA55metaG_FD_76969 | JGI IMG/M metagenome (GOLD analysis project Ga0073928, IMG submission 76969) | Iron sulfur acid spring bacterial and archeal communities from Banff, Canada, to study Microbial Dark Matter (Phase II) - Paint Pots PPA... ...
GTGTGAAAACTCCGAAGTTTGATTTGCGTGTAGAAATTGTCACTTCGACCTTAGCAATTTGAAAATCAACACCGCTGGCGATCACTGTCGGCAGAAGACAATAGAGAAAACAATTCTGCGCGTTCCTCGCTCGCGCACGTTTTCAAACAGCCTAGGTCAACAGCGGAAGTGCCGTTCTTAAATTGCGATGTGCGCTTTGCCCCTGAAAACGGGCATTGCCCTGTTTGTGAGTACTCGCCCTAGCTGTTGCCGGTGACAAGAATAATGGCCTTGATAATGGCCCGGGTGCTGACGGCAAGCGCACGGGAGACGAAGCTCAAGTCGACACCGAGCTGAGCGCCCAGCAACGGCAATACGATGAGGAGACCGATGAGGATGATCAGTCCAAATGGCTCCAGCCGCGCCACAGCCGCAGCGCCGGCCTTCGGCAGAATCCCGACCAGAATGCGTCCGCCGTCGAGCGGCGGCAGCGGAAATAAATTGAACACGGCCAGCACCACGTTGATGATCAACGCGTTCCGCAAATTGTCCGCCAGCCATTGCGCGCTGGTGCCGGGCAAATAGTCGACGATGTGGAAGGCCAGAGCCGCGACAATGGCCAGCGCGATGTTCATCGCCGGTCCGGCGGCAGCCACCAGCACCATGTCCCGTCGTGGCCGCGGCAGCGCGCCGAAATTGACCGGTACCGGCTTGGCATAGCCGAACAGAAATGGCGCCTGCAGCAACAGCAGCATGCCGGGCAACAGGATCGTCCCAAACGGATCGACGTGCTTCGCCGGATTTAGACTGACCCGTCCCAGACGCCAGGCCGTGTCGTCGCCAAGAAGGTGGGCGACAAAGCCGTGCGCGGCTTCGTGAAAGGTAATGGCGATGATCACCGGGAGCGCCCAGATCGTTATAAGATAAATTGTATCGGTGCTCACGGTTTCGATCCTAGGCCACGGCTGAAGATGTTGGAGTTTCTCAGAAGCTCACCAAACACAGAAATTGCTCGAAGGCGAGGGTATGCTCGCGGCCCACATCGTGACATTGAGTGGCTAGCGCCCACAGACTGACTTTGCTTCGAGCCGGGCGCGGGGCCGTTCCTGTCTGAAGCTTAGCGCCGAGCATGCGCCAAAATCTGTTATGGTTACACCGCGACATTCAGCCTTGGGGTGAGCCCATGAACGAGCCCATGAGGCGGACGGCCATTGTTCGGCGCTTGATCATCGTATCGGCTTTCATCGTCCAATTTGCATCGCCATCGACGGCGCAATCCGTGGAGACGGAAGAAGCCGCAATACGGGCCGCATTAACGAAGTGGACCGAGAACTTCAACGCCGGAAAGGTGGAGGAGGTATGCGGCCTGTTCGCTCGCGATCTTCGCTACGACTATCGGGGTTTCCCGGAGCGCGGTTATCAGGACATTTGCGATGGCCTTCGCCGCTCCTTGACCGACCCCACGAAGCGCTATGACTATTCTTTGGCCGTCAAAGAAGTGATCGTGTCGTCTAGTCTTGCTGCCGTCCGCTTGATATGGACGCTCCGGGTCAGCAAACCGGATACGCCGCCGCAGGTTTCACAAGAACATGGCATCGATATTTTCCGCAAACAGTCTGACGGCACCTGGAAGATCATCAGATTCATCGCCTACGATGAGCCTGGATAGCAAATGATGCAGTCGCCGATCACCTCTTGAGACGAGTTGACCTCATGGCCGGAATTGCCAAATTTTTGACCGCACGCGCGTTGCTACACGTAGCTGTCCTGGCGCTGTGTCTGATGGCGTTCCCCTTGGAGACGCAGGCAAAAGACAAGCTGCTCGACGAGGCGGTCGAATTTACCGGCGCCGTCCTGTTCTTGGAATCGAAGGTGCCTGCGCTCGTCATCGGCGCGGTGCGCAATGGCGAGGTGTCCGTTTCGGGATTTGGCACGATTGGAGCCAAAGATATTGGACCCAAAGATAAGGCACCGGACGGCAATACGCTGATGCGTATCGGCTCCATCACCAAGGTCTTCACCGGCGCGGTGCTGGCAAGTCTCGTCAGCGACGGCACCGTGAAGTTCACAGACCCGCTGCAGACCCGACTTGGATGGAATGTGAAAATCCCAACAAAGGACGGAAGGAGCATTCGGCTGATCAACCTGGTCACCCACACGAGCGGGCTGCCGCGGGAAGTCGAACGCGGGCCGGCTCCAGCGGACAACCCGTTCGCCACCATCACCAAGGAAGCGTTCATAAGAAACCTGCAAGACGATCCTTTGCTCTTCGCGCCCGGCACCGGCGCGCTCTATTCGAACTTCGGATTCGACCTGCTGGCGCAAGCGCTGGCAAATACCGCCAACAAGCCGTACGAGGAATTGTTACGCGAACGAGTCCTGGCGCCGGCCGGCTTGGAATCGACCGTTTTCACTCCCAATGGCGAGCAGCGGCAGCGGCTGATGCAGGGCCATGATTTCAATGGCGCTCCGCTTCCCGACGCGCCGACGGTTCCCATGATCGTTGGCTCCGGGGGCTTATATTCTACCCCCAATGACATCCTGCGATGGCTCGCCTGGCACCTCGATCAGTCTTCCGCCGCCAACGCTGAAATGCGGTTGCTCGATCACGAGGCGTATGTTCAGCGAGACGGTCTAAGTCCGGTATTTGGTTTCGATGAATCGGGTCACATGGACGCGATGGGATTGGGATGGATCGGCATGATGCCGGCGGGCGGGCGTCCCTTGATTCTGCAGAAAGCCGGCGGTTTGCAGGGGACATTCAGCTATGCCGCCTTTGCGCCGGCCAAAGGGGTGGGAGCGTTCGTCGCCATCAGCGCATTTAATTTTGACGCGGCGTTAAGCATGGCCAAGGCGGTCAACGACATGATCGGGGCGCTGGCGCCACGATAGTCCTACGCTTGGCCTGTCCGGTAAGCATGTCGGCTTGAGGCGCGGGCGAGCGGCTTGCCTGTCGATATCAGTCCAGTCAGATTGAACCTGCGGACAATCTCTAACGACCAAATGACGACGCCCCCCCATGGCGTCGTATCAGCAAGGAGGAGTCTCGCTCATGCGCAAATTACTGTGTCTGCTTTCCGCCTCGGCAATGGCGGCCACGTTGCTTTGTACGAACGCTCTGGCCTGGGATAATTGCGGCCATGGCATGCACCGCAACTATGCCGGCTATTGCGTGTCGAACTATGGACGTACGTCCGGCTGCCCGTATGGGTATCATCTCGGCTGGAACACGCACGCGTGTGTCCCTAATCACTGGTAGTCGGTGGGCACGCGGGCTTAGCCAGCCGTGGGTGCACTGCTGGCAAGGCTCGTTGAAAAAATAAATCGCAGTGAAAATAAACCGCAGTGTCTACTGACGTTCACGCCGGGGGCGACCGAATTGGGGTCTTGCCTCACTGATGCGACCCACGGAGGGTCGCGCCCGGCGAAACGTCCGTGTTCTTGCCGCTATGCCGCGGACCGAACGGATCACGCAACAATCATCGCGGCCCTTTGACCCGGTGGAATCATGCGGACCTCCGTGTCACAAAGCTTACAAGAAAAACTGTGGGCCGATAAATTGAAATGTCAAGGCGCAACGCCGACGTCGAGCCGGTTCCCGTTGGCGCCTGCGAGCGACCGCTACGACGTGACTGCCTTTTTCAAAATACAGGCGCTGATCTTGAGACTGCCGTCGGACTGCGTCTCCAAGGTATAGAGCGCGTCCCAAGCTTGGCCGTCGGCATCGACGATCTGGACGTCCTGCATGATCTTGCCGTCCACAATCCTGGCCGCTCCAAACTCGAAACTTCGGTGCCGATAGACCGGAGCATAGCCATTGCGGACCATGAACATGAAGCCTTCGGGGCTTCGATAAAAGCCTTGGATGCCAGGCGCGGCAAAGGCGTAGGCCGCTGCCGCGTCGTCGCGGCCGAAGGCTTCCTCCTGCGACTTGATCACGGACTGTGCCGCGGCGATGTCTTCGCCGGCGCCGGCGAAGGCGTTGGTGCCGATCAAAAATGCGATCAGCAGGACAAAGGTGCGCATGATGCCGCTCCGCGTCTTGTGGGGTTCGCCGCGTGGGTTTGGTCCCGCTCTACGATACGCGCCATGCGGCCCTGAGTTTCACCTTCCCTTGCGAAAGATGCGCAGCCTGCTACTTGCTTCGCCCGTCGCCGCCGACTACGTCATGGCCAGCTCAGAGCCTTTGTCGAGTCACGATTCATGACCCAGTCGCACGACCACGCTCACTCCCACGACGACGCCGACCGCTGGAAGCACGACGGCGTGCGCGTCATTCCGGGCGATCAGCTCGATCCCAACGTGCCGTCGACGCCGGGCATGGATCGCAAGGCCGCGATCAACTTCGCCCGCGCCGGGGCGCAGAAGCTGTGGGCCGGCACGGTGACCATCAAGCCGAATGCGAAAACCGGCGCGCACCATCACGGGCATCTCGAAAGCATCATCTATGTGGTGCGCGGCAAAGCGCGCATGCGCTGGGGCGAGCATCTGCAATTCACCGCCGAAGCCAATCCCGGCGATTTCATCTTCATCCCGCCCTACGTGCCGCATCAGGAGATCAACGCCAGCACCGACGAAATCCTGGAATGCGTGCTGGTGCGCAGCGACGGCCAGGCCATCGCCATCAATCTCGACATCGAGCCGGTGGAGAAGCCGGAGACGGTCTTGTGGGTGGATCCGATCCATCGCGATCCGGCGGCGGAAAAGTGAACGCCGCGCTCATTGGCGCGTCCATCACCGCAATGATCTATTCGTGCATTTCAAACATTCGTTTCAATGCAGCCCTGCATGCCATGCAGGTAAGAGCCTTAATGTCATCATAGTTCAATGGCTTATGATCAGCCGCGGCTGGGGTCGGCCTAATCCGCTTACATCGGGCTTTATGCGTTTCGCTGGCATGATTTTGTGCGCGGCCGCGCTCGGCGGTTGCGCAACGATCCGCAATGAGCCGATCAACGTCCCATGGGCGGATGCGGTCTCCGTTGAGGCCGGCCGAGGCATTCCCACGAGCGGAGACGATTTGCTTATTGGGCTGGCTTTTTCCGGTGGCGGTACGCGCGCTGCTGCTTTCTCCTATGGCGTGCTTTCGCAGTTAGATCGGACCGAGGCTGGTCCCACTAGGCAAAACGTTTCTTTGCTCGATCGGGTCGATTATATTTCGGGCGTCTCCGGTGGAGCAATCACGGCAGCCTATTTCGGATTAAAGGGCCGCGACGCTCTTTCAGATTTTCGCGAACGCTTTCTGCTGCGCGACGCAGAAGAATCCTTACGGACGCCCTTTACTCCCGTTAGCATCATTCGGGCATACGAGGGAGGCGTGAACGACGCCCAGCAATTCCCGCGCTGGCTCGACGACAATCTCTTTCGAGGCGCCACTTTTAGGGAGCTCAATTCCGCGCATCGACCTCGCGTTCTCATCAACGCTTCGGACGTCTACAATCGAACGCCTTTCGTTTTCAACGACACGACCTTCAAGGCGATCTGCAGCGATCTGAACTCGTATCCTATCGCCAGCGCCGTCGCCGCCTCCGCCGCAATCCCCGTTGTCTTTGCACCGATTGTTCTCACCTCATACGGCGCTCGATGTCAGGCAACAATTCCACAATGGATTACCGCCGCAAGGAGCAACGGAGCTGCACCTCCGCTGCTCAAGGAACTCGCCAGCGCCATCGCGCGCTATCGTGACGGCTCCGTTCCCTATATTAAGCTGCTCGATGGTGGGCTCGTAGATAATTATGGTCTTTCGGGTTTTACCATCGCGAGATTATCGGCTGAAACGCCGTATGGACCGCTCACGGCGCAGCAGGCCGTCAAGATTCGGCGCGTACTGTTCCTCGTTGTTGATGCCGGCCGGGGACCGTCGGGAGAGTGGGCGCAAAGCGTGGAGGGTCCGACGGCGCTCGAAATCGTCCGGGCGGCGGCCGATACGGCTATTGATTCAAGCGCGCGTTCGAGCTTTACCGCCTTCGATCAAACGATGAATGAATGGCGCGAGGCGCTTGTACAATGGCGCTGCAGCTTGCCGTTGACCGATCGGCAAAATTACGGCGTGGCTGCGCGAACGGACTGTCACGATCTAAAGTTTTTTGTCGGCCGAATAAACTTTGAACAACTTGGCGCACAACGCGCCGTCGAACTCAATTCCATCCCAACGCGTTTTAGACTATCCCAACAAGAGGTGGAAAAGCTCATTGCGGCTGGTCAGGATGCCCTGCAAAGGAACGCGATGTTTCATGCTTTTTTGAGCAGTATCAATGGAAAGGTTCTAACCACGGTTTCTTCGGTTATTCGATAAATCGCTAAAATGCCCGCCACGACAACGAGCGTAACCCGAATTGAGCCATCGGGCGCGTCTCTGTAGCAAACCCACGTGGGCTGCCCGGCCAAGCACGTCACCAACGGCGCGTCAGGCTCGGCGCTGTGGGTGGATCCGATCCATCGCGATCCGGCGGCGGAAAAGTGAACGCCGCGACGCCAATGGCGCCGTGAGGTCTCAGTCGCGTCGCGCGATGGCGTTGAGACGATCATCGCTTTGGCGTTCGATGAATTCCACCCCGAAACCACCTTTAAAGTGACGCACCACGCGACCGACGATTGTGCCGACCGCCAGCACTGTGCCGATTGCCGGAATCGTGTCGGACGAAATCGCGGCGCCCGACGCCGACACGTCGCGTATCAGGCAATACAAAGTGGTCCCATCGGCAAACACCATTTTGGTACGGCGTTTTGCCGGGGTAAAGCGCGGATCGGCCCGTTGGTCGGTGGTATCGAGATTCTTATACCGCTCCAGCCACTCGATCTTGTCGTCAAGCTTCTCGCGCTCCTCGTCGCTGGCGGCGATGTCCATCACGAAACCGCGCTCAAGGACGCAGATGACGGCGCCCTCGAGTTTTCCGACGTGTTCGACCTGCGCCGTGATCTGATCGCCGACTTTCACGGCGACGGGCGCAATAAAGGCGATGGCGCGGTTCGACACATTCACTGCCCGGCAGGAGAACACGGGACGCGCGACGCCTGCGCCGCGTCTACTGGAGACCGAGAAATGTGCCGCGATATTGACGATGATACGAACGTCCCTGGGGCGCTCCGCAAAAACGATGTCGCAATGTGCCGGGCGCATGGCCACCTCGAAACAGCACCGAATTAGAGGCAAGATCTACTCACTGTTTGCTAAGACTTGTTTCAATGATGCGGCAGCAGCTCGATGCGAAAGATTGAGCTAAATTAAACCATCCGCAGGCGCAAGCGCGCGTGGTTGCAACTCACGGCCGAAGCCGATCCGTGCGATTTCAGCTTTGTCCGGCGCTTGCCGTTTCGCAGTCGGCGATGACGCCAGCACAGGCGGGATGTGCGATATAGGATGTTTGCGGAGTAATGTGAGACAGTGAACAGCAACATCCTCATCGGCCCGGTCGCGCTGCCAAATCCGGTTCTATTGGCGCCGATGTCGGGCGTCACCGATGCGCCGTTCCGGCGCATGGCCGCGGATTTGGGCGCAGGCCTTGTCATCTCGGAAATGACCGCTTGCGCGGCGCTTGCCGAAGGCAAGCACATCGCGCGGCGGCGGGTCGAACGCCACGGCGCCGGACCGCATGTCGTGCAGCTCGCAGGCTGCGAAGGGCGCTGGATGGCCGAAGGCGCGCGCATCGCCGAGGGACTTGGCGCCGCGATCATCGACATCAATATGGGCTGCCCGGCCAAGCACGTCACCAACGGCGCTTCGGGCTCAGCGCTGATGCGCGACCTCGATCATGCGCTCACGCTGATTGAGGCGGTGGTGGCGGCGGTGCGCGTTCCGGTGACCTTGAAAATGCGGCTCGGCTGGGATGACCGCACCCGCAACGCGGCGGCGCTGGCGCGGCGCGCCGAGCTTGCCGGCGTGCGGCTCGTGACCGTGCATGGCCGCACCCGCTGTCAGTTCTACAAAGGTCGCGCCGATTGGGCGGCGGTGCGCGCCGTCAAAGCGGCCGTGTCGGTCCCGGTCGTCGTCAACGGCGACATTGAAAGCTTCGACGATGCCGACGCGGCGCTTGCGGCCTCCGGTGCCGACGCGGTGATGGTCGGGCGCGGCGCGCAAGGGCGGCCGTGGTTTCCCGGCCAGCTCGCGCGCTATCTCGCCACCGGCAAACGGGAACCACCGCCGCCGCTCAGCGAACAGCTCGCGCTCGCGAGCGCGCTCTACGGAGAGATGCTCGGACATTACGGCGCCGACATCGGCATGCGCCACGCCCGCAAGCATCTCGGCTGGGCGCTCGACACGGCTGCCGCCATCGCCGGCGTATCGGCGGAACTCCTCAAGGCGACGCGGGGCCGCGTGCTCACCGCGAGCGATCCGGCGATCGTGCTGCGCCGGTTGGCCGAGGCGTTCGATACGTTCGGCGCTTTAAATGCGGCGCGATCGCCCCAGTACGCCTAACCCCCGGTGAACTAGGGAGTGAACTCGTAAGTGCGCCGGGGCGGACGACCTACGAGAGTCCGCCTTGCCCCGAAAGCGACATTCGGCCACTGGACTCCTTCACCCCAGTCGCGGACGCGATCGGCTTCCGACGCGCTTTTGCAATCAATCGAATTGGCCGTCGCCGCCGAAGAGCTCGGCGCGGACGGGGCTTACTTCCGGGTGCATCACTTCGCCCGCCAGCTCGGCTCTCCTTTCCCGCTGCTGGCTGCGGTGGAGCGGCGCAGATCACTGACCGACAAACACCTTCAGCGCGTTGAACAGCGCCTTCGGATCGTACTGACCCTGATAAACGGGCGGCGGCGCGGGGCCGCGCTTGAGCAGCACGTGAATCGCTTCCCACGCCGTGCGGGTGGAGTATTCGATGGTGAAGGCTATTTCCCTGGGAACCTCGACGTACTGGCCGATGAGTCCGAGATTGGTCGCCCCCTCTGGAACCGCGGGAGGCTTGTCGCCGCGGCTCCGCGGGAGCCAGATATTGTTGACGTAGGGCATGTTGCAAGGCACGCAAATCGATGACGCCATGATCGCGTCCAATTGCCGGTCGAGCCGCAGGTGCCGCAGCGTCTCCTCCAGGATCTCCGCGCCGGTGCATTGATCCATGCGTTTGCGCACGAAATCGCCGTTGCGTTCGGGATACAGACCGTAGCCCCACCAGACGCTCGTGCCGGGCGGCTGGCCGATGATTTCCGGCTGGTGGAAGATGGACAGCGACAGCACCCAGCCCGAGTCCTTCAGAGTCACGAGCCCGCCGCGTCCCGACTTGCTGCCGGTCAGCGCGGAGATTTGGTCGATGAATTCGGTCCCTGTGTCGGTGACGGTGAAGGTCACCCAGCGCGACAAGGGCGCCCGGGCCTCCCCGAAGAATGCGTCGGGTTTGCCGAATTCCGTGCGCCCCTCGGCGAGGCGCGCCCACAGCGCCCAAGACCGTCCGCTCGGCCGCGGGCGCGGCGCCTCGGTCATCGATCCCGCCGAAAGGTCGGCCGCTTGCGATCCGGTGGTCACGAGCACGAGATCCTCCGGCGCGACCGCGACCGAGGTCGCGCCGCCGCCCCGTTCATAGTCGAGTCGGTCGACGGTCATGCGGCCGGGCGACGGCGCCAACCCGATGTCCCGGACGAACGCGCTTGTCAGCAAGTTCACGCCGCGCGGGCGCAGCCAAGCGACCAGCGGTTCGATGAACGCTTGGTGCTGGTTGATGGGCGTGCGCATCACGCCCGTCATGTCCGACAGGTCTCCGAACAAGTACAGCAGGCTTTTGACGGGGGCAAGCCGGTTGTGCCGTTTCGCATCGAAGACGTGGCTCCGGAGAAATCGCTGCGTTATTACATGGGGTCAGTGCACTGGCTTGATGCATTGACGCCGCCGGTCTGCGTATCCGGCACGAAGCTCGCCCGGATCAGACCGTGCGCGAGCAGTTCGGCCAGCCACGTCGCATCGTTGACGTCGGTCTTGCGGCCCGGCACGTTCTTCACATGCGCGGCGTTCGCTAACACCAACGCGAACTCGCCAGGATGCCCCAGATTTTGTTGAAGTAGGCAAGCAGGCATGGTCGGTGGATGACCCCTCACCATGCTGTTGCAAGCCCGCCGGCGCGGCCGACGAGCTTGTGTCGATCCAACAGCCAGCACCGAAAGCATTGCAAAGCGGGAGAATTGCAGCGTCCGCAAGATCAATATTACGATCTCGCTGGCGTTCCTTGCACCCGACCTTGTCAGGGCGGCGATTGAAAGGCGGCTTCCGCACGGCATGGGGTTTACGCGCCTGGCAGACTTGCCGGCCGAATGGTCCCGCCAGCACCAAGTGCTTGGCCTTCCAGCTCAATAATCACGCTGTCGAACCGGGTCTCTTCGAACCGCAGTCTCCGTTGCCGGGAAACGGAATATTGAGGCCAGAGACAAAGAGGCCGAAACAGCCTCGAAGGACGTCCGCGACCGCATCGCGGTAACAAGGCGAATTCGATGGAATGCCCGCTACTGGCCGTCGCGTCAGTTGGTGCGGTCCAACGATGTGTCCGGAGACGAGGTCAAAGAGGACTCA
>Ga0073928_10011236_pt1 | contig 10473 bp, 3 predicted proteins | sample PaiPotPPA55metaG_FD_76969 | JGI IMG/M metagenome (GOLD analysis project Ga0073928, IMG submission 76969) | Iron sulfur acid spring bacterial and archeal communities from Banff, Canada, to study Microbial Dark Matter (Phase II) - Paint Pots PPA... ...
GTTGTTGTTGTCGAAGCCGCGTGGGTGCGATGCACGACCGGCGCGACGCTGCCGCCGAACGACGTAATGATTGCGCTGACGACAACCGCATCAATCGCCCAGGCGCTGAAACGGCGCCACCAGCCCGCGCAGTCGCGTAGAGCGACGCGTGTCCCGCCTGCCGCGGCAAGCACTGGTGGCTCTTCGCTGCGCTCACGCGCAAACCAGGCTGCGGCGTCGGCATACGCTCGCGACGCAATGAAACGGCGCAGTGAAGCGATTCGCCGCGTCGCGTAAGGCTCGGCGCCGAGCCACTCTCCCAATCGCAGCACCGGGTCGGATTGAATATCCGCCTGCTGCTCGGCAAAGGCTTGATAGTCGACTTTACGGCTGAACTCATGAAACGCCGCCACACCCATAGCTCGAACCGACGCGTCGATCGAGCCACAGCAGAGCAGGCCGACTTTATCGCACGTCAGCGTGCAGCGCCGCAGCCACCCGCCGAAGATCAGCGAGATCAGCGGATTCTCCCTACCGTTGACACTAAGCAATGACAGAAACCGCGTGTGCCCGGCGGCGATGTGACCGAGCTCGCGTCCGACCATGAATGCCAACTCGTCGTCGTCAAAAACCTCGATCCAGTGGGTCGAAAGCACGAGCGCGTACGGCTCGCCGAATCCGAGCGCGACGACCGGTACGTAGTTGTCTTCGCGCACGAAGACGAGCGGCATAGGAATCTCGAGCGCCGCGCAAGCGCGCTTGACGATCGTAAAGACCCGCGGATATTGGGTCTGATGCACGTGAACGCTCAATCCAAGGAGCCGGCCTCGGGCAAGCGTGACGTAAAGCATTGCGATCACGATGAAGAGCGCAACTTGCGAGGCGCCGATCGATTCGTGCAGCGCGTATCCGATGAGCAAGGCCGCGGGAAACGCGCAAAGCGCCGTCAGCCAAAAAGCTAGACGCTCCGCGGGGTCTCGCAACGAACCGGGCCCTGCAAACAGCATGTCGGCCTAAAGTTCTTCTTCTATCGCCGCCTGCGCGTGCGCAAGCCAAAAGTCGAATGACGCGCGGGCCTGCGCTTCCAGCATCAGATCGCCTTTGACAATCTCGCGGTGGACCTGCTGGTCGAGCGTCGAGCGGGAGCCGTAATTCGTATCCATGACGCAGTCCGCGGCCAGTAACGCTTCCACGAGTTCGCCGGGAAGTTCTGTCTCCGACGGCAGCGTCGAGATCACGATCTCCGGCGGCGTCGACGGCCAGGGCTTGGCCTCGAATCGCTCACAGATCGCCGCGACTTTCTCCGCATCGCGTCCCCAAACAAACGTGTACGCATCCGTCTCGTGCAGTTGCGCGAAGATCGCGCGCGCGGTCGAACCCGTTCCCAAAATGCCGACACGCTCCAGAGCAACGGACTGTCCCAAGATTTGCTCGAGCGCGCCGCGTGCGCCGACGCCGTCCGTGTTGTGTCCCAATACGGTGCGCCCGAAAAAGATCGTATTGACCGCCTGCGCGAGCTGTGCATCTTCCGTGAGCTCGTCACACGCGCGCAGCACTTCTTCTTTCAGCGGATACGTGATATTGAGGCCCGTGTAACCATCGACACGCATGCGGCGGACAACGTCGGTCCCGTTGCCGCGCGGAACGCGAATGGCGACGTAGCTGCCGTCGATGCCGGCTTCGCGCAGGAACGCGTCGTGCAGCCGCGGACTTCGGCTATGTGCAACCGGATCGCCGATCACTGCGAGCTTCACGGTCGCCCCCGACGCTCCGGCAGCATCAAACGCTCGAAGAACCGGAACATCATCGTAATTGGAAAGTCTTTCGTTTCGATCGGCTCGGTAAGAATCGTGTAGAGCCCGCCGCTCAGTTTAGCACCGAGCACATCCGTGAAAAGCTGATCGCCGACAACGGCGATCTGCTTGCGCGGCATATTCAAATGTTTCATTGCGCGCCAAAATCCGAACGGCAGCGGTTTCAGCGCATTCGGAATGCACTCGATTCGCAGCTGGCGCGCGATGCCGCGCACGCGCTCGCTGAAATTATTGCTCACCATGACCATTGCAAAGCCACGGTCGCGCGCTTCTTCGACCCAGGCCAAATGCTCGGCAGCAAGCTCGGTCTCGCGGAAACCCAGCAACGTGTTATCCAGGTCCACGATAAGGCCGCGAATACCCGCGCCGGCAAGCTCGGCAAGCGAGATCTCGTGTAGGCGCGGTGCGAAGCGGTCAGGACCTAGCATGCGGGTTGCGTTTGGGCCACTTTTCCCCACTATCCTCGGAACTTTCCACAGCCCGTTCACACTTCGAACACCTTTTCCACCAAAGCAAGCAGCCCAGCCCACAGAATCTTTGCGTTCTCAACACCTTGCGCACAAGGAGGCAGATACTATATCTTGTATCTCCGACATCCCGGTAGTACAATTTATGGGTACTCTTCTCGGAAAACCCGTCGACTACCGAACAGGTGTTCGATACATCATCTCTCGAAGTGAACGGGTCCTCCGCCATCGGAGGAAGGAGCCTCGATGAAATTTCGCCGCACCTACTCGGCCCCCGGCGACCCCTATGCCGGTCTAACCTTTGAACCTCGGACCTCGCGTATCGTCAATCCTGACGGTTCGGTGATCTTCGAGGCAAAGGATGTCATGGTCCCGACCGGCTGGAGTCAGGTCGCGGTCGACGTGCTTGCGCAGAAATATTGCCGTAAGGCGGGGGTTCCGAAGGCGCTCAAACGCGTGACCGAAGAGGGGGTGCCCGAGTGGCTATGGCGGTCCGAACCGGCCGACGACAGTGAGTTCGGCATGGAGCACGATTCGCGCGAGGTCTTCAATCGCATGGCGGGCTGCTGGACGTATTGGGGTTTCAAACACGGCTACTTCGATTCAGAGGAAGACGCGCGCGTCTATTACGACGAGATGTCGGCGATGTTGGCGCGGCAGATCGGCGCACCTAATTCGCCCCAATGGTTTAATACAGGTTTGCATTGGGCGTACGGCATTGCAGGCCCGGCGCAAGGGCATTATTTTGTCGATCCAAAGTCGCACGAACTGACACGCTCTATAAACGCTTACGAGCATCCCGCTCCCCACGCGTGTTTCATCCAGAGCGTCGAGGACGATCTCGTCAATGAAGGCGGTATCATGGACCTGTGGGTTCGTGAAGCGCGCATCTTCAAGTTTGGTAGCGGCACCGGCTCGAACTTCTCGCACCTCCGTGGGGAAGGCGAAAAACTTTCGGGCGGCGGTACGAGCTCCGGCCTTATGTCGTTTTTGCGCGTCGGCGATCGCGCAGCAGGTGCAATTAAGTCGGGTGGAACGACGCGCCGCGCCGCCAAGATGGTGTGCCTAGACCTCGATCATCCAGATATTGAACAATTCATTAACTGGAAGGTCAAGGAAGAACAGAAAGTCTCGGATCTCGTTGCCGGATCGATTTCGTGTGAGAAGCATCTTAACGCGATCATGCGGGCAGCCACCGATGAAACGGTGCCCGAAGATGCGCGCTTGGATCCTGCACTCAATCCCCCGCTCAAGGCAGCAATGCGAGCTGCCCTTGTCGCCGGCATACCGCAGGCGAATGTGCAGTATGCGCTCGATTTTGCCAAGCAAGGCTACAAGCATCTCGAGATCGAGACGTACGACACCAACTGGGATAGCAAAGCTTACGGCACGGTTTCGGGTCAGAACTCGAACAACTCGATTCGCATTCCGGACAGTTTCTTCGAGAAGCTCGACAAGGGCGAGAATTTCGAACTAATCCGCCGCACAGAGGGTCGCGTGCACAAGTCCGTACCGGCTGCCGATCTGTGGGAACAGATTGCAATCTCGGCGTGGCAGTGTGCCGACCCAGGTACACAATACGACACGACAATCAACGATTGGCATACGTGTCCGGCCGACGGGCGCATTAACGCGTCTAATCCATGCGTAACCGCAGAAACGCTCGTCGCGACGGCTGACGGAACACAGCGCATCGGAGAACTCGTCGGCAAAGCGGCGTTTGTCATTGGGGCAGACGGCAAGCCGCACTTTGTGAATAAAATCTTTCCGACCGGGAACAAGCTTGCCTATCGCCTCGAGACGCGTTCCGGGTATTCTCTGAATTTGACCGCGGATCATCGCGTTTATACGCGAAATCGTGGTGATGTTGCAGCACAAGATCTCGTGGCGGAGGATGAGATCGTGCTGCACGGGTCTGGATTCGGTAGCGAAAACATCGACGAAGGCGTTGCCTTTGCTATTGGAGCTGCCGTTGGTGATGGCTGCCTTGCGCACGGCAAAGACACGGATGAGACGCTTATCATTACCATGGCGGAGACTGAAGCGCCTATTCTTGAAGATGTCGCCGCTTCGCTTAACGCGGAGAAATCGCGGCTCTTTACGGGCGATCGGCGCGGCACACGTACAACCACTGTGACGCGCCCGACGGCCGGAGGAAGCCGAATTAGTTTTGGTCACCGCGCCCTTGTCGACACGTTCAAGAAGTACGCGGTTCTCAATGCTGGCAGCGCGTGCAAATCGCTTACCGATGCAGTTCACGGCCTCGACAAGAATAGCGTCGCGGCTCTGATTCGCGGAATCTTCACTGCCGACGGCACCGTTGCGAACTATGGCGAGAAGTCCCAATATATCTCGCTGGGTTCGACATCACTGGTTTTGCTACAGCAAGTGCAACACTTGCTTCTTTCCTTCGGCATCAAGGCGAAGATCTACAAGAATCGTCGTTCCGGCGCATTGGTGAACAATTGCCCCGATGGCAAGGGCGGGTTCGCGGAGTACGCGGTGCTCCAAACGCACGATCTTCGGGTCTCGCGTTCTTCGCGCAAACTGTTCGAACAACAGATCGGTTTTCACTCGCTCTCTGCCAAGGCACAAACGTTAGCAAACCTCAATGCAACAGTAACTTCGTATTCTGACTCTTTCGTTGATCGCTTCGACTCATTAACTCCGCTGGGTATTCAGCCTGTGTTCGATTTGACCGAGCACGACACGAACCACTTCGTCGCCAACGGCATTATGGTTCATAACTGCTCGGAATATATGTTCCTCGACGATACGGCATGCAATCTCGCCTCACTCAATCTCGTAACCTTCGAGGACGAAAAGGGCGATTTCGACGCAAAGCGTTTTGCAGAAGCGTGCCGCATTTGGACGTTCACACTCGAGATCAGCGTCCTCATGGCGCAGTTCCCGAGTCGTCTGATCGCGCAGAAGTCATTCGATTTCCGTACGCTCGGCCTGGGATACGCTAACCTTGGCACACTGCTCATGCGCATGGGCTTGCCGTACGATTCAGAAGAGGCCTTCGGCTGGTGCGGCGCAATCACGGCGCTAATGACCGGCGCGGCGTACCGCTGTTCAGCCGAGATGGCGCAACAGCTCGGCGCGTTCCCACGTTACGAACACAACGCACCGGACATGTTGCGCGTCATTCGTAATCATCGCCGCGCTGCGTATCAAGCAGCAGACCATGAATACGAAGAATTGTCGGTAAAGCCGATCACGCATGCGCCCTCGCTGTTTACGCAAGAGACCTGGTCACTCGCGCGCAAGATGTGGGATGACGCGCTCGCAATCGGCGAGGTCGCGGGTTATCGCAACGCGCAGGTAACCGTGATAGCGCCCACGGGTTGCCTCACCGGCAATTCCATGGTCATTACAGATCGTGGCCTCATGCGTCTGAATCGCCTCGGTAACGCTGAAGGCGATAAGTGGCAAGACGTAGATTTTCGAGTCCTCACCGACGATGGCGAACAAAAAGCAACGAAGTTCTTCATTAACGGTGTTGAGCCGACCCGCCGAATTGAGACGAAGAGCGGTTACGTCATTCAAGGCACCCTTACGCACCGTGTCAAGGTGGTGGATTTCGTAACGGGTGATCTGCAGTGGAAGCGCATGGCGGATATTACGCCCAATGACGTTGTAGCCTTGTCGATGGGGATATTCATTGGGGATACGAAGGCCGTGAAGCTGCCTGCGCTGGGCGAAGAATACTGGACGGGTGATTATACGACTCAAGTGCCCTGCACGATGACACCAGAGCTCGCGGAACTCATCGGCTACTTCATGGGTGACGGCTCCTTCCACAGTAAGGGGCTGCGGTTTTGCGTCGCCAACGGCGACGATGATGTCGCTGCGCGGCTGTGCTCGCTATCCCGGCAGCTTTTTAACCTTCAAGCAACCCTCACACCCAAGACGGGATATACCGAAGTCGCTATTAATTCCGTTCCGATGACTCTTTGGTGGGAAGCATGTGGATTCAAAAAGCTGCCGCCCATCCCCGATCACACCGGCAAAGGATACGAACCGCACATTCCCGATGCAGTCCTCGCAACAAACGACGCTGCCGTCTACGGCGCATTTGTTCGCGGGCTCTTCGAAGCCGATGGTACTGTGACCAATGGCGTACCGTGTTGGACCACCACGAGCCGGCAGTTTTCCGACGACGTCAAAACGCTTCTTCTCCTGCTCGGGATTCCAACAACGACCAAATTAGGTCTGTCAGGTTGGGGCCAATCAACGCTTTATGCTCTTCGAGTATTGAACATGTCTTACACGCGGGCATACGCGCAAAAGGCCGGCTTCATCGGCTCGCGTAAGGCGTCCGCCGTGTTACACAACGAAGAGTGGCAGGGTCGTAAGCGCGACAATGTCTACATCGGCGAAACGATTTTCCGCGAGTTAGTTTCGGCGGGCAGCACGGCAAAAGCCAACCTTTACAACTCGCACAAACGTAACCCAGGAGCCATTTCACGCAATCTAACCATGCAGCTCTTCGAGGCCACAGGCGACGACCGCTTACAGTGCGCGCTCGATTTTTACTACGACACGGTCGCCTCGAACGAAGATGGCGGCGAACAGATGACATACGACTTATCCGTTCCCGCTAACGTGACATACATCGCTAACGGGTTTATCTCGCATAATACCATTGGCCTGGTCATGGACTGTGACACGACAGGCATCGAGCCCGACTTCGCGCTGGTCAAGTTCAAGAAGCTTGCCGGCGGCGGTTATTTCAAGATCGTCAATCAGTCAGTCGAACCGGCGCTGCGTCGTTTGGGCTACAGCGAAAAACAGATCCAAGAAATCGAGGCTTTCGCAAAGGGAACCGGCTCACTCGTAGGCACGCCGCACATCAACCGTGCGACGCTCAAAGCCAAAGGCTTCGATGACGAAGATCTCGCGCGCGTCGAAGCCGCACTGCCCGGCGCATTTGAACTGCAATTTGCGTTCAATAAATACTCCCTTACTGAGCAATTCTGCAAGGACAAACTCGGGCTGACCGAAGACCAGCTCAACGACTGGAACTTCTCAATCCTGCGCGATGGCCTTGGCTTTACGCAGCAGCAAATCGAGCAGGCATCCGACGTTATCTGCGGACGCATGACGCTCGAAGGCGCTCCGTATCTCAAAGATGAGCATCTGGCTGTCTTCGATTGTGCAACGCCATGCGGTAAGCATGGTTCGCGGTTCATCCGACCGCTCGCGCATATCGACATGATGGCGGCAGCCCAGCCCTCGATTTCCGGCGCAATTTCCAAAACTATAAATTTACCGCAGAACGCAACTATCGCAGAGGTCAAAGAAGCGTACCGCTACGCGTGGGAGCGGATGATCAAAGCGGTCGCGCTCTATCGTGATGGCTCGAAACTCTCCCAGCCGCTCGCCGCAACGTACGATCTCGGCGGCGACATTGGCGAGGAAGCGCCGGCACTCCAACCCGCATATCAAACGCCTCTGCAGGTCGCGGAACGGATCGTCTATCGCTATATCGCCAAACGGCGCCGTCTGCCTGAACGTCGCAGCGGATACACGCAAAAGGCGATCGTCGGTGGCCACAAAGTCTACTTGCGCACCGGTGAATATGAAGGCGGCCAGCTCGGCGAGATCTTCATCGATATGCACAAGGAAGGCGCCGCATTCCGTTCGCTGATGAACAACTTCGCGATTGCGGTTTCGCTGGGCTTACAGCACGGCGTACCGCTCGAGGAGTTCGTCGAAGCGTTTACGTTCACCCGATTCGAGCCAAACGGCCCGGTCGTCGGTCACGATCACATCAAGATGGCGACATCGATTCTCGACTATATCTTCCGCGAACTAGCCGTCAGTTATCTCGGACGCTACGAGCTCGCACACGTGCAGCCGAGCATGGAAATGGACGCGATGGGTCCAGCAGCGGAGGAAGAGTACGTCGCCGAGGAACCGGGCGAGGTGCATTACGTGCCTGCGCGTGTGCAAGAGAAGCTGCATCCCACAAGCACGCACCTTCATCCGGGCCACGAGCAGCCGAAGGAAGAGGCGCCGCATGTCATCGCCGAAGAACGCCGCCACGAACGGCGCGATCCGTCACCTATGACGCCGGCGATGGGTGTCGCAACGGTGCCGCGCTCCGAACAAGTAACGGCAGCACGCGCAAAGGGCTACACCGGTAACGCATGCGCCGAGTGCGGACAACTAACGATGGTTCGCAACGGTTCGTGCGAGAAGTGCGATAGCTGCGGATCCACCAGCGGATGTAGCTAAAAACCTGAGGAATTCCATCTGATGCTACATTGTTCCGCGTAATGGGATGCGTAGGACCGATTCAAAAAGCTCGATACGACAGCTTGTTTTCACCAGTTGTTGCATCGTGAAACATTGTTCCATAATATGCAACATGATGAGCCCACGGCGATTAAGGCTCGATCTACCGGGGCGGCCCATTTTGAGTTAGCAGCCAACGTTACGCACATCGATCCCAGCGACGCAGTTTTTCAAGCGATGTTGCGGGGATGGCGCGCGCGGCAACATAGCGCTATGCAGCGTTTTCAGGAGCGGCATTTCATCATCGCGAGCATGAGCCGCAAAGCAAATCGTTGGGACAACGCCGTCGTCGAAAGCTTTTTCAGCACGCTCAAGTTGGAGCTGATCGAGAACCAGACATTCGCAACGCGAGAGCAAGCGCGAGCGGTCATTTTCGATTGGATTGAAATCCGGTGCAATCGGCGACGTCGCCATTCGACGTCGGATATGTCAGCCCCGAGCCGTTCGAATTGAATCAGGCTGCATAAACTGCGTGTCCACTAAACCTAGGCCACCCCAACGGCAATGTGGCGACTGAGAGAGTATTTTCACGTTTCTATCTGCATGGGTCGGAAACTCATGTCCCGGCACCGCCGCCATAACTGAAGATGTATTTGACGATAAAGCGATTGAGGGTCTGTGACGCGGCGGGTGTTCCATAATTTAGATAGAGTGTGTTGCCGTTTCGAAGCAGATCGTGGAAACTCACTGCCAAATTCGAGCCTGGAGGCTGTGGTACTACTCCGATGGTCCCGTTTATAACCCGGTACTCGAGGGATACGTTGGAGTCAGCACTGAGCGCCTCGCTTAGGCTGAAGCGCCGTAACCACTGTGATGACAGGACGCCGTTTGACGAGGCATATGTTCCGTCGTAATTGATTGAAAAGCTGACCCGGCGATTTAGCTGGCGAGAGAGAGAGCTACCGTATTGATGGAGGTACACGCCTCCAAACGGACCCTCGGCATAGCTGACGTCAATCGGAGAAGGTGTTCCGTCACGGTAGCCCAGCGTGAGTGCCAGAGTTGAGAACGGTTGCGTTAACGGGCAATAATAGTTCGGATATCCCGTATATGATGATCGTGGGATGCTGGGTGACGAGCAATTCTCCGATTGGGTCGGAGCCTGGGTCGTATAGCTTCGTAGCAGCCCGTCATGATACATGAACGTTAGCGCCAACTGATTCTTTAGCGTAACAATTGATTTGAAACCAAAGTCCGCTTGATGGACGGCGCCGGACTCATCAAACAAGCGGTCAGCAGCCGTCACCGTCTGCACTGACTTTGTCCACGGTAGAGACCCGTTAGCAAAAAGGTATGTCTCAAGGCCACGAACGTCTGAGATCGTCGTATATCCCAGCATTGGATTGTAATTTGGGGCGATCGATTGATACAAGACCGCGTAGTTGTAGTTTGGCTTTGTCACTCCGATGAGTGCGTCCAGGTCTTCCGCTCGGTGAAGATACGGAACGTAAGAGCCGGCCTCCCAGGACTGATCGATTCCGGCGTTAATGCCAGATTTGAGATTCATCGCGGAGGCTCCGACTTCAGCTGTAGTATCGCTCCCCGCGAGACTGTCATGCGCGAGAACAGCATCGCTCCAGTATCGAAACGACTGGTCTGGCAGAGCATGAAGGTAGCCATATGCGATATCGCTGAAATCGCTATCGGTCAGTTTATTATAGCCTGCGAAGTGCATGAGGCCGAAAGCCTGGTCGCCGAACGAGCCTTCAATCTTCTGGCCCGAGTTGAACGGTCCGACCCTTGGCGAGTAAAAGACGGCGTTGTTTGGCGTGAAGACCGGGCCTGACGACATGAGATTCGGATTGAGAAAGCTCGCACCTTGAGTAAAAAATGGGCGGTACTCAGTGAGAAGCTTAGCAAACTCTGTCGGCGCGATCGTGGCCTGGTCGATCTCGACATTAGAGAAA
>Ga0073928_10011237_pt1 | contig 10472 bp, 15 predicted proteins | sample PaiPotPPA55metaG_FD_76969 | JGI IMG/M metagenome (GOLD analysis project Ga0073928, IMG submission 76969) | Iron sulfur acid spring bacterial and archeal communities from Banff, Canada, to study Microbial Dark Matter (Phase II) - Paint Pots PPA... ...
AATGATGATGACGCTATTCCGCAAATGAATATCACAGCAGCGAAAGACATAATCTTGCGCATACGCACCCCTCCCCAGTCGATATTCAATATGCCAGCGAGGCTTCCTATGGTGACGCACCAGCTTGCTTAACGCCAATGTCGCTCAGCGGATTGGGCTGCGATACCCCAACACTATCGAATAGATCGCACTTGTTATCGGGCTTCTGAAACGCAAGCGCCATACATGTTTTTTCCTTTAGGCACATTTGCTCGCATTGGTCATATCGAGTTCCGGCGAACATCTTATAACTATCGCTGCCAAACGTGTGATTTGCGCTGCGTGTGATCGACGCGCCGCCGCCCGTCAATCGAGTTGTGTCTGTGCGAGACCTATCGTCTCGGAGGTTTATTAGGATGAAGTTTCGTCCGGACTCGCCTGTCCAGTTGGACTTGGCAACGGATGGCGGCTTGGCAAGTTCGCGATCCAGATCCGAGATAAGCTGCGTCTCCATCGCAACGACGCTGTCGTCATAAAATTGTTGAGCGCGCAACGCGATTCCACCACTTGTAGCATTGCCGGAGTTCAGCCACAGCAGGCGCTTTCGGCCCTGCTGAGTCACATATCTCATTACGTAAACGAAGACTTCGCTCAGGTGAAATTCGGGCAGAGGAGTAGAGACCTTCTCTGCATCATAAAGGGCCATTCCTCCTACCGAATCGCACGCGGTTCGATCCTGACGAACGATCGCAACATTTGCCACGTATGCTCGGAATACCGCAGTAAGGTCCCTTAGTTCTCTGTAGGCCGCGACATATCGATCGGTTCGCTCGTTAATGTCGTATGCCAAAAGACTCAGATAGGCGTCTGTACCGGGAAGGTCTTGGTTGGCGATGGGATCGCGCCTGCGAACAAACATCTTTGGATAGACTTTAGATAGATCAATGCTGCTGCCGTTAGTGAAGAACGCGGAATTGTCAACAACCATTGGCGTCCGGGGAGCCAAAAGCCCCCGGCGTTCTAAGACAGAGTACAATGACGGATTGCGCGAACGATCGAGCACGGGCAGGGTCGCCGGAGCTGGATCGGCGTTAGCGACGTTTTGCGGTATCAAATCAAACCATAGGCGACTGCTGTTTATTACGCCCGGTGTGCTCATGGCGTTAAAGGGAGCCTCGATATTCCTCCGCAAGTTCGCGGCTACATACCCGCCTACAAGCGCAGCGCGCAGTTGGGCGTCCGGACTCAGGAGGGATACCCCAGCCGATAACTCCTTTAGCAATACGTCGGCCCGATACAGGATCGCTCCAACCCGTGTCTGGCGCAGCCATTCTGGGTGGAATACGAGCCTCGCCTTCATGTCCGGTGACAACGGGGCCATTTTTGCGAGCAGTGCGGGAAAGTCGCGGCGCGCAGATAAAGTCTGCAACGTCAGGCCATCTGGAATCGTCGCGTTACGGCCTCGGTTAGCTGGCATATTCGGAGTAAATTCGTAGTCGTGCTTCGCGCTCTCCCAGATCGCCTTGGCCAGTGCCTGACCCTGAACGCTCCATCCCTCAGGGTTATCCGGGTCCAAACTAAAGATCGGGTCTGTGCTTTCGCATGCCAGGCGGAGTGTCGTTAGAAATAATGCTGCGTCGATTCCGCTATCGGTGCTGGGCCACCCAGCCAACACGATTTGGCCGTTGCTATAATGCAGCCCCTCTAAATCTATATTCAGGCTCATGCGCTCGGCGGCGGCCTTGTTCAAGGATATGCCGCCCGGTCGATAAACTGCCGGCATTATTGAGGGGAGCATCGGCGACGCTGTTGTGGAAGTATAGCGAGCACCGAAGGTCGTCGGCGGCGACTGATACCTGGGTGCGGTGACGGTAGACTGCCGTGGTACAGCTTGGTGAACTTGCGGTGCTGGTGCTGAGCTTACAGGCGGCGACCATGATGTCACGGGCAGCTTTGTAGAGGGGGCGGAGTTCGCGCCTTTCGTCGCAGTTGCCTGTTGAGAGTGTGCACAGGAGGAGGACGAACTCGCGTTACAGAGACCGCCGATGATGCCCAAAAGTGCGTGCGTATCGGAATTGTCCCATTTACCTTCAAGTGCGGACATGTTGGTGGGCGCAGCCGCGGCGTTCGCCGTCGTGGACTGCACGTAATAGGTTTTGCCCGGCAACGAAAGAAGGCCCAAAGCCGATCCGGTACGGGGATCGCCTACTCCATCGCTCGGCACGGGCACGTTTGTCTGAATTGCTTGCGTGGGCCCATTTATTATTCCGAAGCGGGCGGGATTGAACGCGACGACATTAGAAACGCGAGGAACAAGCTGACCGGCATACGTAGCGAGTGCTCCGCCTAGTGAATGACCCGTAGCAGTTATGTTCGCACTCGGAAATTTCTTCCCAACCAGAATCGCAAGTTCGCGAGCGAACCGAAATTGATCGGGGAGCTTTCCTTGGAGCCCCGCCAAATCCGTTCCCAGGTCGGCGGGCGTCAAGACAGTCCCTCGATACGCGATTGTAATGTCTCCATCCCTTGTATTCTTAAACACCTCAGCGCTAAAGCCAGACGCCTCAGCCTGAGGAATTAGATCGGCGCGGCCGCCGTCAATAAAAATGGTTTGCCAATTGGCGATCGGAGTCCAGCCTCCGCTCACCGGAATGGCGCCGTACGCACTTTCTGACATCTGCGCGTATGGAAGAGCAAAAGTAGCGACAGGTGCATCAATCGACGTCATTTCTTGACTTATCGCAGAAGCACTCGCGGCGCACAGTGCGCAAATGATTGTACCCAACCAAGCTCGAAAGGAAGCGCGGAAACTAACCATTGTCTATCCCTCGAATTCACGCGGTGGAGTTCTGTGCCAGTTGGAAGCGCCGAGCCGCTGATCGCCCTTATTCAGTTCAATTCGAAGATCAACCGACGGGAAAGTCGACTCTGTGTAGGCACGCGGCGCCCGCGCATGGAGAAAGATAGCTAACCAGCCTGCTCTGATTTAGAATAAACGATACATGGATACGTTGCAACAAGGTCAATACTCGCCAGGGGCATTGTTGATGCGGATAGGATTTGCGCTCGTTGGCTTACTGTTTATGTTATTGTTTTTGCTGCTATTGCTTTTTGGCTACGCCACTGAGGCTCAAGGTAGCGGGTCGCCTGCGACCAACGCCTTCCTGCTGGAATGGCTCGTGTTCACCACCGCTAGCTTCGTGCTCGCCGTCCGGCCCCCCAAACTTAAGAAAAGATGGGTGCTCGCAGTTACGCTCATGTGCTACTTGGTTTTAGCGGTCGGGAATCTACTGCTCGCATTCGATTCGGGAGAATGTTTCGACTTGTATGGAAACGTATACCCCTATGCGGGGCTTGATCCCTATGAGTGGCAGGCGTGCATTCCCCAACTGCAGTAACGGTAATCGAGCCGTCATTTGCTTGCTCAAGCTGGGGGCAGTCGAAGGCGTTACCGAGGTTGGAGGGAGCTGTCTTCTGTCAAAAATAACTTTTCTCGATCGTCTATTGGCCTGCCGCCACCAAGAAGTATACGGCGCTCGAAGACCTGTCGCTGAATTCTCGACCTTCAAAAATATTCTTCAAGCTCGGCTCGAAAAGTTGCAGCGCATCTTCCATTTGGACGAGCATTTCCCGCTCAGTGAAGCCTGTTATTGGATTTCGCTCGATCAAAAGCTAGCTCAAGAGACAGGGTGTGCCAGTGAGGTCCATCATCTTCGATCTCGGAGGCGCTCCGGCGTTTCGAAACGATTCGGAGCAAACGCGATCATTAGGGGTCATATTGACATAATAGCATCTGCGTGTCGCAAAATATCGTGTCGCCGTGCGACTTTCACCTGATTTGCTATAATAGCTATCTATGACCAAGCTGCTCGACGAAGCCATCGAACATTTGCGCGACTTGCCGGAAGAGGAGCAAGGTAGCGCGGCTGAAGCGCTTTTCGCATTTATTTCCAGCGACGAGCGCCACTATCGTTTGCGACCCAATCAGATCAAGGAAGCACGTCGAATCCAGCAAGGCCTGCGAAGCGGAACAACCCGGCTAGCGACCGACGACGAAGTTTCAGCGCTTAAGATAGTGTCTGTAATATGAAAATCGACAAACGAACTTATACGCTTTCAATCGAGGAGCATGAGGGCGGATATCTTGCGTCCTTTCCGGCCCTTCCCGGCTGTCACACCTGGGGCAAAACCTACGAAGACGCAGTCAAACACGCCGAAGACGCACTCGCACTGTACCTCGAAACACTGGCGGCTCACGGCGATCCAATTCCCGAGGACACGGAAAGCAATTTTCCTGTGTCGCTTGGCGTGACTGTTCGGACTTCAATCATCGCCTAAAGTATGCTCGCCCGACTGCCTGGCGTGCGAGCTAAGCAGGTAATCAAAGCTCTTGAAAAGGCCGGTTTTATTTATGAGCGCCAGAATTCTACAAGTCACGTACTATTGCGCCACCCGACCACGAAACGCACGACCGTCATTCCGATCCACAGCAAGGAACTGCCGCGTTGGCTCCTCAAAAAAATCATTAAGGACGCTGGTCTATCGGAGGATCAATTTCGTCATTTTCTTTAATATTCGCGAATCGCCGCTCATGGCCGACCGACATCATAACATCCGCTCCGTCGAAACGTATCGGATGTTAACGGAGGAACGAGTTCAGCATCTACTCGATAACGTAGAGAACGCCGCATCGTTAGACACGATTAAAACACTTATCTACGATTTCGATGAAGGGGATTCTAAATTGTATTTGTTCGCCCTGCTTAAAGCCTTCCGTTTCGACAGCATAGATGAAGTGGATCAAGACACCCTCCAAGTGATCCAGGACGCCTGGAATTACTTCCCCCACCGTTTTCTCAACGGCCGGTGTCCAGCCGAAGTTATGGCAGACTTGAGGAAGGATTAGTTTTACGCCGTCAGCCGAACACGTTCGCCCTTCCCCGTCATCCAAAGCACATCGAGCGGACTACTCGCTGCCAGGCTTGTCTCATCCACAAATAGAAACATGTTCGAGCCACGTCCGTTCGTCAGTTCCTTTTGCGCCTCGATCATTTGTGCGACTCTCTCCGGCGTCGTGGTGACCGTCGCAACGCGAAAGTTTTCGATCCCGAGTTCGCGGCGATGCCCCCCCGCCTTGAATGCTTCATAGTAGATCAGCATTTTCTTTGCGTAGTACGTTTGATCTTTGCTCTTGCGCCGTTGTACCGGCATCTCTCCCCTATCGCGCTCAAACATGAAGTAACTCTCTTCCTCTGTCTCAAGGGAGCGCAATCCGAACAACTCGTCGGGATCAGCTGAGTGCTGCACAAGCGCGCCGTCTATCCGCACTTTGGCCGGCAGGCGGACCCGCCGATCGCGGCGCGTCTTGGGCGCATTTTCAAGGATTTCCTTCCGATCGAGCACGGCGATATCGGTTCGGCCGCGAGCCGCGAGCTGAAGGCTCACCATAAACGCGGTGATTTCGACCCGATGCTCAATGAACCGCCAACCCGCGTCGCGTTGCTTGTCGATTTCGTACAGAAGCCGGCGCCGCACTTCGTATCCGTTTTTCCGAAGAAGCCATGCCCCTTTGCGGGTCAACCCGTAGATTGTCGGATACGAGCCTTTGTATAACAGCCGGCTCTCGACTTGGCCGATCGCACGCTCCACATATGCGTGCTCCCACAATGCGAGCAGCGATCGAGATACATTCTGTTCGCTGCCGCCGTCGAGCGCCGCCAATTGCCCAGCCGACGCCAACCGCAGGTGCGATAGATTCCGCAAGAGACCTAGATCGCGCTCCGTTATTCGAAGCGGCCGTGGCTGCGCTGGTCGCTCGAATAATCGTCCCCGTGCTCTCGTCTCCAAGTACATGTCATTATTCTAACCCGTCCCCGCTCCCCTGCTGTGGATTGTGCACTTATTAGTCAGGTGTATAGTTTTGACAGCCCTCCGCCTTGTACGCCGCCGCCTGAATTGTTCGGGCTTCGGCGGAGCAAGACGGAGGAATAGATGCTTGACATACACACCCGCGCATCCGCGGATTGCCAACCTCCCGTCATTCGAAACGCTGAGTTCTTCCGAATCGAACTCGCGCCCCTCATTGACGGCAAAATTCTTGTTTCGCTGACGGCCACGACCGTCGACGAACAAGAACCCCAACTCCTCGATCAAGAAATCGCCTGCGATCGTGTCGCCTCAATCGACGACATTATCGCGCTCATCCGAACGCACGTTCGGGTCGTACCGGATCACATTCCCGCCAACCTCAGTTGAGGAGGCGGCGATGAGAGACACTGTCGCCTTCAAAACGGCAGACCGCATCCGGCTCCTCAATGACAATTTCCGCACGACGTTCATCGGCGGCCAGGTTGTCATGACGCAAGGCGTTGCGGAATTGCCGCTCGACAAGAAAGCTCGCGTGGTCTTGGCCGTTCAGTCCTTCGACAAATTTACCGAGGACAACGACCCGCACCGCGAGCACGATTTCGGCAGCTTCGACATCGAGGGCGAAACCTACTTCTTCAAAATCGACTACTACGCCCTCGACATGGACGGCGGCTCGGAAGATCCCGCCGACCCGGAGAAGACGGCACGCGTTCTCACCATCATGCGCGCCGACGAGTACTGACCCCAACTGAAACCGAAAGGAGGCCAGCAATGGCCAATCAGCAACCCTCGCATCGTGCCTACACCGTCATCAAACGTGGCGAAGGCCAAGATGATTTTTGGCTCGCCATCGGTGCGGCCTTTCCGCACCAGTCAGGTGACGGCTTCAACGTGGTCCTGCAAGCCTTGCCGATCCCCAATGGGGACGGCCAGTGCAAGATCGTTCTACGTCCGCCCAAGGGCGACGACGAACCGCAACCGCAGGAGCGCACCGATCGTAATAACAAATCCGGCTCTCGACGCCGGTAGCCGCCCCACCATAGTGGCGAGGCAGACTCAGAGCCGCCGGCAATTCCGACGGCTCTTTTTTCATATTCGCTGCCGCATGCAGGAGGCGAGGCGTGGAACGAGCCTAACTGCCGCAGCGGCGTAACCTTCATAGATATCAATCCTACCCACGCGAGATGTTTGTTGCTTTTTCGCAACACCGGTAGAATTTTTCGCAGAATACACTTTTAAAGATTGCTCGGTTAGGTGAAATATAATCTTATAACAACCGGATCGCACGGGGCTGCGACCCAACAAGAAAGTGGGTCTTGTTGCATGAACGGGGGCGTATTATGTCCGCGATACGATGGATTGTGCCTTTAAGCGCAAGTTTGCTTGCTGGCGGATGTGGGCTCATCGTTCCTGAAATTGAGGATTTTCCTGGCGGGCCCGCGGACGGTCAAGCGTTAGTTCAGGCAATTACTACAAGCGTTCATTGTGAGGTTGCGGATGCAGTGCGCTATGTTATCGACCAGGACATTGCAGACGCAAAACAATTTCACCAGAAGCGTTCTGCTACTTGGCTGTACAATTGGGGCGCGCAAATCGCGCTTACACTGACCGTGGAAGAAAAGTCAGCTCTAAATCCGACTGCGGTATGGACACCCTTAAGCCCACCAAGCTCGATATTCACGCTAGCAGGATCAGCCACGATTTCGGCAGATGCGACAAGGACAGACAAGGTCAATTACTACTACACGGTTGCCGAACTGTATAAGCGAGCTCCCTGCAAGACGGGTGTCCAACCAAAGAACACCACCGCTACTTCCTTGCTTATTCAAAGCGACCTCAAACTGGCCCAATGGCTTCAGGATCAAGTTACTCCCGTCGCAACTGGTGAAGTGACCGAACCGACTTCACCTAGCGGCCCATTAAAACAAAACGTTCTTTCGCACGAAGTGAAATTTGAGGTAGTGTCTACCGGCAGCATAACACCAGCATGGAAGCTTGTCCGTGCGAATGTCAATCAAAGCGGCACATTTGTCTCAGCTACGAGAGATCGCATTCATGATTTGATTATTACCATGGGGCCTGGCGATTCTAAGGGTCTCACTAGCGTGGCAGCAAATGATGCAAACCTAGCATCGCAAATCGGACTTGCAGTAGCTAACAATCTTAGAAGTCTCCCTTTGCAGTAAGTGCGCTGCGATCGAAGATTGAATTCGTCACTCACAAACCATGAGGACTGGGACTATGGCAAAGAAAGCACCACGTAGAAAGGCAAAGGTCGCGCGCAACGCGGCTATGCAAACCTCGCATCCTTCTCCAATTTATAAGCATGTACCCGGCGGCGGCCTTGAGCGATGTATCTGGAATGAGGAAGAGAACGAATATGATTGCGGACCGATAGGCGACGATGAAATACCAAAAGGTGCTGGGATTTTTCCAGCTAGGTGAGCGTAGCGTGTTTTGGGTGCGCTCGTGGTTCCGCGAGCACCGAAGCTCCGGTACAGTTATCCGCTGCGCGGTAATCACATTTCGATCCAACCTGGGGCAGGATAGCCATAAGGAAAACCGGCCACTATCGTGATCATGCGTATTGGGGGAGCCATGTTTGGATTATTTTCTACAAGAGTTCTTGCGGAGGACAATTCGCTTAAGGAGCAACTGGAAAAGCTGCGGGGAATTGTACTAAAGAATTCTCGCCCCTCAGATCACGCAGCAAAGGCGGTAGCATATTGTGAGTATTGCATTCGTACTTATGAGGATTGGTTCGACTGGAATGAAGGCAAGTGGCTTCTTTGGCAAAAAGTCGTAATCATCGGTGGCGTGGTGGCGACATTCGCTGGAGTTATAACCCTGCCACATGGTTGGATTGTGCGGGCCCATCTGGAATCGTTTGGCTGGCTTCGGGGAGTTCCAGCAGGAATCGTTACGATAGCGGCCGGTTACTTGGCCAGCTTTACCTATCGGGAAGACGCGGTAAGACACGAGCTAACTGCAAACGCACTGATGAATGAGTTGGCGAAGTACCAGGGGCATGCGCATCCGTATGACATAGACGAAGCGGAAGATACCAGTGCATTTCTAAACAAAATTTGCCTGCTGGTGGAAAATGAACTGCATAGCTGGGGTGCCTTAGTTTCTGGCAACCGAACAGAGAAAAGCCATCAGGAAGATAGGCACAATTCGACGGGAAATGATCCGCCACCACACGCGAAGCAGCTTTCTTCAACGCCGCCTCCTACTATGGTTCCGTAATTTACCAGTATGCAGACGTCACGCTGAGGCACTCCCAATCGACGGAAAGATCGTGCTTCGGCTGCCGAAGGACGATCAGACCAGCCAGCACCCGGCGCGGACTAACGAGCGCCCAAACAATAGATCCGGGTCTTGATCCCAATAACCCCTTCGCTCCGAGGGCAGCCCAAGAGCCGCCGGGCCATGCGCGGCAGCTTTTTCTTCCAGTCCCAAGTGCCGCTATCGTTGTGCATCCGCCACTCGCATTTATACCGCGTAATGTGATAAAATTAACGCATTATGGGCAAACCGGTTGACGACATTCGAGACCGAGAGACACTCCAAAAAGAGTATGAGCGTATTGCCGGTGACATACGTGGCATTGAGACAAACAACGATAAGGCGGTCGGGCTCGGGTTGACTGTCGTCGGCATCGGGCTTGCGTACGGCACCAAGGAAAACCTGAGCTACGTGTTCTTGTTTTTGCCGATCGCGCTAATGGGCGTGTTTCTCTACGGCACTTTACAGTACCACAATCTTTTTTGGCTGGGCGGATATAAAAGAGCAGTCGAAGAGAAGATCAACGATCTTGCTGGTCGCACCGTTGTTTGTTGGGAGGCACTGGTCCAAACTCGGCGCGGCCGAGTGAACGTTATCAATGTCGGGTTGACGACGGTTTATCTAGGAATCCTCGTAGCCATTACAAGCATCAGCACTAGCAAAGTTTTTGCGGCATTTGGACTTGCATTTGGTGTCGTCTTTGGCCTCGTCGAAGTCACCCTCGCTATGCTTTTGCTTTTTGGTGTTAGACGTATGTTTCGCGGATATGACGAGGCTCTTGCTTACGGTAGAAAAGCGCTTTTGGCGGACATCCAACAGGCCGAATCCGAAACGTAACGTGAAGAGCTGGCCGGCTCAGCGACGTTCGACATCGGCAGCCACCCTCACTGCGAGGGCAAAAATAAGAGCCGTCGGTTTTCCGGCGGCTTTTATTTTTGTCGTTGCTGACGGCCGCTGGATCAGGCGAGGCCTGGAACGAGCCTAAAGCCGCTCCCCTGCCCTGGTTAGCCCCTGCTTACTGCTATGGATACGGACGTTGCTACCGTATCCATAGCCAGTATCCATAGGTTAGCTGCAAAATTCTTCGATATTTCAATGTGATCTCAAATCCCCTCGCATAATTTCCGGCCGCGACGGGGGTTGTTATTGATTGATTTGTTTTTGTTACGCTACGCTACCGCCAAAGGGTAAGTTGAAAGAGAGAGAATGGAGTTGAAACTCCACTCGGCACCTTCGGTGCCTCGGGCCCTCGACCTAAAGGTCGGGGCCCTCGTTTGACGTGCGAAGGACGACCGGGGAAAGACGCTGATCGCCGTAATACAAACGGAGCATAACGA
>Ga0073928_10011238_pt1 | contig 10472 bp, 7 predicted proteins | sample PaiPotPPA55metaG_FD_76969 | JGI IMG/M metagenome (GOLD analysis project Ga0073928, IMG submission 76969) | Iron sulfur acid spring bacterial and archeal communities from Banff, Canada, to study Microbial Dark Matter (Phase II) - Paint Pots PPA... ...
TGGCCGCGAATCAGCGGCCACTTTTGCATATTCAACAGACGTACATAGCTGTACATATTGAAAAGAGTTTCACCATGATCGCGATGAAAGATCCGCGCAACGACGACCGGAATCTGTGGGTCGGCTGGGATGAATATCACCGGCTGATCGAACTGCTCGCGCTCAGCGTGCATGACTCGGGCTGGAAGTTCGACAATATCCTGTGCCTCGCACGTGGCGGCCTGCGGGTCGGTGACCAGCTTTCGCGCATCTATGACCTGCCGCTTGCCATCCTGGCAACGAGCTCATACCGTGAGGCGGCCGGCACGGAGCAGGGCGCGCTCGATATCGGGCAATACATCACCATGACGCGCGGCGAGCTGTCCGGCAACGTGCTGCTTGTAGATGACCTGGTTGACTCCGGCGTGACGCTTTCGCGTGTGCAGCAGCATCTGAAAGACCGTTATCCGGCGGTCACGGCAGTGCGCTCCGCCGTGCTTTGGTACAAGGGCTGTTCCAAAGTGAAGCCTGATTATTATGTGCAGTTTCTCGAAACGAATCCGTGGATTCATCAACCATTCGAAGAGTGGGACACGGTCCGCCCGCATAACCTCGGCGCGTGGATCAAGCGCGGTGTCCAGGACGAGCGAGGCTGATTCACCTCCCGAGCGTGTTCAAGCCGTACAGGCGGCGAATGGTCACACCGCGGGTCATGCAGCGTTCACGTAACGTTCATGTAGCGCTCACGTAGCACAACGAAACTGAAACAAAATACCGTTCGATTCGCCTATCCGGTGCACTCGAACGGTATTTTTTTGCGCATTGCCGGGTGAGCGCCGGAAAGCGTCGCCCATGCACCTTCGGGGCCTTGCCGCAATGCTAAACTGCCGCTTCGCTCCGGTCGTCGCGGTATCGCAACAGGCCGGTCGGGCGGCGCCCGCAACGTTAGAATGGCGTTCGTTTTTTTCCGCTTCGGACGGCTTCCCGCGTTTATGAACAATACGACTCACGCGCACGAGCGCAAACAGCCGCTACCTGCCCTGGCGCTTGCCGCAATCGGCGTAGTGTTCGGCGACATTGGCACCAGCCCGCTATACGCGCTGAAAGAGGCATTCAGCAAGTCGCACGGTATTGAGCTGAGCGAAGCTTCCATTCTCGGGGTCATCTCGCTGTTGTTCTGGGCGATCATGATCGTGGTCTCCATCAAGTATGTGCTCTTCGTGATGCGCGCCGACAACAACGGCGAAGGCGGAGTGCTCGCGTTGATGACGCTTGCATTGCGCACGTTGAAGGGGCCAGGGCGCGCGACCGGCGTGCTGATGATGCTTGGCATTTTCGGCGCGTGCATGTTCTACGGCGATGCGGTGATTACCCCGGCCATGTCCGTGATCTCCGCGGTAGAAGGGCTGGAGATCGTCTCACCGGCGCTTTCGGAGTACGTGATCCCGATCACCATTGTCATCCTCGTGATGCTGTTCTGGATCCAGCGTCGTGGTACGTCGGTGGTCGGAAAGCTCTTCGGCCCGATCATGGGACTGTGGTTCGTGACGCTGGCCGTGCTTGGCGTGTATCACATCGTGCAAGTGCCGCGCGTGCTGATAGCGTTGAATCCGTATTACGCGTTTTCGTTCATGGCTGCCCACGTGTTGCAGGCGTATATCGTGCTCGGGTCGGTTGTGCTGGTGCTGACCGGCGCAGCAGCGCTGTATGCCGATATGGGGCACTTCGGCGCCAAGCCTATTCGCTACGCGTGGTATGGCCTCGTCATGCCGTCGCTGGTGCTTAATTATTTCGGTCAGGGTGCGTTGCTGATGCACTCGCCGGAAGCGGCCGAAAGTCCGTTCTTTCTCCTGGCGCCGCAATGGGCCCTCTTGCCCCTGGTAATCCTGTCGACTGTAGCCACAGTGATCGCATCCCAGGCCGTCATCTCAGGGGCGTATTCGCTGACGAGCCAGGCAATCCAGCTGGGCTACGTGCCACGCATGAAGATCCTGCATACGTCGGATCTTGCGATCGGGCAGATCTATATTCCGGTTGTGAACTGGATGCTGTTGTTCGTCATCCTGTGCATCGTGATCGGCTTCAAAAGCTCCGAGAATCTCGCGGCCGCATACGGGCTTGCCGTCACCGCGACCATGCTCGTCACCACCATTCTCGCGTCGGTCGTGATGACCAAGCTGTGGGGCTGGAACAAGTTTCTGGTGGGCGCGATCATCAGCGTGTTTTTTATCGTCGATGTCGGCTTCTTCGGCGCCAGCCTTCTGAAGATCGAGCAGGGCGGCTGGCTGCCGCTGGGTATTGGCGGCGTGCTGTTTTTCCTGCTCATGACGTGGTTCAAGGGCCGCATGATCGTGAAGGAGCGGACCGCTGCCGACGGTATTCCGTTGATGCCGTTCCTGCAGGGACTGCTCGCGCATCCGCCGCATCGGGTGTCGGGTACCGCAATCTACCTGACCGGTAACGACACGCTTGTGCCTGTCAGCTTGTTGCACAACCTGAAGCACAACAAGGTCCTGCATGAACGGACCATCTTCCTGAATTTCATCACGCGCGATGTGCCGTATGTCGACGACGCCACGCGCGTGGAAGTGAAGGACGCGGGCGGCGGGCTCTTTCTCGTGAAGGCGCAGTACGGTTTTAATGAAACGCCCGACGTGAAGGCGGTGCTGCTCGACATCGGCCGTACGCATGACATGACGTTCGAACTTATGGATACGTCATTTTTTATGGCACGGGAAACGGTCGTGCCGACGCAGTTGCCGGGTATGTCGGTGTGGCGCGAACGGGTGTTCGCGTGGATGCATCAGAATGCTGCGAAGCCGACTGACTTCTTCAGTATTCCCGCGAACCGGGTGGTCGAGCTAGGGACGAAGATCGAGATTTGATGGCTGTGTGTCTCAGACCAACACACACTTGTTAAGGTAACCAAATAGAAAACGGCCTGTCTCGCGACAGGCCGTTTTCGTTTCTATCGAGCCGTATCGCTCGTTTACTTTTTCAGCTTGGCAAATGCCGCCGCCATCGCGCTGGCCGCTTCCGGTTCGCGCTTGCCGCCACTATTACCGCCGTTATTGCCCCGGACATCGCGGGCACTGCCTCCGCCGCCCGCGCTGCCACGGCGGTCCTGCGCGCCGCGTTGCTGTTGTTGGGGTTGCCCGCCGTCCGCGGCGAAGTCATCGTCCAGACGCATGGTCAGCGCAATCCGCTGGCGCTTCACATCCGTCTCCAGCACTTTCACCTTCACCACCTGACCGGCTTTCACCACCTCGTGCGGGTCCTTGATGAACTTCGTCGACATCGCCGATACGTGCACCAATCCATCCTGATGCACGCCGATATCAACGAACGCACCAAACGCGGCCACGTTCGTGACCACGCCTTCGAGAATCATGCCCGGCGTGAGATCGGAGAGTTTCTCGACACCGTCGCGGAACGTGGCCGTCTTGAACTCAGGACGTGGATCGCGGCCCGGTTTTTCCAGCTCCGCGAGGATGTCGCGCACCGTCGGCAGACCGAACCGCTCGTCGACGAACTCTGCCGGCGACAAGCCCGCCAAGGCTTCGCGCTTGCCCATGACATCGGCGGCGTGCTTCTTGATTTTGGCCAGTATCCGTTCAACCACCGGATACGCCTCCGGGTGCACCGACGAGCGGTCCAGCGGATTTGAGCCATTGTTGATGCGCAGGAATCCGGCGGCTTGTTCGAAGGTTTTATCGCCGAGACGGGGCACTTTCTTCAATTGATCACGCGATGCAAACGGGCCGTTGGCATCGCGGAAATCGACGATATTGCGCGCCAGCGTGGCGTTCAATCCCGACACGCGCGCAAGCAGCGCAACCGACGCGGTATTGGCGTCCACGCCAACCGCGTTCACGCAATCCTCGACCACCGCGTCAAGCGAGCGGGCGAGGTCGCGTTGATTGACGTCATGCTGATACTGGCCGACGCCGATCGCTTTCGGATCGATCTTGACGAGTTCCGCGAGTGGATCCTGCAGTCGGCGGGCGATCGACACCGCGCCGCGCAGCGTGACGTCGAGGTCAGGAAATTCCTTCGATGCCAGTTCGGATGCCGAATAAATCGATGCGCCCGCTTCGGACACGACGATCTTCTGCAGCTTCAGTTCCGGATGCTTCGCGATCAGTTCGCTCGCGAGCTTGTCGGTCTCGCGCGAGGCCGTGCCGTTGCCGATACTGATCAGCTCAGCCTGCGTCTGCGCGGCGATCCGCGCGAGCTTGGCGAGCGAGCCGTCCCAGTCGCGACGAGGTTCGTGCGGATAGATCACGTCGGTGGCGAGCAGCTTGCCGGTGCGATCGACCACGGCCACTTTCACGCCGGTACGCATGCCGGGATCGAGCCCGATTACGGCTTTCGGACCTGCCGGAGCGGCGAGCAAAAGGTCCTTCAAGTTGCGTGCAAACACGCGAATAGCCTCGGCTTCGGCTTCCTCGCGCAAATTCGTCAGCAGATCATTTTCGATATTCGGCTGCACCTTCACGCGCCAGCACCAGCGGCACACGTCGGAGAGCCATTTATCGGCCGGCCGGCCCTGATTCGCGATGCCCACGTGACGCGCGATCAGCGCTTCGCCCGGATGCGGCACTTGCGCGTCGAGCTCCTCGCCCAGGCCCAGCTTGACCATCAATACGCCGGCGTTGCGTCCGCGAAATAGCGCAAGCGCCCGGTGCGACGGGACGGTGCGGATGGTTTCCGAATAGTCGTAGTAGTCGCGGAATTTCTCGCCTTCTTCGGTTTCTTTCCCTTCGACGACGGTTGAAATCACGCTGCCTTGCTTGAACAGGTAATCGCGAACCTTACCCAGAATTTCGGCCGTTTCGCCGAACTGCTCCGAGAGAATGTCGCGGGCGCCATCGAGCGCGGCCTTGATGTCGGCGACGCCTTTTTCTGCGTCCACGTAACGGGCCGCTTCTGTCTGCGGATCGAGTGTCGGGTCGGCGAGGAGAGCATCCGCAAGCGGTTGCAGGCCGGCTTCGCGGGCAATCTGCGCGCGCGTGCGGCGCTTCGGTTTGTAGGGCAGATACAGATCTTCGAGCACCTGCTTGCTGTCGGCGCCTTCAATGGCCGCGCGCAGCTCGGGCGTGAGCTTGCCCTGTTCGTCGATGCTCTGGACAATCGTTGCGCGCCGGTCCTCCAGCTCGCGAAGATAGATGAGCCGTTCCTCGAGATTGCGCAATTGCGTGTCGTCGAGATTGCCCGTCACTTCCTTTCTATAGCGGGCGATGAACGGAACTGTGGAGCCTTCATCGAGAAGTTGCACCGTGGCGGCGACCTGCCGCGGCTGCACATTCAACTCGGTGGCGATGCGCTGGACAATCTTGAGTGCTACGGTTTCCGTCATGGGGGTCTGCGTCAGCCTGCTGGCTCATCAAGGGCTTTTCGTGCCGCGCATTTCACGCTAAGCCGCGCGAACACGTTTGCCGGGTTGGTGAAGCGGGGCATTTTGCCATAAATGCCGGAGGGCTCCGGCGCGCGGTGATAGAATTTCGGGATCGTAGAGGCTGCTTTTTCACTACCTTGCCCGTCTCCTTGTCTATCACGCTGGCTATCACGTTGCCGACTTCCCGCCTTTCGCCCGCTTTGCCGACTGCTCCAGTCGATTCGTTCGCCTCGTCCGGTCCGGCTGCCGTATCGGGAGGCGATGTTGCCACCATCGTGCGGCCGGCCGTTCTGCTGCCTGTTCCGCTGCCTGAAGTGTCGCGGCAGGTTTTGCCGCTCGCCCGGTCCGTCGCGGCAATATTGTTCGCGCTAGCCGGTGCGGGTGCCGGCACGACCGCCATGGCGCAGACACCGAAGCCCATGAACCCGGGCACGTCGGTTGTGCAAACGCCGCTCGACGAAGCAGGCGCGCAAGGCAATGCCGCGCAAGCGGCATCGGGCGTCCCGGCAAGCCAGATGGCGGGTGCAAGCGGCGCAGTCGGTACCAGCGGCGCGATCGGTGCCAGCGCAGTGCAAGCCACTGCCGATGCAAACGATTTCACCACGCGTCAGAAGGCACTGGATGTTCGCACCGCGGAGAATAACTATCTCTATGCGGTCAAGCAGCACGATTGCTACAGCACTTTCTTCGTGAATCACTGCCTGGACAAGGCGCGTGACGCCAAGCGTGAAGTAGGCGCGCAGATTCGCAAGGAGCAACTGGCGCTCGATGGCGAACAACGTCTGCAGCACGCACAGCAGCGGGACCAGCAAGCTGCGATCAAGAACGCGCAGTATGTGTCGGAAGCACCGCAGCGCGCGGCGAACGAGAAGGCGAGTGAAGAATCGTTCGCCGAGAAGCAGCGCCAGAACGCATTGTCGGAGGCGCAGCGGACGGCGGAAGCGCCGCAGCGCGCGGCGAACCAGGCCGATTACGACCGCAAGCAGGCGGATTACCAGAAGAAACTTGCCGATGCCGCAGCGCGCGGCGTGCAGGACGCAAAGGACCGCGAGGATAAGGCGGAACGCTTTGCGGCCAAGCAACGTGACGCCGCCGAGCATCAGACGGAAGTCCAGTCCCGGCAGAAGGAAGCAGCCGTCAAGCAGCAACAGCGTGCGCAGCAGGAAGCCGCGGACCAGGCGCACCAGGAACAACTCAAGCAGCAGCAGCAGCAGCAACAACAGCAACAGCAGCAACCGAAGTAAGCCGGGACCGGACAGCAACCTCGGGCGATGCCGCCAGTGACGTGAAGCGGCTCGCCGCGACCAGGGGAGACGAGTATGCATGCATATCCTGCAGCAGCAGTCGACACAGGCACGATCCGCGAACGTATCGGGCAACTGGAAGCGGAGCATCACGGCCTGAATAGTCTTATCGGCAAGATGGCTGAGGTTCCCGGCATCAACGACTTCGAGATCAGGCGCCTGAAGAAGCGCAAACTCAAGGTCAAGGACACGATCATCCTGCTGCAATTGCAGTTGGAACCGGACACGCGCTCAAACACGTGATGCGCAAGTGATGCGGACGTGACATACGCGTGGCCCGGAAGAACTTCACGTCAGCCTCCCTTGGCGCCCAGCCGGCAAGGGTACAAGCCTGGCTGACCGACACCCGTCATCAGCCGGAACACGAGCAGGAACGCCCCTTTGAATTCGCCTGACAATGCCCTCACAGAGAACGCGAAATCCGTGCTGAAGCCGGCCGCGAAGGCGGGTGTCGTCGACACGACGCTTTCGCTCACGCTCGCACCGAAGCGCCGCACTGAACTCGACGCGATTTTTGCCGCCGAGGGTCTGTTGGCGCGGCAAATCGACGGTTATCGCTCGCGTGCCTCCCAGGTCGACATGGCGCGCGCTGTGGCGGCCGCCATGGAGGCGTCCGGGCGCGCCATGCCCGAACCCGCGATGTTCGACACCCAACGCCGTCCCGCGCGCAGGCTCGGGCCATCGGATGCGCCGGTCGTTCATGAAGAGGGCGCGGACGAACTGGGCGTGGCGACGGCATCGACGGGAATCGATGGCGGCGAGAACACCCTGATCGTGGAAGCGGGCACGGGCACCGGCAAGACCTTCGCTTACCTCGTGCCGGCCATGCTGTGGGGCGGCAAGGTGATCGTCTCGACCGGCACGAAGCACTTGCAGGACCAGCTATTCCAGCGCGACATTCCCACCGTGCGCGACGCGCTTGCCGTGCCGGTGTCGGTCGCCATGCTCAAAGGGCGCGCGAATTACCTGTGTCACTACTACCTGCAACGCACCGCCGATAACGGCCGTTTGCCCACGCGGCAGGACACGGCGCATCTGCAGGAAATCATCCGTTTCGCCAAGATCACGCGCACCGGCGACAAGGCCGAGCTCGCGAGCGTGCCGGAAAACTCGCCCGTCTGGCCAATGGTCACGTCCACGCGCGACAACTGCCTCGGCCAGGAATGCCCGCAGTACAAAGAGTGTTTCGTGATGCAGGCGCGGCGCGAAGCGCAGCAGGCGGACATTGTGGTGGTGAACCACCATTTGTTCTTCGCCGACGTCATGCTGCGCGACACCGGCATGGCCGAATTGCTGCCGACCGCAAACACCATCATCTTCGACGAAGCGCATCAGTTGCCCGAGACCGCGACGTTGTTTTTCGGCGAGACGGTATCGACCACGCAGTTTCTCGAACTGGCCCGCGACGCCGTAGCAGAAGGCTTGAGCCACGCCCGCGATTTCTCCGACTGGACGAAACTTGGCGCGGCGCTGGAACGGGCGGCGCGCGACGTGCGACTGGCGTTCAAGGAAGATTCCGTACGCATGTCGCTTAGTCAGCTCGCCGGCGACCATCCGCTATTCGACGCACTCGATACGCTGGAAGAGCATCTGGACGCGCTCACCAAGGCACTTGGCGAGCACGCTGAACGAGCTGAGTCGCTTGGTGTGCTGGTGCGTCGTGCGCGCGAATTGCAGGGCTTGCTGGGTGGCTGGACCGCGCCGCCGACTTCCGTCGAAAAGGCGGTCGCCGAGGAAGCGGAGGCGACGGCGAAAGGGGATCCGAACGAGATGGTGCGTTGGATCGAAGTGTTCTCGCATACGGTGCAGTTGCACGAGACACCGCTTTCCGTCGCGCCCATTTTTTCGAAGCAGCGTGCCGGTGTGCCGCGGGCGTGGATTTTCACGTCGGCGACGTTGTCGGTGCGGGGGGATTTCACGCATTACGCTGCGCAAATGGGCCTGAATGCGCGTCGTTCAATGACGCTGCCCAGTCCCTTCGATTACCCGGCGCAAGGCCTGTTGTACGTGCCGCGTAACTTGCCGCAACCGTCGTCGCCGAATTTCACCGACGCTGTGTTCGACGGCGCGTTGCCTGTGATCGAGGCATCGAAGGGCGGGGTGTTTTTCCTGTGCACGACGTTGCGCGCGGTCGACCGGATCGCAATGCGTTTGCGTGACACGATCGAGCAGCGTGGCTGGGACTATCCGCTGCTCGTGCAGGGCGACGCCAGCCGCACCGAATTGCTCGACCGTTTCCGTTCCTATGGCAACGCGATCCTGGTGGGTAGCCAGAGTTTCTGGGAAGGCGTGGATGTGCGTGGCGATGCGCTGTCGCTGGTGGTTATCGACAAGTTGCCGTTTGCACCGCCCGATGACCCGGTGTTGTCGGCCAGGCTGGATGCGTTGACCAAGCAGGGGCTGAGTCCGTTCGCCGTGCATCAGTTGCCGCAGGCGGTGATCACGCTGAAGCAGGGCGCCGGCCGGTTGATTCGCGCGGAAACGGATCGGGGCGTGCTGATGATCTGCGACACCCGTCTCGTCGATAAACCCTACGGCCGGCGTATCTGGCAAAGCCTGCCGCCATTCAAGCGCACGCGCGAACTGGAAGTGGTGCGCGCTTTCTTCTCCGATCCGGAAACGGCGGTGGCTCAGGAAGACGAATGAGCGTGGCGTTTCAAAGGCTGCCATCAACCTGCAGCTCGACGCATGGACGGTCGGGCGCCTAGCCGGAGAATTTCGAGTCGCCAGAAAGGCAAAAAGCCGCGCTCTTACGAGCGCGGCTTTTTTGAAATGAACCTCAACTGAACCGCATGACGGCGAAGCCGGGTTTTTTGTTGCAGCAGTCAGCGTGAAAAACCGCTTACCAGATCTGCCACCACGATTTGTTTTCCTTACCCGGACGCGACCTGCCGGTGACATACGGGCTGTCGGGGAACGTAGCGGCCAGCACGCGCTTCGTGTCGCCTTCCAGTTGCGGCTGATCGAGCTTGGCGTATGACAGCATCATGATATGCAACGCATCTTCGGTTGCAGGCGCATTCCGGTATTCACGGATGGCGAGCTGCGCACGGTTGATGGCCGCCACATATGCGCCACGCCGGTAGTAATAATCCGCAGCGTGGACTTCGTGTGAAGCGAGCGCGTTCACGATGTAGCGCATGCGTTGCGCAGCATCCGGCGCATACTTGCTTTGCGGATATTTGTCGACCACGACCTTGAACGCGTCGTAGGATTCGCGCAGCGACTTCGGATCGCGCTCGCTCATGTCCTGGCCGGAGAAACGGCCGAACAGACCAAGGTCGTCGTTGAAGTGGATCATGCCTTTCAGGTAATACGCGTAGGCAATGTCCGGGTGATCCGGATGCAGCTTGATGAAGCGGTCGATAGCCGAGTCTGCGGAAGCGGTTTCACCGTCCTTCCAGTTGCAGTAAGCGACATTGATCTGGGCTTGTTGCGCAAAATGACCGAACGGATCGCGACCTTCAAGGTTCTCGAAATACTTCGCACATTTGCCGAAGTCGCCGCCGGTCAGCGCATCTTGCGCCTCCGAGTATAATTTGCCGTTATTCCACGTTGCTGTTTCGTCAGTTTTCTCGGGCAAACCATGACAGCCCGCTACGATAACGGCACTCGCAGCCAGCGCCATGACCTTGACAGACGAGTTCGACGATAGCCGGACCAGTTGACGGACAGGGTTCAAAACGGTTCTCAAAGCTTGATTCACGGCTCGCATCAGTGCTTGCATTTTCTAGCTCATGCCTTTCTGGCTAATTCCCAGCTTTCAGTCTAAATGACCCGCTCAAGTACAA
>Ga0073928_10011240_pt1 | contig 10471 bp, 9 predicted proteins | sample PaiPotPPA55metaG_FD_76969 | JGI IMG/M metagenome (GOLD analysis project Ga0073928, IMG submission 76969) | Iron sulfur acid spring bacterial and archeal communities from Banff, Canada, to study Microbial Dark Matter (Phase II) - Paint Pots PPA... ...
AGCGGGAGCGGCGCCCCGTCGAGCGCGCTCGACCACGCTTCGATCGCGAGCGGCAGCTCCGCGAGGTCGGCGAGGAAGAGCTGCAGGCGCACCATGTCGGCGAGATCGGCGCCGGCCTTGCGGCAGAGCGCCTGCGCGCGCGCCGCGATGGCGCGGACCTGGTCCTTGATGGCGATGGCGGTGAACGGGGCGCGTGCGTCGTCGTCTACCTCGGCGAGCAGGCCGTCCGCATCGCTCGCGGTGAGTCCTGACAGGAACAGGAGATCGCCGGCGCGCACCGCGACCGCGGCACCATCCTCGACGATCGGCTGCGCGGCTTTCCCGCGCACGCTGATCGTGTTGATCTCGATGCGGCCGTCCGCGACGATGAACCCGGGCGTCGCGGTCGGGATGATTGTGGTCGCCGGCGGGACTGCGAACTGCGCCCGCCAGCCTTCGTTGAAGGCGGGCACGTCGGCGCGATCGCGCAGGTACACTTGCGCCTTTACGACATCGTCGAGCGTCGCGCCGGCCGCGGCGAGCGAGGGCTTGAGCTTCTGCTCGACGATGAAGCGGGTCTCGAGCTTGATCGGCGTGCCTTTCCACAGATGCCCGTGCGGCACGCGCGCCTCGGGATCGAGCGGGCCCTGCGCGGTGTCGCGCGCTTCCGCGGTCTGGCCCGGCACGAACAGGAACTCGCCCGCCGCGAGCGCCGGGCTGTAGCCCGAGCTGGCATGGATCGACCAGCTTGTCGCGATCTTGAGATGCTCGGCGCGGAAGTCGCCGGACGGCACGGCGGCGACGAGCTGCACCTCCTGGGTCTGTCCCGGATAGGGCATCGCGCGGTGCAGGTTCGACGTCGAGGGCGGAATGCGGCCGCCGAAGATCTCGCGCCGCACCTCATGGTAGGGATCGACCGCATGGGCGCCCACATAGTACTGGTCGATGCGCACGCAATCCGCAAAGCCGAGGCCTGCCGCCGCGAGCACCTCGCGCGCATTGGCGAACAGCGCGCGCGCCTCGCGTCGGCACGGTGGCTCGCCCGCCAGCGGATTACGGCCGCCCGTGACGCTCGGCGGCAGCCCGACGCCCGGCACGGCAGCGTTGAGGCCCGTCGCAAACACCCAGCGCCCAGCGCGGATGCCGCGGGCCAGTGTGGCGCCAAGTCGCGGCAGGCGGATGGGCAGGAGGGCCTGGGTGGTACGGGTCGTCATTGAATGTTGCCGTGAACCGATGCATGCATACAGCATGATCCCGAAAAGTGGATACCGATTTTCGGAAAAGATCATGCGCGAAAAATAGTGCGAAGAGGAGAATGCGTGGTGTCGCTGCGACGATCAATGGCTGCAATTGCGGGCTGCGTGTTGCTGATCGGTGCCACGCCAGCGTGTTTCGCCCAAGCTTGGCCGACCCGGACCGTGAAGGTCGTGGTGCCCTACGCCCCCGGCGGCGTCACCGACACGATGGCGCGCGTTACCGCCGACCGCCTCGGCAAGATGCTCCGGCAGACTTTCTTCATCGAGAACCGGTCGGGCGCCGGCGGCGCCATCGGCATCGACTACGCGCTGCATTCGCCGCATGACGGCTACACCATCCTGTTCGTCGGCAGCACGCTATTCACCGTGCTGCCGCTCGCCCAAAAGGTCGACTACGCGCCGCTCAAGGATCTCTTGCCGATCAGCATCACGGGGACGAACGGCATGGTCCTCATCGCTGCCAAGGACGCGCCCTATTCGACGTTGCGCGAATTCATCGATTACGCACGCGCCCATGCGGGCAAGATCTCCTATTCGAGCGGCGGGCCGGCGACCAACAACCACCTGCCGATGGCGTGGCTCGGCGGGCTCGAGCACCTCGACATGGTGCATGTGCCGTTCCGCGGCGGCCAGCAGGCGCTGCAGGCGGTGCTGGCGAAATCAGTTGACGTGCACTTCGGCAATTCGTCGGACTTGATCGGGCCGGTGAAGAACGGCGACGTGAAGGCGCTCGCGGTCTCGACGCGGCAACGCATGCCGCAGCTTCCCGACGTTCCGACCGTCGCGGAGACGATCGCGGGCTTCGAATACATCGCCTGGAACGGCTACGCGGCGCCGGGCGGCTTCCCGCAGGAAGCGGTCGACCGCCTGATCCCGGCACTCCAGGCGATCGCGGGCGACGCCGAGGTCATCAGGGTGTTCGCCAATCTCGGAATCGTCTCGGTCGGCACCACGCAGCAGCAGGCAATCGACTCGGTGCGCCGCGACATGCCGGTCTACGCGAAGATCGTCGACATGGCGGGCGTGCGGCTGAAGTAGGGGATGCCGGCCGTCACCGGCACGGCCTGATGCCAATCTCGGCCACCGTGACCACGTGCTCGTCTCCGGTGAACGTTGGGAGCCCCGCAATGACGTTGCGCGGCAGATAGGCTCGCATGCCGTGGGCGACGAACCGGGCGTGTGGCCCGGCACAGGCGTTCGGGCTGCGCGCGATCACGCTCTCGCAGGCCGATCCGCAGAATCCGACGATCTTGATCTGGACGCCGGCGCTCTCCGCCTCGGCGCGTGCGGCCTCGAAGTCCTCGATCGAGCCGCCGCCGTTGCTCATGATCGTGCAGACGCGGGAGGAGCATCCGAACAGCTTCTGCAATGCGGGACTCGCATGGGCCGGCGGCATCGCCAGCACGAACGCGGCAACGAGGACAACGCTACGCATGGCGTGAATTCACGCACATGCTGGTGAATTTTTGGTTGATCGCGCGAGGTAATCAACGTGAGCAGGGTCGCCGATGTATCGGGTGCCGACACGCGCGGCTGCGGACGGAGAAAGGCCTATCTCGGCAACCGCCGGCGAGCACGTAGCGCCCGCGGGAGCCCCGCGGTCTCACACCGTCTTCTGCTCGTGACCGCATTCCTTGCACGAGTAGGTCACTCGGGTCTGACCCACCGGGATCTTGACGCGGTTTGCCGCGCCGCACTTGCCGCAGGTCTCCTCGCGCCGGCCGTCGACCTTTGTCACCGAGACCGATTTGCGCTCCAACGCCTCCTTCACGAGCCGATCAAGCTCTTCGCGGTTCTGCTGTTTCGATGGCTTGTCCACAGGCATGGCATCTCCTGGCTCGGTGCGCCGCGGTCGCTGGCGACCGCCGGCTGCGCGAGAATCTTGGGTCACGGAGTCCGCACTCTCATACACCGTCGCGTGCAGGATCGGATACCCCTCCCGACAGGCGTGTTGACTCATGCGGGCTATGCGATACCAGCCGGTCATCCGGCTTCCGGCCCCAGGTGAGACTGCGAGAGCCCCCATGCAGAATTCGGCCAAGGACAAGATCCAACGCGGCGAGGTCGCCCTCGGGGTCTCGCTGATGTTCCCGTCGCCGCAGCTGGTCGAGATGCTGGCCTATGCGGGCTTCGACTGGGTCCTGATCGACTGCGAGCATGGCTCGATCGGTCCGGCCGACGTCGAGGTGATGGCGATGGCGGCGGATGCCGCCGGCATCACGGCGATCGCGCGCCCGCGTAGCAACGCGGCGGCCGACATCCAGGCGGTGCTCGACCGTGGCGTCAAGGGCGTGCAGATCCCGCACATCAATACGCACACGGATGCGGAGCGCGCCGTCGCGGCGGTCAAGTTCGGCCCGGGCGCGGCGCGCGGGCTCGCGGCCGGCACGCGGCCCGACCGCTGGGGTCTCGGCGCACGCATGCCGGATTTTGCGGCGCAAGCGAACGCGCAGTCGCTGGTGTGCGTGCAGATCGAGCACCAGGAGGCGGTCGCCAATATCGACGACATCCTCAAGGTCGACGGCATCGACGTGTTCTTCATCGGGCCGTCGGACCTCTCGCAGTCGATGGGATATCCGGGCGAGCCGAACGCGCCGCCGGTCGCGCAGGCGATCGAGCGGACGCTGGCGGCGATCCGCGCCGCCGGCAAGGCGCCCGGGATGCCGGCGACCGCGGAGACCCTGCAAACCGTCATCGGCCGCGGCTGCCGCTATGTGTACAACCACCTGCCGCGCATCCTCGGGGCCGGCGCCAAGGAATTTTTGGCCAAGGCGGGGCGTTGAGCTCGTCCCGCGTCGCCCAGCAGGCTCACTTTACGCTGATGCCGGCCGCCTTGATCACCTTGCTCATCTTCTCGGTCTCGCCGGCCACGAACGTGCCGAACGCTTCCGGTGACATCGGCAGAGGAACGCCGCCGAGCTGATCAATCCGCGCCTTCATCTTGGGATCCGCGAGGGCGGCGTTGATCTCCCGGTTGAGCGTCGCGACGACCGCGGCCGGCGTGCCGGCCGGGGCGCCGACGCCGTACCACTGGGCGGACTCGAATCCCGGCACCGTCTCGGCAATCGTTGGAATGTCGCGCAGCGTTTCGAGCCGCGCCGCCGACGTGACGGCGAGCGCGCGCAGCTTGCCGGCCTCGACATAGTGCTGCGCCGACGGAATGGTGCAGAACACCATCTGCACCTGGCCGGCCAGGAGGTCGGTGAGCGCAGGCGCCGTGCCGCGATAGGGCACGTGCGTCATCTCGATGCCGGTCATGAGCTGGAGCAGCAGGCCCGAGGCGTGGTCCGGGCCGCCGGCGCCGCCGGTCCCCATGTTGACCTTGCCGGGATTGGCCTTGGCGTAGTCGAGGAACTCGCGCACGGTCTTGGCCGGAAACGCCGGATTGACCGCCATGAAGTAGGGGAAGCGGCCGAAGCCCGCGACCGGCGCGATGTCGCGCAGGAAATCGAAGCTGAGATGCTCGTAGTATGACGCGTTGATCGAGTTAGCGGCGTTGACCAGCAGCAGCGTGTAGCCGTCCGGCGGCGCGCGCACCACCGCCTCGGTCGCGATGTTGGTCGCCGCGCCGGTGCGGTTCTCCACCACGAATTGCTGGCCGAGGTGCTCGGCCAGCCATTGGCCGATCAGCCGCGCCGCCAGATCGACGCCGCCCCCGGCCGAATAGCCGACCATGACGCGCACCGGGCGCGACGGATAGGTGTCCGCCCGGGCTGTCCGCGTCCAGGCCGCGGCGGCGACCGCAAGCCCCAGGACGTTGCGTCGGTGCATCGACATGATTTCCCTTCTGACGTCCCGCGGTGCAAGTCGGCGAAGGCGCGCTAGTGTCCCGATTCCGAAGTTCGCAGGCTTTTGCAGCGACCTCTCAGCGAACTTCGGAATCGAAAGGACACTAGCAACTCTATGATTCTAGTGCCGCTTTTGAACCCGAAGTTCGCAACGGTGCTCGCCGAGAAATCGTGCGAACTTCGGGTTCGCGGCACTAGTATGATGCGCGGCTTCGCCTCGCCACAAGCGACGGACGGCAGATGTGACGATGTTGCGCAGCGGGCGGCGGGAAGCCGGCCGAGCTCGCGCGCCGCTCAGCGCGCGAGCTGGATCTCGAGCGCGTAGAAGACGCAGAGCGCGAGGCTCGCCCATACGCACACGCTGAAATAGAGCGACATCCAGGCGATCTCGTCCTTCCACGCGGCGAGGTCGTGCGTCACGATCCAGCGGGTGCTTGCGTCGCGCAGGCCCTCGAGCGGTCCGAGATACCTGCCGCCATCCGCCGCCTTGGCCCGCCATCGCGCGACGTACATCGGCACATCGACGGTGACGAGAAAGACGAGATAGCCCGCGATCCCGACGACCGCGATCGCGAGGGCGAGGCGCACCGGACCATCGAGGGCCGGGAGCAGCCGGCAGAGGCCGATCCCGACCGCGAAGAAGGTCACGGCCCAGATCGAGTTCTCGATGGCGCTGCCCACGTGGTTGGTGGTGAGCACCGCGTACCACGAGAAGCATTCCGCGATGAGGATCAGCGGCAGGACAACCCAGGCGATGTTCGCGACCGTGTCGGCTCCCGTCATGGTGCCGAGCCGGTGCAGCACGATCGCCCACTGCGCCGCGAAGCAGACCTCGGCCACGGTCGCGACCGAGCGCCCGACCACGACGCTCGAGAGCCAGGTGTCGAACAGGCAGCTCCGCTGGATATCGGCGCGCGGCAGGAACGAGCGGAAGGCGCAGCCGAACACATAGGCGGCGCAGAGGAAGAGCATGAGCCCGCTGCCGAACGCGCCGTTAAGGCCGTTCGCCGGCCATGCGGGGAGCTCGCGATAGAGAAAGAACCAGAGCGCGATGTTGGTGCCGCTGACGAGGGCCAGCAGACTCCACCACCACGCGATGGGATTCGACCAGGCCAGGGAACTTGACTGGGCCCGCCATTCCATACTCATGGGCGGTACCCGCGCGTCGCCGAACTGACACTTAAGTGTAGTGATTATGTCACAAATGTGTGGAGCGACAAAGATGCGCGGCAGGCCGGCGGCGCATGGTGGCGCCGGCGGAGGGCGCGATCCGGGCCGAGATCGTCGCGCAATACGACGCCGGGCTTGCGATAGTCAGTCGGCGCCGTAGAGCGGGTGCAGCTGCAAGAAGTCCGACACCCGCGCGCCCTTGTAATATGTCGCGCGGAACGCGGGCCGCGCCTGCAGGCGCGCGTACCATTGCGCGACCGCGGGATACTTGCCCTCCCAGACCGTCGCGAGACCGAGGTCCGCCATCCGGTCGATGCTCGGCATCACCAGGATGTCGGCGAGGGTGAACTGCTCGCCCATCAGCCACGGGCCCTGGCGCGCGATGGCTTCGTCCATCCGGCGGCAGGTCTCGGCAAGCTCGCCGAGCGACTTGTCCACCTCCCTGCGCGAAAAGCCCCGCGGCGAGCCCATGCGCTGAAACAGCTCCTTGCGCACCGGGCGCGGCCCGATCTCGTTCTTCTCGAACTGCGCCTGGTCCTGGCCCTTGAAGCGATAGAGAAAAGCCCGGTTGAAGGACGGCACGCGAATGGCCGCGACCGCGACCTCCTCGATGTAGTGCACCCAGGCGCGCATGCGCGCGCGCTCGACGAGGTCGTGCGGCACGAGCGGGTTATGCGGGTGTTTCTCGTCCAGGTACTCGCAGATCACGCTCGACTCGATGATCGGGGCGCCGTCGTCGACGAGGGTCGGCACCACGCCGTTCGGATTGAGCGCGAGATATTCCGGCTTGAGCTGCTCCTTCTTGGCGAGATCGATCCGCACCTCGTCGAACGCGAGGCCCTTCTCGTGCAGCACCATGCGGACCTTCTGGCTGCAGGTCGAGTGGGCGGCGTGGTAGAGCGTGAGCATCGGCGTACCCTCGGTTGCTACTTCGCCTCGCGCGCGATCCGTTGCAGGATCGGCCGCCAAGTCTTTTGCTGTGATTGCGTGAACGCCACCGTTTCTTCCGGCGTCATGTATTGCGTGAACGCGCCGTTGGCGGCGAACTTCGCCAGCAGGTCCTTGTCCTCGAGCGCGACGCGCAGGTCCGCGTTGACCTTGCGGATGATCGCGTCGGGCGTGCCGGTCGGCGCAAGCATCACGTTCCAGGCGCCGACGAAGAAGCCCGGCAGCGTCTCGGCGACCGTCGAAATGCTTTCAAGTCCCGGCAGCCGCCGCTCCGAGGTCGCGGCCAGCATCTTGGCGAGGCCGCCGCGCGTCGGCCCGGCCAGCCCCGCATAGGCGTCGAGCACGAGGTCGACGCGCCCGCTCGTCACGTCGCCCATCGCCTGCGCGGGGCCGCCCGCGTAGGGCACGAGGCGCAGCTTCACGTTCGCGCGGTCCTGCAACAGCTCCATCGTGAGATGCGTGAGGCGTCCGCGGCCGGTCGACGCGTAGGACACCTCGTCCGGCTTCTGCTTCGCGCGCGCGATCAGCGCGGCGACGGAATCGATGCCGGTCTTGGGCGAGGCGGCGATGAAGATCGGCTGCTGCAGCACGAAGCCGATCGCGGCAAAATCGCGCGGCAGCTTGATCGGCAGGTTGGGCGCGACGCCGGGGGCGCCCGCAAGGGCAAGGAACACGGAGGTCGCCGGCAAATATAGTGTGTAGCCGTCGGCGGGCGCGGCCGCGGCGACGCGCGCCGAGATGCCGCCGCCGGCGCCGGGCTGGTTGAGGATCACGACCTGCTGGCCCCAAATCTTTCCGAGCTTGTCGGCGAGCGTGCGCGCCGTGAAGTCGTTGGCGCTGCCGACCGCCGAGTCGACGACGATGCGGACCGGCTTGTCCGGATAGGCGCCTTGGGCGCGCGCTGGCGCAACGAAGATGCGGCCTGCCACGACGCACCCGAGGAGCGCAACGGCACCGAGGAACGCCACACTGCGTCGCTGCATCACGGGCCGGCTCCTGTCGAACGTCGGGTCTCTTCGGCAATCGCCGCGCCCGCCGCGGCGCGAGGCTCAGCAGCGGTGGAAGGGAATCCGCGGCCCCATGTCGCCGCCCTTGTTCGCCATCTGCGCCATGTTTCGGCCGGCGGCGTCGAAATCGTAGAACGAGGTGGAGAGGTCTTCCGGTTTGACGCCCGGCCGTTCGATGTTCCAGTAGACCCTGATCCGGTCGGGCAGCACCTCGATCGACCGGATCGGCAGGACTTGGCTCTGCCCGGAATGAAACTTCACCGTCAGCTGCTCGCGCGTGAACTCGTAGTCCGAGTCGGCGCCGCACCAGCGGCCGAGCAGGTCGTCGGCCGACAGCGCCTCGGCCCGTCCGCTGTACGCCATCGCGAGCAGCAGGGTCATCAGGCCAAAGAACGTGGATGAGAGTACAGATCGGCGCATGCGCCTCGCCCCCGGTTGGTCGTGCAATGAAGCTAATCCAACGCCCGGCGGCTGTCACCGACAGATGCGTGGCGGGCGTCCGATCGGCGCAAACTTGTCCGCGACCAGCGCCGCCGTTCGTGATAGCTAGCCCGCATCGGAATTCTTGTTTGCAATGTCGAGGGGCAGGGCTCGTGTTGGCAACACTCGGACGTGCAACACTCGGACGCGTAAGACTCGAACGGGCAAGACTCGCGTTTGTCGGTCTCTTCCTCGCCGCCTTCGCCCTCGCGGCGGCCCTCGCGCCCGCCCGCGCCGACGAGGGCATGTGGACGTTCAACAATTTCCCCGCCGACAAGGTCGCCAAGGCGTACCGCTTTCGCCCCGACCAGAAGTGGCTCGATCATGTCCGGCTCGGCTCGCTGCGGCTCGCCGGCGGCTGCTCGGCGGCGTTCGTATCGCCGCGCGGGCTGGTCCAGACCAACCACCATTGCGCCGGCGAATGCATCGAGCAGCTCTCGACCGCCGGCCGCAACCTGATGGCCGAAGGTTTCTACGCGCGCACCGAGGCGGATGAGCGCACGTGTCCGGCGATCGAGGCCAACCAGCTCATCGAGATCACACGGGTCACGGAGCGCATCAAGCGCGCAATCGACGGCAAGGACGGCGCCGCCTTCGCGGCCGCGCTCAAGGCCGAGCGCGCGAAGATCGCGGCCGAGTGCAATCGCAACGACGACAACCTGCGCTGCGACGTGGTCACGCTCTACGGCGGCGGCGTCTACGATCTCTACAAGTACCGCCGCTACCAGGATGTGCGGCTGGTGTTCGCGCCCGAGGTCGCGATCGCGTTCTTCGGCGGCGATCCCGACAATTTCGAGTTCCCGCGCTACGACTTCGATGTGAGCTACCTGCGCGTCTACGCCGACGGCAAGCCGCTCGACACGACCGCAAACTACCTGCGTTACGCCAAGGCCGACGCGCGGGCAGGGGACCTCGTTTTCACGTCGGGCCATCCAGGCTCGACCAGTCGCCTGAATACCGTCGCGCAGCTCGAATACGAGCGCGCTGTCTCGCTGCCGCGCGCCATCGCGTGGAATTCCGAGCTGCGCGGCCAGCTCACGCAATTCGCCGCCCAGACGCCCGAGCGCGCGCGCATCGCCCGGACTTTGCTCTATGGGGTCGAGAACGGGCTCAAGGCCGACAAGGGCGAGTTCGCGGCGCTGATGGAGTCGCCGATCATCCGCGACCACGCCGTGGCCGAGCAGGCGCTGCGCGCCAAGGTCGCGGCCGACGAGACGCTGCGCCGTCAGTATGACGCCGCATGGGACGCAATACGGGCGACGCTTGCGCGCTATCGCGCGCAAGACGATCGCTTCTACCTCCTCGCCAGCAACGGGGCGTTCGACTCGGATCTGCTCAAGCACGCGCGAGTGCTGGTGCGCCATGCGGCGGAGAGGACCAAGCCCGATGCCGAGCGTCTCTCAGACTACACCGAGGCGAACTTTCCCGAGCTGCGCCAGGAGCTCCTGTCCGACGCGCCGATCTATCGCGACCTCGAGAAACTGCGGCTCACCTTCTCGCTGACCAAGCTGCGCGAGCTGCTCGGTCCGGACGACGACTTCGTCAAGAAGGTCCTCGGCAACCGGTCGCCCGCGCAGCTCGCCGCCGAGCTCATCGACAAGACCCGGCTCGATGACCTTGCGCTCCGCAAGCGCCTGCTCGACGCCGATCTCGCGACCCTGAGGGCGTCGAACGATCCGATGATCAAGTTCGTGCTCGCCGTCGATCCCGACCTGCGCGCCGCCTACAAGGAGCGCGAGGACGGGCGCAGCGCCGCGCTGACGCGGTACGGGGCGCAGATCGCCAACGCACGGTTCGCGGTCGAGGGCACGTCGAGCTATCCGGATGCGACGTTCACGCTGCG